>Ga0207646_10001591_pt1 | contig 27732 bp, 27 predicted proteins | sample KBSK5502metaG_FD_184343 | JGI IMG/M metagenome (GOLD analysis project Ga0207646, IMG submission 184343) | Corn, switchgrass and miscanthus rhizosphere microbial communities from Kellogg Biological Station, Michigan, USA - KBS K5-50-2 metaG... | ecosystem: Host-associated > Plants > Roots >...
ATCCAGCGCGAGGTCGCGCCGTTGTTACTTAAATCCGGCGTGAAATTCAGTGCTTCCATATGAATTTGGCCGAAAAATGCACATTTGCATGCGCAATTTATGCAGCAGTCGATCTAAGTGTTAGTGGAGCTGCTTCAGCCTTCCAGTGGTTTCAACTTGTGAACTCGATGCAGGATTTTCTCTCCTGTCTTGGCTATGAGAGGAGAGTTGACTAATCGCAGAGTAGGTCGGTTCTGTGGGCGCGTAAGTTCACCCGGGAGCCAGAAGAGCCTATGCCGGAGTTTGCTTAAGGTCAGGCTTTGCCATTCGTCGGGGAGACACGTCCGCTGAAAAGCTGTCACTAGGTTGTAGGCCAGTCGAACTACTTCCAGATAGAGTGCGTTGGCCTCAAAAGCGCGAGTGGGAATCTTTGACAGCGCATAGTCCTCACGGATTTCCCGGATGCGCCGCTCCATTCCGGCGCGACCATCATAGAAGTGCCACACGCCGGCAGGCGTCAGTGGGAGGTTCGTGTGCCAGGCTCGATAAGCATACCGCTTCATGACAAACAAGGTCGGCTCTGGGTCGCTCTCCTGTATTGGCCTACGTGCCACAACGCAGCGCCGGGCGTGGGGCCAATCCTGGGGATGGTGCTCAAATTCCGCGATTTCCCAACTGGGATTCAGTCGCCCAAAGCGCAACCTCCCGAGTTCGCGCTTCAGCGAGGGGATCATGCGTGCAACCACGGCGTATCGGGCCGTCGAACGTAGTTCTAGCAAATCTAAAACAGGCCCGTAACCGAAGCCAGCATCGGCTCGCACTCGGAACTCGCGAATCTCGGAAGGGCTGGAGAGGAAACAACAAGCCAACAATTTCTCGCTGCCCGCCCAGCTCCCCGCATCTCCGCGTCGCAATTCGACATCCCAGAGGAAGGAGGAATTTGCTTCTACACAAAGCAGCGGGTCATAGGAGCGCTTGCCGCGATAACGCGGATTGTAGCCAACTTCAGCGCCTTCCTGATGACCGAAGGATGTCACCACTGTGCTGTCCAGATCGAAAAGGAGACGCGAGCGATGTTCTGGCAAGTGGATGAACCTTTGTAGCAGACGATCGTTGGCACGGTGTAACTGCTCCCGGAGATGAACCGGCGCGTTCAGCAAGAATCGTCGCAAGGTTTGTGGATCAGGAAAGCTCGGCAATCCAGTCAAGTATTGAAAGGTTCCGTTTGCACGTAGCAGCGATGCGGTCTCAATACGATCTAATCCCAACACGATGGGGTAGACCAATGCCATGAGCATTTGCGGAACACTGTAGTGTCGGTTTGGTCGGGGATAACGGATCTGCTGGGCGAGGAAGTCTCGGAAATGCAGCACTCGCGTAAATTCATGAAGTAAATGAATGCCACCAAAGTGCGTGAGGCCCGCATGGTTAAAGGCGAGTCTCACATTCTTAGGCGATCGACGCACTTAAAGCCTCACCTCACCGAAAGTGATGTGAGGCTTACAGTACCACGATAGCCTTTCCACCCGCTCCAGAAGGGCCTTTTGGCCGCTTTCTAAACGTCAGAATGCGCCGGATTTAGGTACTACAATGGATGAGTCACGTTAATTATTGCTTTTTTGGGAAGCGCCCGCCGTCAGGACAGACGTCGCCCCGAAACCTGCGACTGTTCAACCTAGGGGGTTCGGGGCTACGCTAGTTGCATCCCATGATCCCGACAGAGTGGATTCAGCTCGGCATGTTGGTTGTTGCAGCGCTCTCGTTGGTCGTGGCCGTGGCTGCGTTGGTCTATTTGATTAGGTATGCTGGCTACACCAGGGAAATTGCCGAAGCGAATTTTAAGCCCGCCGTCGTTGTAATTCACACAGGTACATCACAGCCCCACCGCGCCATTCACTTTACAAGCTTCCGTGACGCCGCAGGAAAGGAGACTCCAGTAATGGTCATCCGCGCTGGCACTCGTGTGCCGAGATGTGCTTACGACGTGATGAATAGAGTTTGGCCACTCGTGGACTTGTTGAAATTCAACCCATTGCGGAGCACGAGTCTAAGGCCCTCATGCTTACCAGCAGGGGGCGAGCCAAGCAGGCACTCAACAATCAGTACCCCATCTCCGATACCGGATAGGCTGACCGCAAACAGGGCTTGGCCCCCATGGAAGCTTGGCGGCGTCCCCTGTGGCGTACCATTGCCATAATCCACAAAGCCAAGGATTCTAATCACTGTCCACGTGCCCGACGCTACCGTATTTCCAGCGGAGTCAGTAATCGTGTAACTGCCTGCTCCGCTTGCCGTTTTGTCCGGACCAGCCTTGAACGAGCCCGTACCCGAGAAGCTGACGGTGCTTCCGTCCGGCGCGGTGGCAACATCGGGACCCTCGAGCGGCGGTACGCCCAAAAGGAACAGATAGGGATCGTGGTTACCATGGGCGTTCTGCGCCCACGCATGCGGTAAAAACACCAGCAGACCCAGGGCTAAGGCTAGAAGCAAAAATCGTTGTCTCATGGGCTTGCTCCTTTCTTTTGCAATGACACTTAAAGATAATGACACTTAAAGATTATGTGAGTTACACTCCGTGCGCGGCCGGCTCAGTCGAACCACCGGCAAGAGAGAAGTGGGTGGTACGCCTGAGCGGGATAAGTCTATCCTCAAAACGGCTTCTGTCAAGGCAAATCATCGGCGTGCACACCCTGAATGCCGCGCCAGGCGGCGCTTTCGCGGCTAGGTTGGTGAGCGCGGAAGGAATCGAATCCCCACTCGAATGTAGTTTCAACAACATAGAACGCAACGGACGGCAGTTTTAACGATCTTAGTACATGGTAAGCAGTGACAACGGCAGGTAAACGGCAGGGAGAAGAGTAGCTTCAAGAGCATTGCTGATTCAGCAGTGTTGCTGAAGACGTTCTAGCCGTCCCTGGGCTCAGGAACCCTCAGTAACGCATTTACGCTGGTTTCGAGCATTCTCGAAAACATCTGGACCCACAATTGGACCCACGCGGCGGGTTGGCAAAACACCGCAACAGTTGACAAGAGTGACATCCCGGCTTGACACCGCGAGCAGGTGGCAAGACCTGTAGGAAATTGCAGGTTACCGCTACCAGGTCGAGGCTATTGGGCCAAGAAAGGCTATTTGCTGTCAGGCTGCAAGGAAACGCGGAGCGCCACTTCTTGTCCTGGTACTGTCGGCAAGGCTGTGCTCGCCGCCTTATCCGGGGTGCCTGGGTAATACCACGTCTTGTAGCCCTTCGCTGAGAACTCCACCGTCACAGGGACATCGGTGGGGAGCAGAAGTCTTCTATCCCCATTACTGCCACCGGAACCTCCCTCGTCAGCCCTCGTAATATTAAAAAAGACGACATTGTTGAGGGATCTGCCCGTGGCGCTATCTTTAACATCCCAAGTCAGAACCATGGCCTTGGGTCCGAGCTGCACAGTCACATCCAGCGCCCTGTCTTTGGGTTCAGCCAAGGCAACCACAGCCTCGTCTCGTGGGTTAAACAGGCTGCTCATCATGTCGGGATAACCAGCTTCTTCCATCTTCGCGTACACCTTATAGTGATGAAACACGACGAGATTGGGATTGGTAACAACAAAGTGTCCGTTCGCGTCCGTTGGGAAAGTCGGAACTTGGCCAGCCCATACTTGAACGTCCTTCGAGTCCAAATCGTAACCGGTACTCACTTGCGCCGCAGCGATGGGATTTCCCGCCTCATCGACCACGGTGCCTTTGATCGCCCCGGTCTGTGGCGTGGTTCCGAAAGAACCCAGAGAAGCAAGCAAGATTACCCAGCTAAGACTCACTATTTTCATCGGTTTCCCCCCTCTTATGGGTTGATTCTTGTTCCAGTGGTCATTCCATTACTGTTCGGCGGCGTAATATGACCCAGAATGTTAATGTGGTCCGTGTGTGTGTGTACCCGTCAACGTTCCGTAGGTCGCTGCGCCCACTACATACAATTGTAAGCAGTCGTTCCAGTGATCTACGACGTTGTCGATTCCGCATCCTGCCGGAGTAGCCGAACGAGATATTTCCCCACTGGTCAAAAAAGCGTCCGTACGTGTTTGTGATCGCTGGATTAGAAGAACATTGATTGGTATTCAATCGTATTGTGCCATTGCAAGGAGGGCTGCTTTGCGTATACGTGAAATCCTCCCCTAAGTGTAACCTCCTTGGCAAGTGCGCCAGTGATCCGTCTCTCGTGTCCAGCGATCAGAGGACGGCTGCTTCGTCGCCATTGGGTTGACCGAAGTGCAGGATGGCCGAGTACAATGCGGGACGGAACTTGGGAATGCCGTTTTCGGCGATTGAGTTTGGAAGTGATGTGCAGCAGAGAGGTTCGTAGAGAGGTTCTTCTATGCAGATTTGCTCGTTCTTACCATCGGCCACGGAGATTTTGTATGCGCTGGGTCTGGGAAACTCGGTTGCAGGTGTGACCTTTGAGTGCGATTTCCCTCCTGAAGCTGCGAAAAAGACCGTGGTGGTAAACACGAACCTTGCCCACGATCTGACATCTGCCGAAATTGACCGCGACGTAAACCAGTATTCCTCTCACGGGGAGGGCCTTTATCGAGTCGATATCCAGAAACTGGAAGCAATCAAGCCGGACCTCATCGTCACGCAGGAGTTATGCGATGTGTGCGCCATCAGCACCTCGTATGTGGCGAAGGCTGTTCACCAACTCTCTTCAAAACCCCAAGTGCTCTCGCTGACACCGCATACTCTGGAGGATGTGTTGGATGATGTCTTGCGTGTTGGCGAGGCTACCGATCGGGATGCCGAAGCTCGCGCGCTGGTGTCGTCTCTCCGGGAACGGATCGCCAAAGTTGGGGAGATGACCAAATTACAGAGACCGACAGTAGTTTGCTTGGAATGGCTGTCACCGCCCTTCAACGGCGGTCACTGGATCCCCGCGATGATTGACTTGGCGGGTGGTGTCGATCCGCTTGGCAAGTTAGGGAAGGACAGTTACCCCATGGAATGGGACCAGGTTTTCGAGGTCGACCCTGACGTGGTCCTTGTGATGCCGTGCGGTCATAACCTGGAAAGGTCGGTTGAGGAATACCACGCCACACAGTTTCCCGAACGCTGGAAACAAGTTAAGGCAGTACGCAACGGCAGGGTATATGCAGTGAATGCAAGCGCGTACTTCTCCCGTCCGGGACCGCGTTTGGTTACCGGACTGGAAATTATGCACTTGCTGCTGCAGGACGACCGGCCGCAAAAGCCGGCTGAACACAGGTGGACCCGCTTGTAGCTGGGAACGTGCCCGTTCGGGTGAAACTCAAATTGGGTAGTTCGGCAGCGGACCGTACTACACGTAATATTTGACGTTTCTCTTCCATCGCGGTATAAATCACAAAGTCTGGTATTTGGGAAGGCGGTCAGAATCCGCCACTGCCCCGCAACTGTATTCGCTGAGAAACTGAGCTCAATTACGCCACTGGAAATGTTCCGGGAAGGCATGCTCAGCTTCGACGAAGCGTAAGTCAGGAGACCGGCCAGACGCTGACCCAAGGCGTATTCGACTTCGATGGGAGAGTCGGAGAGCGTTCTGACGATTGATCCTCAAACCCGCGTCTGAAAGCTGCCTGTAGAATCCCGCTCGCGTCAGGGCCATTTCTATGCCCCAGGTGAGCATGCTGGACAAATCTCGCAAAGCCATCACGTTAGTGCTGGGCGGTGTGCGCAGCGGCAAGAGCCGATACGTGCAGACCCTGGCCGCAGGCGTTTCGCCCGTGATGTTTGTCGCGACCGCCCGGCCGTCAGACTCAGACGAAGAGATGCGCCTGAAAATCGAACGGCATCGGGCCGAACGTCCCTCGGAGTGGCGCACGATCGAGGAACCGCTGCATATCGACCGAGTGCTGATGCAAGAGGGCCCCAATTACCGGATGCTGCTGGTCGATTGTTTAACGCTGTACGCGGCGAATCTCCTCGATGCTGAGCGCGGGAATCTGATCGCCGTTGAGGAACGACTGCAGAGTCTCTACGCGGCGTTGCGCTCGGCGCCATGTTCGGTCGCGCTGGTCTCGAATGAGGTGGGCAGCGGAATTGTTCCTGCGTTTCCTGAGGGCCGGAAATACCGCGACTTGCTGGGAGAGATCAATCAGCGGGTTGCGAGTGCCGCGGATAATGTGTTGCTCATGGTCGCCGGACTTCCCCTTGCACTCAAGGGAGCTGCCGAGGTGCGTCTGTGAATGCATTTGTAATTGCGGGCACGGCGAGCGGCGTAGGCAAGACTACGGTTGCTCTCGGCATCATCGCGGCGCTTCGGTCGCGCGGTTTGACGGTGCAGCCCTTCAAGTGTGGCCCAGACTTCATCGATGGCGGCCATCTCGGGGTTGCTGCGAGCCGCACCGCGCGCAATCTCGATACTTGGATGCTCGACGCCGAAGCCAATCGCGAGATTTTCTCCCGTGCTTCCGCGAGCTGCGATGTTGCCGTAGTCGAAGGGATGATGGGGCTTTTCGATGGTGTAACCGGAAGTTCGGAGGAAGGCAGCACAGCCGAGATTGCCAAACTGCTGGGTTTGCCTGTCATTCTGGTTGTGGATGCGGGGAACAGCACGCGAAGCATTGCGGCTGTCATTCGAGGGTTCGAGACTTTTGACTCGGGACTGCGTTTTGCCGGCATAGTGTTGAATCGGGTGGTCGGCGATGCGCACTTTCGCATGCTGGAATCGGCAATCCGCCAATCGTCCCTGGCTCCTGTGCTCGGCTGGCTACCAGTAGAGGCAGATACAGCAATTCCCGAACGACACCTGGGGCTACACACCGCTGCAGAAGGAATTGGCGCCAGCCTCTCCACTCTCACGCGATTGGGGAGCCATCTCGACCTCGAGCAATTGCTGAATGCGACGGTCTACAACCAACGGCTTGCGACCGCACCCATACGCAGCGCTGAACCCAAGTACAAAGGCATCCGCGTAGGTGTAGCTCGCGATCGAGCGTTTTCGTTCTACTACGAGGACAATCTCTATCTCCTCCGGGAAAATGGCGCGGTGATCGTGGACTTCAGCCCGATTAAAGATTCCGTGTTACCTGAGAATCTTCATGCTCTCTACTTCGGCGGTGGATATCCCGAGCTGTACGCGGCTGAGCTAAGCCGCAGTGGCAGCCTGCTCCAGGATATCCGTGATTTTGCGAACGCGAACAAGCCAATCTACGCCGAATGTGGAGGGCTGATGTACCTGGCCGAACAACTGACCACGATTGAAGGACAAAGCTATCCCATGGCGGGCATCCTTCCTGTCGCTATCGAGATGACCAACTCTTTGGTTCATTTCGGATACGCGGATGTGGAGTTCGCACGCGATTGTCTGCTTGGGAAAAAGGGAACCCACGTTCGCGGCCATAGTTTCCATTGCTCCCGCATCGTCGCTCATGATTCCTTGCGTTGTGTCTATCGCGTTCATTACTCGCTTTCCGGTCGAGGAGAAAAGGAAGGTTTCGTGCGCGGTCGCGTGCTCGGGACTTATATCCATCTGCATTTCCGCTCCAATCCATCTCTGGTCTCATCGTTCTTGCAACAGGCTGGTTCTGCGCCGACTGGTTCTGCGGGGCTTTTGTGGAGGTGCAATGAGCATGAGAATTAAACTTGGCGCCCTCCTCTTGCTGACGTCAATTGCAGTGCCGTGCTTCGCCAGCCGAACCGTGAAAGACGAACTGGGACGCTCGGTCGAGGTCCCGGATCATCCTCATCGAGTGGTGTGTCTGATCCCCAGCGTGGTGGACATCGCGTATTCGGTGGGCGCCGGACAGCTCGTTGTTGGCATCAGCGATTTCACAAAATACCCGAAAGAGGCTCTTCAGAAGCCGAGCATAGGACTTCCGCTCAATCCCTCGATTGAAATCATTATTGCCTTGCACCCGGATCTCGTCCTAGGCAGTGGCGACATGAATACGCTGGAGTTCGCTGGCCACCTGCAGCGTCTAGGCATTCCCGTGTTCATGGTCAATCCCCACGGGATTGAGGGCATCTACGCCTCGATTCTCAGCCTGGGAAAGGCGCTAGACCGCGAGACAGCCGCCAATGCCCTGGTCGCCCGGTTGCGCACGCGTGTAGAGGCCGTGAAGGCTCGCGTCGCCGACAAATCGAAGATGCGAGTATTCATGGCGATCTGGTACGACCCGGTGATGACGATTGGCAAGCGTGCGTTTATCAGCGAACTGATTGAGGCCGCCGGCGGTCGCTCCGTCACCGACGACATCGCGCAAGAGTGGCCGGAGGTGAGTCTGGAAACGATTGTGAGCCGCCAACCGGACGCGCTCCTGCTCATGAGCGGATCGAACATTACGGTTGAGGAATTGAAGAGGCGTCCCGGTTGGGAACACTTAAGCGCGGTTCAACAGGGCCGCGTCTATTACACCGACGATCGGATTCAGTATCCGAGCCCGATCGCATTCGACGCACTGGAGGACTTAGCGAAACAATTTCATCCCTGAGCCTGGGCGTAGGCAATGATCGCTGCATCTCGGGCTCTCAACAATAAACTAAACGGCCGAATGTTCGGGAAGCGCGGTGAGAATCCGCCACTACCCCGTAACTGTAAACGCCGAGAACTGGGCAGGCAGGTGACTGCAGCCACTGGGGACTGAATCCCCGGGAAGGTTGTCCAGAGTCGTCGAGGCGCGAGTCAGGAGACCGGTTCTGCCGACACCAATTTCCGAGGGGAAAATGAAATATTTTAGGCAAGACCATCCATGCGGCAGATTCTTCTTCCTTCTGCTTCTGCCAAGTTTATTCGCACTGGCAGCGCACGCCGCAACGGTTCGTGGAACAATCACTGACTCCCTCGGCGCCGTCATCCCGAAGGCGCGAGTCGAGCTCATTACCAATCAAAAAGTTATCGCCTCGACGACCGCGGACGGCGCAGGAAGATACGAATTCCGCGATGTTGCCGCGAGCCGCTACCAAGTCCAGGCCAGCGCTCCTTCGTTCGATTTAAGCCTAAGCCGGCCGTTCTATGTCGGGGAAGGCGCGAACGCCAACATAGATCTGCTTCTGGCTATCGGCGTAGTGTCCCAGGCTGTCACCGTTACGGCGACGGGCACGCCGACGCCGGAGGCTCGAATAGGAGCATCCGTCACTCTGCTTTTCGCAGACGACTGCGCGGACAAGCCGGATGTGCATGAGGCTCTGCGGTTGGTGCCGGGGGCGCAAGTCACGCAAACTGGACAGCGCGGCGGACTGAGCGAGTTGTTCGTGCGCGGCGGCAACAGTGACGCGAACAAGGTCCTTATTGATGGCATCCCCGCCAATGACATAGGCGGCGCGATCGATTTTGGCGTACTTGCCACTACGGGAATCAATCAGATTGAAGTGTTACATGGACCGAACGGCGCTCTGTACGGGTCTGATGCGCTCGCCGGTGTCGTGAGCATGACTACTCCGCGCGGCATCACGCCTTTGCCCGAGCTGACATACTCGATTGACGGTGGAGATTTCGGGACGTATCGGCAGGAAGGAATCCTGGGAGGAAGCTATAAGCAGCTCGATTATTTTTCTGATTTTTCGCGCTTTGATACCGCTAACGATGTTCCCCGCAGCTCCTTTCACAACGGAACTTATGCTGGGAACTTTGGCTGGACTCCGAAACCAAACACTGAGTTTCGAGCCACCGTCCGGCGCCTGGCCACTGCGGCCGGAGAAGCCAACGCGGTTCAGTTCTTCGGGATCCCCGATGATGCGGGCCAGAAAGATCAGCAACTCTTCATCGGAGCGACGTTCCAGCAGCAGACTACGCAGCGTTGGCACAACCTATTGCGATATGGAGCCCTTCGGCTGCGCTCTCAGTTTACCGACTACGCTCCGACCGGGATTCCCTACGATTCTCCGATTGTGGGACCAGAGTACATTGGCGCTCCAGTCACGCTGCGCGGAGCAAACGGATATGCGGTCACTGGGCAAGCGATTTTCCAGTTTGTTCAGCCGTATCCGAATCAGTTTATAACCAGCACCAACCGTGATTTTGTCTATGTCCAAACGGAATATCAGGTTAAGCCGCAGCTGACGGCGCTGTTTGGATTTCGCTACGAAGCCGAGCGTGGATCCACCCAGCCAAATTTCGGAGTGCCTCCTGCTGATCGCGGCAACTACAGCTACACTTTGCAATTCGCAGGCAGTATCGCCAACCGTCTTTATTACACTCTGGGTAGCGGCATTGAGAAAAACGCGGTGTTCGGTGCGGCGGGCACGCCACGAGCATCGCTTGCCTATTACTTGCTGCGCCCCGACACGTCGAGAGTTTTCAGCGGGACGAAGCTTCGCGCCAATTTCGGGACGGGCATCAAAGAACCCAGCATCTCGGATGCTGGCGCGTCTCTTTTCAGCCTGCTGCAAACACTCAGTAACGGAGCGCAACTCATTTCGCGGTTCCACATTGCTCCCATTGGAGCCGAGCAATCCAGGACGTATGACGGCGGCGTTGAGCAAAGCCTTTTCGATGGACGGGCAAAATTGGGAGTCACCTACTTTCACAATGAGTTCGCGCATCTGATTGAATTCGTTCCTACGCAGGGACTGATCGAGCTTGGGGTCCCGCAATCCATCTCAGATTCACTTCTCGCAGAATCCCAGTTTGGAGCCACGGTGAACTCCCAGGCGTTCCGTGCCCAGGGAGTAGAGACAGAACTCGAATATCGGCTGGGACGCAACCTCGTCGCTCGTGGCGGATATACGTACTTGGATGCGGTTGTGCAACGTTCCTTTACCAGCGATGCGCTGGGCCCGAGCTTCAACACTGCTTCGAGCTTTCCAACCATCCCAATCGGTGTCTTTTCGCCGCTGATTGGAGCTCGGCCATTTCGGCGCGCGCCTCACAGCGGTTACATGGCAGTCATCTATCATCACGCCCGGTGGACAGCCTCGTTAACTGGAACCTTTGTGGGCAATAGAGATGACAGTGATTTTCTCTTTGATAAAGACGGGGGAACAAGCCTGCTGCTGCCGAATCGCAATCTGGACGCGGCATATCAGAAGCTCGACCTCGGCGGCGGTTACGAGGTAAACCACACCCTGAGTGTTTACGCCGATCTGCAAAATGTGCTGGACCAGCGCTATGACGAAGCATTTGGCTATCCGGCGCTTCCTTTCACTTTTCGCTCAGGCATTCGGATTACGCTCGGAGGAGAATCGTGGAAACTGAAATAGCGGAAAAGATCGAAACGCGATCGTCGTCGCGAGCCGCTCGCCGGGTTGGATTCTCCGACCACGCGTTCTTCCTCCTTATTCTCTTGGTCTTGCTGGTGGCCCTGGTTGTCGTGCTTGTGCTCTCGATGGGAATGGGAGCGAGCAAGATCGGGGTTCGGGAGGTGCTTGGCTCCTTGCTCGATTGGCATCGCTCTGGAGGCACGAACTCCGTGATTCTTTTCGAAATCCGGCTTCCCCGGGTGCTCGCGTCGGCTTTGGTAGGGGCTGCACTCTCCGTGGCCGGACTTCTGTTCCAAGGGCTTTTCCGGAATCCGATGGCGGATCCGTACGTGATCGGCTCTTCGGGAGGAGCGGCGCTTGGGGCTGGAATGGGACTTTTCCTGCTTCCTCGTTTTTCTTTTCTCGGATTCGGTGCGACTGCCGCCATGGGATTCGTCGGTTCAGTCGCGCCAATAGCGCTGGTATATTGGCTGGCCCGCATTGGCGGGCGCGTGCCCGTCATAACGCTCCTGCTCGCGGGTTTCGCGGTAAGCACGATGTTGAGTTATTCCACTTATTTTCTTGTAGTGCTCGACGACAACTTTGGGCTGCGGACGCGAGTGCTTGCCTCCTGGCTGACGGGAGTCATTGCGGGGCCCAGGTGGCCTCAACTCGCGGTCACTGCCGTGATGATTGGTTGCGGCTTGATTTGCTGCTTTCCCCTGGCACGGCGATTGAATACATTAGCGCTCGGCGACGACTATGCCCGCCAAGTCGGCGTGCAGGTTGAAAAAACGCATCTGGCCATCATCCTTACCGGATCGCTCATAACCGCGGCTGCGGTGTCATTGGGAGGAGTGATTAGCTTCGTGGGGCTGATCGTTCCTCACATGGCAAGGCTGGTCCTGGGCCCGGACCACGTTCGGCTCCTGCCAGTTACAGCCATTGCCGGCTCGATTTTCTTAGTCACGGCGGACACGCTGGCGCGAACCATGCTGGCTCCTTCCGAAATTCCGGTTGGGCTGCTGACGGCGTTTATCGGCGGTCCATTTTTTCTCTACCTTTTGCGCCGGACCCGACGGGAGTACGCATTGTGACTTCATTGCTCCAGTTGGTTAATGTGTCATTTTTTTACGAGCAGCACCGTGTGCTTGAAAATGTCAGCTTCTGTGTAGAACAGGGCGAATGTGCAGCCTTGATAGGTCCAAATGGAATCGGGAAAACCACACTCCTGCGCCTTGCCGCCGGGGTGCTTGCTTGCTCTGTTGGCTCGGTTTCGCTCACCGGTCGGAGATTAGACACTCTGCGGCGAGCAGAGGCCGCACGACTGGTTGCGCTGGTTCCGCAACGATTCGAAGTACCGTTCGATTTCACCGTGCAGCAGATCGTTGAGCAGGGGCGCACATCCTATCTTGGTTTCTTTGCCGGCTTGAAATGGCAAGATCGCCGGGCGGTCGAGCGCGCTCTGGAATTGGCCGATGTCACTTCCCTCCGGAATCGCATCTTCAATGAACTTAGCGGAGGAGAACGTCAGCGCGTCAAGATCGCTCTCGGATTGGCGCAGGAGCCTCGTTTGCTGCTGCTTGACGAGCCTACCCAAAACCTCGACTTGGGCCGCCAACTCGAATTGCTGGATTGTCTCCGCGCGCTCAAGGATGAGGGGATGACGATTTTGGCTGCAATGCACGACCTTCAATTGATTCCCGGCACATTCTCGTCCGTTCTGTTGCTCGAACCTGATCAGGAAATGCGCAAAGGCCGGCCGCAAGACATATTGCGACCTGACATTCTGGAAAGAGCCTTCGATTGCCCACCTCGTCGCCATCCGAAATTAGTTGCGAAGTTAGTTGGTGAAAAGCCGGCTTTGTTGGAAAAGACACCATGACCACCACACTCACCTCGGTCACACTTGCCGAATGCATCGGCGAAATTGTTGCGCTCGATCCGGAATGGCTAAGACGTGCGCGCGCGCATCTCGATAACCTGACAAAACCGCAAGGGAGTCTCGGCCGGCTCGAGGACATTGCCGAGCGATTGGTTGCCATCAGGAAAGGAGACCTCGGCTGGCCGCTGAACAAGGCCGCCTATGTGTTTGCGGCCGATCACGGCATCGTGTCCGAAGGAGTCAGTGCATATCCCAAAGAAGTCACTCGCCAGATGGTGCTTAATTTCCTCCAGGAAGGAGCTGCAATCAGTGTCTTGGCACGACTGCACCATGCCGAGCTGACCATCGTAGATGTCGGCGTGGACGCGGATTTCGGCGTTTTGCCCCGTCTTCTGCAACGAAAGATCCGGTCCGGCACGCGGAACATGCTGCATGAGCCTGCCATGACCGAAGATGAAATGCTGGGCGCTTTGCACATCGGACTAGAACTGGCAACCATGGCTCATGCGAAACGGCAGACGCTGATTGCGGTGGGCGAGATGGGAATCGGCAACACAACTGCAGCGAGCGTGATAACAGCTCTCCTTACTGGCCAACCTGGCGCCAGGGTTACAGGCAAGGGCACGGGGCTCGATACGGATGCTCACGAACACAAAATCCGGATCGTCGGTGCTGTCATCCACAAACATTTCGACAAAGCTCCCCAAACTTTTGCGGCGCAACCGCTTGAGGTTTTGCGGCGCGCGGGAGGATTAGAAATCGCGGCCATGGTTGGATCATTCCTGGGTGCTGCGCGATATCAGATCCCAGTGATCACGGATGGTTTTATCTCCACCGCAGCCGCGGCATTGGCATGCGCCGTCGAGCCACGAGTAAAAGACTATCTGTTCGCCGGACATCGTTCGAAGGAACCCGGCCATCGCTTTCTGCTGGAGTATTTGGGACTGGACCCCATTCTGACGCTCGACATGCGGTTGGGCGAGGGCACCGGCGCCGTTTTGGCGATGCCCATCATCGAATCGGCTGTGCGCCTCTACACCGGCATGGCAACCTTCGCTTCGGCGGGAGTAAGTCGGCCGAGCGAATGAAACGATTGGTGGAAGAATTGCTAATTGCTTTCCAGTTTCTTACGCGGCTGCCGATTTCGCGTATTGCCTACCAGCCCGACTCCTTATCGAGGTCGGCAAAGTTTTTCCCCGTTGTCGGCTTGGTCATCGGCCTTGGCGCTTCGGTCTTGCAGCGCATTCTGTCGCTTCACCTTAATCGAATGCTCGTAGCGTTGTTGATACTGACCTTTCTTGTGCTTATTACGGGCGGCCTTCACGAAGACGGTCTGGCGGATACAGCGGACGCTTTTGGTGGAGGCTGGAATCGAGAGCAGGTGCTCACGATCCTGCGGGATAGCCGAATCGGAAGCTTCGGCGCACTGGCTCTGGTGCTTTCTGTGCTGGCCAGATTTCTTCTTCTATCGGTTCTCCCAGTGAATCGTTTTACGGCATTGGTGGTCTCCGCACACGTCCTGTGTCGCTGGACATCCCTGCCGCTGAGTTATTTCTTGCGGCCTGCACGCGAAAGTGACGACGGACAGGGAACGAGGATTGCACAAAAAATTTCTCCGGCATCTCTTCTGATAGGGAGTCTGCTGAGCTTTGCTATCGTTCTTTATCTAATGCGGCGGGAGTTCTGGATTCCGGTCCTCGCAGCAATTGTGATCACAGCCTGCTGCGGCCTGTATTATTTCCGTCGAATCGGCGGCGTGACGGGTGACTGTTTCGGAGCTACGAATCAACTCACAGAGATCGCGGTTTACTTTTGCGGGGTGTGGAGCGTGTGACAGGACTTCTTCTAGTTCGCCATGCCGAAACGGATATGGCAGGCCGGTTTTGCGGCCATTCTGATCCGGAACTTAATGAGCAAGGCCGTCAACAGCTTGCAGTCCTGGTGAACAGTTTGTCGCAACACGCAGTCCGCCGAGTCTATACCAGTGATCTTCGGCGTGCCCGACAGACTGCTGATGCTATTGCCAGACATTTTGGAGTGGGACTCCACGTTCGTCCTGGGCTGCGCGAAATCGACTTTGGCCTGTGGGAGGGTCTTTCATGGAGCGAAATTGAAGTTCGCGACCCTGCGCTGGCAAAGAGTTGGGCGGAGATGTACCCGAATTCGACCGCGCCAGGAGGTGAGCCCTTTCAGCAATTTGAATCGCGGGTTCGCCGGGAGACTGCCTTCTTGCTGGGAGAGGCGACAAAATCCCCGATCGCGGTGGTTGCACACGCCGGCTTCATTCGCGTCGTGCTAACGAAGTGGTGCAGGATATCGGAACAGGAAGCTTGGGATCGGACAAAGGACTACGACTCCATCGTGGCCCTCGACACAAATCATATCGACCGGGCGGGGGTTGAGGACTGCGGATTTGAACGTCCTGTAGTTCGGACAAGGCCGTATGGCCTCTGAGGGTTTTGAGAATGACGGCCGGAACACGGCTCGGAAATTAAGTAGCGGCGTGTTGCACGACGAGACATTTTAAGGAGCAACGAAATGAGCATCGCAACCAAACGAGGAGATGGCGGACAGACTGGGCTTGTCGGGGGCGTTCGTGTTTCTAAGGCTGACCTGCGAGTGGAAGCCTACGGGTCAGTTGACGAATTGAATTCCGTGTTGGGGTTTGCACGCAGCATTTGCCAGAACGCCGATATTCGTGCGCGGACAGAATCAATCCAGAAGACGCTATTTCGGCTCGGGTCGGCATTAGCCACGCCGCCAGAGGCTCAGAATCCGTCACCGGCGATAACCGCCGGTGACGTCGAACAGGTGACGACTCTGGTCCATACTATCGAGGCTACCAACGGGATCTTGTCCGATTGGTCCTTGCCTGGGGCGCACACGGAGGCCGCGGCCTTCGAAATGGCACGCACCGTCTCTCGCCGCGCAGAGCGAAACGTGGTCCGGTTGGTCGAGAGCGGCGCTCCCGTGGACTCGCTGGTGCTGGCATATCTGAACCGTTTGTCAGACGTTTTGTGGCTCTTCGGACGGCTGCTGGAACTTCACGCTGGCGTCGAATCCAAACTGCGCGATGACCAACACGCCGGTGCGCGTTGGTCGAGGGCTTGGTGATGCCAGGGGCCGAAGGATTTCCGGAAGCTGAGCTGCGCGGAGTCTATCGTGCCATTCGTGACCGCCGCGATGTCCGGTCTGGCTTCTTGCCGGAACCACTGAGTGACCAAGTCCTGAGCCGACTTTTGGAGGCCGCCCATCACGCACCGTCCGTCGGTCTGATGCAACCGTGGCGATTCATTCTTATTCGGGCGATGGAGACCCGCAAAGCTGTTCATGATATTTTTCTGCGATCGAATCAGGCGGCACTCGACACCTACGAAGGAGACCGTGCGAAGAAATACGCCAGCCTAACGATCGAAGGCATTCTGGAAGCGCCTCAGAACCTCTGCATCATCTGCAATCCAGAATGTGAACGCGGACATCGACTTGGTCGCCTCTCCATGCCGGAAACTGCGCTTTATTCTGCGGTCTGCGCCGCGCAAAATCTCTGGCTTGCGGCTCGCGCAGAAGGAATCGGTGTCGGCTGGGTGAGCATTCTCGACAAGAAAGCGCTTCATGAGGTGCTGCACATCCCCGAAAACATAGTCCCAGTAGCATACCTCTGTCTGGGGTACGTGGACCACTTCGCCGCAAAGCCGGATCTTGAACGCGCCGGATGGGAACGCCGCATTCCGCTTGACCAAGTGCTTGCGTTCGAACGATACGACCAGCGTTGGACAGCCGAAGAGAAGAAGCCATAGCCCCTGCGCCGCTCGCATCATCAGGTTGCCCGCATCTTGACTTTGAATTGCCGCACCCTCATTTGGCGGTGCCCGGCATGCCTGTGGCACTGGTGGCCTATTACCTGGGGTGGAAGTACATCGTCAAGTTTTTCAACCAACTCCTGGAAATTGCATGAACCCGGTTATGAAACGGGTGACCCGCAGAATGAAATTTGCAGCCGCCTACGCGCCATGCGAGGAATTCCGTTGATGCCTTCTGCAGGCACGGGCGCGGTAGGCTCCATTGCTGCTCACCGGCCACTCTCACCTTGACGCCGTGCGCTACCCTCGAGAACAAATGGTCAGGCTGTTTTTGCGATCCAGTCTGCGGAACGCCGCCGCGATTGCGGTGTATAGAAGCGCGTTGAAGAAGATGTCGAGGCCGGTAATCAGCAGCGGGTGGCCGAACTAGTTGGCATGCAGCAGCAAAAACATGAGAAAGGTTACTTAGCTTCCCGGCCATATAAACTTGCCTATTGTGGGATAGCGAGGCTCGGTCAGGGTCGCCACGGCTGCCGCTGCGACGCAGACAGCCAAGCTAAGCGCGATGAAGGACCTGGTTCTCATTTGATGACGGGCGCGAGAGGGGCCGGTTAACCTGCCTCCTCTCGCTCCTACGTTAGGTCACAGCATCTTCGCCTATGGATTTCCCTGGTGGTGCGAACCACGTAAGTACCGTTCTGCGAACCAATGTTTCCAGCGACGCCCTGCGCAGGAGTCGTAATTGCGGAAGTGCATCGACAGAAGTGTGGCGTCGCCAGACCTGAAGTCATGTGTGCCCGAGATAAATCAGGGTTCCAAAGAGCGCAAAAGCGGCTACCGTGGAGCACCACCACCAAAAGCGCAACGAGCTCTTCGGGAAGAGCTCTCTATGGAGCTTCAATGTCCGGATCTCCAGCCCTCTCCACCACCACGGGATCTGATCAGCCGGAGACAGGCGCTTATTTATCTGATACCGCATGCTCAAGCCGATGCCCGAGTTGACGAACGCGATAACAACAAAAAGACCGAAGATGGCGGACACAAGAAACGTGATGCGGCCTGAGATCAGAAGGGCTGCGGGAATCAGAGCCCAATTCTTCTCCTTCATTGATTCGCTCTCCTTTGTCTCTTTCAGACGTGCCGACCTTTCAATGTCGTTAGCATTCTATTGGGGGGCCCTGTTTCCTTTCTGGTACAAAAGGCATTCGATCCAGAACAGTGCGTCAACTTGGGACTTACTGGAACTGCTCGGCAGTGATCCAGGTGCTGGAAGAGATCGCGGCTCCGGTTATACTGCGGGGCATGAACAGGATCGATCCGGGATGGCTGCCTGAAGCACGCGACCTGTGCCGGCAGTTGGGAATCACCATCATGGCATGAAGAACCGGGATGGAGGCGCGAGCCCGGGCGTCTCGTCGTTCCGGAGATTTGGGGCGGTGCTAACGATTCTGTGCGGGCGCGGAGCGGAGGACAAACGGAAGGCCACGGGCAGCATTTTGGGTTACCGTGTTTTGCAGGTCGAGGGCTTCGAGCGGAATGTGGCTGCGCGTGCCGTCGGGGCTGACGTATTCGAGATAGCCGTCGGCGAGCCAGTAGTCAGTCACGGCGCGGCTAGTGCCATTGTTCAGCGCCAGCAGGAAGACTCCCTTGCCCAAGGCCCGCTGTTCGGTGGCTGCGCCGAGCGCTCCGGGAGGCGCCGACGAATTCCCTTCTGCTGTGTCGTCATCCGACGGATTGGTGGGAGGCGGGATCGCGGACATTTCCGACTGCATGGGCCCTGGGGAATTGACGTCGCCGAGATCAAGCGAGTCTCCGCCGAAACCGAAGGCCGAATAAAAAGGATCAAAGTCAGCGGAGAAGCAAAGCAGCGGCAAAAATGGTTCGAAGAAGCAGACCTGGGTCACGCCGTTCAAGAAGCATCCGGAGGAAGAAAACCGCCGAAAGCGGTTGAAGAAGAAACCGCGATGACGGCGCACGGTGGAAGAAACGAAAGAAACTTGGCGGTCGGGTCGGCGTGGCAATAGCGGCGGAGACCAAAGAAGCGTTGACGGAATCCGCGCAGTGGATGGCATGTGGGCCGGCGCGGGGATGTTCCACAGGTGTGACGGCCAATGGGACGAGGTGTCCGAAGTAGAGGACGCTCCGAATCCCGCATGCCGGGCAGAGTGCTTTCCGAACCCGAAATGCGGCCAGCCGAAGTGCCCGCCCTCGTGGCTCCTGCCGGAGTGCTTGCCGGAAGAGTGCCCGCCACCAAAGTGGCCGCCTCCGGAATGGCCCCCTCCGGAATGGCCCCCTCCGCCTCCGTGTTGCGCATCTGCGGGCGCGAGGAAACAGATTACGGACAGCAAGATCGGAAGGATGCGCGGCGACCGCAGAAGGAAGGCAGTTCGAGTGGCCATGGCCTTGCCACCCCAGAGAATTCAATTCTATTTTACTCCCTTTCGGGTGGTCGGGGGTCGTGCTCGACAATCTGCGCGAAGGGGTGCTCGTCCACGACATCTACGATCCCACTTTGAACCCACTCTATCGTGATGTACTGGCGCACTACGGCGTTGTGGCCCTGCCGTGCCGGATCAAAGATCCACATTTGGGGAAGAACTCACATCGCGTAGGAAGGAGGATTAGTGCTGGAATCGTCCTACCAGTTCAGCCTGAGCCAGGACGTGTCCCTTCATGGCTCTCTCAAGATCGTTCCTGGTGGCTCCAGGCCGGAGGTCTGTCTTTGAATCCAGAGCATACAACTTGAAGAAGTATCGATGCGCTTTGCCGCGCGGAGGGCAAGGACCGTTGTAGCCGATCTTGCCAAAATCATTCTTCCCCTGACGTGCTCCGTTGGGAAGCTGCAAATCCTTCGCTATCCCCTCAGCCAGGCGGCTCGTGTCCACGGGAAGGTCGTACAGCACCCAATGGACCCACGTACCAGCAGGAGCGTCCGGGTCGTCCACGATGAGAGCTAAGCTTCGTGTCCCCGCGGGAGGTTCGGTCCATTGGAGTGAGGGCGACACATCCGCTCCATCACAACTAAATTTCTCCGGAATGACCATGTTGTGGAACGCGCTCGTGGTCAACTGAAAAGCCACAATCCAACTCCGCTTGCGACCACTTCACGCTACTGGTGAGCGGCATGACAGGACTATCAGCAAAGATTATAAGGCGCGTCCGCACTTCCCCAACGATCCGAGCTTCCAGGCGGTTCTGAAATGGACTTTCGAGATGCGCGATCAACAATGCTGTTAGCCGAGTGCGCACTTCCCCAGAATACTGCGCGGAGGAATGATTAATCTTGCATTGGCTTGGCGCGGGGGCCACCTGTTTTGTGAGGATCTGGGTAGCGGGGTTTCAGCATGCCCCACAAAAACGAACCTACCAACACCAAGAAGTGAATGCACCTCAATTCAGTTCACCGGAGGCTGCGATGGTCCCACTCCACATCATTGTCGCAATCATTGTCGTTCTGTACATCCTGAGCGCGATCAAGATCTTGTGGGAGTACGAGTGTGGCGTGATCCTCCGCCTGGGGCGGTTGCTGGCGCACGCCAAAGGACCGGGAATAATGTTTGCTCTCTCGTTTGGCTTTGTTGAAGGTGCAGTAGCGATCTATCTCGGGGCTGCGGTTGGCCTTTTACCCGGATATGCTGGCACGCTCCCCGATGTCGCGCGACTATCCGCGGATCTCCATGGGCAGGAGATTCGGCACCTTAACAATATGCCGCCAGCTTGCTCACGGTCGAGGTGTTTCGTGAAGCAGCCACGATGCTGATGCTGCTTTCTGTCGCCATCCTTGCTGAGCAGAAGCGGGGGAGAACGACTTGCTATCTTTCTCTGGATATTTGCGCTCTGGGACATTGGGTACTATGTAGCGCTGCGGGCCACCGTCAGATGGCCATACTCACCCACAAGCCCCGATGTGCTGTTTTTCATCCCGGTGCCGTGGACCTCGCAGGTGTGGTTTCCGATCCTTATAAGCATTCTGACCGCGGCTGCGATCCTATTAACTCGACGTCGTGGTCGCACGACCTAACCCTCAAATGTCGAGTCCGCTGCCGACTCGGTTGAACCCTTCCAACATGAGGACTAGAATTCGTTACACCATCCTTCACCGCGAGGAGACAGAGATGCATTTCGATAATTTCTCCTTTGGCTCCCTCCGCATCGACGACAGCACCTACGAGCACGATGTGGTCATCGATCGCGGGGAGATCCGCGACCGCAAGAAAAGGCCGTCCAAGAAATTCCGCGATGACTTTGGGCACACGCCACTGTCCATCGCGGAGGACATACCCTGGAAATGCCGCCAACTCGTGATCGGTACCGGTGCATACGGCAGATTGCCGGTGATGAAAGAAGTAGAGCGCGAGGCAGAGCGCCACAAGGTCAAATTGCTGATTCTTCCGACAATCAAAGCTATCGAGGTCCTGAGACAAGAGCTCAAAGAGACGAACGCGATCCTCCACGTGACGTGTTGAGCGCTGATCTGAAATAGGGTTTGGGGCGCACGATAGCAATCACCTCATGACCACGGTCTAAAGCCTCTCGCAGCAAGAAGCAATCCCTTTGCTCCGCCCAAACGGGGGGCACTCTGGCTCATCACCTCCCCCTTGATTCAAGTGAACCTCTGGTGATACTGTGATTCCGAGTCTGGGAGGAGGACAGGGCAATGGAACGACCGACCCGAGCGCCGACTCAGACCTCAAGGGCCGCGAAGTAGGCACCAGATCCGCCGAACCCCCACGACATCCTCTCTCCCTCCTGCGGGGACAAGCCTGAAATCCGAAGGCAGAGTCTGGCTCATGCGCGCTTTTCCAAAGACTCGATGGCTGGCTCAATTTCCAAGATTGGAGGATGAATATATGTGCTGGTTCTCGACTGAGTATGCGAACCAGATAGAAGACGCCAAGGCTGGACAGCGCCTTGGAATCAAGAAAATGGATTGGCATTCGAATTGGGTAGTTCGGGAAACCGAGCTCGACGCCCCAAGGCCTTGTCCGGTTTGCCTGATAGATCGGACCAGGGTCCTGTTTCGGTTCTCCGAAAGTCAGCAAGCGTCGCTCCACCTCAGCACCGAGGCGGAGGCGGTTTTCAGAATGTTAAAAAAGCCGAAGCGGGACGTTTTTGAGTTCCCGGACGGCAGGCAAATTACATTGGGCGATCTGCCTGCCGGTCTGATCTTTGACGTCCTCGTTGTCCCAGGCTCAGAACAGCTCTCGGCCCTCCTAGACATGGAGCCGGCCGTGCAGCACGAGGAGGAAGAGAGGGAGAAAGAACCACTCCTTGTTGCCCCCGCTCGTTTCCCTTGAAGCGAAGCAGGCCCAAGGCCGGACCCAGCAGAACCGAAGAAGTGCCAAACAAATGACAATCCCTTGACAACCGGAGGCTGGCACAATATGTAGACTACGGTAATCGTGGGTGAGTCGTTGGGTGCCCGCGAGTTAAGAGGTTTTTCTCTGTACCCGCCAAGGTGTACCCAGTCCTCTCGCTACGTTGCTTTTTGGTTGTATTCAATCCGTGCGATGTCCCATGAGTGCGAGGAGTAGCGCATCTCCTGTCAGAGGCTGTCGGTTGGTGCTGGTCGCAATCTAGCACCATGTTTGCGATCTCGCTCCACCCTGTGCTTTCGACTAGGTCCCTCCTCTTCGTTAATGGTTCCCGCTCGGAGAGGGGAGGCTACCATGCTTAGAAGATGCGTGTTTCTGACGCTCGTTCTCCGCCTAATTGCCACAGGCGCGGCACAATCAGCACCAGAGGAGGTGCTGCCAGCCGGAACGCTTTTGCAGTGCACGCTGGACGAGCCGAACCTTTCGTCCCAGACCGCGCAACCCGGTGATCCGATTCTCTGCCATGCTAGCGCCTTATCAGCTTTTGGGAGCTCGGTTTTTCCCCGGGGCGCCTACTTGGCCGGTCACTTCCAGGATTATCGTGACCCTGGACACTTCTTTGGCAAAGGATGGATCAATCTGGAGTTCGACCGCCTTGTCCTACCCCATGCGGTCGTACTCCCGCTGTCGGCCAAGGTGATTTCCGTTGCCCATCTCAAAGTGGACAACGAAGGCAAGATCCACGGTCGCGGCCATCCCAAACGCGACGCCGTCGGCTGGCTCATTCCCGTCCTCTGGCCAGTGAAGGTGATCACGCTACCCGCACGCGGACCTCGTCCCACGCTAAAAGGCGAAGTCCGAATAACCCTGCGCTTGTTAGATGATGTGGAAGTCCCGGCGGCAGTCACCGCCTCAAGAACCAGTTCCTGGATACCAAGGCCTACGCAGTTCCGAGAGGAAGGAAGCAGCACACAGAGGCCTCCGCCGCAACTCTGGCGCAGCTTCTCCCGGCTAGCCTTAGCGGCAAACCCGACGTCCACAGCTTCTTCCACACCTCCTCGCGAGCAAGAACAGGTTGTCGGACCGGGCTATTTCGCCGAACGTCCCTCTATGCCGCAGATCACCTTACTGATCCTCAAAGACGGGACCGGCTATCTTGCGAGCGACTACTGGCTCGAATCGGGCCAGCTTCACTACGTAAACGCCAACAGCCAGTACAAGCTGCTCCCGCTGGCGAGGTTGGATTTAGAGCAGACCGTGAAACTCAACCGAGAACGCAAGGTCGAGTTTACGCTTCGCTCTCAGGACGGTGGCCAGCCCTGACACGGCAGAACCATGAGTTTGGCCCCGGATTAGGGTGTTTGTACGCAGAACCACTCAACAATCTAGACGGGGAGACTCATCAAAAAGGAGTATCTCCATGCCTTCCCGCACTTGCGGTCTGTCCCTCGCAGCCCTGCTTGCTCTCTTGTTTCTTCCAGGCTGTAACAACACTCTAAACCCCCTATGCGGTAGTGCCAGGCCCGCGCCGCTTATCGGTTCACTGTCGCCAAGCACAATGAGTTTTGCTCAGGTGCAGCAGGGCTCTGTGCTCATCGTGAATGGTAGCCAGTTTGTTTCGTCGTCTGAAGTTGTCATCAACGCGAAGGCTCTGAGCACGACCGTTGCCAGCGGTCAGCAGTTGAAAGTCACGCTTACGACCGGTGTGATCTCCGGCCCTGGACCCGTGAACGTTACTGTGCACACTCCGAGCGGGAATTCCGGAGACCTGGGTTGCACAAGCGGAGGTAACAGCAGCGTACTCGTATTAACCGTCAACTAAGCTACAACGGCGGTCGAGAACAAGCGCAATAGCGGGGTTTCCGCTCCCCTGACTATCAACAGGGGCGAGCTTGGTGAGCGGGATGATCCGGTTCCGCTCGCGAAAAATGAGCACAGCGGAGGGCTCATCACACCCGTGTTCTTCGCCATAATTCTGGACGACTCTGAAATCAACATGTCCTCAACTTGCCATTGTGGTATCACTTTCGCCTGTGTCCCGCTTTCTCCGGCTCTGTTTCGGAGCCATGGTTAGGCTCTTTCGTTCGAGGAAAGTCCTGCTCGTCGAGAACCTCGCACTCCGTCAACAGCTCAGCGTATTCAAGCGCCCAAACCGACGGCCCAAACTGGGCGCGTTAGATAGGCTTATTCCGGACCGCTTCCTTCCCGATAAGGCAATCGATCTCATCGATGAGGCGGGAGCGCGCGTGAAGCTGCGCCAGACCTCATTGCCTGAGGAGAGCCGCGAAGTCTGTGATCGAGAAATTTCGGGAGAAGTATGGGGCCAAGGATGTAAAAAAGTATTATTCGAATCTCGATGTGGCGGTTGTGGTTGAACTGGTGCAATCAACGTTTTTTAGAGCTAAACTTAGTGCTCGCATCAGGACCTCCGAACCAAGTGCCCACTTTCAAGGTTGCACGGCTGCCCAGAGTTAAGATAATTGTCCGTGCAGAATGTGACACCTGCAGCGATTGCCGCCCTCGTAATGGAGCTCGCTCCTGCAGTGGCGTTCGGCTTTGCCGCGGAGCGCGTCACGCGAGCGGTCCAGCGTTGGCCGGTCGCCGCACGCATCGCTTTTCCCGCGCTGTATGTCCTGCCTTACGTACTCGTTTCGGCTTCCCAGCATATTTTTCAGTGGAAGTGGTTCGCGCTCTATGCCGGGCTGCCCATGGTGATCGCTTGGTTGCTGGGGCAAGCAGCGGTCGCTGATCCGGAGCAGCGCGGTGACTGGCGTGATGCAATCGTTCTGCTGATGCTGGGGCTGGCTGTGGATCTGCGCTGGTTTGACGGAGCATGGCCCAGCGGACTGCGGGCCCTGAATGAATTGCTCCTCGTGGACATCGGTTTGTATGGCTTTCTGACCATCCGGCAGCTCAGCGGAACCGGTTTTGACTTTCATCCGCAGTGGAGCGACCTGAAGAGCGGATTACGCGAGCTGGTTTTCTTCGCGCCGCTTGTTGTGACTTTGGGACTGCTGATCGGCTTCATCCATCCTCATGCTAACCAGCCGGGGTTGGGCGCGGCGGCGCTGAGATGGGTGGGGATTTTCTTCTTCACCGCCGTGCCGGAAGAACTCTTCTTTCGCGCGTGGGTGCAGAATCTGCTCGAAGGCCGCGTGGGGCGGCGGACGGCGCTGGTGATCGCGTCCGCGATGTTCGGACTGTCGCACTTCAACAAGCGATCGGTGCATTTCAATTGGCGCTATGTGTTGCTGGCCACGATGGCTGGCATTTTCTACGGACGGGCGTGGCGCGAAGGGCGGCGCGTGGCGGCCTCGGCCATCACGCACACTAGTGTGGATTGGATATGGTCGTTGTGGTTTTGAGTTCGGATGTCAGGTCTCAGGCGCTAGGTCTCAGGTCGTCGGCATCCAGGGCTCCGAATACTCAGATCCCAAGACACCCAAGACCTACGATCCAAGACCTGAGACCCGAGACCTGTTAGTGAGCTGGCCGGATCGCATTGTAATGCAGGTATCCCAGACCGACGCGCAGGCAGTGATGGAGTGCGTCGGGCACGCAAACAGCGAAGCAGAGGCCAAGGGTGCCCTGCGCCAATCCGAGCGCGTACAGATTGCGATAGCGTCTGAACAGCGCGCATGAAACCACACCCCACACCAGCGTGGCTGCGGTGAGCGCGAGATTGGGCAGGTGAGCCGCGGCGAAGAGCACGCCGGCGACGACAACGGCGGCAGCTTCGCTAGAGAGAACGCGCATAAGGCGGGCCATGAAATAGTCCTGCAGAAGAAACTGTTGGTAGGTTGTCCAGAGGACATAGCCAGCGACGTGCGTGAAATCGCCTTTATAGAGCGGATGCAGCGTGCCCAGCCTTCTGGCGATCAACACGCCCACGACTGCGAGGCCAATTGCCACAGGCAAGATCCACAGCGAAGGGATGAGGCCGCGCCAGCCGAGGCCGAGTTCGTCATCGGTCGGACCGGCCTGGCCCTGACCATCGTGAGTCTGACCACCGTGGCTCTGGCAGCGCGCCAGCACAACCAGTAGCGTCGCTACGAGAGCAATCGGGGAGAGGATGCGCTGCAGATGTTCGGGCGTCCACAGGACGACGAGGATCATCCCGTAGCCGAGAATCAGCTCAGCCAGATCGCGGGCCACGCCGGGCTGCGAGCGCGACATGAGGGAAGTATGGCACAGGGATGAGAGCTGGAGGTCGGACTCGACTTGCCGAGCTTCGCTCGAGGCGGCTGTCCCCACGTGACTCACGCAAGCACTTCCGGCGTGGCTTCGAGCAGCCTGTGCGTGTAGGGGTGCGCGGGACGCTCGGTGATCTGCTCGGTGTGGTACCCACTTCGACGATCTTTCCTCGATACATCACCGTGATGCGCGTGGCGAGGTAGCGCACCACGGGCAGGGAGTGCGAAATGAACAGATAAGTAAGGCCGAACTCGCGCTGCAGTTGCGTCAGCAGATTGATGATCTGCGCTAAATAGAGCTACAAACCGAAAGGCGTATGCGGTTCGGATTTCCTGAAGATGAGCCACGCCAGGCGTCGACGCAGGCGGTATCTTTGGTCCCGATGCAGAGTTCGGCAATGACAAAGGCCATATGTCACCTCCCCCCAGCAGAATCCACGCTATGCCTCCCGGAAAGAAGATTCAAGCGGAGGCGAGATATACTCCATGCGTATGACGCCGACAATCGAAAAGATTTCCGCAGTGACTCTCCGGGTTGCGAACATGACGGAGTCCGTGCGGTTTTACAGAGATGTTCTAGGAATAGAGCTTCTCTATGGTGGAGAGGATGCGGGTTTCTCCTCCCTTCGTGCCAAAGACGCACAATCTGCGATCTTCAATCTGGAACAGGGGGAGGCGGTGACTGGCTGGGGTCGGCTGATTGTCTACGTCACAGATGTGGACGCTCTCTGGAATCATCTGAAAGAGACAGGATTTGATCCGGAAATCCCGCGAGACGCCTCCTAGGGAGAACGGTATTTCCATATGCCTGATCCGGACGGCCACGAGCTGTCGTTTGCTCGTCCTCTACAATGACTTGAGAAAAACACCGGGCCGAATGGGGGAGCATGGAAGTCTCAGTAGAGATGCAGCATACGGGTGATCCGAGTGTGCAGGCGGAGGTGCAGTTGCGCGGGGTGCCAAGCGTGGGTCACGGATTTTGCCCTGCAAAGTCGACTCAGTTATGCAGCCTTGGTTCCAGCCAAAGCCCTCTTGCCGTGAGTTTTGATGCGCTTTTGGGTGGCTTCGGCCCGCCGCCTTGTCGCCCGTACGCAGTTGAGCGCTTGCAACTGACTGGATGACGGTGTCGAGCGTGATGGAGTCGAGGCTGAAGCCCTTCTCAGACGCTTCGACGAGCAGAGAGCAGATTGACGCTCTCGTCTGGTTTGGGTTTGCGGGCGTGGATGATGTGCTCTTTCGTGTCAATGGTCTTGAATTCCCGGGCCAGCATTGATGCCCTTCATCAATCGCACGTATGTAGCCAGGGGGTGAGTGGGGAACGGTAGGCGGCCACAAGAGTCGAAGGACCCAATCCGTAACCGTGATGAGCTTCGACCGCAGAAAAAGGGCGGCTTGTCGCCGCCCTGCGTGCGAAACGGTGCCGATGAAC
>Ga0207646_10001592_pt1 | contig 27715 bp, 29 predicted proteins | sample KBSK5502metaG_FD_184343 | JGI IMG/M metagenome (GOLD analysis project Ga0207646, IMG submission 184343) | Corn, switchgrass and miscanthus rhizosphere microbial communities from Kellogg Biological Station, Michigan, USA - KBS K5-50-2 metaG... | ecosystem: Host-associated > Plants > Roots >...
CGCGGCCGCGATCATCTCGCAGAAGGCGCTGCTCAAGTGCTCGTACGCGCCGTACGCGCGGATCATGAAGAAGATCTGCTGGGAGGAGTCGTTCCACATCCTCCACGGCCGCGACGTGATCCTGACCCTGATGAACGGCACCGACGACCAGCGCGAGCTCGTCCAGGAGGCGCTGAACCGGTGGTGGGGCCCGCTGATGCAGTTCCACGGGAACCCGATAGACAGGGACCAGGATCCGATGTACGTCTGGCGGATCAAGTCACAGGGGAACGAGGAAGCGCGGCAACAATTCCTCGACGGCTATGTCCCGCAGGTCTGGGAGCTCGGCCTGACCGTGCCCGACCCGAACCTACGGAAGAACGACGACGGCGTGTGGGAGTACAGCGAGCCCGACTGGGACGAGCTGAAGAGCGTCGTGACCGGCCACGGCCCGCGGTCACAAGAGCGGCTCGACCTCAGGCGGATGGCGCGCGAGAACTCCGCTTGGGTGCGCAAGGTCGTCCTCGCCGAAGCGGCGTGAGTTGATCTACGAAGTCTTCCGTCAGGAACGGAAGGGGCAGCCGCTCCAGCACGCGGGCTCCGTCGAGGCGGCTGACGATCACTTCGCCGACGTCTACGCGCGCGAACAGTACGGGCGGCGCGGCGAGTCGAGCGCGCTTTGGATCGTGCCGCGCTCCGCGGTGCTGGAGATCCACGAGTTCGTCGACGAGCTGAACCGCAACTACCACCGCGTCGACGGCTATCCGCTCAAGGAGAAATTGAAGGAGGCACGTGACCGAGCGGTCTCCGCGAAAAGTGCTAGCGCACTTTCCGCGGGGGAGGGTTAGGACTTCGCTTTGCTCGTGGACATGAACGAGAAAGTACAAAACACCCTTTTAGAGATCGCTGACGACGAGCTGATCCTCGGTTGGCGCGACTCCGAGTGGACGGGCATCGCGCCGCTGCTCGAGGAAGACGTCGCCTTCTCGTCGATCGCGCAGAACGAGATCGGTCATGCGCGCGCTCTCTACGAGCTCGTTGCGCGCGAACGCGGGATCACCGCCGACGAGCTCGCATTCGATCGGACCCCCGACGAGTACCGCTGCGCCCAGCTCGTAGAGCTGCGGCTACTCGACTGGGAGAAGACGATTGCGCGTCATTACCTCTACGAGGAAGCCGACGCACGGCGACTCGAGCAGCTGAAGACCTCGGACAACGCGGAGATCGCCGGCCTCGCCGCCAAGATCGACCGCGAAGAGGCGTACCACCGCATGCACGCACAGATGTGGCATGACCGGCTGCACGACGAGCCTCGTTATGTCCAGGCTCTGTCCGAGCTCCGGCCTCTTCTCGACAAGCGCGGCGCACACACACCTGAGCTCCCTGAGCTCTGGGGCGAGATGACGATCGTGAGGCGCTCACAGCCGGCCGGGACGAAGTGGTGACGGAAGCTCAGATCTGGGACGCGCTCGCCGAGATCCCCGATCCGGAGATCCCCGTCATCTCGCTCGTCGATCTCGGCGTCGTCCGCGAGATCGAAGTGCAGAACGGCCACGTACGTGTCGACTTCACGCCGACGTTCCTCGGCTGCCCTGCGCTCGAGGTGATGCGTGACGCCATGGCCGAGCGGATCCGGTCGCTCGGCGCCGAGCCGGAGATCAACGTCTGCCTGGACGACTCGTGGTCGACGGACCGCATCACGCCCGCAGGACGGGAAAAGCTGCGCGCCTCCGGTTTCGCACCGCCGGCGCCCCGCGAGGCGACCGCGCCGACGCTCGTGCAGCTGCAGAGCAACGCGCATCGCTGTCCGTACTGCGGCTCGACCGACACGCGGCTCGAGAACATCTTCGGACCGACCCCCTGCAGGTCGCTGCGTTACTGCGCGACCTGCAGACAGCCGTTCGAGCAGTTCAAGACGGTCTAGTTGGGTGAGGTCGCCGCCCGCTCGGTGGCTTCGGCGGATGTTGCACGACCCCGCGCGTGTTCGACCGTCCAGTTGAGCAGGTAGTCCGCGACCTCCTCCCACCCGTCCTGGCCCGGCCAGTGCGACCGGCCCGGGTACTCCTTGTGCTCGGTGACGGAGGGAGCCTTCCGCTGCTGGTTGAAATTCGACACGTTCACCGACGGCGGGCAGATCCGATCGAGCGTGCCGGTCGCCAGCAGGAGCGGCGGGCGCGCCGGGTTCCTGAAGTTGATCTTGCTCTTGGCATTTGGATTGAAGTTGGCGAGCCCGGCCTGGAAGAAGGGACGCGCGCTTCCCGGGATGTAGTACCGCCGGTAGACGGCATCCGACTCTTCACTGCTGAGCGCATTCGTGAAGCACCAGTAGAACTGCTTCTGCGTCAGCGGCGTCTCCTTGTTGAGGTTCGCCGGGTTGCGCAGCGCGGGCCAGGCCGCCCTGAGCGTCGACAGCGGCAGCTTGAGCACGCCTTTGGGAGCTGCCGTGGACAACGCGACCCCCGCAGCGCCGAGCCCACGGTCGAGCAGGAGCTGCGTGAAGAGCCCGCCGAAGGAGTGGCCGATGATGATCGGCGGGCTGTCGAGCCCGCGGATGATCTTGTCGTAGTGATCGACGGCGGCGGTGATGTCGATGCCGCGAAGCGGCGACGGATCGCGGCGAAGCTCCTCGGGCTCCTTGTCGAGGCCGGGCCAAGCGGGCGCGAGCACGCGGTGGCCGCGGTCGGTGTAGTGGTTGACCCAGTGCTCCCAACTGAGTGGCGTCATCCACATACCGTGGATGAGGACGATGGTTTCGGCCGCTGCCGAATCCGAAGCAGGCATACTCATGAAGCCCTCCCCGATCGTTAGGCCGGTCCGGCACGTCGCGTGCCAGCGACATTCATAACACCCTGCCGCTCGTTTGCAATCCTCGGGACCGACCGTGTGCTTCGGTAGGCTCGAGCAGATGAAGGTCGACATCTTCTACTGCCCCGTCTGAGACGGCTATGACCGCCGGGCTGCGAGTCTCGCGGCCGAGTTGAACGAGAGCACGGCTCATGACGCCGACGCAGTATCGGGTCGGAAGAGCCAGTTCGACGTCGTCGCCGACGGAGAGCTGATCTTTTCGAAACAGCAGGAAGGCCGCTTCCCGGAGCACGACGAGATCATTCGCGCGCTGTCGTGACGTCAGGCGGCTCGAGCCGTGGATAGGCGGCGGTGAGCAGCGTCACGTAGGCCTGCGTCTCGAGCTGGTAGCGCAGGCAGAACATGCCGAGCTCCTGCAGGCCCGCCGTCGTTCGGCCGAGCGCCAGCGCGACGAACCAGGCCGCGACGGAGGCCAGCGCGAGCACGACGTTGAAAGTGCTCGCGAGCACGAGTGCGGGAAGTGCGAGCGGTAGACGGAAAAGCGCCACGAGCCTCGGTTGACGGGGGCGTTCGGCGAGCTCGATCCGAACCGGGTGCTCGAGGGTGTGCAACGGATCCGGATAACGGGCCGAGAGCAGATCGAGCCATGCAGTGACCTGCCCCTGGTAGCGCAGGAACGCAGCGAGGAAGCGGTGGAGGAACGCTGGCAGCCGTCCCTCGATCAGGAGGGCGAGCCACGCGATCGCCACCGCCGGCACTGCGAGCAGGGTCCAGACCGAGAGGACGAGGTAGTGCGGGACGACGAGGGGAGCTCGGAACAGCACGGCCGGCCGGCGCCTGCGCAGTGGCTCACCGGCCTCGACCCGGACACGACCGTCAGCCACGGCCGATACGGTAGTGCCCATGAGGCGGGCACCTCTCGTTGCGGTTGCGCTCGTGGTCGCGCTTCCCGGCTGCGGCGGCGGAAGCAGCAAGCCGCTGACGAAGGAGGAGTACGCGTCGAAGGCCGATGCGATCTGCGGCAAGTACAGCGACCAGACGAAAGCGCTCGCGACTCCGAAGAGCCTGTCCGACCTCGCGACGGTCGCGGACAAGACGCTGCCGATCCTCGATCACGCGATCAAAGACCTGACCAAGCTCCAGCCCCCCGCGAGCGAGAAAGCGCTCGCCGATCAGTGGATCGCGCAGGAGACGAATCTCAAGGACGATCTCCAGCAGATTCGCGACAAGGCGAAGGCGGGCGACGTCGCGGGAGTGCGGGCGGTCGTCCCCAGGGCGCAGAACGACAACGCACGAAGCAATCAGCTGGCGACGCAGCTGGGCATGTCCGTCTGCAACAAGGACTAGTCGCCCCGAAACTGGGGTGGGCGCTTCTCGAGGAACGCGGCGACGCCTTCCTCGAAGTCGCCGGTCTGAGTGGCGGCCGTCTGGAGCTCGGCCTCGCGTTCGAGCTGTTGTGCCAAGGTGGCGTTCACGGCGTGATCGATCAGGCGCTTGGTCATCCCGATGGCGCGCGTCGGTAGCGCGGCGAGCTGCGCAGCGAGCTCTGCGGCACGCGCTGGGAGCGCGTCGGTCTCGACGACTTCGGAGACGAGGCCCCAAGAGTGCGCTTCGGCCGCCGTCAGCTTGCGCCCCGAGGTGAGCCATTCGAACGCTCGCGCCGGCCCGAGGATGCGCGTCACGAAGTACGAACCGCCCGAATCCGGGACGAGCCCGATGTTGATGAAGGCCGGCACGAAGCTGGCCACGTCCGCAGCGATACGCACGTCGCACGCGCACGCGAACGACAGCCCGGCGCCTGCGGCAGCCCCGTTCACCGCTGCGATCACGGGCTTCTCGAGCGCGCGGACCGCAAGCACGTTCGGGTGGTAGGTCGCCCGTAACCGCGAGCCGATGTCACCCGGCGCCTCGCGGAACTCCGTCAGGTCCTGCCCGACGCAGAATCCACGTCCCGCGCCGGTGACGACGACCGCTCGGACCTCCTCGCCGCGGGCGACCTTGAGGGCAGCCGCGAGCCCTTTGTGCAGATCGGCGTTGAAGGCATTCAGGACGTCGGGACGGTTGAGCGTGATCGTGAGGACAGCGCCCTCGCGAGTCGTCTCGACCTCGGCCATCGCCGGGACTCTCGCAGATCGACAGAGCCATCGGCGGCGTTGCTAGCTTGGCCGAATGGAGCTCAGCTTCATCTCTTTACCGGCCTCTGACGCTTCGGAGGAGGAAGCGCTCGACGCGTACTCCTTGGTCGTCACGACCGTGGCGGAGCGCCTTTCCCCCTCTGTCGCCAACCTGCGCGTGTCGCGCCGCGTTCGGGGCGGTCGCACCCTCGACGGTGGAGGCAGCGGCGTCGTGATCACGCCCGACGGCTTCACGCTCACGTCCGCACACGTCGTCGCGCGCACCGAAGGCAGCGGGCGCGCCTCCTTCGTCGACGGGCGCGAGCTCGAGTTCGAAGTCGTCGGTTCCGACCCGCTCTCCGACCTCGCGGTGTTGCGGGTCGACGCGCGCGATCTCGTGCCTGCGGAGCTCGGTGACGCAGAGCGACTGCGGGTCGGGCAGCTCGTCGTCGCGATCGGAAATCCGCACGGGTTCACGGGCTCGGTGACCGCGGGTGTGGTCTCAGCGCTCGGGCGCTCGCTGCCGACGCGATCGGGGGCCAACGTCCGCGTCGTCGACAACGTGATCCAGACGGATGCCGCCCTCAACCCGGGAAACTCGGGCGGCGCGCTCGCCGACGGCCGCGGACGCGTCGTCGGGATCAACACCGCCGTCGCCGGCGTGGGGCTCGGGCTCGCAGTCCCCATCAATGCCGCCACGCGGCGCATCGTCGGGGCGCTCATGGCGGAAGGGAGGTTCCGACGTGCCTATCTCGGCATCGCCGGCGGTCCCCGGCCTCTACCGCCTCGGCTCGCGCGTGAGCTGGGCCGCAAGAGCGGGGTCGAGATCGCACAGGTGGTCGAAGGCGGTCCAGCCGACCGGGCCGGCATGCGCAGCGAAGACTTGATCGTCGAGCTCGAGGGCACGCCGATCGAGACCATGGACGACCTTCAGCGCGTCGTCGTCAGCGAAGTGATCGGCCGCGCAGTCCGGGCCAAGGTCGTGCGCGGCGGGCGCGAGCGCGAGCTCGAGCTCGTGCCGGCCGAGCTCGAGGGCTAGCTTCTAGCGCCCGCGAAACTCGGGCTTGCGCTTCTCGACAAAGGCGGACAGGCCCTCCTCCGCGTCCTCGGACGCGCGCGCCAGGTAGAAGGAGCGCCGCTCGAGCTCGATCCCGGCCGAGAGCGGCGTCTCGAACGCCTCGTCAATCGCCTCTTTCGCGAGCCGGACGGAGACGGGGCTCTTCGCAGCGATCTCCCGGGCGACACGTTTTGCCGCTTCGAGCCAGGCCTCCTGCGCGACGACCCGCGCGACGAGACCGAGGTCGCGGGCTTCCTCCGCACCGAGCATGCGGCCGCTCAGGATCATGTCCATCGCCACCGCCTTGCCGACGGCGCGCGTGAGGCGCTGCGTCCCGCCGGCGCCGGGCATGACGCCGAGGTTGATCTCGGGCTGGCCGAACTTCGCCGTCTCGGAGGCGACAATGAGGTCGCACGCCATCGCCAGCTCGCACCCGCCGCCGAGGCAGAAACCGGAGACGGCGGCGACCAGCGGCGTGCGCACGCTGCTGAGCGCGTCCCAGCTCTCGAGGCGACGGTTCTGGTACAGCGACACCGGCGTCCCGGCCGCGAGCTCGGAGATATCGGCGCCCGCCGCGAACGCGCGCTCGTTCCCGCCGACCACGATGCAGCGCACCGCCTCGTCCTCGTCGAGCGCGCGCAGAGCTGCGACGAGCTCAGCCATCAGCTCGCCGGAAAGCGCATTCAGCTGCTGCGGCCGATTGAGCAGCACGACCGCGATCGGGCCGGCGCGCTCTACGAGGACGAGCGCTTCAGAAATGCCTTCACCGCCTCCTGCGTCTCGTCGCCCAGCATGGAGAGCGCGAGCCAGTCCCGGGCATGGTTGACCGTCTCGTGCCAGGAAAGGTCGCGCCAGAAGTTGAGCTGCTGCTTCGCGTAGCGCGTCGTCTGCGGAAGCTTCGTCGCGAGCTTCCCAACGTATTCGTCGACCGTAGCGTCGAGCTCGGCCGACGGGACGGCGCGATTGACCAGACCCCATTCCGCAGCCTTGGCCGCCGGAATCTCCTCACAGAGCATGATGATCTCGCGTGCGCGGCGATCGCCGACGAAGATCGGGAGCCATTGCGTCGCGCCCCCCGCCGGCACGGAGCCGTGTTCCAGGCCGACGTGGCGAATGAAAGCGTCGTCCACCATCACAGCGAGGTCGCACGCCATCTGCAGCTCGTTGCCGCCGCCGACGGCGACGCCGTTGATCCGTGCCACGGTCGGTTTGCCGATCTCGCGCAGCCTGTCGTGCGCGTCCTTGAAGGCGCCGAACCACTTCCAGTACTCCTTTGGCTTGCCGAGGTAGTCCGCCGACCAGGACTTGAGATCGGCGCCGACGCAGAACGCGCGCCCGGCTCCGGTCAGGACGACGACACGGATGTCGTCGTCCCACGATGCGTCCTCGCACGCGCGTGCGAGCTCGCGGAGCATCCTGAAGTCGAACGCGTTCAGCACCTCGGGACGGTTGAGCGTGATCGTGGCGCGCGGCGGCGCCTTCTCGTAGACGATCGTCAAGAAGCCGAGCTCGTCCGGCGAAGACGGGCTGGGATGCGTCGGCTCAGTCAACGTCGGCGAACATCACGGTGAACTTGCCGCCCATGTCCATCGCGTCTTTGCCGGTTGCCATGAATTCCTCGCTGCGCGCGGCCGACTTGAAGGCGTCCATGTCGGGCCACTCCCACTCGGCGTAGTAGCGGTACGGCGGCTCACCCATCGGGGCCCCGAAGATCCGCCCGTGACGGAACGTTCCACCCGGCACCTTGCGGCAAAGTTCCACGTGTTGCTCGTAACGGGCAGCATCCGGCTCTTCTTCGTACAGCACGATCGCCCGAACCATTCGCCTCCCCTTCGTCGTGAAGGCGTGAGCGTATAGCTTCATCCCCGATGACCGGACTGGCCGTCGCGCTCGCTGTGGCAGCAGGCCTCGCCGGCGCCGTTCAGGCCGCGGTGATGGGTGAACTCGGCGGACGCGTGGGCGTGTTTCCCGCGCTCGCCTTCTCCGGTGTCGTCGCCGTGGTGATCGGGCTCGCGCTCCTGCTCGTTGCCAGACAAAGTCTCCGCGGCCTCGGCGATGTCGTCCGCCAGCCGCTCTGGCTCTGGGCGGGCGGTGCTCTCTCGGTGCTGATCATCCTCGGGATCACGGTCGCGTCGCCGCGCATCGGGCTCGCCGCCACGATCGGGATCCTCATCGCGTTCAACCTCTGCGTGGCGGCGCTCATCGACCGCTTCGGCTGGTTCGGTTTCGATCAGATCGCGATCACGTGGACACGCGCGCTTGGACTGGTCTTCCTCGGCGCCGGTGCGGCGCTCTCACTCTTCAAGAGCTGACTGCTCGGGACATGCCGGCTACATCCACGGCCTGGTGTCGGACACCGTGCCGAAAGTGTGACGCATGTTCCACAGGCAGGCAGCAACCGTCGTAGCGAAGCCGGTCACGACTGACGGGCTCGAGACGGCAAGGTGTCGGACACCGTGCCGCCGGCGTCAAAGACCGACGATGTCGTCGGGCCTGACGGGAACGCGGGTGAGCTCGCGGCCCGTTGCCGCGCGCACCGCGGCGACGACGGCAGCCGTCGACACGACCGTGGGCGGCTCGCCGACGCCCTTCACGCCGTAGGGCGCATCCGGCTCGGCTTCCTCGATCAGCTCCGAGACGACCGGCGGCATGTCGAGCGTCGTCGGGATCAGGTAGTCGGTGAAGCTCGCATTCGTGATCACACCGTCGCGCGTCTGGATCTCCTCCATCAGAGCGAGCCCGAGCCCCTGCGCGGTCCCACCCTCGATCTGCCCCTGCACGGCCTGAGGATTGACCGCGCGGCCGACGTCCTGGGCCGTCCCGATCCAGACGACACGCGTCAGTCCCAGCTCGACGTCGACCTCGGCGACGACTCGCATCGCCGCACACGCGTACGCGACATGCGCACGCTCGCCGGTGATCTGGCCCGTCTCGGGGTCGAGAGGCGTCGTGCGCGGATGCCGGTAGATCCGCTCGACGTCGACCTCTCCGCCCCCTCCCCGTTTCTCCCGCTCCTCCAGCGCCGCCAGGCACGCGTCGCGGACCGCACCGGAGGCCATCCACGTCATCCGGGAAGCCGACGCCGAGCCGGCGGATTCGACGGTCGCCGTCGTATGCGGGGCCAGCGCAACGTCGCCGGTGCCGAGCTCCGTACGCGCCACCTGGAGGATGACGTTTGCAACTCCCTGGCCCACCTCGGCGGCCGCGCAGTGGACCGTGGCACTACCGTCGGCATGGAGCTGCACTCTGGCCGCGGTGAAGTCGTCGAACCCCTCCGAGTAGCCGATGTTCTTGAAGCCGACCGCGAAACCGACGCCGCGCTTGACGCCCTCGCCACGCGTCGTGTTGCCGGAGCCACCGGGAAGACGCATGGGATCGCGGGGCAGCTCCTCAGCCTCGGGAACGTCAAGCGCCGCCGCAAGGCGAATGACGTCCGCGACGGGAAGCGTCCCGGTGATCCGCTGCCCGGTCGGCAGCGAGCCACCCGGCCCGAGGGCGTTCAGGAGCCGCAGCTCGATCGGGTCGATGTCGAGCGCTTCGGCGAGCTTGTCCATCTGGGCCTCGTGAGCGAAGCAGACCTGGACCGACCCGAAGCCACGCATCGCGCCGCACGGAGGGTTGTTCGTGTAGACACAGGTGCTCTCGATGAGGGCGTTGTCAACCGCGTACGGTCCAACGGCGAACGAAGCCGCGTTGGACGTGACCGCGGTCGAACTGGACGCATAGGCGCCGCCGTCGAGCAGGATGCGCATCCGGACGTTGACGAGCCGCCCGTCACGCGAGGCGCGGTGCTCGGCCCAGATTTTCGCGGGATGGCGGTGGATGTGCCCGACGAACGACTCCTCGCGGTTGTAGACGATCTTCACCGGCCGGCTCGTGTGCAGCGCGAGCAGTGCGCCGTGGATCTGCATCGACAGGTCCTCGCGCCCACCGAACGCACCTCCGACGCCCGCGAGGTGGATTCGCACCTGCTCGGGCTTCAGATCGAGGCACGGCGCGACCTGGTCGCGGTCGACGTGCAGCCACTGCGTCGCGACGTACACATCCACTCCGCCCTCGCCGTCGGGCACGGCAAGCCCGGACTCGGGCCCGAGGAAGGCCTGGTCCTGGATCCCGACCTCGTACACGCCCGAGACCGTCACGTCGGCTTCGGCCTCGGGATCGCCGTGTCTGATCAGAAGCGAGCGGACGATGTTCGGCCGCGGATCGTTCCGGTAGCCATGAGCCATCGTCGGCCGATCGGGATGGAGCGGCTCTTCATCGGTCGCGCGTTCCGGGTCGAGGACCGGCCGGAGCGGCTCGTACTCGATCCGAATCCTCTCGGCCGCGCGCCGCGCCTGCTCCGGATGCTCAGCGGCGACGAGCGCAACCGGCTCGCCGAAGTAGCGCACCTGCTCGTACGCGAGCACCGGCTGGTCCTGGAACTCGAGCCCGTAGCGCTTCTCACCGGGGACGTCCTCGTGCGTCAAGACCGCGTGGACGCCGGCCATGCCGAGCGCCGCGGAGATGTCGATCGACACGATGCGCGCGTGCGCATGAGGACTGCGCACCGTGTGGCCCCAGAGCATCCCTGCCGCTTCCAGGTCGCTGGAGTAGGCGAATTCGCCCGTGACCTTCGGGATCCCATCGACGCGCGGCATGCTCTCGCCGACACGTCCGAGCTCCAGTTTCGGTGCAGCAGTCTCGCTCATAGGGATGCCGCCGCCAGTCGCACCGCATCGAAGATCTTCGCGTACCCGGTGCAACGGCAGAGGTTTCCCGAAAGCGCTTCGCGGATGTCGTCGTCGTTCGGATACGTGTTGCGGACGAGCAGATCGGCGGTCGCGACGACGAGGCCCGGCGTGCAGAAACCACACTGAACGGCTCCGGTCGCCACGAACGCCTCCTGCACCTTGTGCAGCTGCCCATCCTCCGTGAGTCCTTCGACCGTGACGATCTCGTGCCCTTCTGCCTGCGCGGCGAGGACGAGGCACGCGCACACGAGCTTCCCGTCGAGCAGCACCGAGCAGGAACCGCACTCACCCTGCTCGCAGGCGTTCTTCGACCCGGGGAGGCCGAGCCGCTCCCGCAACGCGTAGAGAAGGCTCTCGCCTTCCCAGACGTCCGCCTCGCAGGACTCGCCGTTGACGTGCAGCTCGATCCTCAAACGAGGCACCGGTCGAGCGCACGCCGCGTGAGGATGCGCAACGCATACCGCCTGTACGCGGCCGTACCGCGAACGTCGTCGATCGGGCTGGCGGCTTCGGCGACACGCTGCGGGAACGAGTCGACGTCGCCGAGCTCGGCGCGAACGAGCGTGGGCACCGGGCCGGCCGACCCGAACGCCGCGCGAAGCTCGCCGTCGACGCGCACGGCGAGCGAGACCACCGCGATCACCATCGCATTGCGCGGTCCGACCTTCATGAACGTCTGCCGGCTCTCCGTTGCGTCGACCGAGGCACCGAGGATGAGCTCGTCCTCGGCCAGGACGCTTCGCTTCGGCCCGACGAGAAAGTCCGCCAGTGGGACGGTTCGCTCGCCGCGAATGCTCGCGAGCCTCACCTCGGCGCCGCACACGAGGAGCGGAGGCAGTGCATCGCCCGCGGGCGATGCCGTGCCGAGATTGCCGCCGATCGTGCCCCGGTTCCGGATCTGCGGCCCGCCGACGGTTCGCGCCGCCTCCGCGAGCGCAGGCAGGGACTCGGCCAGCGGCCGCTCCATCGCCTCCGCGTAGGTGAGGCCGGCGCCGAGCCAGATCGTCCCGTTCCGACGCGACCAGCCCCGCAGCTCCGCGACTTCGTTGAGGTTCAGGAGGGCAGGAGGGCGGGCGCGGTCGAAATTCAGCTCGACCATCACGTCCGTCCCGCCCTGAATGGGCACGGCGTCGGGCCGCTCCGCCTTCAGGCGCAACGCCGCTTCGAGGGTGCTGGGCGTCAAGACGTCCACGGGCGCGAAGCGTACTTCGCCGTCATGGGAGAATCGCCTCGCCGTGTCCAGCGATCTCTCTCGACGACTTGCCGTCGCCAGAGGCGACGAGCCAGCCGACGTCGTCGTGCGCGGTGGGCGGGTCCTATCCGTGTTCACGCGCGAATGGCTCGACGTGGACATCGCGATCGCCGACGGCTGGATCGCCGGGCTCGGCGAGTACGACGGACACGAGGTCGTCGACGCGTCAGGACGCTACGTCGTTCCCGGCTTTCTCGACGCGCACATGCACCTCGAATCGACCAAGCTGCTGCCGGACGAGTTCGCCCGCCTCGTGTTGCCGCTCGGGACGACCGCGGTCGTTCTCGATCCGCACGAGCTCGCGAACGTCCTCGGCACGGACGGCGTCCACTGGCTGCTCGACGCGTGCGAAGGCCTGCCGCTCGACTTCTACTTCATGGCGTCGTCCTCCATCCCCGCGTCGAAGTTCGAGTCGCCGCGGCGCCCGCTGCTGAGCGGCGACCTCGAGAGCCTGCTGCGACGAAGACGCGTTCTCGGGCTCGCCGAAATGATGAATTTCCCGGGCGTCGTCGGCGGCGACCCGAACGAGCTCGACAAGCTCCACCTCGCGAACGGTGTGCAGGTCGACGGCCACGCGCCCGGGCTGCTCGGCAAGGACCTCAATGCGTACGTAGCGTCGGGCATCCGCTCGGACCACGAGGCGCTGACGGTGGAGGAAGGACGCGAGCGGCTGCGGAGCGGGATGTGGCTCCTCATTCGTGAGGCATCGATGGCAAGGAACCTGCACGCGCTGCTCCCACTCGTACGGGAGTTCGGCACGAACCGCATTGCTTTCTGCACCGATGACCGCGATCCGGAGGACATCGCCGAGAACGGCCACATCAACGGGATGGTGCGAGAAGCCGTCGCCGAGGGAATCACGCCCGAAGACGCCGTCGTCCTGGCCACCATCAATCCCGCGACGTGGCACCGCCTCTGGCACCTGGGGGCGATCGCGCCGGGCTACCAGGCCGACCTGCTGCTCCTGCCCGACCTGAAGAGCTTCGAGCCGGAGCTGACCCTGAAGGCAGGCCGTCCGGTGAAGAAGATCCCCGAGCCGGACGTCCCCGAATGGGTCAAGCACTCCGTGCGCAACCGGGCGGTGAGCTCGGCGGACTTCGCAATCCCCTGGGAGAGCGGCAAGGCGCGGGCGATCGGGCTCGTCCCCGACCAGATCGTGACGACATCGGTCGAAGTCGAGCCGACCGCGGTGGACGGGTTCGCCGTCGCCGATGCCGGCAACGACCTCGCGAAGATCGCGGTGATCGAGCGCCACCTCGGAACCGGCCGCATCGGACACGGATTCGTCCACGGATCGGGACTGCAACGCGGCGCGCTCGCGTCGACGGTCGCGCACGACGCGCACAACATCGTCGTCGTCGGGATGAACGACGGCGACATGACGAGAGCCGTCGAGCGGCTGGGCGAGCTTGGCGGCGGCATCGTCGTCGTTGACGGCGGCGACGTGAAGGCCGAGCTGCCGCTTCCCGTCGCCGGGCTGCTGGCCGACGCACCGCTCGCCGAGGTGATCGAGAAGAGCCTCGGCTGCAACGACGCGGCCCGCGAGCTCGGCTGGTCCGGTGCGACGCCGTTCTTGACGCTGTCGTTCCTCGGCCTCTCGGTGATCCCGAGCCTGAAGATCACCGACCGCGGTCTCGTCGACGTCGACCGCTTCCAGATCGTGCCGCTGAAGATTTGAGCACCGTGCTCACCAACGCCTACGTCGTGACGATGGACGACGCCGGCACCGAGTACGAGGGAGGCTGGATCCTGATCGAGGACGGTCTGGTGAAGGGCGTCGGCGCGGGCAGGAAGCCGGACGCGGACGAGACGCACGACCTCGGTGGCGCCGTCGTCACTCCGGGGCTCGTGAACACGCACCACCATCTCTGGCAGAACCTCACGCGTGCGCGTGCACAGGGCGAGAACCTCTTCGGCTGGCTCAGGGCTCTCTACCCGATCTGGTCGGCAATCGACGAAGAGGCCGAGTACGCCGCTGCGCGCGCCGGGCTGACCGAGCTCGCACTTTCCGGCTGCACGACGGTCTTCGACCACCACTACCTGTTCCCACCCGGGGTGACCGGTCTGCTCGAGGCGGAGATCCTGGCGGCGCGAGAGCTCGGACTGCGCATCGTCGCCGCACGCGGATCGATGGATCTCGGCGAATCGCAGGGAGGTCTGCCGCCGGATGCGGTCGTCGAGACTCGCGACGACGTGCTGTCGGCCACCGAGGCGGCAGCGGGCCTCGCGGACGGGATACGAGTCGAGATCACGGTGGCGCCCTGTTCGCCGTTCTCGGTGACTCGGGAGCTGATGGCCGAGTCGGCGGAGCTTGCGCGAAAGCTCGGACTGCGACTCCACACCCATCTCGCCGAGACGGTCGAAGAGGAGGATTACTGCCGTGAGCTCTACGGCTGCACGCCCGTGGAATACCTCGAGCAGGTCGGCTGGCTCGCAGCAGACGTGTGGTGCGCGCACTGCGTGCACCTGTCGAACGCCGACGTGACGACCTTCGGGACGCACGATGTCGGGGTCGCGCACTGCCCGACGTCCAACATGCGGCTCGGCGCGGGGATTGCGCGTGTACGCGATCTCCTCGATGCAAATGTCCGTGTCGGCCTGGGCGTCGACGGGTCCGCCTCGAACGAGCGTGGCGATCTCTTTCTCGAGGTCAAGCAGTCGCTCCTCGTCGCACGCGCACGCGGCGGCCCGCAAGCGCTGACTCCCCGCGCCGCGCTGCGACTCGGGACGCGGGGCGGCGCGACCGTGCTCGGACGCGACGACATCGGTCAGCTCTCGCCCGGGAAGCGTGCGGATCTGGCGGTCTGGCGGACCGAGGGGCTCGAGCTCGGCGGCGCCGAGGACCTTGTCGCCGGGCTCGTCTTCTCGGGGCCCCATCGAGTCGACCGGCTCTACGTCGGGGGCGACGAGGTCGTCCGCGACGGCCACCTTACTCGGGCCGACGAGGGCGAGATCGCGAAGGAACATCGCGTCCAGGCGGCAAGATTCGCGTAGATGAGCATCTCCCTGTCAACCCACGTCCTCGACGTCGAGCTTGGCAAGCCGGCCGGCGGCGTCCGCGTCGAGCTCTGGCTCGAGGAGCTCGTCACCGCCGCCGAGACCGATGCGGACGGCCGGATCGCCGAGCTCGGCTCGGAGCTCGAGCCCGGGGTCTACCGCCTGCTGTTCCGCCCGCCGTCGCCGTTCTTCAAGGGAATCGGCGTCGAGGTCGAGCTCGAGGACGGCCACTACCACATCCCGCTGCTCGTCTCCTCCTACGGGTGCACGACCTACCGCGGCAGCTAACAGCCGACGAGCTGGCCGAGCTCTTCGAAGGGCGGACGCGACTCGTCGAGAAGCTCGCCTCGCGTGACGACCCGCTCGCAGCTGCCTACGACGTGATCGCGGAGCTGAGCCAGGACGAGAAGCTCGAAGCGCTAGCTGCACATCCGGTGATCGGTGCGAGCAGCCTGTCCGTACGCTCCGCGGCAGAGCAGGGCGCAGACGACGACCCGGAGACACTCGATGCGCTCCGACGACTCAATGCGGAGTACGAGCAACGATTCGGCTTTCGTTTCGTCGTGTTCGTGAACCGCCGCCCCAAGAGCGAGATCGTTCCGATCCTGCGCGAGCGGCTTGGGCGCACGCCGGAGCAGGAGCTCGACACGGCTCTGCACGAGCTGGTCGCAATCGCGAAGGACCGATGGCGTCGCTCCTCGCATTAGATCCGTACGTCACCGACTGGCTCGATCTGCTGACACGCTGGCTGCACGTCATCGCCGGAATCGTCTGGATCGGGTCGTCGTTCTACTTCATCGCGCTCGACAACCATCTGCGCCCGCCGCGCGACGAGAGCGAACGAGAGCTCGGCATCGGCGGCGAGACGTGGGAGATCCACGGCGGCGGCTTCTACAACATCAAGAAGTACCTCGTCGCGCCGCGCGTCCTTCCGGAGACGCTGCACTGGTTCAAGTGGGAGGCGTACACCACATGGGTGAGCGGCTTCACGCTCTTGATCGTCCTCTACTACCTCAACGCCGACACATATCTCATCGATAAGAGCGTCGCCGACCTCTCGGTCGCTGAGGCCGTCGCGATCAGCATCGGGCTGCTCGCGGCGGGCTGGCTCGTCTACGACCTGCTCTGCCGTCTGCTCGGATCGAGGCCGTTCGTGCTCGCGACCGCGCTCCTCGGGCTGATCACGCTCGCGGCCTGGGGCGTCAGCCATCTCTTCAGCGGACGTGCGACCTACGTGCAGATCGGCGATGCTCGGGGGACGATGATGGTCGGCAACGTCTTCTTCGTGATCATCCCAGCGCATCGGGAGCTCGTGCGGGCGAAGCAGGCCGGACGAGAGCCGGACCCGGCGGCGAACGCCCGCGGGAAGCTGCGGTCGGTCCACAACAACTACCTGACGCTACCCGTCGTCTTCACGATGCTCTCGAACCACTTCCCGTTCACCTACGGACACAGCTACTCGTGGCTGATCCTCGTCGTCCTGCTCGTGATCGGAGCATGGGTCCGGCACTTCTTCAACCTGCGCCACCTCGGACGAACCGTGTGGGCGATTCCAATCTCGGCGGCGCTCGCGATCGCCGTGCTTGCGATCCTGATCCGTCCCGAGAACCGGTCTGCAGCCGGTACGCCTGCCGTTCCGTTCGCAGGAATCGTGCGCATCGTCGACCAGCGCTGCACCGCGTGCCACTCCCAGCACCCGACGAAGGTGAGCGCCGCACCGCGCGGGATCAAGCTGGACACGCCGCAAGAGATCAAAGCGCAGGCGGCCGCGATCGAGCAGCAGGCCGTGCAGACCAAGACGATGCCGCTGGGGAACGTGACGGGCATGACCCAGGCCGAGCGCGACCTCCTCGGGCGCTGGATCGCACAAGGCGCGAGAATCCCGTGAGCATGCTCGAGATCGCGACCGGAGAGCTCCGTTTCCTCGCGCGGTTCGAGGAGGAGCTCGCGCCGCAGACGGTCGCTGCGTTCAGACGCATCCTCCCGTTCGACGACCGCATCATCCATTGCCGCTGGAGCGGGGAGGCGAACTGGATTCCATGGGGTGACCGCGAGCTCGTGATCGGGCCGGAGAACGCCACGTCGTACCCACACCCCGGCGAGCTCGCGCTCTACCCGGGCGGTCAAAGCGAAACCGAGCTGCTCTTTCCCTATGGGTACTGCTCCTTCGCCTCGAAGGCGGGACACCTGTGGGCGAACCATTTCGCCACGGTCGTCGAAGGACACGAGCTGCTCGGGAAGCTCGGTCGCCGCACGCTCTGGGAGGGAGCGCAACCGATCTCGTTTCGCGAGGTCGAGTGATGCTGTACCGGCCGGAGGCTTTCGAGCCGCTGGTCGATGCGCCTTGGAGCGAGCTACGCGCCCGCTCGGCGATCCGAGACATCGTCGAGGACACGGACGCCGCCTTTCGTGGGCCGCGCCTCTTCTGGCGAGCGCACGAGTGGGACGGCTGGCACTCGACGAGCCCGATGAAGAACCTGTACGTCGGCACCGCAGGCGTGCTCTGGGCGCTCGACCGCCTAAGGCAGCGCGGCCATACCGAGACCAGGCTCGACCTCCGCGACCTCGCGTGCCGCAACGTCGAGTTGTTCCGTGAAGGACCGGACTACATGAGAGGCGAGAAAGTCCCGTCGCCGCGGGCCTCCGCCCTACTGACTGGAGAGAGCGGCATTCTCCTCGTCGCCTGGCGACTCTCCCCGAGCGATGAACTGGCGGATGACCTGTTCTCGCGCGTTCGGGAGAACGTCGACAACGCGGCCGACGAAGTGATGTGGGGATCCCCCGGCACGCTGCTGGCAGCGCACGCGATGCTCGAGTGGACCGGAGAGGAGCGGTGGCGCGATGCCTGGAACGAGAGCGCGGATGCGCTCCTGTCGCGCCGCGACGAGGAGGGATATTGGACCCAGCACCTCTACGGACAGGAGTTGCGCGGCCTGACGCCGCCGCACGGGCTGGTCGGGAACGTCCAGGCTCTGCTCCCGTTGCTCGACGAGGATCGCGCCGGCGCACTCGAGCGCGAGTCCGCAGCACTCCTTGCGGCCAATGCGGTCGAAGCTGACGGTTTGGCGAACTGGCCGCCACGCCCGCGTCCCGAGCTCCCCGGTCCGGACGGCCAGATCCGCGTCCAGTGGTGCGCAGGCGCGCCCGGGATCGTCATCGGGGCGGCACAGTATCTCGACGAAGAGCTTCTCCGTGCGGGCGCGGAGCTTGCGTGGCACACCGGACCTCCCGCCCTGGAGAAAGGACCGGGCATCTGTCACGGCACGGCCGGCAACGGCTATGCGTTCCTGAAGGTCTTCACACGGACCGGGGACGAGAAGTGGCTCGAGCGCGCGCGACGTTTCGCGATGCACGCGCTTGCGCAGGTCGAGCGGCTCCGTGCCGAGCGCGGCCGCGGACGCTACTCGTTGTGGACCGGGGACGTCGGCACGGCGCTCTTCGCGGCCGACTGCATCACCGGAACGAGCGGCTATCCCGTCTTCGACGGGCCTTAGCGCTCTTCGCGCACGTAGGGCAGGCCCAGGGCTGCCGGCGCCCCGAACCGTAATCGCGCCGCGCGTGACGACACGAGCACGAGCGCCGCGATCGTCGCGACGTACGGCAGCGTCTGGAACAACTCGGGCGCAACGGTCACACCGTGGCCTTGCAGCGCGAACGGCAACGCAGTGAAGGCGCCGAAGAAGTAGGCGCCGAGCAGACAGAGCGCCGGCCGCCAGAACGCGAAGATGACGAGCGCGATCGCGATCCAACCCGCGCCGCCCGTCAGGCCGTCGGCCCATTGCGGCGTGATCGACAGACTGAACGCCGCGCCGCCGACGCCGGCGAAGGCTCCGCCGACGAGCGTGTGCACGTAGCGGTACCCAGCAACGTTGATCCCCATCGCATCTGCTGCGGCGGGAGACTCGCCGACCGCACGCACATTGAGCCCCGTACGCGTTCGCGTGAGATACAACGCCACGAGGACGACGCAGACCCACGACGCATAAACCAGAACCGACTGTCCGAAGACCATCGGACCGATCACAGGCAGATCCTGAAATGACTTCGGAAAGACCTCCTGGAACTGATGTTTCGCAGGCAAGCCTGTGAGCTTCAGGTCGTTGCCGAGGTAGGACGAGAGACCCGCGGCACCGGCGAAGATCGTCAGCGCGAGACCGGAGACGATCTGGTTTGCACGCAAGGTCACGACGAGAAACGCGTGGATCGCCGCCATCGCAGCGCCAGCCAATGCCGCCACGCCGATTCCCGCGGCGAGCACGAGCGGCGACGGGCCCGGCAGCCGCTGCACTGCCCAGAAGCCCATCACGGCGCCGACGAGCATCATTCCCTCGACCCCGAGGTTGAGCACGCCGGAACGCTCGGCCAGCAGTTCACCCAGGGCCGCGTAGAGGAGCGGCGTTCCGTAGAGAACGCCTGAGGCTAGTACGACGACGGCGAGGCTGTTGTTCACGGCGCCGGCTCCGGTGCCGGAGTCTGGGCAGGCGCGGTGCCACGTTCGAACCGCACGCGGTAGCGGACGAACAGCTCCCCGCCGAGAACGCAGAAGAGGATCAGGCCTTGCATCACACCAACGAGCCCGTTCGGGAAGTCAACGCCCTGCAGCGCAAAGCCCGCGTTCTGTAACCCGCCGAGCAGCACGGCAACGGGCACGACCGCCAACGGGTTGTAGCGAGCTAGCGCTGCGACGACGATGCCGGTGTAGCCGTAGTTCGCCTGGCGTAGCCCGCGCGGGTCGAGTTGATGGCGAAAGTCCCCGTCCTGACTCGCGCCACCGATCCCGGCGATCGCACCCGAGAGACACATGACGGCCAGGATCTTTCGGCGCGTCCGCATTCCTGCATAGCGACCCGCGCGAGGGGAATCCGCAATCACCTGCACCTCGAAGCCGAAGCGCGTTCGTGCGTAGAGGACCCACACGACCACGCCAACACCGATCGCGAGCAGAAAGCCGAGCGGCAACGCGAGGCTGTGGACTCTCCAGCTCGACCAGGTGGCCTCGGCCGGCAGCGTCTTTCCCTGCGGGAAGACGCTCGCCTCGAACCCTCTCGTCTCGCGCAAGTAGGAGTGGCTGTCGAAGATCAGATACTCGAGGACGAGCCCCACGACGTAATTGAGCATCAGCGAGGTGATGATCTCGTTGGTCGAGAAGAACGCCCGCAAGACGGCCGGAATCGCCGCCAGGAGTGCGCCTCCGAAGGCTCCGGCGACGATCATGCCGGCGATCACGAGGGGCGAGGGTGCGCCGGCCATCAACAGTGCGACGGTCGCGCCGGTGATCGCACCGCCGTACAGCTGGCCTTCGCCGCCGATGTTGAAGAGGTTCATCCGGAAGGCGACCGCAGCAGCCAATCCGGTGAAGGCGAGTGGCGTGGCCGAGACGATTGTGTCGCTGAGTGCCCCGTGCGCAATGAACGCCGCATCGAACAGGCGATGGAAGGAGTGGATCGGAGGATGGCCCGTCAGCAACAGGACAACAGCGGAAAGCGCAAAGGCGACCAGGATCGAGGCGACCGGAACGACGACCGCGAGCCACCAAGGCTGTTGCAGACGACGCTCGATCCGCATCAGTCCCGGTGACCTCCCGCCATGAGCAGGCCGAGCTCTTCGACGGTGGCCGACTCCGCCTCGCGTTCGCCCGCGACGGCTCCCTCGTACATCACCGCGATCCGGTCGGCGAGCGCGAGAATCTCGTCGAGGTCCTCGCTGAGGAGCAACACTGCTACCCCCGTGGCTGCCGCCTCGCGTAGGTAGGCGTGAACGGTCTCGATGCTGGAGACATCGAGACCGCGCGTCGGTGATGCCGCAATGAGAACGACAGGTTCGCCGGAAAACTCACGCGCGAGCACGACCTTCTGCACGTTTCCGCCGGACAGCTGCCAGGCGGGCACCTGAGACCCAGATGTGCGAACGTCGTACTTGTCGATCGCGCGAGCCGCAAGGTCGCGGATGCGTGCAAGACGCAGGAAGGGTCCCTGTGAGACCGGCGAGCGACGGTACGTCTTGAGCACGACGTTGGAGGCGACGCTCATACCCGGCGCGACGCCCGTGCCCAGACGGTCCTCGGGGACGTAAGCGACACCGGCCGAGATCGCGCTGCGGGGATCGCCACTGCGCAGCCGACGCCCACCGATCTCGACCGTTCCGCTCGTCGTGGCCCGCATGCCGACAATCGTCTCGGCCAGCTCGCGCTGGCCGTTCCCGGCGACGCCCGCGACCGCAACGATCTCGCCGCTGCGGACCTGCAACGACACATCCCTGACGGCGGGCGTGCCGCGATCGCCATCTGCCCAGACGCCGGCGAGCTCCAGTACGGCCTTACCCACGGCCGGGCGATCCTGGTGACGCCTTCCGATCTCGACCTCGCGCCCGACCATCAACGCGGCCAGCGACCGTGGTGTCGCCTCCGAGGCGGAGACAGTAGCGAGTGAGCGCCCACGCCTCAGCACGGTGACCCGATCCGCGACCGCCTTCACTTCGTGGAGCTTGTGGGAGATGAAGATCACGGTGCGACCGTCCGCCGCCATCGCGCGCACGGTCTCGAAGAGCGCGTCGGCCTCCTGCGGAGTCAGCACGGCTGTGGGCTCATCCAGGATGAGGATTCGTGCCTCCTGGTACAGCGCCTTCAGGACCTCGACGCGCTGCTGTTCACCGACCGAGAGCTGCCAGATGTGTGAGCGGGGGTCGACCGCGAGGCCGTACCGTCCCGAAAGCTCTTCGACTCGGGCTTCGATTGCGCGTGGCCGCACGACGAACGAGCGGCCGATGTCCCGCTGGTCGCCGAGAACAACGTTCTCGGCGACCGTGAAGGGCGACACGAGGCGGAAGTGCTGGTGCACCATGGCGATCCCTGCAGTGATCGCGTCGCGTGGCGAGTGGAACTCCACCGGCCGGCCGTCCAGAAGGATCTCGCCTTCATCCGGGCGGTAGAGGCCGGTGAGGATGTTGGACAGCGTCGTCTTGCCCGCGCCGTTCTCGCCCAAGAGGGCGTGCACCTCACCCGCTGCGGCCTCGAAGTCGACTCGATCGTTCGCCACGACTGCGGGGAACCGCTTCGTGATTCCCCGCAAAGCAACGGCGGGCGGCATGGTGAGAGGATCGGGCGGGGAAGCCTGAACTTCCCCGCCCACGGAATCAGCCCTTGGCGCTGCCGATCACGCCTTTGACGAGCCAGTTCATCGCGTAGAGGTCCTTGACCGTCAAGCGCTTTCCTTTCGGAACGCGCAGCTTGCCCTTCTGGTCGTAGAGCGGACCTCTGAACTCGTAGAACGTCCCGTTGATCAGAGCTTGCTTCTTCTTCGCGATTGCCGCCTTCGTCTTGGCGCTGACCTTCGGCCCGTAAGGAGCCAGGCCGATCATGCCGTCCTTGATGCTGCCGTAGTAGAAGTTCGTCTTCCAGGTTCCGTTGAGCAGGGCCTTGACCTTGCGAAGGTAGTACGGGCCCCAGTTGTAGACCGCGGCGGTCAGCCACTGCTTCGGAGCGAACTTGTGCGCGTCCGAGTCGTATCCCACCCAGGGAACGCCTTTGGACTCCGCGAATTGACCGGTCGTCGGACTGTCGACGTTCTGACCGAGAACGTCCGCGCCGGCTGAGACGAGGCTCTGTGCAGCCTTCTTCTCTTTACCCAGATCGAGCCAGGCATTCGTCCAGATCAGCCTGACCTTTGCTCCAGGGTGCGTTGCCTGCGCGCCGAGCGTGAACGCGTTCGCATGACGGATGATCTCCGGAATCGGAAACGGAACGACGTAGCCGATGACACCCGTCTTCGTTGCGGCACCTGCTGCCATTCCGGAGAGGTAGATCCCATCCTCTCCCGCGCCGAAGTATTCCGCCATGTTCGCGGACTGCGCAGTGCCCGTAGCCATCTCGAATTTCACGTCCGGGTATTTCTTCGCCGCTGCCACCATCGCCGGCTGAAAGCCGAAAGACGTCGCGAAGATGATCTTGTTGCCGTCGCGAATCAGGCTCTCGATGACTTGTGTGGTCTGCGGGCCTTCCGGCACGAGTTCCTTGTAGGTCGTCACGACCTTGGAGCCGAGTTGCTTCTGCACGTAGAGGCGGCCCTGGTCGTGTGCCTGCGACCAGCCGTTGTCGTTGTGCGGGCCGACGTAGATCCAGGCCGCCTTGAGAGCAGCCGCTTGCCTGTGCGTCCTTGCCGAACCGGTCGAAACGCCGAGCGCGAGAGTCAGCGCAGCGGCGAGCGCGAGCGGCAGGGCGAAACGGAACTTCCTTTTCCTCATGTTCTCCCTCTCCTGTCCCGTGGGTGCCGACCGCGACTATAGGGCTGCCGACGCGCGCTGCCTAGCTCAGCCTCGCGAGCGCCCCTGCGAGGACATCCACGGCGAGCTGGACGTCCTCGGCGGACGACTCCTCCTGAGGGGAATGGCTGATCCCACCGTTGAGGCTGCGGACGAAGAGCATCGCCGTCGGGACGCCCGCCCCCGCGAGGGTGGCTGCGTCGTGCCCCGCTCCGGAAGGAAGCTCCACAACGGGCAGTTCCCGTTCCTGGAGCTCGGCGCGGAAGGCTCCGATCGGCGCGGCCGCCATCGGAACAGGCTCGAGGCGGAAGTCCGCATGGAGCCCGAGCTCCGCGACGAGACGGTCGAGACGCTCCCGGTCGGGCGCGCGGACGTCGACCGAGACCCGTACCCGTCCCGGAATCACGTTGACCGCCCCGGGCTCGACGTCGACGACGCCGACGGTGGCCACCGCCCCGTCCACGGCCGTCGCGATGTCACGCACGCGGAGGATGTACTCGGCCGCCGCGACCAGTGCGTCGGCGCGCCCTTGCATCGGGACGGTGCCTGCGTGACCGACGTGCCCTTCGAAGGTGCGCTCGCCGCGGACGATGCCGACGATCCCCATCGCCAGTCCCAAGGGCGCGCCCGCGCGCTCCAGCACGGGCCCCTGCTCGATGTGCACCTCGAGGAAGCACTCCGGCAGCGGGCCGCGCGCGACGAAGGCGGAGCTGCCGACGCAGCCGCTCTCCTCGTCGCGAAAGACGACCGCTGTTCCCTTGCCGACGCGCTCGACCGCCTCGATCGCCGCGACGACGCCGAGCGCACCGTCGAACTTCCCTCCGAACGGCACGGAGTCGAGATGCGAGCCGGTCCAGACCCGCGGCTCCGCGGTGCGGCCGATGAGGTTCCCCGCCTCGTCCACCTCGACCTCGAGCCCAGCCTCACGCATCCAGGCGGCGGCCAGCTCGTGCGCACGATCCTCGCCCTCGCTGCCGGCGACGCGATCGGCGCCGACGCGGCCGCCGATGGCATAGAGCTCGTCGAGGCGCTCGTGTACGCGCACGCCGCGATCATCCCTCTTGGGCGTGACGCTGTCGGACACGTACCGGTGCCAGGCACGGGTACGACTCTGTGTCCGCTTCGCGCCTAGAGCCCGAACGGGTTGATCGGCTTCGGGCTCGTCGAGACAAGCACGCTCTTCGTCTCGAGGTAGAGCTCGAGCGTGTCGAGGGCGAGCTCGCGGCCGAAGCCGGACTGCTTGTAGCCGCCGAACGGGATGCCCGGGAAGGCGGTGTACGGCATGTTGATCCCGACGGTGCCCGCCTTGATCCGGCTCGCGACGCGGTGGCCCCGCGCGGGGTCGCCCGTCCAGACCGTCGCCATCAAGCCATAGCGCACGTCGTTCGCGATGCGGATCGCGTCCTTCTCGTCCTCGAACGGGATCACGGTGACGACGGGCCCGAAGATCTCCTCCTGCGCAACCGACATCGGGCTTTCGACTCCGGCGAGCACGGTCGGCGGATAGAAGGCGCCCTTGCCCTCGCCGATCGCTCCGCCGGTGACGACCTCGGCGCCTTCCTCACGTCCCTGTTCGACGAACCCGTGCACCTTGTCGCGGTGCGCCGTCGAGATGAGCGAACCGACCTGCGTCTCCGGATCGAGCGGGTCACCCACGCGCAGCTGCTGCGCAAAGGCCGAGAACTTCGCAACGAAGTCGTCGTAGATCGAACGCTCGACGAGCACGCGCGAACGCGCCTCGCAGCTCTGCCCGGCGGAGTAGTAGATCGACCACACCGAGCTCGGGATCGCATCGTCGAGGTTCGCGTCAGCAAACACGAGATTCGGGCTCTTGCCGCCGAGCTCGAGCGTGATCCGCTTGATCGGCCCCGAGGCGAGCCGCATGATCTCGCCGCCCGTCGCCGTCGAGCCGGTGAAGGCAATCTTGTCGATGCCGGGATGGCGGACGAGATATGCGCCGGTCGTCTTCCCCGGGCCCGGAACGATGTTGATCGAACCCGGCGGGAAGCCGACCTCCGCCGCGAGCTCGCCCAGCCTGAGCGCTGTCAGCGGCGTCGCCTCATCGGGCTTCAAGACGACAGAGCACCCGGCGGCCAGCGCCGGCGCGAGCTTCCAGGTCGCCATCATCAGTGGGTAGTTCCACGGGACGATCTGACCGGCAACGCCGACCGGTTCCTTCAGGGAATAGAACAGGAGCGAGCCGCCGATCGGATTCGAGCGGCCGGCGATCGATGCGATTGCTGACGCGTAGAAGCGGAAGTTCTCGACCGTCTGGCTCACCTCCGCCTTGACCGACGAGATCGCCTTGCCGACGTTGCGGACCTCGAGCTCGGCAAGCTCCTTGCGGTTCGCGACGATCGCGTCGGCGAGCGCGTGCAGCAGGCGAGAGCGCTCGGTCGGCGGCGTCTTGCCCCACGGACCGTCGAGCGCTGCACGTGCTGCTTCGGCCGCTCGATCGACGTCCGCCTCGCCGGCCAGCGCCGCGCGTCCCAGCGGCTCCCCCGTCGCTGGCTCCGTCAGGTCACGGACGTCTCCAGACGCCGGCTCGACGAGCTCGCCGTTGATGAAGAGCCCGTACTCCCGCTCGGTCGCGACCGCCATCGCTGGCGAGGATACTGACTAGGGCAGTTTCGGCGTCAGCGGGGGAAGCGGCAGCGGCGGAACCTGGACGTCCGGCAACGTGACCGCCGGCAGAGAAACCCCGGTGTCGACGCTCGGGACGGAGATCGAGGGCGTGCTCACCAGATCCGGCACCGACACCTGCAGCGAGGGCGGGAGCGCAGGCGATGTCGTAGCGCGCGTGCTCGTTGCAGGCGGAACGGGCGGTGACTGCTCGCCGCGAATCGAGGTCGAGCCGGTGTGGATCGCCGGCGCCGACGTCATCGGAGCCGCAGTCGAGCTTGTAGGCGTCGAGGACCGGACCGAGCGGATGTGCACCGTCTTCTGCGCGAGCGTGACTGCCGGCGCGAGCTTCGTCGCGGCCGCGGGCGTTGGCACGGTCTGCGCTGGCGTCGTGTGCTCCTGGAGCGCAGGTGCGATGGCGAGCGTGGCAGTCGTCGCAACCGTCGCCGCGGCGACGGCGAGCTTGACCGGCGCGGCGCCGCCCTTGAAGAACCAGCCGAAGAGCTCGGCGATCGCGGCGAGGGCGTTGCGCCGAGTCGGCTTCGTGTCGAGGCGTCCGAGCTCTGTAGCGACCGAGCGACGGGCGCGAAAGATCAGCGTCTCCACAGCTGCGACTGAAACGCCGAGCTCGATGCCGATCTCGTCGTACGACAGGCCCTGGAACTCGCGGAGCAACAGTGCACGCCGTTGTCGTTCCGGCACCGCCGAGAGCGCGCGAGTCAGATCGGCCAGCGAGACGGAGCTCCCACGCTCCGGCGTCGCGAGCACGTCCTGCAGCGCGTCGAGGTCCTGGGCCGCCTCGACGCGTCCACGTCGCCGCGAAGACTGGTGGCGGTTGTGACAGACGTTCTGCGCGATCTTGAAGAGCCACGCGAGCTCGTAGTCGGGAACGACCCCGCGTCCGAGACCGCGTTGCGCATTGAGGAACGTCGTCTGCACGGCGTCCTCGGCTTCCTCGCGCGAGCCGAGCCGGCTCAGGCAGAAGCCGAAGATCCGCGACGAGTGCCGCTCATAGAGCAGGCGGGTCGCGTCAGCACTGGGGGCGTGGGCGAGCGCAGTGCTCAAGGAGACTCACTCTGGAACAGAATCGGACTTTTGACAAGGGGTGCCGTGGGCACCTGCGGCAAGCGGTGCCCACGGCTTGGGGGAGGATCAGTGGAGAAGAGCGGAGGGCCGGGCAAGGTGGAATCCCTGGCCGTAGTCGACGCCGAGCGTGCGGAGCAGTGCGAGATCCTCGTCGCTGGAAATCCCCTCGGCGACGATGGAAGCCCCGACGCCGCCGGCGAAGCCGACGAGCGACGACGCCAGCGCCTCGCGGGCCGGGTCGCGCGCGATCTCCTGCGTGAGGCTCAGATCGAGCTTCACGATGTCGGGCGCCAGCCGGAGGATGTGACGGAGGTTCGCAAAGCCGGCGCCGACGTCGTCGATCGCGAGCTGCGCACCGCGTTCCCGCAGAGGCGCGAGCGCAACGCGCAAGGCGTCGTAGTCGTCGACCTGCGCGTGCTCCGTGATCTCGATCACGACTCGCTCGGCAACGTCCACCAGCAGCTCGCAGAACCGTGGATCGAGCGCTGTCGTGGGTGACACGTTGAGGGCGATCGCGACGTCGGCAGGAAACTCGTCGAGACGCAGCAAAGCTGCACGGATGGCTGCGAGCTCGAGCTCGACACCCAACCCGACCGCGGTCGCCTCGGCGAACCAGGCGGAGGGCGGGCGCATCGGCTCGGTCCAGAAGCGCGCGAGCGCTTCGAGCGGGACGATGCGACAGTCGAGAAAGTCGAAGATGGGTTGGAACTCGATGTCCATGTGATCGGAGTCGAGAATCGCGCGGATCCGGGACGACTCGAGCTTGTGCTTCTCGCTCTCGAGCTGCTCGCGATCGATCTGATCCGCGACGATT
>Ga0207646_10001593_pt1 | contig 27715 bp, 27 predicted proteins | sample KBSK5502metaG_FD_184343 | JGI IMG/M metagenome (GOLD analysis project Ga0207646, IMG submission 184343) | Corn, switchgrass and miscanthus rhizosphere microbial communities from Kellogg Biological Station, Michigan, USA - KBS K5-50-2 metaG... | ecosystem: Host-associated > Plants > Roots >...
AGGCATCAGCGGCAGAGCCGAGACGGGTGCCTCGACCGGCTTCGTCGCCTTGACGATCGCCCCGTGGAGGCCGTCGGCCACGGCGTGCGTCGGCTCGATCGAGACGTCGACGAGGCCGACCGCGGCCAGCCCGGCGCGGTACTCGGCGAATGACAGGGCCCCGGCGATACAGCCAACGTACGAGCCGCGCTCGGCGCGCTCGGCCGGCGAGAGGGCGTCGTCGGCGACGACGTCGCTGACGCCGACCCGGCCGCCCGGTCGAAGGACCCTGGCGATCTCCGACAGGACGGCGGCCTTGTCTGCGGCCAGGTTGATCACGCAGTTGCTGATCACGACGTCCACCGATGCGCTCGGCAGCGGGATCGCCTCGATCGTGCCGCGCACGAACTCGACGTTCTCGACGCCGGCCTCAGAGGCGTTGCGGACCGCCAGCTCGAGCATCTCGTCGGTCATGTCGAGGCCGATCGCGCGCCCCGTTGGGCCGACACGTCGGGCCGACAGGATCACGTCGATCCCGCCGCCCGAACCGAGGTCCAGGACCCGCTCGCCCGGCCGGAGATCGGCAACCGCGGTCGGGTTGCCGCAGCCGAGGCTGGCGAGGACCGCGGAATCGGGGAGGGTGGCCCGATCCGCGTCGTCGTAGAGGATGTCGCCCCAGACGCCCACTCGATCCGCCGCATCACAGCACGCAGCGTTGAACTCGGCGTTGGTCCGGCGAGCGGCGACCGCCCGCGCCGACTCCGCGTAGCGGGCGCGGACCTGATCGTGGATGCGTTCCTGGTCGAGCATCGCGTCGTCCTCGTCGAAGGGGGTTAGGCAGGGCAGCAGGCGAGGTCGCGGCATTCCTCAGTCGCTTGGGGTCGGCGCGAAGGGATGGTCCATGCGAAGAGAAACTCCGGTGCGGATCGGCGAACCCGCGGATCCTACGTCTAAATATCGATACTTGTCAATATAGAACATCATCGATACGATGCCGCCATGCCGCGCTCCAGGACGACCCTCGTCGACCCCGATGTCCAGCTTCTCCGGGCTCTCGCTCACCCCACGCGTCTCTCGATCCTCCGTGAGCTCAGCGCGGCGAACGAGGTCTGTGCCTGCGACTTCACCGACTGCTGCGACGTCAGCCAGCCGACCGTGTCGCACCACCTGAAGATTCTCAAGGAGGCTGAAGTCCTCGTCGCCGAGCGGCGCGGGACCTGGATCTACTACCGGGTCGCGCCGGCCGCGGCGGAGCGCCTCCGGGCGCTCGCCGGCGAGCTGCTCGGCGCGCCACAGGTCATCCCGGCCGCGGCGCTCGCGCCGCCCCGATCGTCCGGGATCACGCACCCGCCCGCCCGAGCCTGAACGCGGCGCGTATCCGCGTGGAACGTCCCACGTTCGTATCGAACGTCCATCCAGCGCGCCGACCGTCACCAAGCCGGAAATCGGTCCGTTTGGTTCGTGGGACGTGCCAGACCGGCAGGAATCGCGGTGGCGGGCCCCGATTCGGTGACGATCATCGCTGACTGGAACGCCCCACGCCCAAGCAGCGCCAGGTGGTTCGGCCGTCGTCGGCGGCAGCGACCTAGCGGCGGTCGCGATCCAGGAGATCGGGCGGGACGAGCCAGCGCAGAACTCCCCGCCCCTCCGCGACGCGACCCCGGAGGTCGACCCGGGCGAAGGCGCCCTTCTTCAGCGTCACCTCGGCCCCGACGAGGGTCGACAGCAGCTCGCTGAAGTCCGGATCGTGCCCGACGAGCATCGGGCGCGCGGGCGAGCCCGCGTCGGCGAGGATCGCGTCGACCGTGGCGCCATCGAACCCGACTGCCAGCCGATCGTCGAACCGAACGCCGGTCGTCCAGCTGCTGGCGACGATCTCGGCCGTCCGCTTGGCCCGCAGCTTCGGCGAGCTGATCACCGCGTCTGGGGCGAATCGAACGCCGTGGAGGAACGTCGCCAGACGCTCGGTCTGGGCCTCGCCCTTGGCGCTCAGGGGCCGATCGGCGTCGTTCCCGGTCCACGCCTCGGGATCGCCGGCGTCGGCGTGTCGCAGAAGGTACAGCTGGAGGGCCGGACGGTCGGGGCTCACCCGTCGAGCGTAGCGAGGAAGCCGGTGATCCGCTCGCGAAGATCGGCAAAGGCTCGCCGGTAGACCGCCATCTGCTCCTCGTCCGTGCCCGTCGCGAGGGCCGGGTCCGGGATGCTCCAATGTGTTCGGACCGCCGGACCCGGGAAGACCGGGCAGGCCTCCGCCGCGTCGTCGCAGACGGTGATGACGTGGTCGAAGGGCGCGGCGAGGAAGTCGGTCATCGACTTCGAGCGGGCCCAGGCGTGGTCGATGCTCTCCTCGTCGAGGACCCGCGCCGCTCGCGGGTTGACCCGGCCGGCGGGCACGCTGCCGGCGGACTGGACGGCGACCCGATCCCCAGCCAGCTCGCGGAACAGCGCCTCGGCGAAGATCGACCGGCAGGAGTTGCCCGTGCAGAGGACGAGGACCCGGACCGGCGGCGCGGCGACGGACGACATCCCGGCGTCAGCTGAAGGTCGGTACCGGTTCGCTCCGGCCGGCCACCATCATGAGCGGCGCCCCACTCACGGATTCAGGTCCTCGATCTCGCCGCTGGCCAGGAACACGACGTCCTCGGCGATGTTCGTGACGCGATCGCCGATTCGCTCCACGTAGTGCGACGCGAACAGGATCCGCGTGCCGCGCTCGACATTGCCGGGGTCGGCCCGCATCAGCTCGACGACCTCGTCGAATGTCCGGTGGTAGAGCCGGTCGATCTCGTCGTCCCGAGCGGCGACCGCGCGCGCAGCATCGACGTCGACATCGACGAGCGCCCGAAGGATTCCGCCGACGAGCTGGGCCGCGAGCTCGCCCATCGCCGGCAGGTCGACGTAGCGCTTGAGCGGGGGCTCCGGGGCGAGCTTGCGGACCTGCTTCGCGACAGACCCCGCGTGATCGCCCATCCGCTCGAGCTCGTACCCGACGTGATCGAGGGCGAGGAGGAACCGCAGGTCGCGGGCGACCGGCGACTGCGTCGCGATCGTCCGGGTGATCAGGCCCGACACCTCGCGCTGCATCTCGTTGATCCGCCCGTCGGCGATGATGACCTCGGTCGCGGCCGCGGCGTCGTGGGCGACGAGGGCGCCGATCGCTGCCCGGATTGCTTCCTCGACGAAGGAGCCCATGCGCAGGATGTCGTCCTTGATCTCGCGCATCTCGAGATCGAGCGTCTCGCGAGTCGGGCGGCGGAACGTGCCGATGCCGAGGGCGTCGGCCGGCTCCTCGGCCGGCCGCCGTTCGGGTGTCTCGGCCGGGTCGGACGAAGCGGGCGCCGCTCGCTCCAGGAAGTCGGCGACCTGGGCGTGGATGGAATCGGGGCGGCCTTCGCGCTCTGTCATGTCGTTCTCGCTCATCCGAACCGACCCGACACGTAGTCCTCGGTCAGCTGGTGCTTTGGGTTGGTGAAGATCTGGCTCGTCGGACCCTGCTCGACGAGGTAGCCGGCGCGGTCCTCGCCCATCGTGAAGAACGCCGTCTCGTCGCTCACCCGCGCCGCCTGCTGCATGTTGTGGGTGACGATCACGATCGTGTAGCTCGCCCGGAGCTCGGCCATGAGCTGCTCGATCCGGAGCGTGGCGACCGGATCCAGCGCCGACGCCGGCTCGTCCATGAGGATCACCTCCGGGTCGACGGCGAGCGCCCGGGCGATGCACAGCCGTTGCTGCTGACCGCCGGACAGCGACGTCCCATTGGCACGCAGCTTGTCCTTGACCTCGTCCCAGAGGGCCGCCCGCCGGAGCGATCGCTCGACGACCCCGTCGAGCTCCGATTTCGGGACCCGCCCGGTCAGCTTGAGGCCGGACGCCACGTTGTCGTAGATCGACATCGTCGGGAACGGGTTCGGTCGCTGGAAGACCATCCCCACGACTCGTCGCAACTGGACCGGGTCCACCTCGGGCGACATGATGTCGATCCCGTCGAGGAGGATCAACCCTTCGACGCGCGCGGTCGGCGTCATCTCGTGCATCCGGTTGAGGGTCCGGAGGAACGTGCTCTTGCCGCAGCCGGATGGGCCGATGATGGCCGTCACCGCGTGCCGCCGGATCGATAGGCCGATGTCCCGGATCGCGCGGAACGGGCCGTAGTAGACGTTCAGGCCGGAGACCACCACCGCCGCGTCGACTTCCGGCTTCTGGGCGGGAGTCGGCGGCGCGACCTGGACCTCCGGTTGGCGGAGGTAGGTCGTCACGGACGCCTCAGGGCTCGCTGCGGTGCCCGAGCCCGGCGCAACGAACTCTGGCGCGCCCACCCCGGGCGCCTCAGGCGGCGCGGTCTCCGGGGAAGGCGGGGCGTCGATCTGGAGCGTCATCTCGGCGGACCTCTCAGGCAGCACGGCGACCCCACGACCGGGCTCGCACGAGGATGTTGATCGACAGGACGACGATCAAGAGCAGCAGCGCCGCGCCCCACGCTTGTCGGTTCAGGGCAGGGAACGGCTGGCGGGCGTTGACGTAGATGAAGATCGGCAGGGCGTCCATCGGTTTCGCGAAGTCTCCGACGTTCACGAGCCGGCTGCCGAGGGCGGTGAAGAGGAGCGGAGCGGTCTCACCGAACGCGCGGGCGACCGCCAGCATCACGCCGGTCAGGATGCCCGTGAGGCCGGTCCGCAGGACGACCGACAGCACGGTTCGCCACATCGGGATGCCGAGGGCGAGTGACGCCTCGCGGAGGGTGCCCGGGACGAGCCGGAGGATCTCCTCGGTCGTCCGCATGATCACCGGGACCATGAGCAGGGCGAGGGCCATGCTGCCGGCGAACGCGTTGAACTGCTTGAAGGGGAGCACGAGGAACGTGAATACAAAGATCCCGACGAGGATCGATGGGATCCCGACCAAGACGTCCGCGGCGAACCGGATGACCGTCGCGGTCCGGCGGCCGCTGAACTCGTTCACGTAGACGGCGGCGGCAATGCCGACGGGCACGGCGACGAGGGTCGCCAGCGGGATCATCTGGAGCGAGCCGAGGATCGCGCTCGCGGCGCCCCCTCCGGTTCCGAGCGCCCTGGGCGCCTTCGTCAGCAGGTCGAGGTTCAGCCCGGCCGCCCCGTTGACCGTGACGAACAGGATGACCGCACCGAGCGGGATCACGCAGGCGATCGCCGCGGCGAGGGCGAGTCCGCGCATCGTCCGGTCGACCGCCGCGCGCCGCCGGTCGGCCGGCGACCGCACGAGGCGCATGGCGATCGGCCGGTCCATCACCGGCGTCAAGGTCGACATCAGCGCGACCCCTCGGTCGTGACCCGTCGCACGAGGAGCCGGGCGACGATGTTGAGGGAGATCGTGATGACCAGAAGCATCAGGCCGAGGGCGATGAGGCTCGAGGTCTGGAGACCGATCGACGCTTCGTTGAACGTCGTCGCGATCTTGCTGGCGATTGTCTGGGCCTGGTCGAACAGCCGCGTCGGGATGTTCTGGCCGTTGCCGATCACCATCGTCACGGCCATCGTCTCGCCGAGAGCGCGTCCGAGGCCGAGGATGATCGCGCCGACGATCCCGGACCGGGCGAACGGCAGGACGGCCCGCCAGACGATCTCCCAGCGCGTGGCGCCGAGGGCCGCCATCGCCTCGCGCTGGCTGTCCGGGACCGAGCTGATCACCTCGCGGGCGATCGCGACGATCGTCGGCAGGATCATGATCGCGAGGATGATCCCGGCGCTGAACAGGCCGATCCCGTAGGACGGCCCCGCGAAGATCGGGATCCAGCCGAGGGTCTTGATCAGGAAGGGCTCGACGGTCGCGCCGAGGAACGGGCTCAGGACGAAGACGCCCCACAGGCCGAAGACGACGCTCGGGATCGCCGCCAGGAGCTCGACGAGGAACGTCAGCGGGATCGCGACCCGGCGCGGCGCCAGCTCGGCCAGGAAGATCGCCGTCAGGAGCCCGATCGGGGCCGCGATCACGAGCGCGATCGCGGACGACAGGAGGGTCCCGACGATGTACGGGAGGGCGCCGTAGATGCCGGCCACCGGGTCCCATGTCGTGCCCGTGACGAAGCCCACTCCGAACTGCCGGAAGGCCTCGCCGGAGTTCACCAGGAGCATCAGGCCGATCGCGAGGATCAGGGCCGCGACGGTGATCGCCGCAACTCCGGTCGACGTCCGGAACAGACGGTCGGCGATCGACCCGGATCGGCCGGTGAAGCGCCGGGCGGGCAGGCCCGACGCGCCTGGGATGGTCATCGATGCCTCAGGGCTGCTCGGATGCTCGGATGCGCTCGAATTGTCGGGATGGGAGGCGTCAGGGGCCGCCGCGGTCCGAGCTCCGCGACGACCCCTGCGCGTGGGAGGAGGATCAGTCTACGGCCAGATCGGCGAGCCGCCGGACGTGAACGTGTGGAGCTCGTCGAGGGACTTCTGCTGGATGTCCTTCGGGAGCGGCGCGTACCCGAGACCGGGCTCGTCCGCTTGTCCGTCGGTCAGCGCCCAGTAGGCGAAGGCGACGAAGGTCTTGCCCTTCTCCGCGTCCTTCTGGTCGAGATAGGCCAGCAGGTACGTGTACGAGGCGATCGGATAGGTCGTTGCGCCGGCACCATTGATGATCGGCGCCTGGCGGAAGTCGGCCGGGAAGTTCGCCACGGCCGCCTCGGCCGCGGCCGTGACGCCGTCGGTCGAGCCGGCGACGAACTGCCCGTCGGCGTTCTTGAGCTTGGCCGAGGTCAGGCTGGCCTGGGTGGCGTAGTTCAGCTCGACGTAGCCGACGGCGCCCTCGGATTGCTTGACTCCGCCGGCGACGCCGTCGTTGCCCTGCGCGCCGACACCGGTCGGCCAGTTGACTTCCTTGCCCTTGCCGACCTTGCCGTGCCAGTCGGTGCTGACCGTGTCGAGGTAGGTCGTGAACGCGTTCGTCGTACCGGAGCCATCCGAGCGATGGACGACGAGGATGTCCTTGTCCGGCAGGGTCGCGCCGCTGTTGTTCGCGGCGATCGCCGGGTCGTTCCACTTCTTGATCGTGCCGAGGAAGATCCCGGCGACGTTCGCCGAGTCGAGGTTCAGCTCGCTGACGCCCGGCAGGTTGTAGATGATGACGACGGCCCCCAGGGCGGTCGGGATGTGGACGATCTTCGAGCCGGCCGGCAGCTTGGCGATCTCGTCATCCTTCATCGCCGCGTCGGAGGCGCCGAAGTCGACGGTGCCTTCGGTGATCGCCTTGATCCCGGCTCCGGACCCGTTCGCCTGGTAATCGATCTGGACGTTGCCGTACTTGCCGTTGTACTTCTCGAACCAGCTCGAGTAGAGCGGGGCGGGGAAGGTCGCGCCCGCGCCCTGGAGCGTGATGCTGTTCGTCGACGGCTTCGGCGCGGCTTCCGTGGACGCCACTGCGGCGGACGATCCGGACGTGGCGGCGGGGCTGGGGTTCGTTGCCGCGCTCGGCGCCGGGGTCGCGGAGCCGCTGCAGGCGCTCGCGCCGAGGGCGACGAGCAGGGAGAGCGCGGCCAGTCGCTTCGTCGCGGATGTGATCACGGGCAATGTCCTCCTCCGTAGCGCTCGGACGCGCCGGGTGGGCGTCTGGGGGACGCCATGCCGGCTCGGTCCGGCGGTCATGTCTCACTGACGATGTGAGCGTCGGGGAGCCCGATGAACGTTCATTTCCGACGTGGTTAACGGCGCGTTAACCGTGCCTTCCGAGACGCGGCGAGCGACAATGAGTTCCGGGATCCGATGAGGAGACACGATGACCGATCAGCCGGCCGCCAAGACGGCGGCCACGACCGGCGCCACGAAAGGGACCCGGGCGACCGGGGCGTCCACGCCCAGCAAGCCGATCACGCCGGCGGCGGCGCTGACCCGCCACGTGGAGTGGCTCGAATACGCCCTCGGGGCCGCCCGCGCCGAGGAAGCCGTCCGTGTCGGGCGCGTCGAGAAGGCGACGAAGAAGAACCGCGACAAGCGGACCGCACGCCTGGCCGAGGTCCGCGACGAGATCGGCGAGCTCTCGGCGCTGCTCGAAGGCATCCGCGGGCTCCAATCCCGTTCCTCCCGACGGCCGTCGGCGTCGGCGAGCAAGCCCAAGACCGGGGCCAAGGCCGGAGCCAGCACCCGCCGGCGCAGCACGACGGCAGCCCGGTCGTCCGGAACCCGCCGACGATCCTCGGGCGGCTCGAGTGGGACAACCGGCGCGGCCTGATCGGCCAGAGCCGCGGCGTCGTCGGACCGCCTGACCCCACGTGTCCCGGCGACCCGGTGCCGCGATCGACCTCGGCTCGACCTCCGTCCATCTCCTGATCGCCCGCCCGGAGCGGGGCGGGCTGACGGTCGTCGATGACGAATCGACCTTCCTCGGCCTCGGTGCTGCTGTCGACGGCCCGGGGTCCCTCGGGCCGGGCGGCCGGGCGACGCTCGTCTCGACCGTCGGGGCGTACGCCGACCTCGCCCGCGAGGCGGGCGCGGCCCGGCCGATCATCATGGGCACCGAGCCGCTCCGCCGCCTCGCCGACTCCACCCGGATCGTGGCCGAGGTGTCGGCCCGGGCGGGTGCACCCCTCGCCGTCCTCGAGCACGAGGAGGAGGCGCTGCTCACGCTGGTCGGGCTGACCGGCGGGCGGGCGGTCCGCTCCGACCTTCTCGTCGTCGACATCGGCGGGGGCTCCAGCGAGCTCGTCGAGATCGGCCCGAACCGGCTCGCTCGCGCCGCGGGCATCCAGCTCGGCGCGGGCCGGTTGACGAGGCAGATCGTCGATCGGGACCCGCCCACGGCGGACCATTTCGAGGCGCTCCGCCGAGCGGCTCGCGAGGAGTTCGCCTGGAGCTCGACCCGGCAGCCCTCCGACGTCGTCTTCGTCGGCGGGACCGCCACGAACCTCCTGAAGCTCGTCCGGCGGGTCGGGAACCCGGAACGCGATGACCGCCTGGATCGGCTCGACCTGGCGACCGCGCGCGAGATCGTCCAGTCAGCGCCGGCCGAGATGCTCTCCGCGACCTACGGCCTCCGCGAGGCCCGGATCCGCCTCCTGCCCGCCGGCGCCGCGATCATCGAGACCGTCCTCGAGGCGATCGGGGCCGAGTCAGGCCGGGTCGTCGACACGGGGATCCGCGAGGGCGCCATCCTGGCCGCCGAGCGGGCCGGCGACGGCTGGCGGGACCGGCTCGAGGAGCTGGCCCACGGCTGGCTGAGCTGACTCAGGAAGCCATGCCGGCGCGGGCGGCGTGACGCGTCAGCGAGCGATGACGGGTGGAGGTTCGTCGGCGGGTGCGACCGCAGGCGAGTCGACGCCCCAGGCACCGATCCGGAGGAATTGCCCGGCCGCGAAGAACCAGAGCGTCGAGAGGATCGCACCGAGAAGGAGGAGGAGAACCCACGGCGCCGGCCGGATCGCGGCGACGGCGAGGGCAGCGATGGCGCCCGCGACGGACGCCCCGATCCAGGGCCCGTAGACCGACGCGAGCCGGGAGGCGTCCGCCAGGGCCATCGCGGTCACGATCTCGGCGATCAGGACCAGCGCCACCGCACCCGCGATCAGCCAGGCAACCTCGGCCGGGATCACCGGATCCGTCGCGTGCCGGATGAGACCGACCATCGCGGCCCCGGCGGCGGCGATCGCCAGGGTGATCGGGAGATGGCTGAGGATCCACCCGAACAGGGCTGTGCCATCTCCGCGGGGCAGCCGGCCGCCGACGATGTCGAAGTAGACCCACCACAGACCGAACCCCAGCCCCAGTGCGAGGACGCCGGTCGCGATCGGGACCGGTTCGTGGGGTGCGCCGGACAGGCCATCCACGACGCCGACGACGACCTCGCCGAGGACGACGATCACGAATGTCCCGAACCGCTCGACGAGCGAGTCGGTCGGCGTGATCCCGCGACCGAAGCCGAGCTCGGCCCGGCTCAAGAGCAGCAGCCCGACGATCCAGGCGAGGCCGAAGCCGGCCCAGACGAGCAGTCGCGGGCCGTCGGGCAGGGGCGCGCTGGCGAGGATCGCCGCCATCGACAGGATCATTCCGGCAAGGTAGCGACCGGTGACCGCCAGGAACTCCGGCCGATCCTGCAGCCGGACCGTGTGCCACAGCCACGCCATGACGCCCAGGAACGCCGCGTAGACCACGGCGAACGGGAAGCCGGCCGTGTCGGCCGCCCGCGCGGTGAACACCGCGAGCAACGCCAGGATCCAGATCTGGACGAAGGTGAGCGACCGCGTCCGGCCGTCCTCGCGGCCGTGGAGCTCCAGGTACAGCGAGCCGTTGACCCAGGCAAACCAGATCATCGCGAAGACGACCGTGAAGACGGCGAGGGTCCGCGGGGTCGGGTCGTCCGAGAGGTCGTGAGCCGCCTGGGCGATCAGGGCGACGTAGACGAGGTCGTAGAGGAGCTCGAGCGGGCTGACCCGGCGATCGAGGATCGTGTCGCCGTGGGCACGGGGCGGCCGCCAGAACCAGCGCTTGAAGGCGGTGACCGTCGGGCCGTGCATCCGGCCAGACTACGGTCTCAGTCGAGGCGATGGACCGTGGTCGAGGCGAGCAGCCGGTCGGCCGCTGATCGGTCCAGTCGTCCCTGGCCGGCGACGAGCGTGCTGGCCGTGCCGGCGGCGGCGGCGCGTCGAAGGCACGCGTCGAACGACTGGTCTTCGGCCAACCCGGCCGCGAACCCGGCGAGGAAGGCGTCGCCGCTTCCGACCGAATAGGGCCCGCCCGACTCCGCCGCCTCGACCGCCCAGGCCGTCCGTCCGTCCCAGCCCACCGCGCCGTCTCGGCCGCGGGTGACGATCGCCCGGGCGGCGCCCCGCTCGCCGAGGGCACGAGCGGCGGTCGCGGCGTCTCCTTCCGTCCCGATGGCCATTCCGAGAAGCCCGCTTGCCTCGTCGGTGTTCACCTTGACGACGTCGGGCTCGGCGGCGAGCGCTCCAGCGAGCTGCGGCCCGCTCGTGTCGACCAGGACGACACTGCCCGCGGCGCGCGCGATGCCGACGATCGTCGGCGCGGCGTCCGCCGGCGCACCGGCGGGCAAGCTCCCCGACAAGGCGACGAGCGTCCCCTGCGGCTTCGCTTCGACGGCTGCCCGGATCCGGTCGACGTAGTCGCCCCAAGCCGCCGCCGACACACCGTCGCCCGCCTCGTAGAACTCGGTCAGCCGGCCCGTCGCGCGATCCAACACAGAGAGACACGACCGGGTCTCGCCGTCCGCCCAGGCGACGACGTGGTCAAGGCTCAGGCGGCGGAGCTCGTCGTCGATCCAGCGTCCGGCGTGGCCGGCGAGCAGGACGACGGCTTCGACGGCGAGACCGAGGCTCTGGGCCGATCGCGCGACGTTCAGGCCCTTGCCGCCCGGGACGGCCACGACGGCCGGCGGTCGATGGATGGATCCGGTCTCGAGGCGATCGACCTCCGCCGTCTTGTCGATCGACGGGTTCGGGACGATGCAAACGAGGGTGGGGCTCGACACGCTCAGCCCCTCGACCAGCCCGCGAGCGCGGCCTCGGCCTCGGCCCGGGTTGCCTGACCCGCGGTCCCACCCATCGACCGCGTCGAGAGAGCTCCGCACACCGCCGCGAAGGCGAGGCAGTCGGCGATCGGTCGCTTCCCGAGCCACGTCGCGACGAAGCCGGCGTCGAAGGCGTCCCCAGCGCCGGTCGTGTCGACCGGTTCGACGGGGAACGCCGCCGTCTTGTGGAGCGTGCCGTCGCCATCCACGCACAGCGCACCGTCGCCGCCGCGCTTGACGACGACGACCGGCCCGGGGCCGGACGCGCCGAGGGCGCGCGCCGCATCCTCGACCGTCGCCCGTCCGGAGATCCGGAGGGCCTCCGCCTCGTTCGGCATGAACAGGTCGATGCGTGGCAGGAGATCGGTCAACCCGCCGTCCCAGCGCTCCGTCGGGTCCCAGTTCGGATCGACCGAGACCGAGACGCCCGCCGCGCGGGCCCGCTCGACGAGGTCGGCCATCCCGGTCCACAGCGCCGGTTGAAGGTAGTAGCTGGCCACGTGGAGGTGGCGGCACCGCGCGATGAGGTCGTTCGGGATATCGGCGGCCGCGAGGTCGGCGATCGTGCCGGTCGCCGTGAGGATCGCCCGATCGGTCGGTCGGGCGAGGATGACCGTGGCCCCGGTCGGCCGCCCGCGGTCGACGCGGACCGCTCGGACGTCGACGTCCCGGCGCCGAAGCTCGTCGAGCATGAACCGACCGAACACGTCGTCACCGACGACCCCGACCAGCGCGACCCGGAGGCCGAGGCGCGCCGCGGCCGCCGCCATGATCCCGGCCGACCCGCCGATCGTGAGGCTCACCGACTCGACGATCACCTCGCGCTGGCCGAACTGCGGCTCTGCCCCGGTGACGACGATGTCCGGGTTGACGTCCCCGACGACGACCAGGTCGAGGTCCCGTTCCGGCGCGCTCGGAGCGGCGGTCATTCCGTTGCGTACCAGGCTTCGCCGGGCACGTCGGGCGTCATCGCCTCCAGCCATCGCGGCAGCCAATCGCGGCCGTGCTCGCTGATGATCGCCGCGAGCCGCCCCAGCCGATCGCGGCCGGCGGTGGCGAGCCACTGGCTTCGCTCGGGCTCCGCCAGCCGCGCCGCGTCGGCCCAGACCGATCGGCCGGCAAGCGCGCCGCTGGCACCGGCGTCGCAGGCGACGCGCACCTGGGCCTCGAAGCGGGCGTCGTCGAGCCCACCGGACAGGAGCACCCACGGGAGCCGGCTCGCCTCGTCGAGCTCGGCGCAGGCGTCGGTCCACCGGCCCTCGTCATCCGCGCCGGCGTCGTAGGGGAACTCCGCCTTCAGGACGTCTCCGCCGATCCGGGTCAGCCGGCGGGCAGTGGCGACGACGACCCGGCGCCGGTCCTCGCCGGCGAGCGGCGACCCGTCGAGGGAATAGGAGAGCGGCTCCAAGAACAACGGGAGCCCCTGCCTCGCGCAGTCCTGGGCGACGGTCGTCAGGAGCGCCTCCTGGCTCCCGGCCGTGGGGCTGTCCGGGTTGTAGTAGAGCAGGAGCTTCGCCGCCGAGGCGCCGATCCGCCTCGCGGCCGCGACGCTCCAGCCGGCCAGGACCCGGCTCGTTCGCGCGGTCGACGGTCCCTCGTAGCCGGTCGCCTCGATGGCAACGATCAGCCCGGTCCCACCCGGGAGTGCGCCCTCGGCGATGGCCGGGCCGACCCCGACCTCCGGATCGACGAGGACCCCGCTCGCGACGGGCGCGAGGGCCTCGACGACCGCAACCTTGAACGAGGCCATTTCCGCGTACCCGACCGCGTCGGGATCGTCAGGGCGGAGCTCACGCCGGAGGTTCTGGCGATGATCGAGAGCGAGGACGACGAACCTCCCCGACGGCGTCGCGCACTGCGCCAGGCCGCGTCGCTGACCGAGGAGAGAGGGCATCGGGCCTCCATGGTTCGAGCAGCCGTACTGTAGTCGGCGCCGCGCGCAATGCGCAACGAGATGTTCAGATCGAGCATTCTGTTGCGCGAATCGCAACAGAATGGTTGACAGTTCGCGCAGCGAGCGCGATCCTGCCCCCATGCCCACGCCTGATCGGCGCGACGAGCTGCTGTCGTTCCTCCAGACGACGGGTCGAGCGTCCGTGGCCGACCTGGCCCGAGGCCTCGGCGTGACGTCGGCGACCATCCGCCGTGACCTCCAGCAGCTGGCCAGCGAAGGCCGCCTGCTCAGGACGTACGGGGGCGCGGCCCTGCCCGACCGGCGCAGCGTCCGCGAGACGCGGACGCTCGACGCGAAACGCGCGATCGCGGGCGTGGCTGCGCACCTCGTCACCGATGGCTCGACCATCGCGATCGGCAGCGGTAGCACGGCCCTCGAGCTGGCGCGCTGCGTCGTCGACCGCCGCCTCACCGTCATCACGAACGCGCTCGACGTCGCCAACGTCCTCGTCGATCGAGCGGGGATCGAGCTCATCCTCCTCGGCGGCGCGGTCCGACCGCGGATGCACAGCATGCTCGGCCACCTGGCCGAGATGGCCACGACCGAGCTCCGTGCCGACACGCTGTTCATGGGGATCGGCGCGATCAGCCTCGATCACGGCCTGATGAACGACTCGATCCCGGAGATCCAGACCGACCGGGCCTTGCGGCGGATGGCACGGACGGTCGTCGTGCTGGCCGACGCGACGAAGTTCGAGCTCGTCGCCCCGGCATATGTGTTCGGCCTCGACGAGGTCGACACGATCGTCACCGACGGGACGCTCGACGCGGCGCGCGTCCGCGACTATGAACGGCGCGGGATCCGGGTGATCGTCGCGCCGGCGCCGGGCGACCAGGCAGGCGCGTCGTGACCGGCGGCGTCATCCCGGCCGAGATCCACGAAGGGCCCGACGCGATCCGGGCCACCCTTCGCGACGCCGCGGCGGCGGCCGCCGACGCAGCGGCCTTGATCACCGCCCGGCGCTGCCACCGGCTGTACGTGATCGGCAACGGGACGTCCTACCACTCGGCGCTCGCCGCGTCCGCTCTCTACGCCCGCCTCGCGGGGCCCGACGACCCGGTCGCGATCGCGTTGACGGCGGGCGAGTTCCGCGCCTACCGACCCGAGCTCGGGGCGCGGGACGCCGTGATCGGGATCTCGGCGTCGGGCGAGTTCGCCGATGTCGTCGCGTCGTTCGAGGAGCTGCGCGGCACAACGCCGACGGTCGGGATCGTCCACGTGCCGGACTCCAGCCTCACGGCGGTGGCGGATCGCGTCGTTCAGTCGTCCGGCGGGCCGAGCCGGGTCCCGGTCATGACGAAGACGTTCTCCGCCACGCTCGTCGCGACGGAACTGACCCTCACCGCGGTGCTCGGCCCGGAGCGCCAGCGAGCGACGGCCACTGCCATCGAGGCAGCGGCCGATCACGCCGACGCCGCGATCGCGGCCGCAGACGTGCAGAAGGACCGCCTCGCCGACGCCCTCGAGGGGTTCGATCACGCGTTCGTCGTCGGTGCGGGGCTGGCCCACGTCGCCGCGCTCGAGGCCGCCCTCAAGCTCAAGGAGATCGCCCGCGTCCACGCCGAGGGTGGCGAGACATGGGAGGTGACCTCCGGGGCGTCGACGATCATCGACGATCGGGCCGCCGTCGTGGCTCTCGCGCCGGCCGGCGCCGGCCGGTCGGCCACGTCCGAGCTCGTCCGGCACGCCGCCGACTGGGGCGCGACGACGATCGAGATCGGGCCCGCCGCGGCGGACCGCCGGTCGATCCTGGTCGAGATCCCGAGCGGAACGGCCGAGGATCACGCGCCGTTGACGACCGTGCCGCCGATCGCCTTGATCGCCTTCGCCCTCGCCAAACGGCGTGGGATCGACCCCGACCGGCCCGATTGGGTTGCGCGGTACCACAGCCAGGGGCTCCGCCACATCGTCGGCGTGGAGGAGACGGTGTGACCCGGATCGCGCTCGTCGGTGCCGGAAGCGTCGTGTTCACCCGCAACCTGCTCGGTGATTTCCTGTCCTATCCCGAGCTCCACGACGCCGAGATCGTCCTTCACGACATCGATCCCGACCGCCTGGCCACGGCCGAGCGGATGGCTCGCTGGACGGCCGGCGCCCTCGGAGCGAATCCTCGGGTCGAGGCGTTCCTGGATCGACGGGAAGCTCTCCGCGGCGCGGACTTCGTCGTCAACACGATCCAGGTCGGGGGCGCGCGGGCCACCCGCGTCGACTTCGAGGTCCCGGCCCGTTACGGGCTGCAATACACGATCAACGACACGATCAACGTCGGGGGTGTGTTCCGGGCGCTCCGGACGATCCCCGTCGTCCTGGGCATCGTCCGCGACATCGAGGACGTCTGCCCCGACGCGCGCCTGCTCAACTACACGAACCCGATGTCGATGCTGATCTGGGCGATCAGCGAGCGCAGCGAGCTGCCGACCGTCGGGCTGTGCCATTCGGTCTACTGGACGGTCCGGGCCCTCGCCGACGACGTCGGCGTGCCGTGGGAGGAGGTCGAGGCCGACTCGGCCGGCGTCAACCACCTGGCGTTCATCCTGCGGATCGCCCTTCGCGGGACCGATCTCTACCCGGCCATCGCCGAGGCCGTCCGCGAGAACCGGATCCCGGACGACGACCTGGTCCGCGCCGAGCTGTACCGCCGCCTCGGCTACTGGCCGACCGAGTCATCCGAGCATCACGCCGAATACAACCCGTGGTTCATCGGCAAGGGCGACTCGATCGAGCGCTTCCACATCCCGATCGGCGAGTACCTGCGGCGGGTCGACGCCAACCTCGCCGAGTTCGCGGCGACCAAGCGTCGGCTCGACGCGGGCGAGCCGTTCGAGATCGAGCAGAGCGGCGAGTATGCCGCTGTCATCGTCCACGCGATCACGACGGGACAGCCGAGCCGGATCGTCGCCAACGTGATGAACGACGGGTTGATCCCGAACCTCGCGGCGGGCTCCTGCGTCGAGGTCCCGGCGACGGTCGACGGCGTGGGCATCCACCCAACGGCGGCCGGCCCGCTGCCGCCGCAGTGCGCGGCGTATATCCACCCGGCCGTCGACGCCCAGGGACTCACCGTCCGTGCCGCCCTGGACCAGGACCGGGACGCGATCTACCACGCCGTGATGCAGGACCCGATCGTCCAGACGCGGCTGACCCTCGACGAGGCCTGGCGGATGACGGATGACGTCATCGCCGCCGAAGCGGAGTGGCTGCCGGCGTGGCTGGGCGGCGCCGTCGAGACATCGGAGCTGATCGGGGCAACGAAGACGCGACGCTGATCGCGATAGTGGAGGAGTCGGCGATGATCAGAACGAGAGCGGATCGGAACGTCGCGGCCCTGGCCGTGGGGCTCAGCCTCATCCTTGCCGCCTGCGGCGGCTCCAACGCCAGCCCGAGCGCGCCCGCGGCATCGAGCGCGGCCTCGCCTTCGGCGGAGGCGAGCACGGGTGGGTCGATCGCGCCGAGCGCGAGCGCCTACGCCCCGCCCGCCTACGCCGGGCCGGAGGCGACGATCGAATACGCGATCTGGGGCGATCCAACGGAGCTGAAGAACCAGCAGGCGATCGTCGACGCGTTCCACGCGGCGGAGCCGAAGATCACCGTCAAGGTCACGGTGTCGGACTGGGATACGTACTGGGACAAGCTCCAGACGGGCCTCGCCGGGGGCGCCGCCCCCGACGTCTTCGCGATGGACGGCCCGCTGTTCCCCGACTACGCCGGTCGCGATGTGTTCCTCGACCTGACGCCGTACATCCAGGGCGAGGGCTACCCGCTGACCTCCCTCAACGCGCTCGCGGTCAAGGACTTCACGACGGCCGATGGCAAGCAGCTCGGCCTGCCGCGCGACCTGAACGTCATCGCCCTCTTCTACAACAAGGACCTGTTCGACAAGGCCGGTGTCCCGTACCCGGATGACACCTGGGACTGGGCGAAGCTGATCGAGGTCGGCAAGAAGCTGACCATCGACACGAACAAGGACGGCAAGATCGACCAGTGGGGCCTCTACACCGAGACCACTGATATGGAGAACTACTGGTCATCCCTGGTCTGGCAGAACGGCGGCGACATCCTCGCCCCCGACGGCAAGTCGATCGTCCTCGACCAGCCGGCCGCGACCGGCGGCCTCCAGCACCTCCAGGACCTGATCTGGAAGGACAAGATCGTTCCGGACCCGGCGCTGTTCGCCGAGACGGGCGACGCGTTCGAGCAGGGCAAGGCGGCCATGGAGGCGAACGGTTCGTGGCTCGTCGCGACCGACGAAGCCGCCGGCCTCAAGTTCGGCATCGCGCCGCTGCCGAAGGGCCCGGCCGGTCAGGCGACGTCAGTCAACCCGACCGGGGCAGTCGTCTCGAAGGGCACCAAGTCGCCTGACGCCGCGTGGGCGTTCGTCCGCTACCTCGCCAGCCCGGCGGCCCAGGAGAAGATCATGGCCCTGAAGGCGTCCCTGCCGGTCAACACCGAAGTCCTGACCGGTCGATTCGCGACGTCCTTCGACGGCGCCAAGGTCCTCGCCGACGCCCTCGGGTATGCCCACCTGAAGCCGTCGTTCAAGGGCTACAACGAGTTCGCGACGGCCCTCCAGAACGAGCTCGACGAGCACGTCTTCAACGCGCCGGATGAGACCGCCGCCGAGGCCGTCGCCAAGGTCAAGGACCAGCTGAACACGATCCTCGCCGGGCAGTGACGACGCGGACGCGGCGGCGCAGCCCGCTCGCGACGGAGTCCCGCTGGGCCTGGTTGTTCCTCGCCCCGACGCTGATCGGGCTCGCCGTCCTCTCGGCGGGTCCGATCATCGCCGCCCTCGGGATCAGCCTGACGAAGTGGGACCTGCTGACGGCCCCGAGGTTCGTCGGCCTCGACAACTTCGGGGCCCTCCTCGCCGACAAGCGCTTCCTGATCTCCCTTCGCAACACGGCCTTCTACGTTGCTACCTCGGTGCCGCTCGGGATCGCCCTCGGGCTGGGCCTGGCGCTCGTCCTGAACCAGCGCCTCCGCGGCATCTCCTGGATCCGAACGGCCTACTTCCTGCCCGTCGTCACCTCGACCGTGGCGATCTCGCTGGTCTGGTCGTGGATCTACAGTCCGGATCGCGGTCCGCTCAACGGCGTCCTCGGCGCCATCGGGATCCCCGCCCAGCGCTGGATCAGCGACCCGTTCTGGGCGATGCCGTCGATCGTGATCATGAGCGTCTGGCAGGGCCTCGGGACGACGGTGATCATCTTCCTCGCCGGCCTCCAGGGGATTCCGCAGGAGTACTACGACGCGGCATCCGTCGACGGGGCGGGGGTGCGGGCCCGCTTCCGCTACGTGACCCTGCCGCTGCTCACGCCGAGCATCTTCTTCACCGGGGTGCTCGCCCTGATCGACAGCTTCCAGGTGTTCGACCAGGTCTACGTCCTGGCCCGGCCGGGCAAGGCGACCGAGGCGACCGTCACCCTCGTCTACACGATCTACGAGAACGGCTTCCAGAACTTCAAGATGGGCTACGCGGCCGCTGAGGCGTGGATCCTGTTCCTGATCGTCGCCGTGCTGACGATCATCTATTTCCGGCTCCAGAACCGGTGGGTCCACTACCAGTGACGGCGGCAGTGACGGCGGCCGCGGCGCCCCTGGGTCCCCGGTCCCGGGGCCGACAGGCCCGAACCGCCCTGATCTACGCGCTCCTCATCGCCGGTGGCCTGGTGATGACGGCCCCGTTCCTGTGGATGGTCGTGACGTCGCTCAAGACCCGGGCCGAGGTCTTCGGCTCGTCACCCTTGGAGCTCCCCTCAGGAATCCACCTCGACAACTACGCCCGGATGTGGGACGCGCTGCCGTTCGGGCTGTTCTACCTGAACTCGATCAAGCTGGCCCTCCTGTCGACGGCCGGCCAGTTGATCTCCTGCTCGATGGCGGCCTTCGCCTTCGCGATCCTCGACTTCCGATTCAAGCGGATCCTGTTCGGCTTGCTCCTGGCGACATTGATCATCCCGTTCCAGGTCGTGCTGGTCCCGAACTTCATCCTGTACCGGCTCCTGCCTCACCCGTTCAGCGAAAGCGGCAACTGGATCGGGACCCAGGAGCCGCTGTGGGTCGGGGCGTTCCTCGGCGGCGCCTTCGGCACGTTCCTCCTGCGCCAGTACTACCTCACGATCCCGCGCGAGCTCGCCGACGCGGCCCGGGTCGACGGCGCCAGTCCGTGGCAGATCTACCGCCACATCTACGTGCCGCTCGCGAAGCCGGCGCTCGCGACGTTGGCGATCTTCACCTTCATGTGGAGCTGGAACGACCTGATCGACCCGCTGATCTATCTCCGCGACATCCCGATGTACACGGTCACGGTCGGGCTGTCCTTCTTCAAGGGCCAGTTCGTCGGGAAATGGCCCGAGATGATGGCCGGCGCCCTCGTCAGCCTCACCCCGATGATCATCCTGTTCGTCCTCGCCCAGCGGCAGTTCGTCCGCGGGATCACCCTGACCGGGATCAAGGGGTGACCTCGGACGAGCTCTTCCTCCGCGAGTACCGCCCGGTCTCGCGACTGAGGGTCTCGACCCACGAGGTGTGGCGCCCGATCGTCGAGGCCGTCGACGCCCACAACCACCTCGGCCCGACGCCGTTCTCCGGGCGCTGGTCGACAGCCGCTCCCGCCGAGCTCGGCGTGGCCCTCGACGCCGCGGGGATCGCGGCGATCGTCGACCTCGACGGCGGCGGGGGCGAGGCGCTTCGGCGCGAGGTCCGCCGCTGGCGCGAGGGCCTGCCCGGACGCGTCGCCGTGTTCGCCGGGTTGGCCTACGAGGGATGGCCGGACGACCCCTCCTTCGGCGAGACCGAGGCGCGTCGACTCCGCGAGGGGGTCGCCGCCGGCGCCGCCGGCCTGAAGGTCTGGAAGACCCTCGGCCTGCGGGCCCGCGACCCGGCCGGCCGGCTCGTCGCGGTCGACGACCCGAGGCTCGATCCGCTCTGGGCGGTTGCCGGCGAGCTGGGCGTCCCGATCACGGTCCACGTGGCCGATCCGATCGCCTTCTTCGAGCCGCTCGACGCCTCGAACGAACGGTGGGAGGAGCTTCGGGCCCACCCGGACTGGCACTTCTGGCCGACGCGGCCGCCCGGCCGCCCCGACGTCGACGGCTTCCCGCCGTTCGACGAGCTGATCGACGCGCTGGAGGCCGTCGTCGTCCGGCATCCGGAGACGACGTTCATCGGCGCCCACGTCGGCTGCGCCGCCGAGGACCTCGGCCGAGTGTCGGCGATCCTCGAGCGGTGCCCGAACTTCCACGTCGACATTGCGGCCCGCCTGGCCGAGCTCGGCCGCCAGCCATACGCGGCCCGCGACTTCTTCCTGCGCTGGTCCGACCGGATCCTGTTCGGCACGGACACGGGACCGGATCCCGCGACTTATGCGATCCACTACCGGTTCCTCGAGACCCTGGACGAGTCGTTCGACTACGACGTCGACGAGCTGCCGAGCCAGGGCCGCTGGCAGATCCACGGGATCGGCCTCCCCGAGGACGTCCTCCGGAAGGTCTATCGAGAGAACGCGCGACGGCTCATCCGGTTCGATTGAGGGCTGTGCGCCACACTGCGGGCGTGGTAGACCACACGGTTCGGAGGAGAAGGTTCTGATGACTGCCACCGCCGTGACCCCGAGCCCGGGGTTCGTCTCGATCGCCGTGACCGACGTCGTCCGCTCCGCGGCGTTCTACGAGAAGCACTTGGGCGCGGTCCGCGACACGTTCGATTTCGGGCCCGATGCGGTCGCCTTCGTCGGGTGGCCGACGTTCGCCATCAGCTCGGTCCGACGGCCGGGCCAGGCCGGCCCCTCGCCAGAGACCACGACGATCCAGCTGTGGTGGCGCGCGAGCGACGCCCAGGCGTTGCACGACTCCGTGGCGGCGGCCGGCGTCCCGATCCTCGTCCCGCCCTTCGACGGGCCGTTCGGCCGGCAGTTCACGATGGCCGACCCGGACGGCTACCGGATCACGATCTACGAGCGCGACCAGCCGCTGTTCTGGCCGCCGCGCGCCTAGGCTGAAGTCCCCGCGGGCGAGCCCGATCTACAGGCCCGCCAGCGCTCTCCCGAGGCCGCGCCGGAAGGAGACCCCGCTCACTCCGCGCCACGGGGCGCCGACGCCGCGCCGGAGTCGGTTGACCTCGCGCTCCCGATTGACCAGGTAGCGACCGATCGCGGCGCTCTCGGCGTCGCTGAGGTCGCCGGCCCGATCGACGAGGAAGTCGCGAGCGAGATGGGCCGCGACGTCGGCGTCGTGCATCAGGCCCAGGTGGTCCTGCAGGGCTGTCACCCGGGCGATGAGCTGGTCGGCGTCGCTGCCGAGCGCCTCCCGCACGAACTCGAGCGAGTAGCGGAGCCACTTGGCGGCGATCCGCAGCTCGTGGAGCGTCTCGACGTCGGCCCAGCGGAGGACCGGCTCGTAGGCCCGGACGTGCTCGTATGAGGCGAGGATCCGCGACGCGGCGGTGTCGCGGACGCGGTGCGGCTCGGTCGGACCGGTCTGGCGCGCCGCGAGGCCTTCGTGCCGGACGAACTCGGCGTAGTCGTCGAGCCAGCGGGCGTAGCCATCCGAATCGAGCTCGCGGATGAGGAGCTGGCGGGCATCCTCGCGGTGGACCCGCCACGTCGCGAGGAGCGGCTCGAGGGCGCGCTGCTCCGCGACCGTCAGTTCGCCCCGATAGGTGTCGGCGGCCTCGAGGAGGACGTCGAGATCGCGGACGGCCCCGAGCCGCGACGCCACCTCGCGGAGACGTCCGCGATGAGCCTTCGTCCGGCCTGTCCGGAACGCCTCTCCGAAGATCCGCCAGGCCGCGCGCTGGCGGCGAGTCGCCACCCGCATCGTGTGCAGGTCCTCGGCGTCACCTCCGTCGCGGGTGCCTTTCTCCTTGGCGATCATCCGGGCGAGGTGGAACCGGAGTACCTTCCGGCCGGCCTCGGCGAGGTGGTCATCCGCCAGGACGCCGGGGGTCTTGCCGACGATCAGGCGGGGTCGGTCATGGGCTTCGGCAGCGGCGTCCGTGCGCGCCCTCGGCTTCGTGCGCGGGGCGGCGTCTGCGTGGCTTGCCGCCGCCTCAGGTTCGCTTGGCTTCTCGACCGCGGGCGCCGCTGATTCGCGCACGGACGGTTCGCGAGTCGGCGCCTCCGCCGTCGCTTTGCCCTCCCGCTCTGGCGCCGTTGCGGCCTCGCCGAGGGCCGCCGCGACGATCCGTCCGACGTCGAGGCCGTCGTCGCTGCGCTGCTCGTCGCGCTCGCGATCCCGCTCGTGACCATCCTCGTCGTCGACATCAACCGGCGGCAGGACGCGCCCGTTCTTCTTCGACCGACGCGGCTCGGTGGCAATGACCGCGCGAAGGGCTCGTTCGAGCTTCGACGAATCGGCCGGCACGAGCCCGGGGTCGGCGGCGAGCGCCCGGTCGATCGCCATGAGTCCGGTCTCGCGGCCCATGACGAGCTCGACCTCGAGCTCGACGAACCGGCCGACGACCCGGCTGCGGGCGACAGCGTCGACCTCGTCGAGGCTGAGCTCCACGGTCGTCCCGTCGGCGCGGAGCAGGCGCTTCCGGCGCAGCTGGCGGATCGTGACCACCTCGACGAGCGGGGCGTCACCGCACTGCTCGAGGATCAGCGAGCGGGCGTCCGACGGCGGCCAATCACGCGGATGGGCGGTCCGGTCGGCGGGTCCCTCGAGCTCCTCGCGGCGGTGGACGTTGCCGCCGTTCAGCCGACGCACCGCGGACTTGACGGCGACGGTCGTGCCCTTCGCGGTCTGCCGGAGTCGTGCGGCGAACCCGGCTCGCGCCAGCGCCCCGTCGGCGGTATCGATGTAGCGATCCTCGACCTGGCTGGACCGGACGGCCGAGCTCGGCACGAACCCGGCGATGTCGTCGGCGACGAGGTAGCGGTCGCCGGCCGTCGGCTCGACGACCCGGTACTTGAGCTCGACCTCGACCGGTCGGCGCGGGTTCGACGTCGACGCCATCAGGCGCGCGGGTCGAGCGAACCGACACCCGCACGGGCGCGGTGCGGCGCAGTTGCCTGGACGCTCGCGGCCAGCGCCCGCGCCTTGAGTTCCTCGTGGACGTCGCAGGTTCCCGGGTGGCCCTTGATCTCCTCGGTCCGGTGCCAGACCCCATCCGAGCCGAGCTGCCACGACCGGCGATCGTCCTCCAGCATGACCTCGATGATCTCGGCGAGGCGCGACCGCGCGTCTGGATCCTCGACCGGGACCATCGCCTCCACCCGGCGGTCGAGGTTGCGGTCCATCAGGTCGGCCGAGCCGATGTACCAGTCGGTGTCGCCGCCGTTGGTGAAGCCCCAGATCCGGGAATGTTCGAGGAACTCGCCGACGACCGAGCGCACGACGATCCCCTCTGAGACGCCCTTGACGCCGGGCAGGAGCGAGCAGGCACCGCGGGCGATGATGTCGACACGGACACCGGCCCGAGAGGCCCGGTAGAGCGCCTCGATGGCGGGCTGGTCGACGATCGCATTCAGCTTCACGACGATCCGCGCTTCGCGTCCACGCGCCGCGTGCTCGATCTCGCGATCGACCAGCTCCAGGAAGCGCGAGCGGAGGCTGTGGGGCGCGACGAGGAGTCGGCGGAACGAGCGCTGTCGCGACAGGCCCGTCAGCACGTTGAAGAGGTCGGTCACGTCCGCCCCGAGCTCCGGTCGGGTTGTCAGCAGGCCCAGGTCCGTGTAGAGCCGGGCGGTCTTCGGGTTGTAGTTGCCGGTTCCGATGTGGACGTAGCGGCGCAGCCCGGAACCCTCGCGTCGGACGACGAGACAGACCTTCGAATGGGTCTTCAGCCCCACGAGCCCGTAGACGACGTGGGCGCCTGCCTGCTCGAGCTTGCGGGCCCAGACGATGTTCGCCTCCTCGTCGAACCGCGCCTTGATCTCGACCAGGACGACGACCTGCTTGCCCCGCTCCGCGGCCCGGATCAGATCGCGCACGATCGGTGAGTCGCCGGACGTCCGGTACAGGGTCATCTTGATCGTGAGGACCTCGGGGTCGTCGACGGCCTGGCGGATGAACCGCTCGACCGAGGTCACGAAGTTCTCATAGGGGTGGTGGACGAGCAGGTCCCCGAGGCGGATGGCGGCGAACACGTCGGCCGGCTCGTCCTCGTCGGGCGGCACGAGCCGTGGCGGCGTCACCGGTGTCCAGGGCGCGCTCTTGAGGTCCGGCCGGTCGAGCTCCAGGATGTCGCGGAGGCCCGTCAGGTCGAGCATCCCCCTTATGTCGTACGCGTCCTCTTCCCGCAGCCCAAGCCCGCGGAGGAGGATGTCACGCGTCCCCACCGGCATCGACCGCTCCACCTCGAGGCGGACCGCCTCGCCGAACCGCCGCCGCCGAAGCTCCTCCTCGATCGCCATGAGGAGGTCGTCCGCCTCGTCCTCCTCGATCGAGAGGTCCGCGTTCCTGGTCACCCGGAAGAGGTGGTGCTCGACCACCTCCATGCCGCTGAACAGCAGGTCCAGGTTCGCCTCGATGATCTGGTCGAGGAGGACGAACCGGTTCGGCTCGACCTGGTACAGCCGCGGCAGGATCTGGGGCACCTTGACCCGGGCGAAGTGCTGCTCGTCGGTCTCCGGGTCGCGCAGGCCGACGGCGATGCTCAGGCTCAGCGTCGAGATGTACGGGAACGGGTGGCCCGGGTCCACGGCGAGCGGCGTCAGGACCGGATAGATCTCGTCGATGAACCGCTGGCGGAGGGTCTCGTGGTGCTCCGGGACCGCCGTGTACTTGACGATCTCGATTCCCTGGTCGGCGAGCGCCTTGCGAACGTCGGCCCAGGCGGTGCTGTGCTCGGCGACGAGCTCGAGGACCCGTTCGCGCGCGGCCGCGACCTGCTCGCCGGCGGTCCGTCCGTCAGGGGAGGTGGTCGTCGAGCCGGCGTGGAGCTGCTGGCGGAGCCCCGAGATCCGGATCTGGAAGAACTCGTCGAGCATGCTCGCGAAGATCGTCAGGAAATTGACCCGGTCGAGCAGCGGGTTCCGCGCGTCGCGCGCCTCGAACAGGACCCGGCCGGCGTAGTCGAGCCACGACAGCTCGCGGTTGATGTACGGGTTCTTCGGTACGCGCTTCGGCTGGCGGACCGCGCCGTTGGCGGCCGAGCGGGCTCGCGGAGCCGACGCTGTGGTCGGGCCAGAGGGTGCGGGTAGAGCGGTCATCGCGGAGCGGACGGTCTCCCGGAGCGGGCGGGCGCGGTCAGACGCCCGGGCCGGCCACAATAACACGCGGACGTTTCCCGACCCGGGCTCGAAGGTCCGGGTCGCCCTGGTGCGACAGCCCTATTCTTCCGCCAGATAGCGTCGCTCACCCGAGCGCGCGTCGACGTAGACCCGCATCTTGCGACTGGTCGTCGGGTCAACGAAGGTCTCGGCCGTCGGCCGGAAGCGCGGCTCGAGGCTGCCGGCCGGCTCGCCTCCGCCCGGCCCGACCGTCTCGAACGAGCGATCCGTCGCCTCCGAGCGGTAGCGGTTCCGCTCCACGACGAGCGCGATCAGGATGGCCGCCCCGACCACCGTCGTCCAGACGCCACCGATCCCGACGACGGACGCCGACAGGAGCCCGCCGACGAGCATCAGGCTGGCGATGATCGCCGCCAGCAGTCGAACGGTCGGGGTCAGCATGGATCGACTTCCGATCGGGCGGCGCTACTCGACCGTCGGGTTGACCGCGCCGGCGTCCGGCTCGACGACCACCGCGGTGCCGTAGGCCACGATCTCGGACATCGTGCCGGCCAGTTCTGAGCTGTCGAACCGCATCGAGACGACCGCGTTCGCGCCCATCAGCGTCGCGTTCTTCACGAGCCGGTCCAGCGCCTGGCGCCGGGTGTCCTCGAGGAGCGAGGTGTACTCGTGGATCTCGCCGCCACCGAGCGAGCGGAGCCCGGCGATCAGGTTGCCGGAGAATCCGCGGCTTCGGACGACGAGCCCGAACGTCTGGCCCTTCGTCTCGACGATGCGGTGGGCCGCGATGAACGGGGTGGTGGCGACGATCATGGACAGTCCCTCACTCGTGCTGGTGGCCGGAGCCCGTCGGGCCGCCGGTCGGATGGTCGTGGCCGCTCGCCCGCTGCGCCGTGCAATCGGGGCACGGGCAGCGGTCGCGCAGCAGGGTGAACGTGTAGAACCCGGTCGAGTGCCCGTCGCCCCAGTGCGGCGACACCGCGTAGTTGCCGACGAGGTGGATGTCGGTCATCCGCGTCTGCTCGTCCGTGAGCGTCGGCCGCGAGTCCAGCCAGCCGGGCAGGCCCGCCTCGCCCCGACAGAACGCACACGGGCACAGCCAGCGGAGCGGGGTGAAGTCGTAGACCGTGACGTGGCCGTCGGCCCAGTCGATCGAGAACGTCCGCGCCGCTCGGTCGGCGTGCATCCGGACCGGGCTCGTGGGCGACCCGGACGGGCCCCTCTCGGTGATCTCACGCTGGGCAGTCACAGGGTCATCATCGCACGGCCCGGGACCATCGTCGGGGGACGACCCCTGGAGGCGCGGTCTATGCTCCCGCGCGTGAGCCTCCGGATCCACGGCCTGCGCAAGACATTCGGGTCGGTCGTCGCGCTCGACGGGTTGACGTTCGACGTGCCGCGCGGCCAGATCTTCGGGTTCCTTGGCGCGAACGGGGCCGGGAAGACGACGACGATGCGGATCGCGCTCAGCGTGTTGGCGGCAGACCGTGGCGAGATCACGTGGGATGGGACCGACACGCGCAGCCTGCCGCGCCGGACGTGGGGCTACCTGCCGGAGGAGCGCGGGCTGTACCCGAGGATGATCGTTCTCGACCAGCTGGTGTTCTTCGCCTCGCTCCAGGGCATCCCCCGCGACCTCGCCCGCAAGGCGGCCCTGGAGTGGCTGCGGCGGCTCCGCGTCACGGACCTGGCCGACCGCAAGGCCGAGGAGCTGTCGAAGGGCAACCAGCAGAAGATCCAGATGATCACCGCGGTCCTCCACGACCCGCCGGTGCTGCTCATGGACGAGCCGTTCACGGGCCTCGATCCGGTCAACGTGGCGCTCCTCCGCGAGGCCCTCCTCGAGCTCCGCGACGACGGACGCACGCTCATCTTCTCGACCCACCAGATGGAAACCGTCGAGGCGATGTGCGAGTCGATCGCGATCATCGATCGCGGCCGGGTCGTCGTCGGCGGGCCCCTCCGCCAGATCAAGCGGGCAAGCGGCCGGCGCCTCGTGAAGCTGTCGGTCGACGGCGACCACCGGTTGGCGTGGCTGGCGTCCGTCCCGGGGGCGCGGATCCTGCGTCCGGGCATCGACCGCGCCGAGATCGAGCTGGACCAGGGCGTCGACCCCGAGGCGCTGCTGG
>Ga0207646_10001594_pt1 | contig 27709 bp, 24 predicted proteins | sample KBSK5502metaG_FD_184343 | JGI IMG/M metagenome (GOLD analysis project Ga0207646, IMG submission 184343) | Corn, switchgrass and miscanthus rhizosphere microbial communities from Kellogg Biological Station, Michigan, USA - KBS K5-50-2 metaG... | ecosystem: Host-associated > Plants > Roots >...
TCCTGCGCACAGCTTTCCGTCGGCGGCAAAATCGAAACAAAGAAAGTCCTGCCGCCCACGGAGCACGTCATCGAAGAAGTCCGCACTTACCGACTGGCGAACGAAGACCGCATCATGCGCGAATTGCGCGAGTTTCTTGCCATTCCCAATATCGCGAGCGACACACCGAATATCGAAAAAAACGCAGCCCGTCTGAAGGAAATGCTTGAAGCCCGCGGCGTCGAAACGCATCTCTTGTCGATTGAGGGCCGCGGACCAGTGGTGTTTGGAAAGCTCGACACCGAAGGCGCGACACGAACCGTGATTTTCTACGCCCACTACGACGGCCAGCCCGTCGATCCCGCTGCCTGGACCGACAAGACGCCCTTCGAACCGGTGCTGCGCGACAAATCGATCGAAGCAGGCGGCAAACGCATTCCCTTCCCCGACTCATCGGCGGGCGCCGCCAACTCCTATCAGGACGACTGGCGCATTTACGCCCGCTCCGCTTCCGACGATAAGTCGCCAATCGTCGCGATCCTCGTCGCTCTCGATGCCCTGCATGCGAAGAAAATTCCTCTCGCGGTAAATCTGAAATTCATTTTGGAAGGTGAAGAAGAAGCCGGCTCAGCTCACCTTCAGAAGACGTTGCAGCTTCACAAGAACCTGCTGGGCGCCAACCTTCTGATCACGGGTGACGGACCAACTCATCAATCCGGACGGCCGCTCGTTTTCTTCGGCAATCGCGGCGACATCGGACTGGACATCACGGTCTACGGACCCGCGCGATCGCTCCACAGTGGCCACTATGGAAATTGGGCGCCGAATCCCGCGATGCAACTTTCCCGTTTACTCGCAGCGATGAAAGATGAAAACGGGCGAGTGCTGATTCCCGGCTATTACAATGACGTCGATCCTCTCAGCCCGTTGGAACAGAGTGCTCTCAACGCAATGCCGGCGAACGACGCGGAACTCCAGCGTGAACTTGGAATCGCGAAACCCGATGGCGGCGGAAAGAAATTGACGGAGCTGCTGCAAGAGCCATCGCTGAACATCCGCGGCATTCGCAGCGGCAATGTCGGCGAACAAGCCACAAACGTCGTTCCGGACCGGGCCGAAGCATCGCTCGACGCCCGACTCGTTAAAGGTGAAGATCCGCAAAAAAAGTTTGCACAAATCGCGGCATTCATTCGCAAGCAGGGATTCTTCGTCGTCGATCACGAACCCACTCTCGACGAACGCCAGGAGCATGCGTTAATTGCCAAAGTAACGAATGACGGCGGCTACCGCGCTTCGCGCACGCGCATGGACTTGCCCCCTTCAAAGGCCCTGGTTCGCGTCATGCAGGACGCAACCAACGGTGAAACGGTCGTCGCTCCGATGCTTGGCGGCAGCGTGCCAATGTACATCTTCGAAGACCTCGGCTTGCCCTGGATCGGCGTCCCCATCGTCAACTATGACAATCACCAGCACAGCGCTGACGAAAACCTTCGCCTCGGCAATCTCTGGCAAGGCATCGAAACCTACGCCGCGCTCCTGGCCGGCCTGGACTGGTAGGAAGCTCGCCAATGTTAGTAAAAAATGGAGCTTTGTGCTGGCTCTTGTCGCCTCGAGTCTGCTCATCGTAACGTGCGCAGGGATTTCGGCCTTTTCGTTTCAAGTCGCCCAGCCCTCCCACTCTGCTAGTGATATGCAACCGTTCGTTGGCGCATGGACAGCCATTCATGAAGGCACCACGTATATGGTGCTCGAGCTGCACCTTGAGAAAGGCAAACTCGTTGGCGGAATCAGGGTCTGCAGTTTCAACATGCGTATGGAAGGAAAGCGTCAATTTATCAACATCGTTGATAAAACACTCACCGAGAGTTTCCCATCCGCAATTTGAGAGTTTCCAGCAAATCTTTGTCTTTTGACTGGAAAGATCCGGACGGCGATGAAGATCATCTTGAGTTCGAGGTAATTGGAACCGATTCGGGACGCCTAAATTGGGTCGGCCTGCCAAATGGATTGGAATTGCCCTCCATATTAGTTATTAGGGAAGCCGCGAAGACGCACTAGCTAGATTCGTTGGAGACTCTGTTGACGGCCTCAAAGTCTCTTCAGCGGTGGGCGCGTGACAACCTGGGGTTATTGCTCGCCGAAATTGCGATTGTGGCAGGTCTGTTTGTCGCCGATGTTTACCATCACATCTTTTTCAGCAAGACCCCTTACCTGTTCCTTTTAGGATGGGCTTCGCTGCGGCTGCGAGGGATGAAATGGAAAGACGTTGGATTTGCACGGCCTTCGAGTTGGGGAAAGGCGTTCGGCGTAGGGATTGCCGTTGCTTTCGCAATGGAGTTGCTCGAACTTTTTGTGACCCAGCCGCTGCTGGCTCGATGGATTGGGAAGATGCCCGACTTGTCGGACTTCGCGGATCTCGTCGGAAATGTGAGACTTCTGCTGATTTACCTGGCCCTGGTGTGGTTGCTTGGAGCTTTGGGAGAAGAGTTGGTCTATCGCGGCTACCTGATGAATCGAGTGGCTGGCTCATTCCGCAATTCGAGTGTGGCCTGGGCGGTAGGCTTGATCGTGGTCAGCGTTGCGTTTGGCTGCGCGCACCTCGACCAGGGCAGCACTGGCATGGTTGAGAATATCTTGAACGGACTCATGCTCGGCGGATTGTATCTGGCTTGCGGAAGAAACCTTGCCGCGCCGGTGATTGCTCATGCATTCTCGGACACGCTTGATTTTCTGCTGATCTATTTAGGAAAGTATCCGGGAATGCATTAGGTTTGCGACTTTCCAAGAAGCGGCTGCCTAGACGCGGCCAGATGCAATGAGCGCGGATGAACTCCTTTCAATCTGCATTTACGAAAAATAGAGGGGGGGGCGGTGCTACAGGGATAGGAAATTCGCCAGCAATTGCTTCCCTGATTCCGTCAGCACCGATTCCGGGTGGAACTGCACACCTTCCAACTTATGCTTCCGGTGCCGCACTCCCATGATGATGCCATCCGATGTTTCCGCCGTGATTGTCAGTTCGCGCGGCAGAGATTTCCGCTCCACGATCAGCGAATGATAACGCGTTGCCGTAAACGGCTCCGGCAGCTTCCGGAAAACCCCTTTGTTGTCATGATGGATTTCGCTGGTCTTCCCATGAAACAATTTCGGCGCGCGAATGACTTTCCCTCCAAAGGCAGCACCCAGCGCCTGGTGTCCCAGGCAAACTCCAAGAATTGGAAATTTTCCTGCCAACCGCTGAATCAATTCAATCGAAATCCCTGCTTCCTGCGGCGTGCACGGCCCCGGCGAAATCACGATTCGCTCCGGTTTGCGTCGAGCGATTTCTTCGACGGAAATTTTGTCGTTGCGATGCACTTCCACTTCGCAACCCAGCTCTCCCAAATATTGGGCCAGGTTGTACGTAAACGAATCGTAGTTGTCGAGCAGCAGAATCATTGTTTCACTTTCACGTCACTCCTGATTGTGCGCGGCTTCGAGCGCGCGGAGCAAGGCCTTGGACTTATTCACCGACTCGTTGTATTCGCCAATAGGAGTCGAGTCGGCGACAATCCCACCGCCCGCCTGAATATGCGCTACACCATTTTTGATGACCATCGTACGTAGCGCGATACACGAATCGAGGTTGCCCGCAAAATCAAGATACAAGATTCCTCCCGCGTAAATTCCGCGCCGTGTTTTTTCCAGCTCTTCGACAATTTCCATCGCGCGCACTTTCGGTGCGCCGGAAACGGTTCCAGCTGGAAAGCAAGCCATCAACGCATCGAAGCAGTCCACGTCCGGACGAAGCTTGCCGCGCAGGCTTGAGACCAGATGCATCACGTGAGAATAGCGCTCGACGGTCATCAGCTTTTCGACGCGAACGGATCCGTAATCGCAAACCCGTCCGAGGTCATTGCGGCCCAGGTCCACCAGCATGATGTGCTCGGCGCGTTCTTTTTCGTCCGCCAGCATTTCGCGTTCGAGTCGCGCGTCTTCTGCCTCGTCTTTTCCGCGCCACCGCGTTCCCGCGATCGGCCGGTAAGAAACATCGCGGCCTTGCACCTTCACCAGCATTTCCGGCGAACTGCCGACCACCGCGACATCGTTCAACTGCAAAAAGAAAAGATACGGCGAAGGATTTAGCGCGCGAAGTTCCCGATAAATCTGAAAAGGTTCGGCTTCGGTTTTTGCCGAAAATCGCTGGCTGATTACAACCTGAAAAATGTCGCCCGCGCGAATATATTCCTTTGCTTTTCGAACGGCTGCAAGATATGCAGGCTTTTTGAAGTTGGAGGTCACGCGCGGCGGCGGTGTTTCCTTCGCGGCCGGCTTTCGTCTGCGTTCTTCGGCAGCGACTGGCTGTTCCAGCAGTTTTCGGGTTCGCTGAATTTCCTGTACCGCCGCATCGTATTTCTGCTGCAGGGATTGCTTCCCTTCAGTGAAAACATTACGGACGATCCACAGCCGGTGCTGTACGTGGTCGAACGCGATCAGCCCGTGATAAAACATCAGCACCGCGTCAAACAGGCCAATCTCGTCGCGCAACTGTTTCGGCAGCCTCTCGATCAGGCGAACCATGTCGTAGCTGAAATATCCGATCGCTCCAGCGATCAGCGGCGGCAGTCCCGGAAGACGCACGGGACGGAACCGCTGGATACGCGCGCGCAGAAAAGAAACAGGATCGCTCTCTTCCCAAATCACGCGGTCATGGCTTTCCAGCACGCATGCGCCATTCGCATAGCGAAAAACTTCTTCCGGATGCGCGCCTGCAAATGTGTACCGCGCAATTTTTTCTCCACCCTCAACGGATTCCAGTAGAAACGAGTACCGAGCGCCCTGCGCAATGCGCAGATACGCGCTGACTGGCGTCAGCAGGTCAGCGGAGAAAACGTCGTAAACAGGAATGAGGTTTCCCTGTTTGGCGAGTTTTGAAAATTCAGCGAAGGTTGGCTGGATCATGAAGGAAGTAATCAGTTGTTGTGAGCGACTCGTTCAACAAAAACCAAGTATCCGATCGAGGCTCCATCTCGACCGTGTATTATCCACTAAAACCTGCGAACGCGCTTGCGGCTACCGCAAGTTGCCATTTTTCTTTCCGCGAGGCGGTTCTTCCAGGCGAAGCTTTGCCATCACGGCACGGCGCATTTCCGATTGCGGAGCCGATTTTCCTGTCCACAATCCCCACTGCGCGAATCCCTGGGCGAGAAACATTTCCACGCCCGAAATCACCTCGATTCCTTTTTTTGCCGCGATGCGAAGCAGTTGTGTTCGCAACGGCCGGTAAATCAGGTCCATCACGAAATCGCAATTTAGCTCGCGCGGCGAAAGCGGCGACCTGCCTTCGTGAGGATACATTCCGACCGGCGTGGCATTCACGATCACTTCAAAACGGGCTGACACGAGATGTTTTCGCGCGATCGTTTGCGCGCCGCACCTTCGTGCAAGTTCGCGCGCGGCTGATTCGCGCCTTGCGCAAATCAGTACTTCGGCTCCTGCATTCGCCAATGCGAATGCCGCGGCTCGCGCCGAACCTCCCGCGCCAAAAATCAGAACTCTGCTGTCACGTAACCGCAGCTTTTTTTCCAGGGCACGCAGCACGCCCAAGTAATCCGTGTTCGACCCGCCGAGCTTGCCGTTTCTGCCGATGGTGATCGAATTCACCGCTCCGATTTTCTCCGCCATCGGGTCGCAATCAGCAAGATATTTCATGATCGTTTGCTTGTGCGGCAGCGTGACGCTAAAACCGCGCAGAACAAATTCCGGGATAGCCTTCAGAAACTCCGTCAGATTTTCGACCAGAAACGGCAGGTACACGGCGTTGCGTTTCGCTGCGATAAAGCCGGTATTGTGCATCAACGGCGAAAGCGAATGGCCGATGGGATTTCCGATCACTCCATAAATTTCGGTCGTTCGCGTGATGGAGTCGGCTCGATAAAGCTGTTTGAATTCGCGCAGGCAAACTTGGCCTGGCGCTGTCGCCTCCCCGACGGGAGCGTAGGCGAGCGCGCTGCCTTCCCGCAGCGCCAACAGCCGTGCAGGCAATCCGATCTCTCCCATGGATACCGAAACAATGTCCTTCGAGTCGCGCGCGAGATGAAGGAGCCGCAGGCTATCTGAAATTGTTCGCGCACGCGTGGCAATTTTGATGGCGTCGGCTTCACCGCGGCTCGCGTGTACGAGCCGCTGCGGCAAGGGCGGTGTTCGTTCGAAATCATGAATCGACAACAGAATCTTCGGCGGGACGGGCAGTGACCGGGCAGACTGCCCCGGAAGTTCGCGCAGCGTTTCGATTTCGAGATCACACCATTTGCACCCAGCCTCGCGCGCCTGGCTAAGCCAATACAACTCAGCCTGCGCTCCTCCAGGAAGTTTGCCTCCACCGAGAATCCTCCGGCAGGTAGCAAGTAGAGTCAGCCTTTTGCGGGGGTGCCTGCGAAGTGCGGCAAGGAAGTTTGTCCGTTCGCTGTCAGAGCGCAGCCAGTCCAGCCGCAGCTCGATTGTCTTAGTGTATCGCCTGGCCTCCCGAAGCTGCCGCATTGCGTCCCTGGCTGTGCTTGCCGCAACCACGGCGCAAACGCGGTCGGCGAAAGAATAGGCAGACGTGTGACGACTTGGCATGCTATTGAAAACAAAAGATATAGCATGGCGGTATCAAGTGTGTAAAGCACCCCAAGCCAATTTCTTGACGGTACTGGAACGCATTGCTATTTTCGGGATGGATAGTCCCCGCACGGCCCTCAGGGCGTGTACTTGAAGGAGTCTCGTGATGCGCGCAAATGTCGCAGGTTTGTGCCTTTTCCTGGTTTTTGGTGCAGCAGCATGCTTGGGCCAGGAAGCCCCAGTTTCCAGCACGCAGGCGGTCCAACCCGCCAACCACGCTTGGAGAACCACGGTCTATTGCTCTGGTTTTTACACGAGCGAGAAAGTTCCCGATGATCTTCGCCTTGTCAGCGGAGAGCAATCGGAATACAAGCTTACTTTCACGGCCGGAGACACGGTATTTCTTAGCAAGGGAGCAAGCCAAGGTGTGAAAGAGGGGGATCGCTTCTCCGTGATGCGCCAAGACAAGGATCCTCTCAAAGTACAGTGGTTTAAGTGGCAGGACAAGCTAACCAACGCGATGGGCACACATTACGCGGATTTGGGCGAGTTGGAAGTGATTAAAGTCCAGCCGAACCTCGCGATCGCAAAGGTGTCCAACAGCTGCGATCTGATGCAGCGGGGAGATATCGTTCGGCCGTTCGTCGAACGTCCCGCGGGACCATACAAAGACGCGGCGGCCCTTGATACGCTTGCCCCGGTTAGCGGAAAGCCTGTGGCCATGGTCGTACGAGGAAGAGATACATCGCAATTGACAGGACGATGGGACAGCGTTTACGTCAACCTGGGCACAAAGCAAGGCGTGAAGGTCGGCGATTATTTTCGGATCTTCAGGTATCAGGGCACGCGTTCAGGCACACTTCCATCGACGCGCGATTATCAGGACCGGGTGTACGGATACGGAAGCAATCCAAAGCACTACTCGTGGAACGATCTGCCTCGCGAAGTCCTCGGCGAAGGAATCGTTCTGAACGCCAGCGAGAATGCCGCAACGGTTCTCGTCACGGCAACAAGGTCGGAAATTTATTCCGGCGATTACGTGGAACTCGAATAGCTAAATTAGTTATCGTCAGCGAAATCTTTAGCCCGCGAGGGTACCTTCGCGGGCTTTCTTTTTTGATGCGCTAAGCGGCGGCGGCACCCGAGTCTTCGTGAAACGCTTCACAGGTGAAGGCGAAAATGCTGGTACCCAGATCGCGCCAGGCGTCGCGCGGCAGTCCGGCCTTGCGGCAGGTCTCTTCGAGAAATTCTTCCCTCGAGAGATTATTCTCGGTCGCCACCTGCGGAAGCAGCAGCCCCCGGTTATTCCCGGCCGCAACGACTAATCCGTGTTTGCCGATTTCGACGCCGTCGGGATGAATCGGGAAAAGTCTGGACAGTACCGAGATCTCGATTCGCAAACCGTGAAGTTCGCCGGCTTGCAGTGGCGGGAAACGCGGGTCGCGAAAGGCAGCGCTCTGCGCGCACTGAACGATGCTTTCACGAAGCTGGTCGTGTGCTTCAATTACGCCGATACAACCACGGAGTTTTCCGCAAACTTCCAGAGTTACAAAAACACCGCGCCGCAGCGAAAAACAGACTCGTTCCGTGCCCATATGCCGGAGTGACTTTGCTTCGAGCGCAGTCACGATTGCATCGCGAGCCAGCGCGAGCATGGCCCGGCGGTCTTCTGCGGAAAACTGGTTCTCAGGAAGGGACGACATCCTCGGACTTCGCGCGGGCTTCCAGCATGCGTAATTTCCTACGCTGCGTGATGCGGCTATCGAGTTGATTCCAGAAACGGAAAAAATACTGTGCGGCGGAAATCAGAGCGCTCGCAACCACGAGCCACAAAAGCACGAGCGCAAGCGGCTTCAGGGAAGCATGACTGGCGCCGGCGATTAGTACGGCGACGGCACACACTTGTAGCACCATTTTTGTCTTTCCGAGCGCGGAAGCGGCAATTGTGAATCCTTCGGCGGACGCGATGTTGCGCAAACCAAGTACTGTAAATTCGCGGCCGATGATGATGACCACCATCCACGCAGGAACCAGGTGCATATCCACCAACGCGATGAATGAGGCGGAAATCAGGAGCTTGTCGGCAATGGGATCAAGCAGAATTCCCAGAGTGGTTACCTGCAGCCGCCGGCGAGCAAAATACCCGTCCGCCCAATCCGTGGCAGCCGCGGCAAGCAGGATTAGAACGCCCCAGAATTCAAAGCGCATGTGAAATCCCCACAACTCTACATTCGGACTGCGCGTGAGAAGCACAACAATAAGCAGGGGCACAAAGAAAATGCGCAGCAGTGTGAGTGAATTAGGAAGGTTCATAGGCGCACAGCGCCCGCAACCAGAGTTGATCCGAAACAGGCGCCAAAATGACTATAAGCTTCGAGCCGGTGGGCGTCAACGGCGGTGGAATGCGCGATTCTAGGGCCTCGGGAGTACTTTGACGTAAACACACGGCGAGGCTGTAGAAGACGCGAATAGGTGTACCCTTTCGTAACGCGATTGCCCTGTAGCTGTGCAAATTCGTGGAACGACGTAGAGGCAGTTTTTGCTTAGAAAACGATGTTCATCGCCTTGTAACCAAAGGTAAATCTTTTTTTTTCAAATAGATAGAGGCGCCGCTAGAGTCGGTTGTATTCTTCCGCTGTTCCGAGGATAACTTTTCGTGAAACTGGGTCACTGCGATTTCCACAAGGATTTCCACTGCTCAGAACCTGTACCGAGAACGCTGTCAGGAGCGGGAAAAGTGCCCCAAAAACCTGCGAATACAATGGATTGGAGATGTTTACCCGGAAGGCACCTATCATCATGCCTCGAGGCCTCGGACCAGGTTTTCAGATCGCCCTTGGACCGCGCAATAACCGCGCTGGCAACAAAAGAATCGCGCTTAGCAGGCCAAACACACCGTGCAGTGTGATACCGATAATCCGGAATGGCAGACTCAACAGCCAGACAAAAGGGTAGGCAACCAGCGCCAGCAAAGCCAAGGGCCAACAAATCACAAACAGAATACACCACAGTAAGAATCCGACCATGCAACACCTCTCAAATCAGTAGACGACGAGCTTGGTCAAAAAGTTCCGTTCCGGGCATAGTCCTGCAGTTTCAAACGACGCGCCATCGAAACGGGGACCTCGGCGTCAAGCAACATGTGCGCATCGTCCAGTTCCGAATGAAGGACGTGGCCGAGTGCGTGAACGAGCGCGAGCGTGCGACCTTCCGCAAGGGGAAGGCGGAGCGAGAGCTTTACGACCGGATCGGGCGGCAGCGCGTCATCCATACGCCTCAAGAGCACATCGAGCCCTTGACCGGTGACGGCAGAGACTAAAACTGGCGGTTCGACTCCCTCCGCTGGATGGGAGACGGATTTTTCCCATTGCAGTTTTTCCTCCTGCGGAAGCAGGTCGATTTTGTTCCAGACGTGCAGCGTGTGCCGGCCGGCGACGCCCAGCTCCGCGAGAATTTTGCTTACGGCTTCATCCAATTCCTGGTGATGCGCGCTTGAGACGTCGCTGACATGAACGATCAGAGCGGACTCCTGCACTTCTTCGAGGGTCGCGCGGAAGGCAGTCATCAGGCCCTTTGGCAAAGCCCGAATAAATCCGACCGTGTCCGAGAGCAAGACCCGCCGCCCAGAGGGAAGGCGGAGAGCGCGTATCGTGGGATCGAGCGTAGCGAACATACGCGAGGACACGAGCACTTCGGCGCGGCTGAGAGCGTTGAAAAGCGTGGATTTTCCGGCATTCGTGTAGCCGACCAACGCGATCGTACCCAGAGGCACGGAATTACGAGCTTGGCGACGCAGGGCACGCTGCTTCCGCACGTCGTCGATACTGTTCTCGATTTTTCGCACTCGGTCACGAATGCGACGCCGATCGGTTTCTAGTTTCTTTTCACCAGGGCCGCGGACGCCGATACGGCCTGCTCCTCCGCCCGCGCCTCCGGCACCGCCTCCACCGCTCTTGCCGCCCAGGCGAGACATTGCCGCGCCTTTGCCTGTCAGCCGCGGAAGCATGTAGTTGAGTTGCGCCAGTTCCACTTGCAGCTGGCCCTCGCGGCTGCGCGCGTGCCTGGCAAAAATGTCCAGGATAAGCTGTGTTCGGTCGATTACGCGGCGTTCGGTGTGCTCTTCAATATTGCGCTGCTGCACGGGCGAAAGGTCGCTATCAAAAATAATCAGCGGCGCGTCCTTGACGATCGCTTCGGCGCGAATTTCGTCGAGCTTGCCGCGGCCCACGAGCGTTGCCGGATCAGCTTTATCGCGCAACTGGAAAATCGTGCCGGCGATTGTCGCGCCCGCGCTGCGCGCGAGCTCCACGAGCTCGGCGAGGGACTCGCGCTCGGGCGCACCGGCCTGCATTCCAGGGATCCGTGCCGACCGTTTCCAGGCAACGCCAACAAGAAGAGCGCGTTCGGTGGAAGCGATGGCTTGCGTGGTTTTCATCGTCCTCAAAGACAGGAAGCCAACTCCAAAGCGCCAATGGCAAATTGGGCCACCGTCATCTTGCCGAGTATACGCCGGAGAAGTGTGCGACGCGAAGTGCAGGGGGAATTTTGTTGGTGTGTTAGTCCGATTAGCAATCGCTTGCCGAAAGGCCAGCAGGTTGCCATCGGGGGCAAGCACTAGCCAGCTGATCGACGTCGCGAACATCGATGTAGTACGCAAATCGCCGATTGCCCGGCGGTGCGCCATCGTCAGCCGTCTGTTGCAGGATGCGGAAGCCCCCGTCTCGCGTTTCACATAGGCATAATCAGCGAAGGGCGGAAGGGCGTTTCAAACCCCAGCATGTCGGGAAGAACGCCAGTGCCCGGTCGAGGTTCTAGACGTACATGAAAGGAGTGATGTGGATGAAGTTCTACATGCTGCTCTCCTGGCCGGAGATTCACATATCTGCCAGGCTTCCACTATCGGCGGTGCAGAATACCGGTCGTAAGCTGTTCTGACAGCCAGTTTCGCGCAGCGACTCGCACCGCGGCATCGTCGCCGAAACCGGAAAGCCAATGCACGTTCGCTTCGCGGCGGAACCAGGTAAGTTGGCGTTTCGCATACTGCCTGGTTCCCTGCTGAATCGCATTTCGGGCGGCGTCGAGCGCCAGCTCTCCGCGAAGGTGGCTGCGCAACTCACGGTAGCCAATGAACTGAAATGGTTTGGCAGTTTCTGGCAGACCGCTTGAGATCAGCCGCGACACTTCTTCGAGCCAGCCGGCTTCGAGCATCGCATCTGTCCGCTTGTGAATCTTGTCATACAGCGCTTCGCGCTCCGGCTGCAGACCTATTTTTAGCTCCTGCCAGCCAGTCAGTGGCGTTTTTCCTGCGCGGTGTACTTCAGAGACTGGCTTTTTCGCGAGAAGGCAGATCTCTATCGCCCGGATGAGCTTCTGCCCATCCTCTAAAGCGATTCTGGCAGCCGCTTTTGCGTCGAGACGGGCGAGCATCTTGTGCAGATACCCTGGGCCTCGTGCCTCGGCAGAAGCTCTCAAGCGTTCGCGTAATTCGTCAGAACGCAGCGGCAGGTCTGCCAAGCCTTCAAGAAGAGCGCGGAGATACAGACCGGTGCCAACCGTAAAGATGGGCAGCCGCGAACGCGCGCGTAGATCTTCGAGCACAGCGAGAGCACGCTCGCGGTAGCTGCCTGCCGTTGAATCTTCCGTGGATTCGAGAATGTCCAGCAGGTGATGCGGAACGGCGGCGCGTTCGGCGAGCGGGGGCTTTGCCGTGCCGATGTCAAAACCGCGGTAGAGCTGCGTAGAATCGCAGGCAATCACTTCGCCGCCAAATTCCTTTGCAAGAGAAATTCCCAGCGAAGATTTGCCAGAGGCCGTGGGGCCGACAATCGCAACGAGCGGCAGAATCGTGGGAGGAGTGGTCATCGAAACAAGAACTGCTAGCTGCGAACAACAAGAATGATGAGAACAATCGCAGCGAGCAGTAAGCTGCCTACGACTTGTTGGCGAACGATCTTCACAGGGAGTCTCTCACCGCAACCCTAGTTAGCAGCGCTACTGGTTCGCGGCGTCGAGAGGCAAATTGTACAGGAAAATAAAGCGCAGACGAATTTCAGGTCCTGAAAACGCCGGTGGCAAATGATCAAACGGATTCGATGAACGAATTGCGGACACCGCCGCGCGATCGAGCGGTTCCTTGCCGGAGCCTAGCAATCGTTGCGGATCTTCATTAGGCACGCTGCCGTCGCGCCGAATGCTGAACTCAAGCACCACCCTGCCGCGATCGCCCAACTGAGCGGATTCCGGCATCACGGCATACCAATTGCGCCGGACGCTCGCGAGCACGCGTTGCATGTAGTCGCTGAAGTCCACGCCCTCGGTCGGCGTCAAAATCTGATACGCGCCGTTCATTCCGCCACCCTGGGTGTCGCCGCCGCCCAAGCGCCCGCCACTACCTGGTGGAACTCGTGGAGCTGGCGCCGAAAAACCGCCGCTCTTTCCGCCGCTCGCCGAATTGCGCGACATGTCCTTCAAAGTGTCGCGAAGCGGATTACTTGAACTTTTTGGCAGAACGAGATTCGGCTGCGTCTTCGGCGCATCTGGTGTTTCTAATTTCGGTGCCGAGTTTCGCGGAGCTTCGGCTTTTGGCGAAGGCGGCGGGGGCTGGCTAGCGTTTGGCTGCACCGTTGGAGCGCTAGGCAATTCCTTCACCACTGCTTTTGGCTGCGGAACAGGCTGCGGCGCTGGTTCGGGCACAACTTCCGGGGGAGCAATCTTCCGCAAGACTCGTGGATCCACTTTCACGCGGGGCGGAGGCGTCAAGCGCGGCTCTGGCCGCCGTGATTCAAATGCTCCTGGCGGCAGCAGCAGCACCATTTGCTTGCGCGCGATTTCCAGGTCTCCCGGTGTGGGCTGACGATGACGAAAAATTTTCGGCGGCCAGATCAACAGCGCGATGATCGCAACGTGGATCGCCACGGAATAGACGCGATCGATTAGATTCTTGCGGTTCTGCCGCTTGAGGGCTTCTTCGTCGTTGAGAAGATTGACCTCGCCAGTGAGAAAAATATCTTTTTCCACCAGATCGGTGGGTATGGCAGGCGGTGGCGGGATAATCAGTGGAGAAGCCGCGCCCAACGGCACGGTAACGCGCTCGTCCATCTCAGAAGGCTGCGGAGGAAGCGCGTGCGTCTCTTCCACCACTTGGTAAGCTTCCGGGTTCACGTCCCGTGGCACTACAAAGCGAGCGGCGATGGATTCAAGGGGCAGGTTCGCGGGGATGTTCGATTTCGTTTCGAGCGGAGCGAAGGGCAGGCCTGATGGCACCAGTGTTCTGTCATCCAGCGTGGATGGACGCCGCCGCGAGGTCGGCTCCAACGTGGATGGTCGGGCATCGAACGGTACCAGGGACCGTGGGATCATTGCTCGTCTTTTCTCGGATAGTGAAACGCAGGCAAATCCGCCGCCGGATGGCTGCCTGTTGGTTGGACGCGCGCGGCGTGCTCCTGGATGCATGCCATTACGCGAGTTGCCAGTTCGAGAGCGGCACGCCCCGCCGTGCCATTCGTCTTCGGTTCCTTGCGCGTACGAACTGCTTCCAAAAATGCTTCCAATTCCGCCCGGAGCGGCTCTACCCCGGCGGATGGCAATTTTTCGAAAGCAAACTCGGGCTCAGGCCCGGGCCGCTTGACGCCGACGCGCAGCGCATCGCGGCGCGCATAGTCGAGTGAAATGTATTCGTGCTGCTGGAAGAAGCGAACCTTGCGGACGCGTTCGGTCGAAACACGGCTGGCCGTGACATTCGCGACCGCGCCGCCTGCGAATTCAAGACGAGCGTGCGCAATGTCCACTTTGTCGCTCAAAACAGGAATCCCCACGGCTTTCACTTCAGTGACCGGTTCCCTCACCAGCGCCAGCAAAATATCGAGGTCGTGAATCATCAGATCGTAGATCACGTCCACGTCGAGGCTGCGCGGCGTGAAGACTCCCAATCGATGTACTTCGAAAAAGAGCGGGCGATTGATAATCGGCTCAACCGCGAGCACGGCAGGATTGAAGCGCTCAACGTGGCCGACCTGGAGAATCCGAGAATGCTTCCCGGCCGCACACAGGAGCGCGTCCGCATCCGCAAGATTTTTTGCCATGGGTTTTTCTACGAGAACATCGATGCCAAGTTCCATCAGGCGGCAGCCCACTTCTGCGTGGGCACTGGTTGGAACGGCTACGCTTACCGCATCAACCGTGCCTTGCATCGTTTCCAGGGAAGAGAACGCCTGCGTGCGGAATTCTTGCGCGAAAGCCGCAGCGCGTGCCGCATCCGTATCGAACACCCCCGCGAGCTCTGCCGCTTCCATTTCGCGATAGACCCGCGCGTGATTGCGCCCAAATTCACCGCAACCAGCAACGGCCACACGTATGCGCCTGATTTCGCCAGCGGCCGTCATCGCTGTTCTATTCCCCTGGGAACAGAATTTGGTTCCACAATGAGCGCTGGTGGAAAAGCTTGGATCGTGATTCCGGCTTCGTTCGCGGCGACGATGAGTGCTTCGCGATCAAAAAGCAGCGTGCGCTGCGCATCGATCGCAAGGGCTGTCGCTCCAGCCGTTTTCATAGTGCCGATGGTGGGAAGGCCCACAACCGGCACGTCAAAACGCATGTCCTGTTTCGGCTTACTGACTTTTATGACAACCAACGATCTGCCAGGCGCAATGCGCGCCGCACGTGCGATGGCTTCATCCGTGCCTTCCATTGCCTCCACGGCGACGCAGGCCTGGCTGGAGACGACGACGGTCTGTCCGATGTCCATGCTCGCAATGTTTCGAGCAAGTCCTAACCCGTAAGCCATGTCGGCAGACTCTTCTTCGCTTGGCGCGCGGCGAGTGAGCACGCCCGCTTCCGACAATAAGGGTTTCAGGAACACGGTCGAGTCCACTAACCGAATGCCTTCGTCTTCCAACACCTTTGCAACTGCCCCGATCAGGCTGTCCGTATTCTTTTTCGGGAGTGCGAACAAAAGTTTCGCAAGTTTCCAGTCGGGACGAATGGCGCTAAAAATTTTGTTGTGCTTCACTTGCCCGGCCATCACCGCCTGCGTCACGCCTTCCTGATGCAGCAAATCAATGGTCTTAGAGAGTTCGCCGAGACTTACCCAATGCAGGCGCTGTGTGCGCTTCGACAGTTCCGGATCGGCTTCTTCCTTGATGGCAATCACAGCCATATCGATTCCCTGACTACGCGCTCCTTCCAAGACCAGAAACGGAAACCGCCCGTTGCCTGCTATGAGTCCCCACCCGTTTCCGCTTGAAAGGCTTGTGTTCATTTAAGGAAGCGTCAGCCTATTTCACAATGCCGCGTTCTGCGGCTTCGACAAATCTGACGAGTTCTTGCACGTCATCCGAATCAGCAAAATCTCTGCGCAACGCCAGCAACGCCTGGGAAGTGTTGAGCTTCGAACGCGAAAGCGTGCGAAAGGCGCGCTGCAGCGTCTTCACGCGCTCGGGCGAAAAGCCTCGGCGTTCGAGCCCAATTCCGTTCGCGCCAAAGGACTTCGTTTCGCGCTCCGTCACGATTCGCGAAAATGGCGGAACATCCTGGGTTATCACCGTAGAGGCGCCGACGTAAGCGTAGCGCCCAACGCGGCAAAATTGATGCACAGGCGAAAGCGATCCGATAGTCGCGAAGTCCTCGATGGTCACGTGGCCGGCCAGAGTCGCGGCGTTTACGAATAAATTGCCGCTTCCGATCTGGCAATCGTGGCCGACGTGTGAGTAGGCGAGGAAAAAATTTTCATCCCCGATTCGCGTCACACCGCCTCCCTTTTTAGTTCCGCGGTTGACCGTCACGTATTCGCGAAATATATTTTTGTCGCCCGCGATAAGCTCAGTCTGCTCTCCCGCAAATGTGTAGTCCTGCGGATCACCGCCAATCACGCAGAATGGATAAAACACGTTCGCCTGGCCAAACCGCGACGGGCCGGAAACCACGGCGTGTGAATGCAGCAGGCAATCATCTCCCAACTCAACGCCGTCTCCCACAACCGCGAACGCGCCGACTTTCACTCCCGGAGCCAGTTTCGCAGACGGGGCAATGGAAGCGCTGGGATGAATTGCCGATGCGCTCATTACTTCGCGTCTCTCGCTTTTGGCGCAGCCGGATCGCGATCCACCATCTTGCACATCAGCGTCGCCTCCGCGGCGAGTTGTCCGTCCACCATCGCTTTCCCTTCGAGTTTGCAGAAATCACCACGCCACGCGAGGACGTTCATTTCAATTCTCAACTGTTCTCCTGGCACCACAGGACGGCGGAATCGCGCGCCGTCTACCGCGACAAAGAAGAGCAGCTTGTTCTCGCGGTCCGGAACCTCCAGCAGCAACAGCAGACCGCCTGTCTGCGCCATCGATTCGATGATCAGCACACCCGGCATGACCGGCTGGCCGGGGAAATGCCCTTGAAAGTGTGCTTCGTTGATGCTTACGCTCTTCACGCCGACGATGCGCTTCAGTCGTTCGATTTCCAGAATCCCATCGACCATCAGAAAAGGATAGCGATGTGGCAGGTATTTCTGGATTTCCGTCACGTCCATGATCATCCGAACTCTCCGTCGCGCCGCCCGCACTGCAGCTTCTAGCGCCTCTCTGCCAAAACTATCATTATAAGCGATGCCGGCGCACTCCCGCTGCCAAGAATTGTTGCGAAATCGGCGCAAAGGGATGGTACCGGGTTGCATTTCGGACCGGGATTTGCCAGCTCTTTTCCGACTTTGTTAGCATCTGCGGGACATGAGCTCCGTTGCGGAACCGAAGTCTCTCCTCAAATGGTTGACGAAGCAGTTGCCGAGCATGATTCGAACCCTCGAATCTTTTGTCCGCGCGGAATCGCCCAGCACGGAAAAGGCCGCCGCCGACGCCTGCGCTCGCCTGATCGCTGCCGAATGGCGTAAACGCGGCGTGCCGGTCGAACTGGTTGAACAGAAGCATCGCGGACCTCATCTGCGCATCACGTGGGCCCCTGGCAAAACCAAGCCGCGATCCCAACTTCTGGTACTCGGACACTACGACACTGTCTATGCCAGCGGCACGCTGGCCAAAATGCCGTTTCGAACTTCTGCGGGCCGCGTATTCGGTCCTGGCGTCTTCGACATGAAGGCAGGCATCGTCCAGGCGCTCTTCGCTCTCGATGCCATCCAAGAGTGCGGCGTCGCGCCTACAAAAAAACTTGTGTTTCTGTGGACATCCGACGAAGAGATTGGCAGCGAATCCTCGCGCAGCCTGCTCGAAACGGAAGCAAAGCGAAGCGACGCCGTTTTTGTGTTGGAGCCGGCGCTCGGTCCAAAGGGCCTGCTGAAAACCGTGCGCAAGGGCGTCGGTGAAGCCGAAATTATCGTCCGTGGCCGCGCATCCCACGCGGGCCTCGCTCCTGAAAGAGGCGTCAACGCAATTCACGAGCTGGCGCTGCAAATTGTTCGAGTCAACGAATGGAACGATCTACGGCGCGGTATCTCTATCAATGCCGGGCTCGTTGCAGGCGGTACGCGGACAAACGTAATTCCTGATTGTGCCAGAACAGTTCTCGATCTCCGTGCGCTTCGAATCGACGATATGCGAAGTATCGACAAACAACTTCGCGCGTTGCGTCCCATTTTGCCCGGCGCAAAACTCGAAGTGCGCGGAGGATTCAATCGTGCGCCGCTTGAGCGCAAATACAGTGTGGACCTTTTCAAGCGCGCATCATCGCTCGCAAAGCGGCTCGGTTTCACGATTGGCGAAGGCACTGCGGGAGGCGGTTCGGACGGCAGTCTTACTGCAGCCCTCGCAATCCCCACTCTTGATGGACTCGGCGCAGTCGGCGACGGCGCTCACTCTTCGGGCGAATACATCGTTGCGCGCACAATGCCACGGCGCGCTGCGCTGCTCGCCACATTGCTGGTCAACAGTTGATTCTGCGAGCTTCGCTTTCGTCTGCTCCGCCCAGGCGCTAACTTCGCCAGCGCCACGTCGGTTATTTCCCTGCTCGGCGCCGCCACCTGCAGCTTTCTGGACAATCTTCCACTCTGCTTTTTCAGGCTGCGCACGCAAAACGGCAGCGCCTCCAGCAGAAGCGCTTCCAGCTCTCGCTCTGACTTCGCTTTGCCAATCACAACCATGAGAACCGGTCCCAGAATTGCTCTTTCTTCGAGCCTTCCTTGGCATGACTGCGCAGCCGCGCGCTCATCGCTCCCCGTCCGATGTACACCGGCATTGCTCCGTGATACAGCACGTAAATTGCCTGACTTGTGTCCCGCCAGGTCCTCGATTTCGTCAAGGTTTTCCTGGTTGCGCGGCCAATGCAGTCCAAACGGTTTAACCAGAACCATTCGTCGTCTCTCGCTTGCGAAAATCATTTGGTATACGCCTTCCGCAAATATGCCACGGTGTCGTGCGTCAATTCAGCGTAGTCGCTGTGCAAAACTTCTTTCACAACCGCTTCCGGCGATTCACCCGCTGACAAATGCGTCAGAATCCGGTCCACGTCGCTCATCCCGCCCGATTGCACAATGAACTCGATGTTTGCCAGTGCCCACGCGTACGCCGCGCCGGCATCGACATTCGACAACTTCATCCAGTCGCCATCAAAGTGCTTCGCACCGAGCGCCGGATCGCCCTGATAGATCGCAAGCAGCGCCGCCGCATTGGAGTCGCTTCGCTTCCCTTCCATGTACTGCGCGAGACCTTCATGAATCCAGGTTGGCGCATGACCCCTCGTCTTTTGCTGAATGAAACTGTGCGTGAGTTCGTGCTTTAGCACGCGAGACAGTTCCGGCGTCACACTGCTCAATCCCTGTACCGGTGCTCGAATCCGTCCGTCATTCAATGCTCCTACCCAAGTGGGCGCCTGGGTGATGTCCGCGAACGCCTGCTGCGTGTAGAGAACCACGCCAATTGACTCGGGCGGAGAATAGCTCAGCGCTGATTCGATCACGTCGTAATGCCATTCGAGCGTGTGCAGCACATCCCTTGCCAGCGCTGGTTCAGACGCCCCGCTGTACCGTAGCGTAAAGTGACTGCTCCCGTTTTCTTTGTACTGCTCTTCTTCTTGCTTGTCGCGTTCCGCCTTCCGCAATGCCGCTTCGACTTCCGCGTCTGGCCGAAGTGATTCGGCGCGCTTCCACTCAGCGACCGCCTGGTCCAACTTATTCAATCCGTAGTACGCCCAACCCGCGAGTTTCGATACTTCGGGATCTTCGGGTGCTACGCGCTTCGCCCGCTCCAGATATTCCAGCGCTTGTGTGTACTCGCTCCGCCGTAGGTACAAGTACGCGACGTTCATCAGGAACACCGGCTGCTGCGGTGCGTAAGTCAAAGCCGTGCGTTCGTCCGCGAGCGCCAAATCCATTTCGCCGTGCGCGATTTCGAATTGCGAGGCCACATGATGCGCCATCGCCGCATTCTGATTCGCCACTGCCTGCCCCGAACGCGCTTCGCCTTCGAGCTGTGCCACGTAATTGCGGTCCACTTCTCCGTCCAGGATCACGCGCGTGTCGATCTCAGTCTTATTGGGCGAAAACACGGAGGCCGCGGCCGCTGTGTTAGGAGGCTTCAACGACAATGTCGAAGCGTTCGCGGATGCTTCCGCCGAAGGCACCCCTCCCCTTTCGACGTGATCAACGATTGCACGTGGCAGGGTCAGGGATCCGGAAGGCGTCTCGTAGCTGACCTTGTCGCCCTCTTGCGTCACGCTCAAAGCCGTTATGCGTCGCCCGTTCTTCAGGACGATTGTGTCACCGGATATGCCCGCTGTCGCTGCAAGGCACACCGACGCCATCAGCAATCCTCGTCGAATTTTCCGTTCGCGGCTCATCTCTTGAATCTACTCCACGGGAGCAGATCTATTGAGGCAACCTTGCCGTCTCATGCCCTATCTGAATACACTGCCAGCATGCAGCCCAGGGCTTTATCGGTTTCGCTGATTGCGTTCGTTTGCGCGGCGTCGCTCTCCGCGCAACAGCCACCGCCGCGCGAGCCACGCGAACTCCTCGCAGCTCTGAATCGCGTTCAGCTTGATCCCGCCGCAACGTACAAAGTCGAACCTTCGAGTCGTATCGAGTTACGCCGCGGCGATGGAAAACTCCTTTTCGAAGAAGGCTACCTCGCGCTTTTCTCCCCGATAGACGGCAAAATCACTGGCGCAGTGTTCTCTGGAAGGGGCCACATCCTGGCCACTCCACGCGATCCTGTAGAAAAGCAGCAACTCGCTCATTTTCTCGGTGCGCCAATGGTTGATCAGAATTTCACAACCGCCTACCTGCGCTTCACGGATGACACGGGCGCTGAGTTGCTCCGGGACTTTCGACTCGCCAAAGTCGAGCCGCAAACGAATACGGGCCTGACCAATGCCTGGCAGGCTGCGGTCTTGTCTCGAAATCCTGCGCACTCTCTGCGAATCCTGTCGGATTCGTTTTCCCAATCGCCGCAGCCGTACTTCGTTGCGTCGCTAGGCGGCGCATCAGCCGGACCGTTCGATTTTGTTTACGATCAGTCACGGCAAGAGCCCCAATTGTTCGGGCAAAGCAAAAAATCTGAAGGCTCCGATTTCTACGATGTCTGGAGCTCCTACCGCCTGCCCGGAACTGTTCCTCTCCCCGCCGCATTCCGAGCTGCTCACTACCAGATCGAAACCACAATCCGTCCAGATAATTCTATTAACGGGGTAACTACGGTTCGCATCCACACCGATCGTTCCGGCGAGCGCCTGATTCCATTTCAGTTTTCCGGTCTTCTGACCATCGAAGCTGCAACTCTTGCCGGAGAATCGCTCTTCACTTTTCCCGACGGAAGCACAACTTCCGAAACGCGAATGGCAAGCGGGAACGATCAGCTGTACGTGCTAATGCCTCAGGCTGCAAAATCCGGCGACGAATTCGAACTCACTTTTCGTTACCACGGCAGCGTGATTCGCGACGCGGGAAATGGGGTGCTCTTTGTCGGCGCGCGTGAAAGCTGGTACCCGCACCTTGGCGGCACTGCGTCGTTCTCCACCTACGACTTGACGTTTCATTGGCCGCGCAAACTGCTCCTGGCCGCCACCGGCGTCAAAATCGATGAGCACGAGAGCGGCGAATTGCGCACTGGACACTGGCGCACAGAACACCCGGCGACCGTTGCGGGCTTTAATCTCGGCGAATATGCGTATGCTTCCCTTGCCAGCAGCGGGTTCACAATCGATATCTACGCCAATCGTCAACTCGAACAGGCTTTGCTGAACCGGATTCGCCAACCCGGGGTGAGTTTGACGGACGCTTTGCCTCATCCGTTCGGCGTGTCTCCTGCCGAGCGATTGCGGTTGCCGATGCCGGAGCCCAGCCCCGCAACCGCGCTCAAACAGCTTGCCCGGGAGATCGACTCGTCAATCCGCTTTTACGAGGCGTACTCGGGACCATTTCCGGTCCGTCAGTTAAGCGTTTCGCAAATTCCGGGCACGTTTGGTCAGGGCTGGCCGGGACTTCTCTATCTTTCCACCTATTCTTTCCTTCCGACGGAAACTCAGGAGCGTGCCGGGCTTTCTTCGACGGGTCAGGAACACTTTCACGACCTCGTTCCCTTTCATGAAGTCGCTCATCAGTGGTGGGGAAATGTTGTCGGATGGTCTGACTATCGCAATCAGTGGATCGACGAGGCACTTGCGACCTACCTTTCGCTTCTTTTTGCGGACAGCCAGAAAGTTCCGGACCACAAGCTCCGCGTCTGGCTGGACCGCTTCCGCAAACGGCTCGTCGAGAAAGATTCAGCGGAATTTCCGCCTGCGGACATTGGAAGCCTGGAGCTCGGCTCGCGACTCGATTCTTCGCGCAGCCCGGAAGGATTCGAGCAACTCGTCTACGGCAAGGGTGCCTGGGTCTTCCACATGCTGCGCGAAATGCTCCGCGAGCCCGGCGCAAAAAATCCGGACGCCCGCTTTATGGGTCTCCTACGCACCTTGCAGACAAAGTACGCCTATCGCGCATTTTCTGCCGGTGATTTGCAGCGCGAGATTGAAGCCGTAATGACACCGGCGATGGCAATCGAGGGCCATCGCTCGATGGAGTGGTTCTTTGCAAACTGGGTGCGCGGAACCGGCGTACCGCATTACCGCGTGGAATACTCCGTCAAGCATTCGGAAAAAGGCTTTATCGTAAAAGGGAAACTGCTTCAACACGGAGTCGCGAACTCCTTCGTCGCGCCTGTGCCAATCTACTCCAGCACCGGTGGGTATTTGGGAAGAGTTATCGCAGGCGGTCCCGAAACGCCTTTCCATTTTGTTTCCACACGCGAGCCAGGAAAATTATTGATTGACCCTCAGATGACGCTGCTCTGCGCCATCGATCGCTAAACGATGCTTGGAGCAAGCCGTGGCTGGAAGTATGCACTCACAGGCCCCGCCGGTAGACGCTGCTTTCCTTGAACAACGGGCTCTTCTCCGAAATGTGCGCCTTCCCGTCGCTTCCGATAACGTAAGCGTGGCCCGTGGGATCGACCGGCTCTCCGCCGATCAGCCCAATCTGGATCATTTCGCGAACGCTCCTTGGAAGATGTCCCGTTTTCGCGGCGAACTGCTGTGCGATTTCGTTGACGTGCTCGATATCTTCGTCCGCACGAAGCAATTCTAGATTGATCCGCGCGTTTTCCTTGATTGCTGCGTCCGTGCTGGATTCGAACAATTCGGCCCACAACATTGCCGCGGTCTCTCGCGATTCGCCTTTTTCCAGAAACCGTGCGGCCATGATCTTCATCCACGGCGCCGCCCACGGTTTTTTGCTTCCCTCCAGATACGCCTGCCCGGCCTTGGCGTAGTCCTTCAACTCGAGATAATAGATATTTCCCAAATCCTGATACAGCCGCCAATAATCCGGGTTCGCCTTCAACCCACGCTCCAGCAATTGCACCGCAAGATCAGGCCGCGCTGCTCCGCGCGGTTCCGGCTGGCTGAGAAATGTCGCTCCAAATCGATACGCGGGAAGCAAATTTGGATCAAGCGTCGTGGCCACGTCCAGCAACGGCCACAGGCTTTCCAGATTCGTATCCTGGCCCAGTCGCTTGTTGCCGTAATATTGGACCGCGCGCGTCCAGTAAATGTCGGCAGCGAGCGTCCCGTATTCCAGCGTCACCACCTTCATCAGCTTCGGCGAACGCACCAGCACTTCGTCTTGCTCCTCGCGCATCGCGTCGCGTTCGAAGTTCACCTTGCGCTGTAGCTGCCAGACGCCGGCAAATCCCGCCGCGAGAACCGGCAGGAGCAGCCACGCAGTTGACCGTCCACTCGTCACTTGAGGTCCTTCCGCGAGAAAATCACCGCGGCCGCGCTCAAAACAATCGCGCAATACAACACCGTGTAAAGAGTGTTGTGCAGTATTAGACTGCCAGGCACCGGCCGGCCATGCGCCGCCGCCCCCATCACGTCGTAGTTTCCAAAATTTGGCAGCAGGTAGGAAAGTACCGAGAGAAGTTTTTGTGTCTGCGCGTTTAGCTGAGTCATCTGTAGACTTCGGAGCTGCGCGACGAACAGTCCCGCAACATAAAGTCCGCCGGTGAAAAGAATCGCAAGCAGCGGCGACGTAAAGCACGAAAACAGCATCGCCAGCGCCACCACGAGCGCCAGCTTTAAAAGAATAAAATACACCGCCACCAGCACCACCGCGTCACCACGGGAAATCGAATGCTTCACGAAAAGCATCGCAAGGAAAAGTCCAGCAGCCATCGCCGCTGTGTTCACCGCCAGCGTCAGCACCAACCCGGAAAACTTCCCAAGCAGAAATTCCCACCTGTGCAACGGCTTCGCCAGCACTGCGTGCAGCGTGCGTTTGTCGATCTCCTTTGAAACCAGCCCCACTCCAGTGAACACCGCAATCAGCAACCCAATCAGCGAAATCGCACTCAATCCGAGACTAACCATCACCACAGTCTCGATATCCATTGAAATCTGTCCGACGATTGCCGCCGATGCAATCATCAACAGCGCGAAGAACACCAGGTTGTACAGCACGCGGTCGCGCACCGCTTCGCGAAACGTGTTTCTCGCCACGATCAGGATGCGGCTCATTTCCCGCTGACCTCGATCGCAGCTGCCTGTGCGCGGTCCTTTCCGACTAATTCCAGGAAAAAATCTTCCAGCGTGGGCTTGATTTGGGTTACGGAGGTCACGCGCGCGCCCGCCCCGCGCAATTCTTCCATGGTGGCGTATAGTTCCGCTTCGCTAACGCTCATCCGGTAATTTGCGCCTGATCTCGCTGCCTTCACACGAATTTTCTCCGCGGAGAGGCCCCCGTCGGGTAACTCAAACACGATTTCCATCCCCAGCGACTTCACTCCGACAATCGTTCCGGGTGCGCCCACTCCACGCAGCTTTCCTCCGGCAATCACGCCCACGCGATCGCACAACATCTCTGCATCCGATAAAATGTGCGTGGAAAACAAGATCGTCTTGCCAACGTTCTTCAATTCCAGAATGATGTCGCGTACCTCCCTGCGGCCCACCGGGTCGAGGCCGGACATCGGCTCGTCGAGAATCACCAGCTTCGGGTCGTGCAAAATCGCCTGGGCCAGCCCAACTCGCTGCAGCATACCCTTCGAATATTTTCTCAGCTGAATTTTTCCCGCCGTCTCCAGCCCTACTTTTTTCAGCATCTTTTGTACGCGCTCGTTGCGCTCCGCTGCTCTGAACCCGTGAAACCTCGCGAAGTAGTCCAAAAGCTCAGCCGCCGTCAAATAGTCATAAAAATAGGGCTGCTCGGGCAAATAACCAATGTCCCGATGCATCGTCACATCGCTCACAGGGCGGCCCAGAATCTGCGCGCTTCCCGCGGTCGGAAAGATAATCCCCATCAATAGCTTGATCGTGGTGCTCTTCCCAGCGCCATTCGGTCCCAAAAATCCAAACACTTCGCCGTCCTGCACCTGCATCGTCAGGCTCTCGAGCGAAGTCTTCCTCTTCAGATGGAGAAAACCGTGCGGATATTCCTTGGTCAGGCCTTGCGTTTCGATGGCTGGTGCCGTCATGTCTCTATTTTTTTAAAAAAGGCCGTTCGAGCGTCAATCCAACGGAAGTTGCTTTGTGCAAGTGTAAACACAAAACAAAAAAGGGCGCACTCTTGCGCGCTCTCACATGCCCTTGACTGTAATTGCGAGTCGATGCCGGCTTTTACTTTCCAATCTGCACCAGATCCGCGGGTGGTGACATCGGCATCGGCTTCAAATTCTGTGGATCACGCCAATTGTCCAAAATCCCGATTTGCTGCACGCACGATACCGTACATCTTGGCCCGCAAAACTTGTCCGTCAAATATTCCCGTTGTCGCATCTCCGGCGAGTACTTCGCCAACGGAATTCCCGGGTATCCGCGTTGCTGCGAGCACCAGTGCACCAGTCCATCCTCGCAAATATACAAATACCGCGCGCCCGACCGGCATCGCCAGTTGTGTTCTCGCCCGCGCGCAACATTGTGCTGAAATTCATTGAACCGCGAAAACGACCTCTTCCCCAGTGTCATGATCTCTTCAAAAATTTCTATTTGCCGGGCATCCAGCGGCTTCAATTGTCCGTTGTGATCGTGAATGATTCCCACCGTGCTCGTGAATCCCAGCTCCACCGCTCGATGCGCAATCGTCAGCGCATCTTGGGGATTCTTCACCCCGCTGCCCAGCACTGAATTGATGTTCACCTGAAAAATCGCGTGTTGCGAAAGCCATTCCAGCCGGCTGTCCAACGTCTTCAAACTTTTTTTCGAAACTTCGTCCGGGGTCACGTTATCGATGCTGATCTGCAGGTGCTCCAGCCCCACGGCGTTCAAACTCTTGATTCGATCTACGCTCAGCAGGAATCCATTGGTGATCATTCCCGCAATCATTCCACGTTTGCGGATGTGCCGGATCACTTCTTCCAGTTCCGGATGCATCAATGGCTCGCCGCCGCTGATCGTGATAATCGACGTCCCCATCGCCGCGAGATAATCCAGACGTCGCTTCATCTCCTCGAGCGGCACCGGCTTCGATACCTGGTCGTACTCGTTGCAATACCCGCAATCCAGGTTGCATCGCCGCATAGGGATGATGTGCACCAACACGGGATGCTTCGTCGAAAGCAGCGCTTTGCCGATCATGCGCAGTTCACGCGCACGCGTCCGCAGAAATCGCAGTTTTCGCTGAATTTTGACTTTTCCGGTGACTTCTACCTTTTCGATACCCACGCAGTCCTCTGAAATAACGCTACCAATTATACCTCAGGCCGCTTACTCTCTCTTTTTTGTAAACGCTATGGTTCTATCTTCCTCCAAACTGTCGACACATTTTCGCGCGTTCAACGCTGTTTCCAGGAGAGCAAACTTGCCCCGATCGCTTTTCGTCCGATCCCTGCCATTCATCCTGCCGCTCTACTTCGCGGCCTGCCTAACGCTCGTCGCGCCCGTCCCCGCCCAGCAGCCTGCAGCCACTCAGCCCCCTAACTCCCTTGTCAACGGAGGCGGCACTTGGGACTTTGGCGCGTTCCTTGGCGGCGGCACCGGCGCTGGCAAATCCTCGAACACGCAATTCCTCTTTGCCGGTGGTCGCGCCGGCCGCGTCCTGACACCCGATCTCGCTCGCAAGACATTCTTGCGGGGAAACTTTGAATACGCCGTCGAGGTCATGCCCGTTTACACTGTCTTCACTCCAAGCGGCGCAGTATACGGCGCGAGCATCAAACCCTTCATCGTGCGATGGAACTTCACCGCAAATCGTCGCATCATTCCGTATTTCCATTTTGCTGGTGGCGTCCTGTTCACGACCTCCGATGTGCCTCCTCCCAACACCTCCAGCATCAACTTCACTCCACAACTCGGCGGAGGGATCCATTGGTTTGTCCGGCCCGAGCGCTCCGTCGACTTTGGTCTCGACTTGGTCCACCATTCCAACGCCAGCCTCGGCGACCACAATCCCGGCTACAACGCCAGCATCTTCTTCAGCGTCGGCTACACCTGGTATAAGCGTCCTTAGGTGACGATCCTCTCCTCTTATCGTCCTCGCGGCCAATGGCCTCGTCCGAATTTCGATAGGAAATTCACACCGCTCCTTGTACCATCCTTTCACTTCCACTCGCTGACCAGGTGCTCCATGAAAACAGCTTGCGCTTTCCTATCGTTCGCCATCGTCCTGAGCGCCACTCTCTTTGCTCAAGAAAAATCCCCCTCAACCGGAGACGAAATCCAGATCCAACAACTCGAACGCGCC
>Ga0207646_10001595_pt1 | contig 27689 bp, 27 predicted proteins | sample KBSK5502metaG_FD_184343 | JGI IMG/M metagenome (GOLD analysis project Ga0207646, IMG submission 184343) | Corn, switchgrass and miscanthus rhizosphere microbial communities from Kellogg Biological Station, Michigan, USA - KBS K5-50-2 metaG... | ecosystem: Host-associated > Plants > Roots >...
CGCCGCGTGGTATCGCTCCCGGCGAGCCCCGGCGGGATGGCGCCGTGCGCGAGCACGCCGCGACCGCCGTACACCGTGGCGAGGATCTCCGGCACGTTCACGGCATGATTGATCGCCCGCCGCACGCGGGGGTCGCGCAGCGGGCCGCGCCGATTGTTCAGCGCCACGTACACCACGCGCAGCGCCGGCTTCTCGACCAGCTGGCTGGGGCGCTCCGCGCGCCAGCGCGCCGTTTCCCCGAAGGGAACTTCGATCACGCTCAGCCGGCCGGCCTCGAACTCAGCCGCGCGGGTGAGTGGCTCCGGGATGATCCGCACCGTGAGCGTGTCGCCCACCGGCGGGCCGCCCCAATAGCTCGAATTTCGTGCGAATAGCAGGTAGTCGTCGTGCTGCCATGCCACGAAGCGCCACGGTCCGGTGCCGACCGGGCCTTGCGTCAGGTCGCGGGGGGGCGACGCCGGGACGACGCTCGCCACCGGCATCGCGAGGAACTTGGGAAAGATGGCGAGCGGCTCGGTGAGGGTGAACGCGACACTAGAGTCCCCGAGGACGGTAATGCCGCTCACGTCGGCCGCGCGTCCGGCAGCGTACGCTTCAGCCCCGGCGATGGGGTAAAGCGGCCAGGGCCGGCCGCCCTTGGTGGCGGGGGACAGGACCCGCAGCAGGCTCGCGCGCACAGCGGCGGCCGTGAGCGGTGTCCCGTCGTGGAACTTGACGCCCGGTCGCAGGTGAAACACGTACCGGCTGCCGCTCCCATCCTGTCCCGCCGTCCAACGATCGGCGAGCGCCGGGAGGAGGCGGCCATCCGCGTCGAACTGTGTGAGCCCATCGAACGCGAGCGTCACCATCTCACCCGTCGGCACGTCGGTCGAGAGGGCGGGATCGAGCGAGCGTGGGTCGTAGGATTCGTAATAGGTGAGGCCTCGATCCCCGGCGCCCGCGCGTTCCCCCCCGCAGGCCGTGGCTGCGGTGAGGCCGACAAGGGCAAGACCGAGGAGTGCGCGCATGTGGTCAGGTGTCGAAAAGGTTGACAGTGCGGGGGGAGGTAGCCAACATAGGGATGCAGCCCGACTGCGTCAATTGCGCGCGCTCCGTTTGACCCTGCTCGTCGCCGTGTTCGCGGCGGCTCCCCTCGCCGCGCAGCAAGAGCAGCAGCGGGTGGTCCGCGGGCTGTCCTTCGAGGGCAATCACGCCATCGACGACTACACCCTGAGCACGGCGATCGGGACGTCCAATTCCAGCTGGTTCGCACGTGCCTTCCCGATCCGCCTGCTCGGCCTCGGGGAAAAGCGCTACTTCAACGAGCTCGAGTTCCGTCGCGACGTCATACGGTTGCTGCTGCTGTACCGCCAAAGCGGATACATGAACGCGGTGATCGACACGCTGGTGCGTCGCGAGGGCCGGGACGTGTATCTCAAGTTTCGAATCTACGAGGGTGACCCGGTGCGGCTCGCGACGCTCGACATGCTGGGTGTCGATTCCATCCTCGACGTGCGGCGCTTGAAGCGCGACCTGCCGCTGCAGGAGGGCGATCCCTTCAATCGCGCGCTGTTCCAAGCCTCCGCGGACACCGTCGTGAGCCGCCTCAAGAACCTCGGGTATCCGTATGCCGACATCCTCCGCAACTACGATGTCGACGTCGCCGCGCTTCGGGCCGTGGCGACGCTCGAAGCGCTTCCCGGCCCGCGCATGCGGGTGGGGCAGGTGCTGATCAGCGGCGTTGAGAAGGTGGACACGGGAACCCTGCGTCGCATGCTCTCGGTGAGGGCGGGGGACCGGTTCCGCCAGGATCAACTGTACCTGACGCAGCGCGACCTGTACGGGCTGGGAATGTTCCGCTCGGTCAACGTGGTGCTCGCGGATACCACACCCCCGCCCGGCGACTCGACCGTGCGGGTGGTGGTGCGCGTGTCCGAGGCGCCGCGGCACCGCATTCGGGCCGGGGCGGGGTACGGGTCGCTCGACTGCTTCCGGGTGCAAAGCGGGTGGACGGCATACGACTTCCTGGGAGGGGCCCGCTCGCTCGATCTCACCGGGCAGCTCTCCAAGCTCGGCGTCGGTGTTCCCGCGAATTCCGGGTTCAAGGAGAACGTGTGTCACCCGCTGCACGACGACCCGACATCCGATACTGCGAATTACAACGCCACATTGACGCTGCGCCAGCCGGCATTCTTGTCGCCCCGCCACACCGCGAGCTTCGCCATCTTTGCCGAGCGGCGCTCCGAGTTCAAGGCGTATACGCGCCAGGCCGTGGGCGCGAACCTCGCGGTGACGTTCAACGCCCGGCGCGACGTTCCCGTCACGGTGGGGTACGGCTACTCGGTGGGCCGCACGACCGCGGACCCGGTCGTGTTGTGCGAGCGGTTCCTCCTGTGCAACCGGTCCGACCAGGCGTTTCTCCTCAACACGCGGCCGTTCGGGGCGATCACGATCTCCGGCGTGCGCGCCCGAGTGAACTCCGTGCTCGATCCCTCGGCGGGGAGCGTCATGCAGGTGACCCTCGTCCACGCGTCGCGCTACGTGCTCTCGGATACCTTGTACGAGTTCAACCGTGGGGAGCTCGAGGTCGCGAAGTACTACCCCCTGTCGCGCCGCAGCGCCTTCGCCTGGCGGATCCGGGGCGGCACGATCTTGCCGCAACGCCTCAGCCTGTTGGGCCAGAGCACCCAGTTCGTTCCCCCCGACCAGCGCTTTTATGCCGGTGGCCCGAATTCGGTGCGCGGCTACGCCCGCAACGAGCTCGGGCCCCGCGTGTACGTCACCGACAGCATAATCGTGCAGGGGACCGATACGACGCTAAGAAATCTCCGCGCATCACCCACCGGCGGTAACACGGTCATCACGGCCAACCTGGAGTTGCGCGTTCCGACACCAATTTTTCCGGACCGCGTGCGCCTGGGCCTGTTCGTGGACGTGGGGCAGGTGTGGGAGCGCGGCGACACGCTGACGGCGGTCAGCGGTCTGCGCGTCACTCCGGGCCTCGGGTTGCGGTTCATCACGCCGCTCGGCCCGGTGCGGCTCGACGCCGCATACAACGGCTACCCGCAGGAACCCGGTCCGCTGTACCTCCTCGACACCACGAACAAGAGCCTCACCGCCGTGCTCGACCCGGCCGGCAAGCAGGTGCTATACCGTCCCCAATTGCCGGGTGGCTTCTGGCGTCGGGTCGTGGTGCAGTTCGCCGTGGGGCAGGCGTTCTAGATGATCCGCCGCTCACTCGGAGCTGCACTGTGGACGCTGGTGGGGCTGCTTGCCGGCTTCCTGGGGGCCCTGTCGTCGCTGGTCGGCACGGGAGCCGGACGGACGCTGCTGGCGCGCGTCAGCGAGGGGGCGTTGCGGCAGGTCTTCACCGGGACGATGGAGATCGGCGACGTGCACGGGTCGCTCCTCACCGGGCTGACTCTCTCTCAAGTCCGGCTGTTCGATGCGGACACGACGCTCGTCGCCTGGCTGCCAGAAGTCAATGTGAGCTACAACCCGTTCGACTTAGCGGCCGGCCGGGTCGTGCTCTTCGAATTCGACCTGCGTCAACCGGTGATCAACATCGTGCAGCACCCGAACGGCCGGCTCAACATCGAAGAGCTGCTGCGCCTCGGGGGTCCCGACAAGGGCCCACACGGACCGGCCGCCCTCATCTTGTTCCGGAACGTCCGCATCACGGACGGGACGGTGACTCTGCGACTGCAGGCGAAGCGGCCCGAGCCGGGCGACTCGAGCCTCGAGATCGCGAGCGGCGACCCCAACGGGCGGCTGCGCGTCCGTCGCTTCGAGCACCTCGATGCCCGGCTCTCCGCCCTGCAGGTGTCCTCCCCGCGGGAGCGGGGCATCCGCATCGACATCTCCCGGCTGGCCATGCAGAGCTTAGACCCTGCGGTGCGAGTCGAGGACGCGGCGGGACGGCTGCGGGTGATCGGTGATTCGATGGATGTGCAGCTCGCGCGCCTGCGGCTGCCACATTCGGCCCTGCGCGACGCGCGCGGCACGCTCCGCTGGCCGCATGGCCCGCTGCTGTTCGATCTGCGGCTGCGCGCGGACTCGGCGATGCTCGATGATTTCCGATTCATCGACCGGCGCTTCGCCGGCGTTCCCGGCGCGGGCGTGGTGTCGGGCGACGTGCGACTGCGCTCCCACGGCGAACGGGTGCTCGAGGTCGGGCTCGACCCGCTGCGTCTGGCGTACCGCGGCGGCACGGTCGCCGGCCGGCTCACGGCGCTCAGCGTCGCGGACTCGGGGCTCGTCGCCTTGCGCGACGCCGACCTGGACGCCCGCGAGTTCGACCTCGAGTTCGCGCGGCCCTTCCTCGATACGCTGCCGTTCGCGGGACGGCTCACAGGACACACCCTCGCCACCGGGCCGCTGGCGGCCCTCGCGCTCGAGACCGATTGGTCCTTCCGCGACTCGCTCGTTCCGGGATGGCCAGAAACCCGGATTCGCGGGAAGGGCGAAGTGAACCTCAAAGCCGCCGACGGTATCCATTTTCAGCCGTTCGCGGTGGAGGCGTCGAGCATCGACTTGGGCACCGTCGCGCAGCTGGTCCCGGCGGTGCGACTGCACGGCACCCTCGACGCCCAAGGGACCCTCAACGGGCCGTTGCGCGACGCGCAATTCGCGGGCAGGCTCGAGCACCGGGACGGCGCGCGGCCCCCGAGCGTGCTGACCGGGAGCGTGCGTCTCGACACCCGCAGCGAGGCGCTCCGCATCTACGCCGATGTCACGGCGGATTCGCTGTCGTTCGAGGGGTTGCGCGGCAGCTTCCCGACGCTGCCGCTCCAGGGTGCCGTAACCGGGCCCGTGAAACTCGCCGGGCCGCTCGGCGCGCTCGAGACGCACGTCGATCTGCACTCGCGCGGTGGCGATGTGCGCGGCGACGGAACGTTGATGCTCGACCTGCCGCACTACGGCGCGCAGGACCTGCAGGTCACCGCCCGCGACTTAGACCTCGCGCACTGGCTCGGACGTGTGGCCCCCTCGTCACGTCTGAACTTCACCATCCACGCAGAGTTTGCAGGGGACAGCGCGGTGCCGCCGCTCGGGACGGTACAGGCGATCCTCGAGCCATCGCAGTTCGCCGGCGCCGGCCTGGACTCGGGTGCCGTACGCGTGCGGTTCGCCGACCGGCGGCTGTACGTGGACGCCTTGCACGTCGCGCAGTCCGGTCTCATGACCACGGGGTCGGGATCCTTGGGGTGGACTCGCGGGACGCGGGGGCAGCTGGCGCTCGACTTCGACGCTGACAGTCTCAACGTGCTCGACCCGCTCGTTCGGTGGCTCGCGGGCGGTGCACCGGACGCGCCCGCAGACCCCCGGGGAGCGGTCGAGGGAACCGCGCCGCTGGCCGGCTCGGCACACCTCCTCCTCAGGCTCCAGGGCTCGCTCGACTCGCTAGGCCTCGACGCGCGCGCCACCGTCGAACGGCTCGAGTGGCGGGCGTGGCGGGTCCCCGCCGGCCGGGGCCACTTCACCTGGGAACCGGGTCCCACCCCGGCGTTCGCGTTCGAGGCGACCCTGGACTCGATCGCCCAGGGCGCCTTCGGATTCTCCAGTGCGTTCGCCGCTGCGCGGGGGACGCCGGATTCGCTGACGTGGCTGGCGCGATCGCGTATCGGGGAGGGCGCCGCCTTCCTCGCCGGAGGACGGTTCGCTCGCCGAGCCGCTCAACCGGGAGGCGGCGCGGTCACCGTCGGCGTGGACTCGTTGGCCGTCCAGTTCCCCGGTGATGCCTGGGTGCTGGAGCGGCCCACCGAGCTGACCGTGACCGACTCCGCGGCGACGGTGACCGGGCTGGTCCTCCAGAGCGCATACGGAACGGGCAAGCTGGTGCTGCAGGGGGCCCTGCCGACGCGCGGTCGGGCGGACGCTCACCTCCAGCTGGAGGGCTTCCCGCTCGCGGGGGTGTACGCGCTGCTCGAGCGGGACACCGCGGGCGTGGGCGGGACGGTGACAGTTACCGCCGGGCTATCGGGCACCCGGGCCAGCCCCGTGTCGAGCGGCTCGTTCTCGCTCTCGAACGGCGCACTCGGAGAGTTTCGCGCGCCGTTCGTGGACGGGACGTACGACTACCACGACCGGCGCCTGCTCGGGGCGGTCCACCTGTGGCGCTCGGGCCAGCAGATCCTCGACGTGCAGGCGTACTTGCCCCTGGACTTGGCACTCGAGCCGGTGCCGCGGCGCCAGCTCCCCGACACCCTGTCGGTCGGGGCAAGGGCGGACAGCGTGGACCTCTCCGTCCTCGAGGCGGTCACACCTGCCCTGCAGCGTGTCACCGGTGTGTTCTCGACGGACCTGGGGATCGCGGGGACGTGGGACGCACCGCGGCTGCGGGGCGAGCTGCAGATCGCCAATGCCGCCGCGACCATCCCGACCCTCAACGTGCGTTACGAGGAGGTCAACGGGCGGCTCGCGCTTTCGGGCGACACGATCGCCATCCAGTCGTTGTCGGCCCGAAGCGAGCGCGGCCGGGCCGACTTCACCGGCATCGTGCGGCTCGAGCAGCTGACGCATCCCGTGCTCGACCTGAAGATCGCCGCGGACCAGTTCAAGGCCCTGGACCTGAGGAACAACGTGGCGATCACGGCGAGCGGCCGGCTCTCGCTCAAAGGCCCTGTGTTTGGCGCCACGCTCACCGGTCAGGGCAAAGTCACGTCGGGCGTCCTGTACTTCGCCGACCTGGTACAGAAGCGGATCGTGAACCTGGACGAGCTCGCCGACACATCACTCGCCGCTCTCATCCAGCAGCAACGGCTCGGCCCTGAGTTTGAGAACGTGTTTCTCGACAGCCTGCGGATCGAGGACCTCGAGCTTGAAATGGGGAGCGACGTGTGGCTCCGCTCAGACGAAGCGAACATCCAGCTCGCCGGCTCCGCGCGGCTCACCAAGCAGCGCAACCAGTACCTCGTGAGCGGCACGCTGCAGGCCGTGCGGGGGACATACCGCCTCAAGATGGGGCCGGTGTCGCGCGAGTTCGTCGTCACCGACGGGACGGTGCGCTACTTCGGAACCCCCGATCAAGACGCGGCGCTCGATATCAAAGCGAAACACGTCGTGCATCAAGTGCCAACCCCCGGGCTTCCGAATGACGACATCTCGGTGGTGGCGCATATCGGCGGCACCTTGCTAGTGCCGAAGGTCACGCTCGAGGCGGAGAAGTACGACTACTCACAGACCGAAGTCATCTCGCTGCTGCTGTTCGGGAAGCGCACCGTCGACCTGGGGGGCGATCAGGGCGGGATCGCCGACCAGCGTGCGGTAGTACAGAGCGCCCTCGCGATCCTGTCGGGAGAAATCGAGCAGACGATCGTCTCGGGAGGCGTGCCGGTGGACTACGTCGAGATTCGCCCCGGCGGTGGGGGGCAGGGGACGGTGCTCTCGCCCTGGAACGTCGCCGTTGGGCGCCAGCTCGGACCCAAGACGTTTCTCGTGGTGAACGCGGGGTTCTGCGCGAGCGGCCCGGTGGGGGTGCAGAACATGCTCGGTCTGTCGCTGCAGTTCCGGATCAGCCCCGAATGGCGCACGGAAGCGAGCTTCGCGCCGGTGCAAACGTGCAATCTCGATGCGCCCGGCACGCAGGGCAACACGGTGCCGCGCCAGGTCGGTCTGGACCTCTTCTGGGAGCGGCGCTACTAGTGACGCGGGCCCTATTGATCGCCAACCCGGCGGCGGCGCGCACCGAGGCACGCGCGGTCACGACGGTCCGCGACGCACTGCGGCGCGGCGGCTGGGCGGTCGAGGTGCTCGCCACGGCGCGGGCGGGTGACGCGCGGCGCTTTGCCCGCGAAGCAAAGGCCCAGGGGTTCGACGCCCTCGTCTGCTATGGGGGCGACGGCACGGCCATGGAGATCGCCGCCGGCGCGGTGGGGAGCGGCATCCCGCTGGGGTTGGTACCGGGCGGCACGGGGAACCTGCTCGCCGGTAACCTGCGGTTGCCACGGGATCCGGCGTCGGCGGCGCGCGTGATCCTCAGCGGCCGGACGGCAGCCATCGATCTGGGCAGCGTCGAGCGCCCCGACGGTACCCATTATTTCGCCGTCTGTGGCGGCACTGGCTTCGACGCCCGGCTGATGGCCGGCACGGGGGCAGCGGAGAAGCGGCGCTGGAAGATGGCGGCGTACGTGATGCGCGCGTTTGCCGCGCTCCCCTACGTCACGAGCCCACTCCATCGCGTGACCGTGGACGGCGTCGCCCATGAGCTGCCGGCGGCCATGGTGCTGGTCGCGAATTGCGGCGAGCTCGTGCCCCCGTTCCTGCGTCTGCGCCACGACATCGCGCCCGACGACGGCTGGTTGGACGTGCTCGTGCTGCGGGCCGAAGGGCTGTTGCAGAGTCTGAGCGCCTTCTTCGAGCTGGTGCGCCGGCCGGCGAACGGCGCCCGGCGGTTGTGGTTCGGCCGGGGCCGCACCGTGCGCGTCGAGGTGCTCGAAGGCCCGCCGCGGCCCATGCAGCTCGACGGGGAGCCGTGGGGTGACGCGCCGTTCGAGGCTCGTCTCCTCCCGGCTGCGCTTTCCGTCATTGTGGATCCCGCTACCGCGCCGCTCGGCGCGTTGCGCCGTGGCTGACAGCGTCCTCGTGATCGATCACGACGCCGACGAGCTGCGCGCCGTGGGCGACTACTTCGACGGGATCGGCTACGACGTAGCGCGCGCCGGCGCCGCCGAGGCCGGTCTCGCGGCGTTCGATCGTCTCCGACCCGACGTGGTCATCCTCGACCGGCACCTCACCGACCTCGACGGCCTGGAGGTCCTCGAGCGCCTACGGTCTCAGGAGGGCGCCGTCATTCTCCTCACCGATCTGGGAGACATTGCGACCGGGGCGCGTGCCATGCAGCTTGGCGCCGAGCACTTCGTCACCAAGCCCGTGGACCTGAATCACCTAGCCGCCGTCACGGCGCGGGTATGCGACAAGGTCCGGTTGATGCGTCAGAACGCGCTGTTGCGAGAAGCGCTCGACCAGCTCCTGTCTACAGCGCGGCCCGGGAAGGGGCGCGAGATATGGAAAGCCGTCGAGCACCTACCGGCGGACTTGCGCAAGGGCGGGGGTGGCGGAGATGGGAGCGGGGGGGCACGGCGCCACCAGGCGCAGGCGCTCGCTGAGGTGGAACGGGTGCATATCGAGAAGACGCTCCGGTTCCATGGCGGCAACCGCACGCGCGCGGCCAAGGAGCTCGGCATTTCGCGCGCGACGCTGATCAATAAGATTAAGGGGTACGGGCTCGACATCTGAGGTGGACCAAATGACCGACAAACCGAAGCTGATGGAGCACGACGCGATGGTATGCCGCTCCTGCGGCAATGAAGAGCGTGCCTCCGAGGGCTATCCCTGCGCCGACTGCGGAACGTTCATTTGCCTGATCTGTTCGTTCCGGGGCGTCACGCGCTGTAAGCCGTGTGAGGAGAAAGCCAAAGCGTCCCAAAAAGCCTAACTCTTCGACTGCCGCTTCCGGATCTCGCGCGTCACGTCGTCGGGCGAGGTCCCCAGCTCCTTCGCTAGTTTCTCAATCGCGTCGTTCGCCCCCGGCCAGTCTCCCGCGGCCGCCAACGCCGTGAGCGCGACATCCTCGACCACGGTCGTCCGCTCCTCAAGATCGCGCGTGCGCACGGCGACCTCGCGCGCGAGCCACTGCTCCAGCTCGCGGCGGTCGATCTCGAGCTGCCGCTGTCGTAGCCCGCTCTGGAGCGACATCTCCAGCTCGTCCAGGTCGACCGGTTTGATGAGATAGTCGTACGCGCCGAGCTTGAGGCACTCGATGGCCGTGCGGGGCTCGTCGATGGCCGTGAGCATGATGATGGCGAGGTCCGAGTCGGCCGCGAGCGCCTTGGGGACGAGCTCCACGCCGCTCATGTTCGGCATGCGGATGTCGGAGAGCATCACCTGCGGCTGCTCCGCGGCCTGGCGATCGAGCGCCTCGGCGCCGCTCGCGGCCTGCAGCACCCGGTAGCCGAGCCGCGTGAGAAACCGATCGAGTGCCTGGCGGATGCCGTCTTCGTCATCGACCACCAGCACCGTGGTCGGGGGGCTCTGCGGGTCGGGATTGGGCATGGCGCTAACGTATGTGCCCTCCACAACCCGAGCAAGCCGAGCTATTCTTCGCGCTCCCATGGCGTCCTCCACTCCCGCCAGTCTCACCGCCGTCCCAGGTATTTCCGTAGGGCATTGGACCGACCTCGAGCGGGCCACGGGTTGCAGCGTGGTACTCGGACCGGAACGTGGCATGCGCGCCGCCTGCGCGGTCCGTGGCCGCGCCACCGGAACCCGCGAGCTCGACGCGCTGAACCCCCGCCATGTGGTCGACCGCATCGACGCCGTTTTGCTCACGGGCGGCTCCGCGTACGGTCTCGGCGCCGCGGATGGCGTGATGCGCTGGCTCAAGGAGCGCGGGCGCGGCCTGCCGGTGGGGTCCGCCGGCATCGTGCCGATCGTGCCGACCGCGGTGATCTTCGACTTCGACCTGGCCCCCGGGGGCAAGGCAGATCGCTGGCCGACGGCTGACGATGCCTACCGTGCCTGCACGGCCGCCTCGGCCGACGTCGTCGAAGGGTCGGTCGGCGCGGGCACGGGAGCCACCGTCGGGAAGGCGCTGGGGCCGCGAGCCGCCATGAAGGGCGGCGTAGGAAGCTGGGCCGCGAGCGGCGGCAACATCGTCGTCGGTGCGCTGGTGGTGCTGAATGCGGTCGGCAACATCCTTGACGGCGCGGGGGCGGTCCTCGCGGGTGCACGCGCGGCGGACGGCACATTCGCGGACGCGCTGGCGCACTTCGCCCGGGGGGGCGCCCCGTTCGGCGCAGTCGGGAAGGCGCGCAATACGACGCTCGCTGTCGTCGCGACCAACGCGACGCTCGACCGCATCGCCCTCGAGGCCCTGGCCCACGCGGCGGGCGACGCGCTGGCCCGGCGCATCGTTCCTTACGGCACGCTGTTCGATGGCGATGTCGTGTTCGCCGTGAGCACCGCCACCGCGGCGCCGGCGACTCCCCTGCAAACCGAGGCCCTCGCGGCCCTCGCGGTGCCAATGGCGGTGGAGCGTGCCGTGCGGCTCGCGCGGGGACTCCGGGACATCCCCGGCCTCGCTGACAAAGGTGGCCGGTGACCGAGCGTCTCGAGCGCGATGTCGCGGATGTCACACGCAAGTGGGTATCTGATCCGCGGCTCGGCGTGCTCGAGGTGTCGGTCGAGCCGCAGCGCCTGACCGGGTGCACCACCAGCCGCGAAGCCTTGGCTGCGCTGCGGCGCATCGCGGCCGACGCCGGTCGCGCGGCGGACATCCGGCTGCTCCCTGACGCCTCCGTCCGTGACGAGCCGGCGGCGGTGGTCACGGCCGCGGTAGCGCCGCTCCTGCGCGAGCCGCGGATCGCTGCCGACCGGGTGAGCGAGGCGCTGCACGGCGAGCCCCTCGCCTTGCTCGAGCGCCACGAGGAGGGAGGCGTATGGCTGCGCGTGCGCGCGGGCGACGGCTACCACGCCTGGACCCACGCCGGGTATCTGGCCGCGGGTTCGAATGAATGGGCGGAGGACTGGACCACGCGAGCCACCGGGCGCTCGCTCGGGGCGGAGGTCAAGTTCGAGGATCAGCGTCTCCGGCTCGCCGTGGGCGCGCGCGTCGCGCTGCGGCGGAACGGGAAGGTCGAGACTGCGGACGGACGGGCGGGGAGCGTGAGCGCCGGCGTCATCCGGCCAGAATCGGAGCTCCGAGCGGAGGCGCGACTGCTCGCACCGCCGGAGTGGGCGCTGCGCTGGTTCTCGGGCGCGCCTTATCTGTGGGGCGGGCGCACCGAGTGGGGCATCGATTGCTCCGGCCTGGTGCAGGGAACCTACGCGGCCCGGGCGATCGCGCTCCCGCGAGACTCGGACCTGCAGTCGCTCGTGGGCCGGGAGGTGAAGATCGACGCCACGGGCTCGGGCTACGAGGCGGGCGATCTGTTGTGCTTCGCGGACGGGCACCGGGTTTCCCACGTCGCCCTCTGGGCGGGGGCGGGTCGGATCGTGCACTCTGCGCTGGCACGCGGCGGCGTTGGATCGGACGACCTGCTCGGCGAGACGCCCGGCGCGAAGCGGCTGAAGGACATGTTGGTGGCTGTGCGGCGCCTGGCTGTGTCGCGACGCTGACCGCCTGTCCGACCGACCGCCCGACCGCCTATTTTTGTTTCATGAAGCTCGTTCTGTTCGACATCGATGGGACGCTCCTGTGGACCGATGGCGCCGGGCGCCGGGCGATCCAGCGCGCGCTCGTCGACGAGGCCGGTACCGCCGGGCCCATCGATACCTACCGCTTCGACGGGAAGACCGATCCGCAGATCGTGCGGGATCTCCTGTCGCTCGCGGGGCATGCGGGAGCGGAGAACGCCACCGTGATCCAGGCGGTCTGCCGACGGTACGTCGAGCATCTCCGCACCGAGCTCGAGCGGCCGACCCAAACGACGCGGCTGATGGTGGGGATCGCCGACCTGCTCGCGGCGCTCGAGCCGCACGAGGCCCAGGGCCGCGCGCTCATCGGCTTGCTCACGGGCAACGTCGCGCCCGGAGCTGCCCTGAAGCTCCGATCGGGCGGACTCGACCCCGCACGCTTTCGCGTCGGGGCGTACGGCTCGGACTCCGCCCGGCGCGCCGAGCTCCCCGCCGTCGCTGCCGGCCGCGCGGCGGCCCTCACGGGCGCGACCTTTACCGGATCGGACGTGATCGTCGTGGGCGACACCCCGGACGATGTGGCGTGCGGCCGGCCGATCGGTGCTCGGAGCGTGGCGGTCGCCACCGGTTCCTACGACGTCGCCGCCCTCCGCGCGACCGGGGCGACGTATGTATTCGAGACCCTCGCCGACACGGCCGCCGTGCTCGACGCCATCTTCGCGTGAGCCAGCTCTCGGCCTCTCCGGCGGACGAGCTCGAAGTCAAGGCACGAGTCGACGATCCCGATGGGCTGCGCGCCGCGCTGGCGCGCGCTGGGGCGACGCTCGACTTTCGGGGCGACATGATCGACCGACGGTTCGATCGGGACCGCACGCTCACGCAGCGCGATCAGGTGCTGCGGCTGCGAGAGTTTCGACCGGCCGACGGCAGTCCGGCCTATGGCGTGCTGGGGTGGAAGGGTCCGCCCTCGCAACGCGGGAGGTACCGCCACCGCGCCGAAGCAGAGGCGCGCGTTGCGGCCCCCGACTCGGTGGTGACCATCCTCGAGCAGCTGGGGTATGCGGTGGCGGTGCGCATCGACCGTCGCGTTGAGGTTTATCGAATCGGCCAGGCCGTGCTACGCCTCGAATGGTATCCGGCGATGGATGTGCTGCTCGAGGTCGAGGGCGAGCCCTCCGAGATCGAGCGCGCGATCGCGGCGACGGGCCTCGCCCGGGACCGCTTTCTTCCCGAGTCGCTGCCGTATTTCGTGGCCCAGTACGAGGCCCGTACGGGTCGGGCCGCCCTCCTCGCACGATGAGTGCGTCGGTGAAGATTCCCATGCCGCTGCGCGTTCCCGAGCTCGCGCCATCGCTCGGCCGGGTACTCGTGCCCCGCCGCCTGGAGGAGCCGTGGGTACCGCTCGACGACATTCGCGAAGAGCTCGCGACGCGCGTGATTGAGCTGGGCGGCGAAGGCCGGACTGCCGCCGCGCGCGAGGATCGCGACCGCGTGCTCGACGCGGTGGGCCGGCGCGCCTGGCTCAGCGCGTGGGAAGCGGCGGTGCGCCGCGCGGGCGAGCGCGTGACCGCCGCGCTCGGCGGGGAGATCGAGCGGGCCGCCCGCCGCGTTCGCATGCCGCGACGATTGCGCCGCCGCCGGCTCCTCACGGGTCCCGAGAAGCGGGCGATCGCCGCCCGGTTGGCCGCCGGTGGCGAACCGCTCGTGGCTGCGCTAGATGCGCTTGATGCCGTCGCCACGCGCGTGCGCGAGGCCAGCGTTCTCGACAAACCGGCGCACGCCGAGTGGCAGGAGGCGCTCCGCACCGCCGCGCGCCGTCTCGAGGCCGCGTGGCTCGCGCTCGAGACGCAGGTCGCCGACGAGCACCGTCGCTGGGCCGATGAGATCGACGCTGTTGCGCGCTGGCGGCCCTCGCTTTGGCCGCTGGTCGCTCTGTGGACCCCGCTCGCCGTGGCGCTGGTATGGCTCGGACTGGTGCTGGGCGGCTACCTCCCTGCCCCCGCATGGCTCGCGGCTCGCCTCGGCTTCTGAGCGGCGGGCCGTGACCGCGATCGGCGTCGGTGTCGATCTGGTCGAGGTGTCCCGTGTTGCCGCAATCATCGCCGACAAGGGATCGCGCGTCTTCGAGCGGCTGCTCACGCCGACCGAGCGCGCCTACTGTGAGAGCCGTCCGGACCCGGCGACCCACGTGGCCGTGCGGCTCGCCGCCAAGGAGGCGGTCTACAAGGCGCTGCAGGGAAGCGAGGCGGCCCGCGGAATCGGCTGGCGGGAAATCGAGGTCATCCGCGCCCCCGACGGCCGCCCCGATGTTCATCTCACCGGGTCCGCTGCGGCCCGGGCCGAGCAACTCGGGGTGGGGCGGGTGCTCCTGTCCCTCTCACACACCCATCAGGCGGCTGTCGCCGTGGTCGTGCTCGAGCGGGCGTGATCGGTCAGCTTGAATTCCCGACTAGTTTACTCTAGTATTTGACACCCCCTTATTGAGAATCATTCCCATCTACTGTAAGCCCCTCTTTGGCTTGCTGTTGAGCACCTGCTTGGTCGCCCCCGCGGCCGGCCAGGCGACGGATTCGTTGTCGGTGTCCCGGCGGATCGTGGCGGCGGCCTCGCTCGCCGCCAAGGAGTACGCGATGGGGGTCGCCCCGCGCGGCGGTCGGGTGACCGTGCCCGAGGAAGTCTCGGAGGCGAGACAGTTCCTGGAGCAGGCGCGCCTGGACGTGGGGTCCTTGCCCAGCGCCGTCCGGGCCGTGGCCGACTCGGATCTCGCCCGCCTGGAGGCGATGATCGATCGCGTGGCACCGCCCGACTCCCTGTCCCAGCGGGCGGGAACGCTGATCCAGCGGATCGCCGCTGCCGCGGGGGGCGCGCTCGATCCGTATCCGCTGCGGCCGCCGTCGCTCACCCGCGGCGCGGCGGTGTTTCAGGAGCAGTGCGTGCAGTGCCACGGCGCGACGGGCCGGGGTGACGGGCCCAAGGCGCGCCGGCTCCAGGGACCGCCGCCCGCGAGCCTCGCCGACCGTGCGGCCATGAGCACCGTGTCCCCCGTAGACGTGTATCGGAAGCTCACGATCGGGGTCGCCGGCACGGCGATGCCCCAGTTCGAAGAGACGCTCTCCCCCGAGGACCGGTGGGCGGTCGCGAGCTATGTCGCGACGCTCCGCGCCGACGACGCGATGGTGCGCGAAGGCGAGGGGCTCTACGCCGCGCAGTGCGCATCGTGCCATGGCGCCACGGGGGGAGGAGACGGCCCGCTCGCGAAGTCCCTTTCGGTGCGACCGCCGGCGCTCACCGACCTCGCCGTGCTCGGGCGCTTCACCGACCAGGAGCTCACGCGGCTCATTTTGCAGGGCCGTCCGGGGACGCCCATGCCGGGCTTTGCCCGCACGCTCGATTCGGGCCAGGTGGCGAGCCTCGTCGCGTTCCTCCGCGTCATGCCGACGGCAGAGCGACAGCGGCACGAGACATCGCCTGCCGCCGCGACGTTCTCCACCGTGCGGCGCCAACTGGACTCGGCGGTGGCGCTGCGCTCCGACAAGATCGCCTTCGATGCGTACCTCACCTTCGAGCAGGTGGAGACGGACGTGCGCGCCAGGAACGCCGCACTCGCGAGCGAGCTCGAAGATGCGTTCGCCAGCTTGCGCGCCCGGGCGGGCGCGGGTGCGGGACCCGAGGAGCTCGATGCCATTCATGCCCGGCTGCTGGCGGGGCTCGAGCGGGCCGAGCGGCTGGTCGCCGATCGGAGCTCGGGCGCGAATCTGCTCTTGCAATCGTTCGTGCTCCTCCTGCGCGAGGGGTTCGAGGCGATCCTGATCATTGCAGCGCTGATGGCGTTCCTCGCGAAGGCCGGCGTGGTCGAGCGCCGGCGCCACGTGGCGCAGGGCGCCTGGGCCGCGGTGGGCGCGAGCCTCGTCACCGCCGTCGTGGTGGAGCTGCTGTTCGAGATCACGCCCGGCCAGCGCGAAGCGCTCGAGGGTGTCACCATGCTGCTCGCCACCGCGGTGTTGTTCTACGTGAGCTACTGGCTGCTGTCGAAGATCGAAGTGGCGAAGTGGAACGCGTTCGTGAAGGGTCGGATGGAAGAGGCGCTCTCGACCGGCTCGGGGTTCGCCCTCGCCTCGGTGGCGTTTCTCGCTGTGTATCGCGAGGGCTTCGAGACGATCCTGTTCTACAAAGCGCTCCTGACGTCGGCGGGATCGGCGGGCGGTGCGTCGGCGGCCGGACCGGTAGTAGCGGGCATTCTCCTCGGGGTCGTGGCGCTCGTGATCGTCTACGTCGCGATCAGCCGCTTCGGGATGAAGGTGCCCCTCAAGCCGTTTTTCGCCGTGACGAGCGCGATGCTCTACTACATGGCCTTCGTGTTCGCGGGCAAGGGGATCGCGGACCTTCAGGAGTCGGGGATCCTGGGCACGAGCGTGGTCGAGTGGGCGCCGCGCATTCCGGTGCTCGGCATCTACCCCACCGTCCAGTCGCTGTCGCTCCAGTTCCTCTTGATCGTTCTGCTGCTTGTCGCGGTCGTGTGGCTCCACCGCAACCGGCTCAATGGCGCCGAGCCAGATCGTCGACGGCCGTCGTTCCCATGAGCCCAGGCGGCACCACCGATGCGGCCTCTGGCTCGCGCAACCACGCGATCACCCACACGCCCGCGACTATCATGAGGACACTGGTCAGCTGCGCCAGCGTGAAAGGCCCCAGCAGCCGGTCGTCCTTCGCGCGCACGACCTCCACCAGAAAGCGCTCCGCGCCGGCCAGTACGAGGTAGACGCCGAACCGCCAGCCGACGGCGTGCGAGTGCTCGCGCAGGCGCCACAGCCACCAGAACGCGAGCAGCATCAGCACGGTCTCGTAGATCTGCGTAGGATGGACCGCCACCAGCTGCGCGGGATCCGCCCCCGGGGGGAAGCGGACGTGCATCTGCGTCAGGTTCCCCACGGTCGTGGGCGGTAGCCCTGCGGGAAACGTCATCGCCCAGGGCAGCGTGGACGGGATGCCGTAGTCGTCGTTCACGAGGAAGCAGCCCACGCGCCCGAGCGCGTAGCCGAGCGCGAGCGGCGCGGCGGTGAGCTCCATCGACCAGCGCTCGGGCACGCGCCGCCACCAGCCGAGCCCGAGGACCGCCGCCACGCCTCCGAGAAACCCGCCGTACCACACGAACCCGCCGCGCCGAAACAACGCGTCCCACTCCCCGGTGAGCAGCACATACCAGATCTTGGCCCCGACGATCCCGCCGACCACGGCCGCGAACACGATGTCGGCGGCGTAGTCCTCGTTCATGCCGCGGCGCCGGAGATCGACCTGGATCGCCCAGCCGGCCATGAGGAAGGCGACCATCATCATGATGCCGTAGCCGGTGATGGTGAGCGGGCCCAGCTGGAAGGTCAGCGGGTAGATCGTCATGTCGATTGCGGATTTCGGATTGCGGATTGAGGAGTTTCCACGGTCTCGAGACCGGGTAGTGGGAGATCGGCGCGCGCGTCGAGTGTCCAATCGCTACGCTCGCCCAGCGCCAGCCGGTGCCATCCGGCGCGGGCAATCATGGCCGCGTTGTCGGTGTTCAGGCGTGGGCTCGCGACCGCGACCCGCGCCAGCCCGGACAGCCGCTGCGCCGCGAGCTCCGCGAGCGTGCGGTTGCACGCCACCCCGCCGCCCAGCACCGCCGTGCGATAGCCGGTGGCTCGAACCGCGCGCTCCAGTTTGGTGACGAGCACGTCGAGCACCGCGTCCTGGAAGGCGCGGGCGAGATGCGGCCGGTCCCGTTCGAGATCGTCGCTCGCCCGCACGGCGCGCAGCACCGCGGTCTTCAGACCCGAGAACGAGAACTCGTAGCCCTCGTCCCGCATCGGGCGCGGAAACGAGAAGCGGCGGGGATCGCCCTGGGCCGCGAGCCGCTCGATCGCGGGGCCGCCCGGATAGCCCAAGCCGAGCAGCGCGGCCACCTTGTCGAACGCCTCGCCGGCGGCATCATCGCGGGTCGCGCCGAGCAGGCGGTAGCGGCCCCAGGCGGGCACGTCGAGCAAGAGGGTGTGGCCGCCCGACACGAGGAGCGCCACGAAGGGCGGCGCGAGCTCCGGATCCTCCAGCGCGGGCGCGAACAGGTGGCCCTCCATGTGATGCACGCCGATCAGCTCACGGTCTCCCGCATAGGCCAGGGCCTTGGCGTACACCACGCCCACGAGCAGCGCGCCGACGAGGCCCGGCCCCTGCGTCACCGCCACCGCGTCCACGGCGCTCCAGGCGAGTCCCGCTTCGGCCAGCGCGCGGTCTACCACCGCCGGTAGGGCGGCGAGGTGCGCCCGGCTCGCGAGTTCCGGCACCACTCCGCCGAACACCTGGTGTACGTCTTGGGAGAGGATGACGAGACTGGCGAGCTCGGGGTGCCGCCGCTCGCCCACGAGCACGGCGGCTGACGTTTCGTCGCACGACGTCTCGATTCCCAGAACGACGTCAGCCACGCCCGGTCTTCCGCTTGAGGGACACGGAGTCGGGTACCGCGCGCGCCACCAGGCCCGGCGGCCCGCTCACGGTGAGCCTGGCGTACCCGCCGGGCCCCGCCTTGCCGACCAGGTGCGCCACGACGCGCACGCTGTCCCGCGTGAGCGTGTTCACCCGCGACGCCGGGCCCCGCACCGTCACCGACACTCGTTCCGGGGACAGCAGGAAGCCGGTGAAGCCCGAGGCCGCCGTCGTTATCGGGACGCCGCCGATCGAGCGCTCGATGATCGCGGTCACTTCGCCCGCCATGCGCACCGTCTTGGGTGAGATCCGGACGACGCCCAGGGGGGCGGTGTCGATGGGGACGGTCTGGAAGAAGGGACCGCTCACGCTGGAAATCACGGTCGGCAGCGTCGTCACCGAGTCGAGCTTGGTGAGGCTCTTCTCCGGTCCCACCAGGCGGGCCAGGCTGGGTGTGATCGACAGTCCGCGGAGTACGTAGCCCGACTCGGCTTCGACTTTGACCCGCGGTACGATCCGGACGTCCTTGTGCGACACGGAGTCCAGCAGGATCTCGATATCGCGCGGCCGAATATCGGCCACCGTTACATCGATCCCCTTGGGCAACTCCACGTCGGCGGCCTGGAGCTGGATCCGCCACAGCGCGGTGGAGAACGTGTCGGGGATGACCTTGCGGATCACGCGCGGGAAGGAGCGCAGCTTGAGGATTTCGCTGCCCTTCCCGGCGATCACGACCGTCACGCCGGCGGGTTGCTGCCGAACCGTCCGGCCAGGCGGGATGGCGATCGCCAGTCGCATGACGAAGGTCTGCGACAAGGGCTGCTGCGCCGCGACTGCCACGTACAACATGATCGCGAAGAACAAGGCCGCCAGTTTGATCGGCCAGTTGCGCACGAACAGCTGCCCGAGGCTAGCGCGGACGGTCATCGATCAGCCGTCGGATCAGGGTTTCGTTCACGGGACCGTCCCACTCCGAGGGGCCGATCACCTTCTTGATGATGACGCCGTCGCGATTGATCAAGAAGCTCTCGGGCACGCCGGTGGTCTGATAGTCCTCCTTGATGGCTGCCTTCTGGTCGTGCAGGATGTCGAAGCTCAGCCCCAGCGCCCGCGCGAACGAGATGACCACGGAATCGTCCTGCTCGTCGATGCTCACTGCCACGATCCTGAAGGCGCCGCCCTCCCCCCCTCCCAACCGGCGGTAGATCCGCTCCATCGAGGGCATCTCCACGCGGCACGGCTCGCACCACGTCGCCCAGATGTTGAGCAGCACGACCTTGCCGCGGTAATCGGCGAGGGTGGTGGGTCGCCCGGTCCGCAGGTCGGTGGCGTGAAACCCGGGAGCCGTGGAGCCCACGCCGAGCAGATCGATCTGCGGCCGAATCTTGATGACCAGGGCGGTGCCGAACACCAGCGCCATCACTACGCCGATCGCCACCGTCCATTGCCGCGGTGCCGTCATACGGTCACCAGGCAGCGCCGCCGCAGGTCCTGGACTTCACGCGCGGGGTCGCTGCTCGTGAAGATCGCGTTGCCCGCTACGAACGTGTCGGCCCCCGCCGCGTGGGCGGTCGCAATGGTGTGCGAAGAGATCCCGCCATCCACTTCCAGGAACGCGCGGGAGCCATGTGCCGTGAGCAGGTCGCGCGCCCGGCGGATCTTGTCGTTCGACGCGGGGAGGTAGGTTTGTCCACCGAACCCGGGGTTCACGGTCATGATGAGCAGCAGGTCCAAGTCGGCCACGACTTCTTCCGCGAGCTGCAGCGGTGACCCGGGGTTCAGCGCAAGCCCGGCGAGCACGCCCTGACGCCGCGCCGCCGCGAGCAGTCGCTGCACGTGGACCGTCGCCTCCGGATGGAAGGTGAAGACGGATGCGCCGGCGGCCGCGAACGACTCGAGGTACCGCTCGGGCTCGACTACCATCAGATGCACGTCGATCGGCTTGTCGGTGAGTCCCCGCAGCGCCGTGATCATATTGGCCCCGAACGTGAGGTTCGGCACGAAACGCCCGTCCATCACGTCCACGTGCAGCCAGTCGGCGCCCCCGGCCAGCACCTGCTCCACCTGCCCGGCCAACCGGGTCAGGTCGGCCGACAACACGCTGGCCGAGATACGAATCCCCCCTCCTCCGCCGTTGGTCATCATGGGCTCCGGGCCACGACGATGTCCACGACCGTGCCGGGGGCGGCCAAGGTGCCCGCCGCCGGCTTCTGCCCCACGACTGTCCCGGGGTTCGCGTCGCTCGTTCGGCGTCGGGTCACCGTCCCAAGCGTGAGACCGTCCAGCTCGAGCCGGGTGCGGGCGTCGGCCTGCGACAGGCCCAGCAGGTCGGCGACCGCGATCGTTGGGGCTCCGCGGCTGACGACCACCGTCACCGGTGCCCCCGGACTGAGCACCGAGGTCGCGGCCGGGCGCGTGAGCATCGCGATGCCAGGGGGCGCCGCCGCCTGCACCGACTCCATCTGCGCCACCGTGAGCCCCGCTGCCGCGATGAGACGGCGGGCCAACTCGCCGTCCAGCCCCGCCACATCCGGTACCGGAATCTTGGGCGAGCCCTCGCTCGACACCAGGGTGACTCGTAGCCCTGCCGGAGCGCTCACCCCGGGCGGCGGGTCCTGCCACACGATCGTGCCCTGGGGCGCCGTGGGGTGCGGCTCACTGCCTCCGTCCTGCACCTGGAGGCCGGCTTTTCGGAGCTGGTCCGACGCTTCCTGCAACGACAGGCCCAACACCCGCGGCACGACGCCATGTCCGTGCAACAGCGGCGCGGGGAACAAGAGGAGGTACGCCGTGAGGTAGCCGCCGAGCAGGGCGCCGAGGAGCGCGAGACCCCAGCGACGTGCGCCGAGCGCGTCGAGCGCCGGGAGCTTCCAATCCCGGATCGGTGGGATGTGCCGGCGGAACCGCATCAGCGCACTCGGACGAGTCGCGCCGCGTACGCGCCGTCCATCCCGTGGCGCTGCGGCAGCGACTGGAAGTCGCCGGCGGGCGTGAGCAGATCGGCCGGCACTGCGCCCGCCGCCGGTACGCGGGCGAATTGGGGGTGGCGCGCCAGGAACTCTGTCACGATGTCGCTATTCTCCTCCGGCTCGAGTGAGCACGTCGCGTAGACGAGCAATCCGCCCGGTCGGACCAGCGCCGCCGCCGCAGCGAGCAGGGCTCGTTGGCGCGCCGCGGCTCGGGCGATCGCCCGCTGGGTCACCCGCCAGCGGGCGTCCGGGTGCCGGGCCATCGTGCCGGTGGCGGAGCAGGGGGCGTCCACGAGCACGGCTGCGAGCGCCTCGGACCGGAACGGGGCCGCCAGAAGATCGGCGACCGCGACCTGAATCGCCACTCCGGCGCGCCGCGCCGTCTCGACTAGCCGGCCAACCCGCTCACGCCGCCCGTCGCCGGCCACCACGCTCGCCCCACCTCGCTCGAGCGCAACGGACTTGCCCCCGGGAGCGGCGCAGGCGTCGTAGACCATCGTCCCGGGCGGGAACGCCGCGTAACGACACACGAGTGCGTGGGCGGGATCCTGCACCACGAAGCCGCCTTCCGCGAACCCCGGCAACTGCGCGGGAGGCGGGATGCGGGATGCGGGATGAGTGGCCCCGGCTTGCACGACGACCCCGGCACCACATGGCGCTTCTCGTACCCCGAATCCAGCGTCCGTGAGCCGGGCCCTGAGCGTCGCAACATCCCAGCGAGCGGGCTGCAGTGTAAGCGGTGCGCGAGAGTCGTTCCAGGCCACCAAGCGTTTAGTGTCGCTATGCCCGAACTGCCCTTTCCAGCGCTCGACGAGCCAGAGCGGGTGCGTCCCTTCCGCATCCCGCATCCCGGTTCCCGCGACCGTCAGGGAGTCCTTTAGGGCATCTCGCGCGACCTTCCGCAACGCCTGGTTCACGTACCGCGCCGCCTTCTCGCCGGCGACCTCCCGCGCCAACTCCACGCTGGTCGACACCGCCGCGTACGCCGGCACGCGCGCCAGCGCACGGAGCTGGTAAGCCCCGAGCCGGAGCACGTCGTGGAGGCGAGGATTGGCGGTCGCGAGCTCGAGCATCCGATCGAGCTGGCCGCGGCGCCGCAGCACGCCGGCCGCGAGCTCGTAGGCGAGTCGGCGGTCGCGCTCGACCAAGTTGGCGAGCGCCCCATCGCGGGCGCCCTGGAGAGTGGCACCCCCGCGCACTGCGTCGAGCATCTGCAGTGCCGCGCGCCGGGCGGCAGTGGCGCTCCTAATCCAGCATCCCTTCGAGCGGCGAGGACGGCATCGCGACCTCGCGTTTGGGCATGCGGCCGGCGAGGTACGCCGCGCGCCCAGCGTCGACGGCCCATCGCATGGCGCGCGCCATCGCCACGGGATCGCGCGCTGCGGCGAGCGCGGTGTTCATCAGGATCCCGTCCACGCCCTGCTCCATGGTGAGACACGCGTCCGATGCGGTTCCGACGCCGGCGTCGACCACCACCGGCACCTTGAGCCGTCGCTTGATCGTCCGCACGCCGAGCGGGTTCAGGAGCCCGAGCCCGCTCCCAATCGGTGAGGCGAGCGGCATCACGGCGGCACAGCCCGAGTCTTCGAGGCGCAGCGCGGTCACGAGGTCCTCGTTCGTGTAGGCGAGGACCTTGAATCCCTCCGCGACGAGCGTGCGGGTTGCGACCAGCAGGCCTTGAACATCCGGGAGCAGGGTCTCCTGGTCGCCGATAACCTCGAGCTTGATGAACTCGTTGAACCCCGCCTCGCGGGCGAGGCGCGCGTAGCGGACGGCATCCTCGGCGGTATAGCACCCCGCGGTGTTCGCGAGCAGGAAGTACCGCTTCGCGTCGAGGTGATACAGGACGCCCTCCTCCTTCGTGCGGTCCAGGTCCACGCGTCGGACCGCGACGGTGACGATCTCGGCGCCGGACGCGTCGATCGCCCGGGCCATCGTGTCGTTGTCCCGGTACTTCCCCGTACCCACCATGAGACGCGAGTGGAACGAGCGTCCGCCGATGGTGAACGGCGTGTCCTGCATCGTCTCTACGGCCGTAGTCATGCTCAACCCCCTCCGACGAAATGCACCAACTCGATCGCGTCGCCCGGCGCGACCGTCACCGCTGCGAGCCGAGGCCGCCGCACGATCGTGCGGTTGTGCTCCACGACCACGGCACGCGGGTCGAGCGCAAGCGATTCCAGCAGCTCGAGCAGTGTGGCCCCCCGCGCCACCGCGCGAGGCTCGCCGTTCACTGTGACGTCAACCATGTCGTTCATCCGTTCAGCTCCAGGAGCAGGCGCCGCGCGGCCTCCGCCGGATCGGCCGCGTGCCACAACGCCCGGATCGCGGCTACTCCGTGGATGGCGGCCCCGGCCATGAGCTCGGGCATCCGCTCGGGCGTCACGCCCCCGATCGCGATGATCGGCAACCCAAGGCCGACGATTTCCTTCAACCGCGCGAGGCCCAGCGGCGGCCGATCGGGATGGGTGGCGGTTGGAAACACCGGCCCTACCAAAAGATAGTCGGCGCCGCCGGCGTGCGCGGACTCCGCCTCGCGCAAGTCGTGCACCGACCTGCCGATCCACCAACCGGGGTTCAATCGACGCGCGTCCTCGGGCGCCAGGCTCCCCTGCCCCAGCTGGACGCCCGCTGCGCCGACGGCGAGCGCCACATCGAGACGGTCATTCACGAACAGGCGGGCGGGCGGACAGGCGGACAGTCGGACGGCGAGCTCGTAGTGCTCGAGGCCGGATAGCGCGCGACCGCGCGCGTGGAAAGCGAGGTCCTCGCGACCGCCCGTGGTGAGTTGCTGCGCTACTCGATCCAGGTCCGGCCGGCGGGCGATCCGCTCGTCGGTGACGGCGTGCAGCCGGGGCAGGGCCGGGAGCGCCTTCACCCGAAGCGCTGGCCCGCCTGCGCGCCGCGCCCGCGGACCCACTCCGCGGCGGCCATGCGCGCCTTACCCGCGGGTTGGACCTCCTCGATCCGGACCGCTCCTTGTCCCGTCGTGATCTGCAATCCGTCGTCGGTCTTCTGCACTTCTCCCGGCGCACCGCGGCCCTCCACGACTCTGGCGCCGAACAGCTTGATCTCACGGCCGTCGAGCTCGGTCCACGCTCCCGGCCTGGGGTCGAGCGCGCGGATCAGCCGCGCGACCCGCTCCGCCGGGTCGGCCCAGCGGATGCGCGCGGTTTCGCGCGTCAGCTTGGGCGCGTACGTCGCGCGCGCCTGTTCCTGGGGGTGCGGCTCGAGGCCGTTGGTCTCTGACAGTGCCAACGCTTCGACCAGGGCCTGCGCGCCCATCTCGGACAGATGCTCCGAGAGCTCGCCGCCCGTCGCTTCGGGGTCGATATCGTGCGGGATCTGGAGGAGAATCGGCCCCGAGTCGAGGCCCGCCTCCATCTGCATGATCGTGACCCCCGTCTGCGTGAGGCCGTTCAGGATCGCCCATTCCACCGGCGCCGCGCCCCGCAACTCCGGGAGGAGCGACGGGTGGAGGTTGATCATGCCGTGCCGCGGGAGGGCGAGCAGTTCGGGCTTGAGAATATGGCCGTATGCGACCACCACACCGACGTCAGGCGCGAGCCCGCGGAGACGCTCCACGAAGTCGGGGTCGCTCGGCCGATCGGGTTGGAGCACCGGGACGTCCTCGGCATCGGCCGCCGTCTTCACGGGAGGCGGGACCGCGGTCGAGCGGGAGCGTCCCTGAGGCTTGTCCGGCTGCGTGACCACCGCGACGACGTCGAACCCTTCGCCGAGCAATGCGTCGAGGGAGGGAACGGCGAACTCCGGCGTTCCGAAAAAGACCACGCGCACTCAGAGCTCGCCCGCCGGCTCCGGCGTCACGTCTTTCACGTACCCGGACTGCCCCTTGCGCGACTTCTTCCACTTGGCGAGGAGCAGTCCCCGTTTCACCGCGCTCAAGTGGTCGAGGAAGAGCACCCCATCCAGGTGGTCGATCTCGTGCTGCGCCGCCCGCGCCTTGAAGCCGGAGAGCTCCACCTTGTACGGGCGGCCGTCGCGATCGAGCGCCTCGAGCGTGATGCTGAGCGGACGCTCGACCTCGCCGTAAACGTCCGGGATCGAGAGACACCCTTCCTCCGCGGTTTCCTGCAGCTCGCTCGCCTGCACGATGCGCGGATTGATCAGGACCAGCGGCGGCGGGGCATCTTCGCCCACGTCGATCACGGCCACGCGCCGGGCGACGCCGATCTGGTTCGCTGCGAGCCCCACCCCCTTGGCGGCGTGCATCGTCTCGAACAAGTCGTCCACCAGGCGGCGCACGGCGTCGTCCACGGCGGCAACCGGGGTCGAGCGCTGCCGCAGCACGGGCGAGCCGAGCAAGTGGAGCTGGCGGATGGTCACTGCGGCTTGGCGGCCTCGACCGAGCGGTTCAGGATGTTCGCGATGTTGGTACGCTGCACGATCAAGCGCGACTCCCCGCTCTTCACCGTGACTTCGTCGTCCTTCAGGTGCACGACCTCGCCGATGATGCCCCCCGAGGTGACGATGCGGTCGCCGCGCTGCAGTGACGAGAGCAGCTGGCGGTGCTGTTCCTGCTGCCGCCGCTGCGGGCGGATCAACATGAAGTAGAAGATCGCGATCAGGGCACCGATCTGGACCAGGAAGACGGTCATTCCGCCGCCGGCACTCTGGCCGGAGGGAGCGAACAGCAGGGCGAACAGTCCGTGCGCGGTCATGCGGATCCCGAGTGCAGGTAGCGGCGGCGCCACTCCGCGGCCCAGGGGCCGAAGGCGCTCCGCCGGATCGCAGCCCGCATCTCACCCGCGAGCCGGATCAGGTAACGAACGTTGTGCAACGACAGGAGCTTGAGCCCCAGCAGCTCCTCGGCCATGAACAGATGGCGGAGATAGCCGCGCGAAAACGTGGTGCAGGTCTCGCAGTCACAGCTCGCGTCGAGCGGCTGCGGATCCTCGCGGTGCTCGGCGTTGCGGATGTTCACCGGACCGTCGGGTGTGAAGGCCGAGCCGTTCCGGCCGTTGCGCGTCGGCGCGACGCAGTCGAACAGGTCCACCCCGCGCTCCACCGCCGCCACCAAATCCTCCGGGAATCCCACGCCCATAAGATAACGCGGGATGGCGGGGAGCTTCGGCTCGAGGCGCTCCAGCATGTCGTACATGACCGTCTTGGGCTCCCCGACGGAAAGGCCACCGATGGCCAGGCCGGTCCACTCCCCGAGCGCCAGGATCTGCCGCAGGCCTTCGGTGCGGAGCTGGAGATGCGTGCCGCCCTGCAAGATGGGCCATAACGTCTGGTTGCACGACGCTACGACGCTACGTTGTACGTCGCCTTCCGCAGAGCTCCTACGACGTAGCGACGTAGCGTCGTACGACGCTCTCAGCTCCGCGTGTCGTTTCCGGCAGCGCTCCAACCATCTCATCGTCCGATCCAGAGCGTCCCGCGCGGTCGCCGCGTCCGCTCCCCCCGGCACTACATGATCGAACGCCATCGCAATGTCGGCGCCGAGCACCCACTGGATCTCCGTGGCGCGCTCGGGCGTGAGGGTGCGGCGGCCGCCGTCTACATGACTCTGAAACTCCACGCCGTCGTCGTCCACCCGGCGGAACCCCTCGAGCGAGAACACCTGAAAGCCACCCGAATCGGTGAGGAGCGGACGATCCCAACTCATGAAGCGATGCAGGGCGCCGAGCTTCTCGACCACTTGCTCGCCGGGCCGCACGTGCAGGTGGTAGGTATTGGCGAGCACCAGCGTCGCGCCGGCGGCGCGGAGATCGGCGGGAGAGAGCGCCCGCACCGTCCCTTGAGTTCCGACCGGCATGAACACCGGTGTCTCGACCGTGCCGTGGGGGAGGGAAAGGGTGCCGGCGCGGGCGGGGCCGCTCTGCGCTGCGATCTTGAATTCGAACATGGACGCTTCAGTGACCCCCGGGCTCGCGCCCGGGGTCAGTGGGCGCGCCGGGGGATGACTGACCCCGGGCGCCAGCCCGGGGATCCCGGGAGGGTGGGACTACACGACCGCCATCGCATCGCCATATGAATAGAACCGATATCTCTCTTTCACCGCTTCTTGATACGCTCGCATGACTCGCTCATAGCCCCCAAACGCGCATACCAACATTAGCAGCGTCGAGCGCGGCAGGTGGAAGTTCGTGAGCAAACGGTCCACCGCGCGAAATGTGTATGGGGGATAAA
>Ga0207646_10001596_pt1 | contig 27665 bp, 27 predicted proteins | sample KBSK5502metaG_FD_184343 | JGI IMG/M metagenome (GOLD analysis project Ga0207646, IMG submission 184343) | Corn, switchgrass and miscanthus rhizosphere microbial communities from Kellogg Biological Station, Michigan, USA - KBS K5-50-2 metaG... | ecosystem: Host-associated > Plants > Roots >...
CGCGGATCGGTGCCGTAAAGGACGACCCGCCGTTTCGAGATTGGACGTAGTAGGTGTCATAAACCTGGACGCCGGTCTGCCAGAGGTTGTTGTCCAGCGGTGCGGTCAAGGCATTGAAGGCGACGCTCACGGTGCCGTCGGGTGCGACGGCCACCGCCGGGAAGAAGGCATTGCGGCCCCCGACCCGCGCGATCACGCCCAGATTCGTCCAGTTGACCCCGTCGCTGGACACCGCCGCTTTGACGTCGCCGGTGCCGTTGCCACCGGCGAAATCGCACCACACGACATAGACCTTTGTGCTGCTGGGATCGGCGGCCGGGTGCGGGAAGCAATCGACCCGGGCGCTCATGCCGGGCACCCGGTTGAAGAGATCGACCACGTCAAACGGTGTGCCGGTCAGCGGGTAGTCCACCACGGGCGAGATGGTGATCGGCGCGGTGAACGTCTGGCCGCCGTCGGTCGAGGTGGCGACCACCTGCAGGGTCGCCGTATGGGTGGTGTCCTCGTTCTCCGACCAGAAGGCCTCCACCGTCCCATCGGACGCAACCGCCATCTGCCCGGTCTCGCGGAAGCCCTGCCCAAAGTTGTTGTTGGCGCCGCTCACCTGCACCGAGTTGGACCAGGTCACCCCGCCGTCAGCGGAGTGCGCGACGAAAAGCTTGACGTTGCCGTTGCCGGCGCAGTTGGCGCAGAAGACAGCCCAGAAGACGTAGACGCGGCCGTAGAACGGGCTGTTCGGGTTCTTGTTGTCGACGGCCAGCCACTCGTGGTCGTCGAAGTTGGCCTTGGACACCGACGACACCTCGACCGGGGTCTGCCAGGTCGCCCCATCATCGAAGGATCGAGCCACGCCGGTCGCCTCGCTGAAGTGCAGGTCGGGATCCACGGGATCCTCGAGGCCGGCGTAGTAAATGACGGTCCCGCAGCCGTAGCTGAACGAGCCGTCGGGGCATTGGCGCGGTCCGTTATCGAGGCTTGGATCGCCCCCGGATACGCGGCCGGGCGTGCCGGGCAGGATCCCACCTGTCCAGTTCTGCCCGTCGGCCGAGCGGTAGAAGCCGGAGACGCCGACGCCTTTTTTGAAGGGACAGGGGCTGGCCCCCGGCACCGTGGTCCCGGGGCAGGGCGGCTCCTGAATCTCATCGTTGGCGCCGGCAACCAGGACGCCCGTGACGGGGTCCCGGGTGATCGACGTCTCGTTCTGCTTGTTGCTCGAGAAAGCCAGGTTGTGGTCCTGATCGACGAGGTTGTTCCCCGAAACCGAGGGCCCGGATGGTAGGGCGGCCAGGCCGGCGGTAGCGGGCTGGACCAGACCGAGGGCGAACGCGGTCGGGAGCACGACAAGGGCAAACAGGCGTTGTCTTAACACGCTTCCCTCCAAACAGCTGTTAATGCGATGCAGCGCTGCCGGTCATTGTAAAGATCCTGGAAAGCCTCGACAAGACCTGGATGGCTCGGGCTTCGCCGTCGGCGAGATCGTCCAGGCCGCCTGCCTCGTCACCGCGGCGGCAGCCCGATGCCTCGCAACCTCACCTCTTTTCCCGCCTGGTGCAACAGGCCGCCCATCCACGCCGCAGCCAAGGTGAACGCAAGGCGCCGCGCCGCGGCTTCGGCCGCGGCACCGTCGTCGCCGATGGTTTTCCGCGCCAGGTCGAGGGCGCAATCTCGTTCCGGCGCATCCAACCGCCCCAGCTCGCCGGCCAGCGCCTCCAGAGCCTCGGCTTTACGCAGGACGTGCAAGACATCCAGCGACAGCACGCTGGTGGTCCCCTCCCAGATCGGAAGCACCTGGGCATCACGCAGCAGGCGCGGTAATCCCGTGTCTTCCATGTAGCCCTGCCCGCCGAAGCACTCGATCGCCTCCGACGCGACGCTCACAGCCTGCTTCCCCGTGTAGAGCTTGGCCAGCGCAACGCCGACCCGGAATAGCGCCACCTCGGCGGCATCGGCCGTGCCGGCCTCGATCCGCCCCAGCAGCTGCGCCATCCGCATCGTGAGGTAGAGGGCGCCATCGGCTTCGGCGCCCATTTCCCCCAGCACTTCACGGTGGAGCGGGTGCTCCTCGAGTTTTCGGCCGAAGGCCTCGCGCTGGGCGGCGTAGGCCGTCGCCAGCATGACAGCCCGCCGCATGATCGCCGCGGCGGTGATGGCGTTGTGCAGTCGGGTGATGTTGAGCATGGCGGTCATCTGCGCGAAGCCACGCTCCGCCGCTCCCACCAGCTCGGCATGCGCGCCGTCGAGCGTGACCTCGCCCGTGGCCATCGCACGCGTGCCCAGTTTGTCTTTCAGCCGATCGATGCGATAGCGGTTACGCCGGCCATCGGGGCCATCCCGGCGCACGACGAAAAGGGCGAGCCCGCGGGTACCCGGTGCGGCGCCCTCGGGTCGGGCCAGCGCCAGTGCCACCTCGGAGCCGATATTTGAGCAGAAGAATTTCCGACCGAACAGGCGCCAGTCGTCACCGTCGCGTTTGGCGGCCACTGCGTTCCGTCCAACGTCTGAGCCGCCCTGGCGTTCGGTCATCCATTGTCCCGACGTCCACGCCTGCGCGGAGTCACGCGTAACCAGATGCGCGAGCACGTCGCGACGCTGGCGCTTATTCCCGGCGTCTGTCAGCACTCGGGCGGCACCGTCCGTCATGGCGACCGGACACAGGAACGTGGCAGTGGAGGGGGCGAAGAGGTAGCAGAGCGCGGCCTGCACGACTCTCGCATTGCCGCCGAGACGCGCCAGCGTTTCCCGCTCGTAGGGCAGGGCGACGAGCCCGTTCGTTGCGGCATTGGCGGCAAGCTGTCGCCAGGCATCCGGGTAAACGACCTCGTCGACCCGGTCGCCCCAGCCATCGAACGGCCGCAGGACCGCCGGCTGGTGTTCGCATGTGTCGCCCCAGCGTTCCAACTCGTCGCCGGCCGCGCGACCCATTTCGACCAACGAAGGCGCCGCCCATGTAAGCATCTCTGGTGGCAACCACGCTCCAAGCAGCCGTTGCAACGAGTCGTCGGCGTGCCACGTGTTGGCCGGCAGCAGCTCTGCTGAGGGAGCGTTGCGGCGGTCCACTGCACGGCGAGGATACACGTAGACTTCATCGCTGTGACCACCCCCGTTTTTGGTGCGTCGATCCGCCGTGTCGAAGATCCACACCTGATTCGCGGCGCCGGGCGTTACGTCGACGACCTGCAGCCCGCCGGCTGCCTGCACCTCGTGTTTCTTCGAAGTCATCTGGCCCACGCGACCATCGGCCGTATCGACCTCGCGGCGGCGCGGAAGGCCACCGGCGTGGTGGCGGTTTGGTCGGCCGCTGAGCTGCAGAATGTGAAGCCGCTGCGGATCGAAGAAGGCGTCGATGGGATGACGCTCCCCGAGCGACGCGTGCTCGCCAGCGGCCGCGTCCGACACGCCGGCGAGGCGGTTGCGATGCTGGTGGCGGAATCACTGACTGAGGCGCGCGATGCCCTCGAGCTGATCGAGCTGGACCTCGAACCGCTGCCGGTGGTCACCGACATGGAGCGCGCCCTACAGGAAGACGCGCCCCTCCTCTATCCGGACCTTGGCACCAACGTCGCCTTCCGGAAGGAGTTGAAGCGTGGTGCGCTTAAGCGCTCCTTCGACCGCGCCGATCTCGTCGTGCGGGAACGCCTCGTCAACCAGCGGTTGATTCCTGCGCCCCTCGAGCCGCGTGGCGCGGTGGCGTGGATGGACGGCGAACGCCTGACGGTACAGGTTTCATCCCAATCGACCTACGGCGTCCGCGACACCGTCGCCGAGTGCCTCGGACTCGACGCGGACAGGGTTCACGTCATCGTCGAGGACGTTGGGGGCGGCTTTGGCAGTAAAGGCGGGTCCATGGCCGAGGAGATTGCGGTGGCGGAGGCCGCTCGGCGCCTGGGCCGGCCGGTCAAGTGGATCGAGGAACGCTCGGAGAACTGCGCCGTCACCTGGCATGGGCGCGGTCAGCTGCAAGAGGTCGAGCTCGCGGCTCAGCGAGACGGGACCGTCCTCGCCATTCGCTCGCGCATCCTCGCCGATATGGGTGGTCACCTCGAGGTCTACAGCGCCTTCATCCCCCTCATCACGCCGGACCTGCAGACGGGCTGCTACCGGATCCCGGTGTCGCAGAGCAGCGTGGTGGGTGTCTATACGAACACCGCGCCAACGGGCCCGTATCGGGGCGCCGGCCGACCGGAGGCAGCGTTCTTGATCGAGCGGATGATGGACCGGCTCGCCGGAGAGCTGGGCATCGACCCGGTCGAGCTGCGCCTGCGCAACTTCATCAACCCCTCGGAATTTCCGTACACCAACGCGGGAAAGCTGACCTACGACAGTGGCGATTACGCGCGGACCTTGACGCGCCTGGTCGAGGTGGCCGGCTACCGGCAACTGCGCGAGGCCCAGCGCCGGGCTCACGACAACGGGACGCTGCAGGGGATCGGCATCGCCACCTACGTCGAGATTGCCGCCGGGACGGATCCCGATCGGGCCACGGCGCGCGTCGAGTCCGATGGCAGTATCACCGTGATCACCGGCTCGACGCCGCATGGCCAGGGCCATCAGACCACCTGGGCCCAGATCGCAGCCGACCAGTTCGGTGTCCCTCTCGATCGGATCACGGTCGTTTACGGCGATAGCGACCTTCCTGCCTATGCGGTGGGCACTTTCGGGAGTCGCAGCGCCGCCGTGTCCGGCTCTGCGGTTCACCAGACGGTGACCGCCCTGACCACGCAGCTACGCTCGCTGGCGGCTGCCGCCTTCGAAGCCGCGCTGGCCGATGTCGTGCTCGAGGACGGCGCGCTTCAGGTTCGCGGCGTGCCGGCGCGGGCGATGTCGCTCGAGCAGCTCGCTGGGTGGGCGATCGAGGCCGGGCGCCAGGATGAACTGTCGGCCCAGACGGAGTTTGCCGCGCCCGCCGAGGTCTTTCCCTTTGGCGCGCACCTGGCGCAGGTCGAGGTCGACCGGGAAACGGGCGCTGTCACGGTCCTCCGCTACGTCGCGGTCGACGACTGCGGCCCTGTGATCAACCCGATGATCGTTGACGGACAGGTGCACGGGGCGATCGCGCAAGGCCTCGGCCAGGCGCTCTACGAAGGCGTCATCTACGACGAAGAGGGCCAGCTCCTGACCGGCAACCTGACGACCTACCTCCTCCCCACCGCGGCCGACCTGCCGATGTTCGAAACCGAGCGGACGGTCACGCCGAGCCCGAACAACCCGATGGGGGTCAAAGGGATCGGCGAAGGCGGGACCACCGCCTCAACGCCGGCGGTGGCGAACGCGGTGATGGACGCGCTGCGCCCAATTGGGATCCATCAGCTCGAGATGCCGCTCACGCCCTACCGAATCTGGTCGGCGATCCATGACGCCGCGCCGCGTAACCGGACCTAGTTAAAAGTGCTCAAGGAGCCAGCGGTGGACTTCGGGGATCCGTTGCTGTATGAGGGTGAGGTGGCCGTCCTCATCGCTTAGGTGCGCATCGACGCCCGGAATCCGCTGAGCCAGCCACTCACCGTGCTGGAAGGGTACAAACCGATCTTGTCGACCATGCCACAGCATCACGGGATGATTGATGGCCGTGACGTCAAAGCCCCATGGATGGAGCATCGCCCAGCCGTCGTCCCACCATCCCTCGATGCCCGGGGCGAGCCCGTCCTTCGTGTTCTGGGTCAGATGCGCCGCCAGTTCTCCCGTCATCACCGCCGCATCCGTGGGGGTCAGCAGGGTCTGCATGAACTCTCGCATGCCTTCCGCCGTCGCCGTCAGCACGCCCTCCCGATCGCTGAGGGTCTTGGCTCTTGCCGCTGTGGGATCGTCCAGCATCAACTTCGTGTCGTCAACGTTCAGCTCGCCCATGCCGGCGAAGTAGTCGAAGCCAGGCGCGCCGTAGGGCGCCGGCGATGCCAGCGAGGCCACCGCCACCAGCCGATCCGGTAGCAGCGCCGCGCAGGCGAGCGCGTGCGGACCGCCTCCCGAAATTCCCCAGACGGCGAATCGATCGATGTCGAGCGCGTCGGCGATGGTTCGCACGTCCGCGGCACAGTCGGCGATGGTGCGCCCTGGCTGGGCCGTCGACCCACCGTAGCCGGGCCGGTCGTAACTGATCAGGCGGATCCCTTGCTCGTGGGCGAGTTTGAGGTGGGGGCCGTAGAGATTGCGCGAGTTTGGGGTGCCGCCGTGCACGAGAACGGCGCGGCCTCTGCCATCGCCGCCTTCCTGGACCCGAAGGTTCCGCCCGTCCGGCGTGCGCAGGGTCGAGTCGATCACGCCCATGCCGGCGCTAAATCTCCGCGCCGGTCACCCTGACCGGCTGGATCTTGAGGGTGACCCGGTGCTCGTCCGCCTCCAGGTCACGGAATTTCTTTCCGGTGTAGCGTTCGGCCAGGTGGTCGATGAACTCGTGCCGCGGGTCCGGAATGAGGCTGACCAGGCGGCCGTGGATCTGCGCGTAGCGGTCCGGCACCTTCGGATCAACGAGGAGCATGGTGACCTCGGGGTCGCGTTGAAGATTCTTCGGCCAGGCGCGACTCGTGTTGCTGTTCAGCCAGATGAAGCCATCTTTGAGCTCGAACCACACTGGATTCAATTGCACCGAACCGTCGGCGCGCTTCGTTGCCACCGTGACCAGAATGGGCAGCGCCGCCAGCTTCTGCACCGCCGGACTCAGCGCCGAGACGGCCTTACCCCCGGCCATCGATCGACCCGGTGACACGAAGCGGCTCGAGCTGGATCTTGATCCGGCCCGTCCGCGGGCCCTGGTAGTCCGTTTTCAAGTAACGATGGGATAGATGATTGATATGGTCGCCACCCGGGTCTTCGGCCCAGTTGACCATCCGGCCCTCGACCTGGGCCCAACGAAACATTTGCTTCGGGTCGATCAGCAGCAACGTGATGCGCGGGTCGCGCTGGAGGTGCTTGAACCAGCCGCGATTCGTCCCGCCGTTGATCCAGAACGATCCATCCTTTTGCTCGAACCACACCGGCACGATCTCGACGCTGCCGTCCTTGCGATTGGTCCCGATGATCGCCGGAAAGACCTCCTGGGTGAAGGCCTGCATTTTCGGACTGAGCTCGACTGCCATCACACTACCTCCCACTTGAAGAGTCGGGTCGCAAGGACGACGGCGATTGCGAGCCACACGAAGATGCCGAGCATGTCGCCGCGGATCGCCCAGAGGGAGGCGCCGTCGACGCTGATGCTGCGCAGCGCATCGGAGACGTAGGTCAGCGGCGAATACTGGGTGACGGTCTGCAGCCACTCGGGCATGTTGGACCGCGAGAAGAAGATGCCCGACAAGAACATCAGGGGCAGCGACACGAGGTTGGCGATCGGCGCCGCGGTCTCCTCACTCTTGGACGCCCCGGAGATGGCGAGGCCCATGGCCAGGAAGATGCCGCCGCCGATGATGCCGACGATCAGCAGGTACAGGACATTGCCCGCGAAGTGGAAGTGTAAGAGAAAGAACCCCACCGCCAGCAGGACGCCGATCTGCAGCGCCACCGTCGTCAGGCGGGTCACCAGTTGGGAGAAAAAGAAATCGCGAACCCGCATCGGGGTGGCCATCAGGCGCCGGAGAATGCCGCGCTGTTTCCACTGGACGAAGGTGAAGACGACGCCGAACAGCCCGGTTTGCATGATCGAAAGGGCGATCATCCCCGGCACCAGGAAGTCGACATAGGTCAGGTTGCGACTCTGCACCGGCTTGGAATCCAATGTGAGCGCCGGCGTGATGCCGGCGAAGGCGAAAGATGCGCGATTGACGAATTGGTTCATGATCGCGATCGCGACCTGCGAATTCTGAGGGTTGCCCTGGTTGTAGTAGGCGGTGATCGCGGTCGAGCCCTGACCGATCGATGCCGGTAGCACCGCTACGAGGTCCCGGCTGCCCTGTTGCAGCTCGTGCTTCTCACTATCGAGGCTGCCGGTGTGCACCTTCACGGCCTTGATCCCTTTGAGATCGCTGATGATCGTGCTGCTGACCTGGTTGTGGGCCTGATCGACGACGCCGATGTTGACGCTGGGAGTGCCACTCCCGAAGTTGATCAAGCCGAAGATCCCCATGATCATCAGCGGCACGAGCAGACTGAAGAAGATCGCGCCGCGGTTGCGGAAGTACGCCTTCAGCGACGACCAGGTCAGCATGACGAAGGGACTGTGCGTCACGTCAGCTTTCGCGCAGCCCGTGCCCGGTCATGTCGAGGAAGACGTCCTCGAGATTGGCCGAGCGCTCCACCCGATCCTTGTGAAACCCCTTGTCGAGCAGCCGCTCGATCAGGGTGTCGGGCGGCTCCATGGCCAGGATCTTTCCATGGTCCATGATCGCCACCCGGTCGCAGAGCGTTTCGGCCTCGTCCATGTAGTGCGTGGTGAGCACGATGGTCCGACCTTCCGCCCGAATCGATTCCGCCAGCTCCCACAGGTTGCGTCGAGCTTGCGGATCCAGCCCGGTGGTGGGTTCGTCGAGGAAGAGGATCTGGGGCTCGTTGACAAGCGCGGTCGCGATACTGAAGCGCTGCTTCTGTCCGCCCGACAGCTTCGTAACCGTCGAACGCGCCTTCTCGGTCAGGTCCACCTTCTTCAGGATCGCCATGGCATCGACCGAGCGGTGGTAGAGCGCCCCGAACATGTCGAGCAGCTCGAGCAGGTTCAGGCCATCGAAGAAGGCCGAGGATTGGAGCTGCACCCCGATCAGGTTCTTGACCTTGTCCGGGTCCTTGCGGACGTCGATGCCGGCGACGATCGCCTGGCCGTCGTCCGCGCCACGCAGGCCCTCGAGGATCTCGACCGTCGTCGTCTTGCCGGCACCGTTGGGGCCGAGCAGCCCGAAGATCTCGCGCTCCTTGACGCGGAACGAAATGCCGTCAACCGCCACCAGGCTCCCGTACCGCTTTCGCAATCCGTCGACGACGATCGCGAACCCCTGCGACTGGGTGCCAAGACTGGAATCTCCTGGTCGAGTGACCACGCTCATGCCCGAGACATTATCGCCGCTGTCCCGGTTTGACCTCAGGTCTCAGATCGCAGACGCACCGAGCGGGCGTGCCACGGTAGGGCCGGAAAGGCGAAACAACTCGCTCATGATGCCAGCGTCTTCTCGAAGATCACGATCTCTTCACCTGGGACGAAGCCGAGCTCGCGATTGATGGCGAGCATGCCAGCGTTGTCGGCTCGATTATCGGTGTGCACACGCGTGATCCGGTTTTCGGTGGCGTAGCGCGTCACCATCATCTTCAAGGCGCGGGCGATTCCGCGTCGCCGGTAGTCGCGCCGCACGCCGGTGTCGCCGACTTCAGCATCGCCGTCGGGTCGGCGCACGAGATACGAGAGTCCCACGAGCCGCTCGCCATCCCGAGCGACGTAGAACCCGTCCAGCAGCACCCCGGGCCGCTCGAAGACGCTGCGCCTAAATGTTTCCGGCGCCGGATCCTCCCAGTCGACGTGCGGCTCGTGCGGCATGTCACGCCAGATTTGCACGGTCAATCGATAGAGCTCATCGCGCGCGTGGGGCGAGTCGATGGCCGGAAAGGCCACGGTTTCAATCCCCTCACCCCGGAGGCGATCCCGCAACTCTGTCAGCCCGCTCAGGCCAACCGTCGACGGAGTCTGGACGGAGGTTCGGTATCGTTCGAGCTCGACGTATCCGCGCAAGCCGACGAACGGCAGGGCGGCCGGCAGATTGGTCTCTCGCACCTCGGCCTCCACCCATCGGATGTGATTCGCGACGGCAAAACCCTCGACTTCATCGGCCAGGCGAGCGCCAAGACCCTGGCGTCGATACGCGGCAGCGATGCCCACCAGGGCCGCGGCGCGATCCTGATATCGCGAGCCGTCTTCACTGAGCGCCGCTTCGGCCACCCCGGCCAGTGCTCCATCCGCGGTCCATGCGCCGAGCCGGAGCATGGGCTCGTCCGGTGGCCGCAACGTCTCATCAAACTGCAACGCCTCGACGTCGTCCTGCCAGTAGCGGACCTGGTTGACCAGGCTGAGCCACGACGCGAGGTCTGCGGGCTCCACCGGCCGAATGACAAAGGCCGTGCGCGTATTGGTCATATGATGCCGGATGATCTAGAAGGTCAGCGAGACCATGCCTTTGACGGACGCGGCATAGATCACGCAACCGACGAACCAGACGTTCGTGCGGTAATGGGTCAGGGTGGCGCTGAAGGACCCGCTGCCGGTGCCACCATTGATTCCTACACCGCTCAGTCCACCATGTACTGCGTACGTCTGGTCGGTGCAACCGCTGAACCCACTGGTCTGGGAAACGGTGCCGCCCCAGGGAACGAAGGCGCCTTTGATGGCGGCCGGCCAGCCACCCACGAGCGTGTCGAGCTGGAAGTTTCCACCCGTGATGTAGGCCGGGTGGTAACTCAGATCCTGATGCTTGACGTCGATGTACCAGGTGCCGTCATAGCTGCCCGTGGCCGTACCGACAAACTGACCCTCAGTATTGGTCGCATTTGGTAGTTCCGTGCCACTGATCGATTCCGAGTAGGTACTGCTGGCGGCCGCCGTGACGGCCAGGACCAGCGCGGCAACAATAGCCAGCGTGAGCGAAAGCGCGGACTTCTTCATGATTCCCTCCCACCCTCTTGATTGAGCGCTGCTTCCAGAATCTCGAGACCGCGGTCCAGTTCTTGCTCGCTGATGACCAGGGGAAACAACAAACGGATCACGTTGTCGTCAAGGCCGGCCTTGAGGATGGCGAGACCATGAGCGTGGCAGTAGCGGAGGATGTCGTTGGTCATCGCGCCGGCGGGTTCGCGCGTCGCACGATCGCTGACCAGCTCCATCGCGACCATGGCGCCCAGGCCGCGGACCTCACCGACCTGCGGATGGCGATCCTGCCAGCCGCGCATCCGGGCAAGCGCCCGATCGCCGAGCCGTTTACCGCGCTGCGGCAGCTTCTCCTCGATCAGCACGTCGATGACCGCCAGCGCCGCGGCGCAGGCGACCGGGTTGCCGCCGAAGGTCCCGCCGAGGCCCCCGGGATTGGTGGCGTCCATCAGCTCGCTGCGACCCACGACGGCGGCCAGCGGCAGCCCGCCGCCTAGCGACTTCGCCAGCACGACCAGGTCGGGTTCGATCCCGGAGTGCTCGACCGCAAACATCGTCCCCGTCCGGCCGAACCCCGTCTGGACCTCGTCGACGATCAGCGGGATCTGGTGATCCGTGCAAAGCGCGCGCAAGCCAGGAAGGAAATCCGGCGGAGGGACGACGAAGCCCCCCTCACCCTGCACCGGCTCGACGAGGATGCCGGCCACGCGGTCGGCCGCGACCGTGGTTTTGAAAAGCTGGCGGACGGCTTCGACGCAGGAGCCGCCCAGGCTTTCCGCGGTCATCCCCGCCGGGCGCCGGTATTCGTACGGATACGGGACCTGGTAGACCTCCGGCGCGTAGGGGCCGAAGTTCTGCCGGTACGGCGCGACCTTTCCCGTCAGCGTCATCGCCATCAGGGTTCGGCCGTGGAACGAGTTGTGAAAGCTGATGACGGCCGGGCGCCCGGTCGCCTGCCGCACGATCTTGATCGCGTTCTCGACGGCTTCCGCGCCGCTGTTGACCAGCAAGGCTTTCTTTGGGAAGGCCCCCGGCGTGATCTCGCAGAGGCGGCGGGCGAGGCGTACGTAGACTTCCGGCAACATCACGGGACCGCCCGAATGCACCAGCCGCTCCGCCTGCTCGCGGATAGCCGTGACGACTCGGGGATGGCTGTGGCCGACGTTCATCACGCTGATGCCGGTCGCGAAGTCGATGTAGGTCTGCCCGTCGACGTCGGTCAGGGTCGCGCCGCTCCCGGCGGCGGCAAAGACGGGCATCGCGGACGACATGCCGCGCGGCAGATAGCGATCTCGCTCTACCTGGAGCTCCCTGGACCTTGGCCCTGGCCCCTCCCCCATCGGAGATATCCTAAGGGTCGCGGCGAGCCTTCGCAGCGCGAAAACAGGAGGGTGGATTGAGGATGGCAACGGCACTGAAGCGGCGGGAGATGTTCATCGGCGGCGAGTGGGTGGCAGGCTCCGGCAGCGAGAGCCAGCCGATCATCAACCCGGCGACCGGGGAAACCATCGCCGAGGTGCCCAAGGGGACGGAGGCGGACGTCGATCGCGCCGTCAACGCCGCGCGCAAGGCCTATACGGAGTGGTTCGAAACCGTCCCCAAGGAACGCAGCGAGATGCTCCTCAAGTTGGCTGAGGCGGTCAACGCCGACGCCGAGGAGCTGGCGAACCTGGAATCCGCGAACGTCGGCAAGCCACGGGCGCTGTTCCTGTCGGACGAGCTTCCCCCTTGCGTCGACAACCTTCGGTTCTTTGCCGGCGCGGCGCGGCTGCTCGAGGGTAAAGCTGCCGGCGAGTATATGCGCGGCTACACCAGCATGATCCGGCGCGAGCCGATCGGCGTGGTCGGCTCGATCGCCCCCTGGAACTATCCATTGATGATGGCGACCTGGAAGATTGGCCCGGCGCTGGCGGCCGGGAACTGCGTCGTACTCAAGCCCTCCGAATGGACGCCCCTGACGGCGCTCCGCCTTGCGGAGCTCTCCGCCGACATCTTCCCGCCCGGCGTCTTCAACGTGATCACCGGCGACGGCGAGCCGGTCGGTGCCGGAATCGTCCGCCATCCTGGTGTTGATATGGTCTCGCTGACGGGCGACGTCGCGACCGGCAAAGAGGTGGCGAAGGCGGCCTCGCAGACGCTGAAGCGCGTTCACCTCGAACTCGGCGGCAAGGCGCCGATGGTCGTCTTCGACGACGCCGACCTCGAGGCGGTCAACACCTGGGTCAAGATCGCCGGCTTCTTCAACTCGGGCCAGGACTGCACCGCGGCCACGCGCGTCATCGCCGGACCGAAGGTCTACGACAACTTACTGTCCTCGCTTACCAAGAGCGTCCAGGCGGTAAAGGTCGGCAACCCGCTCGAGGAAGGCATCGAGATGGGTCCGATGGTCGCGAAGGAACAGCTCGAGCGGGTCGAAGGATTCGTCGACCGCGCCCGCGAACGCGGCGCCAGGGTACTGGTCGGCGGCGCGCCGATCCCCGGGCGCGGCTACTTCTACCAGCCGAGCCTGGTGACCGACGTCAAGCAGGACTCCGAGATCGTGCAGAAGGAAGTCTTCGGACCGGTCGTCACCGTGCAGCGCTTCAAGGACGATAACGAGGCGATCGCCTGGGCGAACGACGTCCCCTACGGGCTGGCCGCCTCCGTCTGGACGCGGGACATCGGTCGAGCGATGAACGCCGCTAAGCGGCTGCAGTTCGGCACGGTGTGGATCAATACGCACATTCCGCTCGTCAGCGAGATGCCACACGGCGGCTACAAGCAGAGCGGCTACGGCAAGGACCTATCGATGTACTCGCTCGAGGAGTACACGAACGTCAAGCACGTGATGACGGCCATCGATTAGTCAGCCGGCTCTGGTCGCGTGGGACTCCATGTCCTCCAGGGCGGACGTTACGGCATCGTCCAGTGCGTGCAAGGCGCGGCGGATCTCCCCGGCAGGAACCGGAAGCGATCGTTCGAGGCCGATTCGCATCACTTCCCAGGCCGCGTTCGTCCGGCGCTGTTCCGCCGTTCCCGCCATCGTCAGCGATAGCTGCTGAGCGCGGCCGTCGCGCGGGTGGGGGTCCCGACGAAGGTGTCCGCGACCGTCCATGGCTTTCAGGTAATCGAGCAACGTCGTGAGCGGCATGCCCATCCGGCGGGCCATCTCCGTGGCCGTCATCGGGCCCTGCTCGAAGAGGAGGCTGTAAACCGCGTACTCGTCGGCCCGCAGGGCCACGTCCGCCAGCGCCAACGACAGAAGCCGGCGGACGCGCTGATTGAGGACGAACAGATCGAACAGCAGCGAGATTTTTCGGCCGGGCCGATTCATGCGCATAAGTAAACCACGGAACCGTGGCATATAGCACGAATCCGTGCTATCTTGGATCGGCAGCCATGAAGGGGATGGGCGGCGCCCTTGCCGTATTGATGGTTGTCAGCGGCTGTACCCCGACCAGGACGGCGGCCCCAACATCGAGCCCGACACCCACGCCGCTAGCGGCAAACTTCGAGCGCTATGTCGGCGCCTACCGGACAACTGGCGGCGTGACGTTCGTGATCAATGGCCACGGGCATCTGCTCAATTTGCGGGACAGCACCTTCCGGCAGCTGTACCCCACCGCAACGCCTGACCGGTTGGTAATGGGCCGGACGTTCGCAATCCCACTTCCAACTGAGGCCGCCATCAGCTTCCGCATGGCGGGCAATCGCGCCGATCGGTTCACGATGACGCCCGTGGGCCGTCCGGCCTTCAGTGCCGACCGGCTGCTGTTCAAAGAGACGGACGTCCAGCTGCCGGTGAACGGCGCCACTCTGGCCGCCACCATCACCGAGCCGTTAACCCGAGCGCCACATCCCGGAATCGTCATCGTTCACGGGTCGGGCCTGGGGCCGCGGATCGATTACGGCGTCTGGGTCGGCCTATATGCCTCGCTGGGGATGACGGTGCTCGCCTACGACAAGCGAGGCAACGGTCAATCGACGGGCACATACCCGGGCGAGTTTCCCACGGAAGACAACTTGAACATCTATGCCGCCGATGCGGCAGCCGTGCTGCGCTACCTCGGGACGTGGCCGGGCGTCGATCCGAAGCGGGTTGGCTTCCACGGTGGCAGCCAGGGTGGCTGGACCGTACCACTCGCGATCCAGCGCTTCCACGCACCCGCAGCCTTCGCGCTCCTCGCGTCGGCCCCGGCCGTGAGCGTGGATCAGCAGGGATTTTGGGCGAGCGCCGCGGAGAGCTCGACGACGGTACCTGCCATGACGCCCGATCTGGAGGCGCAGCTTCGCGCCGTGCCGGCCTCAACCTATGACCCCGGCCCGGCGTTGGCCGCCATGCGGCAGCCCGCGATCTGGTACAACGGCGCCGCCGACCGGACGGTGCCGACCGAGTTCAATGCCGAGCTCCTGCGCGGCGTTCATCATCCGAACTGGGATATCGAAATCCTGCCGGGCGTGGACCACGGGCTCTTCGAAAACCCGTCCGGCCTCGAGAAGGACGAGCTGAGCGCGACGCGACTCGCAACCGGCCTGTGGGATCGTATCGCTGCCTGGCTCGACACCAACGCCGGCACGCCGCCGTCGGCCGCTAGACCGTGACCTCGATCAGCGGGCTGTACTCCATCATCACGTCGACATCGCCGCGGTTCCAGTGGCGGGCGATGCCCTCCAGAACCTGACGCCGCTCTTTGGGATCGGTGATCTCGCGCGCGGTTGCGGGCAAGTCCGCCTTGATGCCGCGCTTCAGATGAATGGTGAGCTTCGGATTCGCATCCAGGTTGGCGAGCCAGGCCCGGCGCCGGCGGCTCGGTTGACCACTGATGTACAGATGGCCGTCGATATTGTGAAGGACGATCTCGAGTCGGCGAGGCTCACCGCTCTTGCGGCCGGTGGTCGTGATATCGATTACGGATTGCGGTCTGGAGAGCGCGTCGCGGACCTTGTCGTCGACCGGCTGGGTGGTTGCCACGTATCTCTTTATACGGCTACGGTGCCACCGCCTGCTCTACTCCATCTTCTATTGCCGGAACGACGGCGCTGCGCCCGGACACCAACCCACCGCTTTCCTGAGTCAGCCGCTGGGCGATGTAGACCGGGATCAGGCTGGCGATCAGCAGCACGCTGGCGACCACGTTGACGACCGGCCGTTGGTTGGGCAACCGCAGATTGTTGAAGATCCACTTGGGCAGCGTGATCTCGCTCCCCGAGGTGAAGTTGGTCACGATGATCTCGTCGAATGACAGGGCGAAGGCGAGCAGCCCACCCGCCATCAAGGCGGTCCCGATGTTCGGCAGGATCACGTAGCGAAAGGTCTGGAAACCGTCCGCGCCGAGGTCGGATGACGCCTCGACCAGCGAGGTGGCGGTCCGGCGGAGCCGGGCGACGACATTGTTGTAGACGACCACCACACAAAAGGTTGCGTGGCCGATGATGATCGTCCACAGGCTGAACGACAACCCGATCAGCTGTCCGCCCAGGTTGATGGTGGAGTTGAGCGCCATCCCGGTGACGATGCCAGGGAGCGCCAGCGGCAGGATCAGCACGAAGGACACCGTTTCCCGGCCGAAGAACCGGTATCGGTGGACGGCGAAGGCAGCCAGACTCCCGAGGATCAGGGCGATGGTGGTGGCACCGAGACCCGCCTTGATCGACGTAATCAGCGCCGTTCGGACATCGGCGTTGTTCCAGGTCGCCGTGAACCACCGGGTCGAGAGCCCGGGCAGGGGCCAGGCCTGCGAGCGGGCGGGGTTGAAGGCGTAGAGCATGATCACCAGCAGCGGCACGTAAAGGAAAAGCAGGACGAGGCCGCTGACCACGCGCATGCCAATGCGTACCGAGCGAGGCTCGATCACGCGGTCGCGGCTCATAGCGCCTCGAACGCCTTCAGCTGCCGGGCGATTAGCAGGTAGATGCCCATCACCAGCGCGGGCACGACTGCGTAGGCCGCGGCGAAGGGAATATTGTTGGCGATGCCGACGCTCTGGTAAATGATGTTGCCGATGAACTCGGTGTCACCCACCAGGTCGGGCGCAATGTAGTCGCCAAGGGTCAACGAGAAGGCGAAGATCGAACCGGCCACGATGCCTGGGAACGCGATGGGCAGGATCACCCTGCGAAAGGTCGTGGACCAGTGGGCACCGAGATCGGTCGATGCCTCGATCAGCGAGTTTGGGATCCGCTCCAGCGCGGCATAGACCGGCAGCGCGACAAACGGAAGCCAGAGATACGAGAACACGATCCAAAGGCTCCATCGCGAGAAGCCGAGGTTGACCGAGCCAAGGTGCACCTGATGCAGGGACCAGTTGAGTACGCCATCACCAGAGAGGATCGTCCGCCAGGCATAGACGCGTACCAGGTAGCTCGACCACAGCGGCAGCACCATCGAGAGCAGCAGGAAGGTACGGATCCGTGGGGTCGCAATGCGCGCCGCATAATACGCGATCGGGATCGCCAGGACGATGTCGGTGGCCGTCACCGCGAGCGCGATGCCGACGGTGCGAATCGCGATCGTCCGGTAGACGTCCTCCTGGACCAGGAACTGGTAATTGGTTAGGCCCCAGCTCTGCACGATGGCGCCGGTGACCGAATCCTGGCGCCAGAACGAGGTGATGAAAAGGAGGCCAAGCGAGCCCAGATAGATGACCACCATCCACAACAGGACCGGGCCGAGCAGCAACGCCAGACGCGCTGCCGGGACGCGGTAGAGGAAGCGGCCGACGGCATGGCGAATCCGGCGAACGCGGCTCGGAGGAGGGGCCGCGGGCCTCTCCCCCGCTCGAACCAGGCTCTGCGCCATCGCTTACTTGGTGCCGCGCACCTCGTTCCAGCGTTGCTGCCAGACGGTGTAGTCGGTGCAGGTCGCACCGCGACTGTCGCCGCATTCCTGTAAGGGTGTCTTCCAAAGCGCGATGTTCTTGAGGAAGACATTGTCGCCGCAGTGGTAGTCACTGTCGGCCGAGGCACCGATGTGCTGGCGAAGTAAATCGCACGACTTGGCATTGCTCGGCGTCGCGCCGTAGAACTCGGCAACCTGGTCCTGCACGGCCGGCGTCTCCGTCCACTTCATCCAGAGGTACATGCAGTTGGGATGCTGGGCATGCGAGGAGATCATCCACGTGTCGGCCCACCCGGTCGCGCCCTCGGAGGGGACCAGCGAGGCAACGGGCTTGTTCTCACTCTTCAGGAAGCTGACCTGGTATGGCCAGGCGGTGCCGATCACCATGTCGCCGCTGCTAAATGGGTCGGTCTCGTCGGTCGTCGCCGACCAGTACTTCTTGATCAGGGGCGCCTGCACCTTGAGCAGCGCAATGGCCGCATCCAGCTGCTTGGTGGTGAGCTCGTAGACGTCGGTGATGCCGAGGCTCTTGTTGTGCGCCTTGAGGTAGAGCGCCGCGTCGGCGATGAAGATCGCGCTGTCGTAAGCGGCGACCTTACCTTTGTATGGCGAGTTGGCGTCCCAGGTTGGTGCCCAGCTGGTTGGCGCCGGGTTGACGACCGACGTGTTGTACATGAGCACGTTCGGCCCGTACATATAGGGCACGCCGTAGTGATGACCGTTGATCGTGTTGTGCCGTGGCGCCTGCAACGACTGGATGACGTCTTTGAAGTCGGGAATCAGGTTGACGTTGACCTCGGCGACGTCGTTGTGGGCGATCAAGCGGTTGGTCGCGTCACCGCTGGCCGAGACGCCGTCCCACTGGGTGCCACCGCCCTGACGCATCAGCGTCACCATCTCGTCGGACGTGTCGGCAAATTTGACGTTGATCTTGCAATTGGTGGCGGTCGTGAATGGTGTCACCCAGTCCACCTTTGGGTCGGTCTTCCCACTCTCGACGTAACCCGTCCAGGCGACGAGGTTGAGGGCACCTTCCCCTGCACCGATGCTCTGTCGCAGGTTCGACCCCGTTTGCGCTGTCGACGTACCACCGCACGCCGCCAGGACGAGCATGGCCCCAGCCGACGCGATGAGATTCGCTCGATATCGATTCATCCGATCTCCTCCTTCTTCTGATCGCCGCCGGCGTTCGCAATCACCCGGCTGTGTTGCCGGTTCCAGAACAGGCGCACGTGAAGGCCGCGCGCCTGGAGCACATCCATCGACGACATCGTGAGGTTTTGTTGCAGCACGACCAGCTCGCCGCCGGCATCGAGCTCGACGACATAGCGGGTGAACGCCCCGACGTAGACCACATCACGAACCACCCCCTCCGCCGAGACCTCGTCCAGAGCTGGCCGGTCCTCCTGAGATCCAAGACGGATTTTCTCCGGTCGCACGGTGATCGACTGCGGCCGCCCGGTGATCGCCAGGGCGGCGTCGCCGGAGAGCACATTCGACGCCCCCACGAACCCGGCGACGAAGCTGGTCGCCGGACGCTCGTACACCTCGGCCGGACTGCCGACCTGCTCCACCCGCCCCTGGTTCATCACCGCCAGGCGGTCGCTCATCGTCAGCGCTTCCTCCTGATCATGCGTAACGTAGATAAATGTCATCGACAGCCGCTCCTGGATGGACTTCAGCTCGATCTGCATCGCCTGGCGTAGCTTGAGATCGAGCGCGCCCAGCGGTTCGTCGAGGAGCAGCACGCGCGGCTGGTTGACCAGCGCCCGTGCTAACGCCACGCGCTGCCGCTGACCACCAGACAGCTCGCCCGGCTTACGCCGATCGAGGCGATCGAGCCGCATCATGCGCAGCGCCTCGCCGACGCGCTGGCGGCGTTCCGCCCGACCAACGCCTTTGACGACGAGCCCGTACTCGACGTTGTCGTGAACCGACATGTGGGGGAAAAGCGCGTAGTCCTGGAAAACAGTATTGACGTCTCGCTCGTATGCCGGCAGGCCCGCGACGTCGCGGCCGTGGAGCACGATTCGGCCGGCGGTCGGCTCCTCGAAGCCCGCGATCATCCGAAGACACGTCGTCTTGCCGCACCCCGAGGGACCGAGCAGCGAGAAAAATTCTCCCTCGCGGACCTCCAGGTCCACCCCGGCCACGGCGACCACGTCGCCGAAGGTCTTCCGAAGGCCTTCGAGCCGGACTTCAGTGTGCGCGACGGCAGGCTGAGACCGGCTAACGGCTGGCAGTGAGTCCATGGGGCGGTAAGCCACGGTCTGCAACAAGGCTGGCTACCGCTCCCTCCTCCTCCCCCTGAACTCGCGGGTCGACTGATCGCGCTTGGCTTGGAAGCAAACTAACCGACCCTCTTCGCTTTGTCAATTGGCTTGCGCGATTTGGTGGGGTCGTGTAGGTTTACGGAGACAGGCTGCCGCCTTTACCGTTTGCGGCCCTGCACGGAGGAAGAGGGATGGCCCGTACGCCGCTCGTGCGTGAGTTGCAGCAGCTCGCCAGCGAACATAAGCAAGCAAGCCGCGAGCGAATTCCACTGGCAAAGGTCCGAGAAGGACGGGTAGCGATTAGTCGCCGTCAGCTCCTTAAGGGCGGTACGGCCGGCGCCGCGAGCCTGGCTCTGGCGGGACCTTGGAGCCTCGGTCAGGCAGCGTTTGCCGCTTCGCCGCGTATCGGAATCGTTGGCGCGGGCATCTCAGGGCTGTCCGCAGCCCTCACGTTACAAGATGCTGGCTTTTCGTCGACGGTCTACGAATCATCCACGCGCATCGGTGGCCGAATGCATTCCGACACCAGCAATTGGGGCGGGCAAACCAGCGAGTGGTGCGGCGAACTGATCGACCAGGCGCACAAGACAATCCTTCACCTGGCCCAGCGGTTCGGCTTGGCGACCGTCGACCTCTTGTCCGGCGAGCCAAATGGGTCAGAGGATACGTACTACTTCTCCGGTCGGTACTACCCAAAATCGCAGGCGGACACCGACTTCCAGACGGTCCACCAGGCCCTGCAACGCGACGTGCAGGCGGCAAACTATCCAACCACGTACCTGATCAATACGCCGGGCGGCATCGCTCTCGACAACATCAGCGTCTACGATTGGATCGAGCGGAACGTGCCAGGCGGCCACGGGTCTCCAATGGGCCAGCTGCTCGACGTCGCGTACAACATCGAGTACGGAGCCGAGACCAACGTACAGTCGTCGCTCAACCTCGTCTACCTGCTCGGCTTTAACGAAAAGCCCGGCAACTTCGCGATCTTCGGCGCCTCGAACGAGAAGTACCACATTGTTGGCGGCAACCAGAGGCTCCCTGAAGCCATCGCGGCCAACCTGCAGAGGCCGGTCCAGACCGGCTGGCGCATGACGGCGATCGGATTCAACAGCGACGGCAGTATCGGCGTCACTTTTTCCGTCGGCGGTCAGACCATGGTCGAGAACTTCGACCGGGTCATCCTGGCCCTGCCCTTCGCCGTCCTCCGTACGGTCAATTACCGCAAAGCTAACTTCGACAGCCTGAAGAACACCGCCATTCAGGAGCTCGGCCGCGGCCGCAACGACAAGCTGCAACTTCAGTTCTCGGTCCGCTACTGGGATGGCACGGGCAGCTGGCCTGGTATCGGAAACGGCAACAGCTATGCCGACACCGGCTACCAAAACACCTGGGATGTGACGCGGAGCCAGCCAGGCTCCGCCGGGATCCTCGTAGATTACACCGGTGGAGACGTGGCCGGATCATTCGCGCCATCGACCCCATATAGCGCCGCCCAGACCAACCCGCAGGTGACGGCGTATGCAAAGACCTTCCTTCAGCAGATCGAGCCGGTCTTCCAGGGCATCACATCGAAGTGGAACGGACGGGCGACGCTATCCGTCCCGGCGCTCGATCCCAACCTCAACTGCTCATACTCGTATTGGAGAGTTGGCCAGTACCACGCCTTCAGCGGCTACGAAAAAGCCCGCCAGCCCTTCCCAAATGGGCCCATCCATTTCGCTGGCGAGCACTGCTCCCAGAACTTCCAGGGCTTCATGGAAGGCGGCGCGTCTGAAGGGGTTCGTGCCGCGGGCGAGATCCTGGCCGACGCGAAGGCAGGCGCCTTCCTTTAGCCCCGCTCGGTCATAACGGCGCTGAACTCCGGAAAGTAGCGCTGGATCACGGAAAGATCGAACTCCTTCAGGATCGATGCTCTCGGCTCGCGCTCGAGCAGGAACGCAAAGCTAGAGGCGACCAGTTCCTCCACCGATCGTCCGCGCCGCCAGCGGTCGAAGTCCTTGCGCGACACCCGGACCAGGTGTTGGCTCGTCCCGGTCGGATCAGAGACGTCGACCATGCATCGATATCCATCGCCCTCCGCCGCGCAGCCCACTTCGACGGGCACGGCCCCTAAACTCCCTCCATGACTGTGAAATTTGGCGTCTTCGTCCCCCAGGGTTGGCGGATGGACCTCGTGCAGATCGAAGATCCCATTCAAAAGTATGAGGCAATGACGAAGGTGGCGCAGGCCGCGGATCGCGGCCCGTGGGACGCGATCTGGGTCTACGACCACTTCCATACCGTGCCGGAACCGACACTGGAGACCACCTTCGAGTGCTGGACGATCACCTCGACGCTGGCGCGCGACACGAAGCGGGTGCGCGTCGGCCAGATGGTGGGGTGCAACGGCTACCGCAACCCGGCGCTCTACGCCAAGATCGCCTCCACCGTAGACGTCGCCAGCCACGGACGTCTAAATGCCGGGATCGGCGCCGGGTGGTACGAGCACGAATGGCGAGCCTACGGGTATGGCTTCCCGGAGCTCAAGGAGCGCATGGGAATGTTCAAGGAGGCCTGCGAGATCATCCACCGGATGTGGACCGAGGACTACCCCACCTTCAACGGGAGGTATTACACGATCGACCGGCCGATCAACGAGCCGAAGGGCGTCCAGAAGCCGCATCCTCCGCTCTGGATCGGCGGATCCGGCGAGCGTGTGACGCTGAAGCTGGTCGCCCAGTTTGGGGACGCCTGCAACGTCGGCGGCGATCCCGACACGATCCGTCACAAGCTCGGCGTCCTGCGGCAGCATTGCGAGGCGGTCGGCCGCAACTACGACGACATCGTCAAGTCGGCCGAGGCGGAGGTACTGGTGATCGGCAAGGGCGATGATCCCGAGCGGGCGAGAGCCAGGGCCCGTGGCTACGAGGGCTTCCGCGAAGGGACGCTCGTGGCTGACGCGGACAGGGTGGCGGCGCACCTGCGGACCTTGATCGAGGCCGGCATCGACTACTTCATCATCTATACCCCGGGCGTCGCCTACGACCAGGAGCCGTTCCATCGGTTCGAAACTGAAGTGATTCCGCAACTCGCCGGCGCGACCCCGGTACACTCGACCACGAGATGACGATGAGCGAGCCGACGGTCTATATCGACTTCCTCTGTCCCTGGGCCTATCGCGGGTCGATGTGGCTGGCCGAGGTCGCGAACGCCGGCCGCATCCGTCCCCAGTTCCGGTTTTTTTCGCTGAGCCAGAACCACCAGGCTCGCGACGGTTCCCCCAACCCACCCATCTGGGAGCGCGACCCCCAGGCGAAGGGACTCCCAGCCTTCCTTGCCGCGACCGCTGCCCGTGCCCAGGGGCCCGAACTCGGTGATCGTTACCGGCTAACCCTGCAACGCGCCCGCCACGAAGACCACTACCCCGTCGACCAACATGCCACCCATCGGATCGTTGCCGAGCGCGCGGGACTCGACGTCGCCCGTTGGGAGCAAGATCTCAAGGCAGCGGATTTCACCACACTGGCTGAAGAGCACGAGGAGGCGGTGCGGCGTGGCGTCTTCGGTGTGCCAACCCTTGTCTGGCCCGAGGGCCGGAGCTATTACCTGAAGATCACGGAGCTCATCCCGCCCGACCGGGCAGTCCCCCTCTACGACGCCATCGAAACCGTCCACCGCTTCGGCGAAGTGATCGAGATCAAGACGCCCGAATCCGAAGGCACGCTGGCCGCCTGACCCGTTGATCAGGCTGGAATCAGCCGAATGAACACGGGTCTCCTGATCGCGTTCCTGGTGACCACGACCGTCGCCATGGTCCTGCCGGGGCCCGACATGCTCTTTGTGCTGGCCGTCGGCTTACGCGGCGGTCCCAGGCTCGCGCTACTCGCTACCTCGGGCGTTGCGACTGGCGAAGCCGTTCACATCACCCTCGCCGCGGCTGGTCTGTCCGCGCTCTTCCTGACCTTTCCAGCCGCGTTCACTGCCGTACGCGCCGCGGGCGTCGTCTATCTGCTCTACCTTGGCATCCAGAGCATCAGGGGACGCGGCGGACTGCGCGCGAGCGAAAAGACGCCTGCGCCCCCACACGCTCGGCGAACCTACCTGCAGGGCCTGCTGACTAACCTTGGCAATCCCAAGATGATTACCTTCACCTTCGCGTTCCTGCCGCAGTTCGTCGACTCCCGGCTCGGCCATGTCTGGGCGCAGTTCCTGATTCTGGGTGCGATCTTCCTCGCTTTCGAATTCGCGGTCGACGGGACCGTCGGCGTCTTCTCCGGTCGGATCGGACGAATGCTTCAGCGCCGAAAGGCCCGCCGCGGCGTGGAGATCGCGACCGGATCCATCTTCATCGGGCTCGCCGCTCGGCTGGCGCTGGAGAAACGCTAAACCCTATCTCGCCTGAAGGCTACGCTACTCGACCTCGAACATGACGTCGTCGATGTAGCAGTACATCCAGTCTTCGCCGGGCTCGAGCGACTTGACGATCGGGTGGCCGGTGGCGCGGTAGTGCTTGGTCGCGTGCTTGTTCTTCGACGAGTCGCAGCAGCCAACGTGGCCGCAGCTCTCACACAGGCGCAGATGAACCCAGGTGTCCCCCATCTTCAGACATTCCTCGCAGCCCTTGGTTTTCGGCTGCGGATTACGAATCAGCTCGAGATGCGTGCAAACTTGCGTGGTGGCCAAGGTCCCTACCTTCCTTCCCGACTAAGCCGGCGTCGCCAGCTGGTCGGCGGTCTCGAATTGCCGGTGATACAGTCGCGCGTATAAGCCATTCTGCTTGAGCAGGTCGGCGTGCCGCCCCTGCTCCACCAGCTCGCCATGCTCCATGACCAGGATGAGGTCGGCCGCCAGAATGGTCGAGAGCCGGTGCGCGATAACCAGCGAGGTACGACCTTCGAAGAGCGGCCGCAACGCCACCTGGATGAGGTGCTCGGACTCGGAGTCGAGGTTGGAGGTCGCCTCGTCCAGAATCAGCACCCGTGGATCCTTGAGGATGACACGCGCGATCGCGACCCGCTGCTTCTCACCGCCGCTCAGCCGGTGACCTCGTTCCCCGACGACGGTGTCATAGCCTTCGGGCAAGGACGCGATGAAGTCGTGGATGTAGGCTGCCTTGGCGGCCGCCACCATCTCGGCCTCCGTCGCGCCGGGCCTGGCGTAGAGAAGGTTGTCGCGGATCGAGGCATGGAAGAGGAACGTATCCTGAAAGACCATCCCGACCTGGCTGCCGAGCGACTCGAGCGTGAGATCGCGGACGTCGTTGCCGTCCAGCCGAATCGCGCCCAGCTGCGGGTCGTAGAAGCGAGGGAACAGGCTAGTAATCGTAGTCTTGCCAGCGCCGGTGGGGCCGACGAGCGCCGCCAGCTGACCGGGCTCGATGGTGAAGGAAACATTCTTGACCGCCGGCCGATCGCTTGAGCCGTAGCGGAACGTCACCTGATCGAACTGAACCTGGCCACGCGCCTGCTCCAGATGGAGCGCCTGCGGTTTCTGACCGATCGTGACCGGCAGATCCATGTACTCGAAAATGCGCTGGAAGAGAGCGAGCGAGCCGACCACATTGACCTGCATGTTGGCCAGCGAGCCGACCGGCCCGTACAAGCGTCCCAGCAAGACCGTCGCAAATGTGACGACAGTGCCGACGGATTCCTGGCCGGTCACGACCAGATAACCGCCGAACAGCCAGAGCACGGCGGGACCTGCGGTCCCCAGCACGCCCATCAGCATGAAAAACCAGCGGCCGATCATCGACTGCCTGATGTTGAGCAGGCGCAGGTCGTCGTTGAGCTGGCGGAAGCGGAGAGTCTCGGCCGATTGCCGCACGAATGCCTTGACCAGCTGCATGCCCGATATCCCGAGGGTCTCCTGCATGTAAGCGGTCATCTCCGAAAGTTTTCCCTGTGTTGCCTTCCGGGCCTGGAAGGTGGCCTTGCCGACGCGGAGCGTCGGCAGGAGGAAGGCTGGCAGCACCACCAGAGCCGCGATCGTCAGTTTCCAGTCAAACGCGAACATCAGGACGACGGTGCTGGCCAGGATGACGACGTTGTTGACGAGGCTGAAGATGGTGTCGGATACGACACTCTGCACGCCGTTGACGTCGTTGCTTAGCCGGGACATCACGTCGCCCGTCCGGGTGGCGGTGAAGAAGGCGATCGACTGCTTGAGTACCCTATCGAACAGCTGGTTGCGCAGGTCGAACATGATGCTCTGGCTGATCCGGTTGCTGAAGTACGACTGGACCACGCCGATCAATCCACCGACCACCGCCGCGCCGACGAGGATGCCGATCAAAAGGGCGACGGTCCCGAACCGGCCGTTGCTGGCGGTCAGGTAGTTGATCAGGTCACGGATAACGATCGCCGGGACCAGCCCGAGGGCCGCGGCCGCGCCGATGCAGGCGAGGACGACCAGGGCCAGCCGCCAGTAGGGGATGAAGTAGGAGAAGACGCGCTTGAGGAGCGGCCACTCGAGCTTGACCCCGGGTTCCGGCTCATGAAAGCCGCCGTGCCACCAATACATGCTCGTTAGCCTACCCAGCCACGACCGGTTTCAACGACCCGCACTCGGAGCCCCCACCCTGCCCTCCCCCAAACGGGGAGGGATTTCAGCCAGGGACTTCCCCGAGGGTTACCGTGACCTCCTTCACCTCACCCGCCCGGACCAGGCCGAAGGTGTGGTTCGAATCGGCGTCGAGCGAGCGCAGGATGGCGAAGAGCGCGTCAACGCGCCCGGACAGCGGATCATCGTCAACCGTGACGAGCGTGTCCCCTTGGAGAATTCCGGCCTTATGAGCTGGACCACCCGGGTCGACTGTGACGACCAGAAGCCCACTCTCCTGCCCAAGCCCGAGTGTGTCGCTCAGCCGGACTGGCTGGACGCCAACGCCGAGATAGGCGGTCCGGATCCGACCATGGGTGCGCAGGCTCTCCGCCACCCGATCCGCGATGTCCACCGGCAGTGCGAGGCTCACGCCTCGCCCAAAGTTCCAGCTGTTGATGCCGATCACACGGCCCTCCGTGTCCACGAGTGGGCCGCCGGAGAACCCGGGCAGCAACTGCGCCGTCGTTTGGATTAGTAAAAGGCGCTGGCCGCCCCGCCAGCTCCGAAATTCGCCAGAAGCGCCGCTGACGATCCCCATCGTGACCCGCTGCTCGCCGATCGTGCCGCCCAGAGCCAGCACGAGATGGCCGGTTCGCACGGCCGCCGACCGACCACGTGGCGCGGGAGCGCCTCGCAGACCCACGGTTCGTAAGAGGGCAAGGTCGGTGCCGCGATCACGGCCGACGACCGACGCCTTGACGGTCGTCGGAGCGCCGGTGACGAGGATATTGTCGTCGGCCTCGATCACGTGATCAGCGGTCAGCACCAGGTTATCGGCCCAGATGATGCCAGTAGCCGGACGGCCGCCTCGGGCGTCGACGCGGACGAGGCTGGGCGCGAGACGGGCGACTACCTGGGCGATCTCGCCAGACAGATCGGACAGCATGGTCATGCCCTGACGCGATCGCGTCGATTCAGGCGAGGTGCGCCGCGACTTCCTCGTGACAGTCGGGGCATTCTTCCTCCGGACCCGGAGCATGGTCGGCGTGTTTCGACTCCATCGGATACTGGGCTGCCCGCCAGGCCGCCAACCCACCGCGTAGTGCCCACGCCTGCCGGCCCTGCTGTCGGAGGAATTGCGCCACACGGGCGCTGGTGCCTTCGTCTGGTCAGGTGCAATACGCGATGACGTCGCGGTCGGACGGCAGTGACTCGAGATGCCGCAAGATCTCCGACACCGGACGCGCGGCCTGGAGGCCTCGGATGATCGGTTCGGGCGGGACCCGGATGGCTCCTGGGATTCGGTGGCTCACCGCCGGATACACCAGCGAGCTGGTCACATCGAGCGGGATGGCCTCGCCTGCGTCGAACTTCGCCTTCGCGGCGGCCGGATCGATCCGCGGCGCGATCATCATCGGCGTGGTTCGGGCGGCAATTCGGGCAGCAGCCAGGGAAGCGCTTCGGACATTGGCCGCACCAATGTGACGTAATGCGGATGATCGATCTT
>Ga0207646_10001597_pt1 | contig 27663 bp, 28 predicted proteins | sample KBSK5502metaG_FD_184343 | JGI IMG/M metagenome (GOLD analysis project Ga0207646, IMG submission 184343) | Corn, switchgrass and miscanthus rhizosphere microbial communities from Kellogg Biological Station, Michigan, USA - KBS K5-50-2 metaG... | ecosystem: Host-associated > Plants > Roots >...
GTGCGCCATCCCCACCACGACCTCGTGCGCGCCGTCCCCCGCGGCGAGCTCGATCGCCTCGTCGAGCATCGGGATCATCACGTCGAGACCCTCGACTGAGAACTGCTTTTGCCCGAGGAAGGCGCGGCGCAGGTAGCGCTCCATCCCCTCCACCTGGCTGAGCCGCCTGAGCAGCCGCACGCGCTCGTCGCGGGAGAGCGTGCGGCGGTAGCGACCCGACTCGATCGCCTGCCGCAACCAGACGCGCTCCTCGTGGTCCGAGATGTGTTCGATCTCGTACGCGATCGGGCCGGTGTAGGTCTCGAGCAGCCGCGGCAACGCGTCGGCGAGCGTCTCGCCCTCGACGTGGAGGCGGAGGAGCGAGGAGGGGATGCGCGCCTGCAGCTCGGGCGTCAGCTTCGGGATCAGGCGCTCGGGCTCGAGGGCCGGGTCCCCCGGCGGCTCGGAGCCGAGCGGATCGAGTCGCGCCGCGAGATGCCCGTGCATCCGGATCGCCTTGACGAGCGCCATCGCCGCAGCGACACCGCCGAGGAGCTCCTCGTCCGCAGGCGCGGCGACCGGTGCGGGTGCAGGCGGCGGAGCCGGGGCGGCCGGCGCGGCATGGCCGTCCCCGTCGGCAGCAGCGAGCTCGAGCAGGCGCGCGAGTCCGGGCTGGCGCTGGAGAAGCACCTCCGGCTCGCTCTCGAACAGGTCACGCCACTCCTCCGGCACGGCGCCGGGGTTGTCGAGGTACTGCTCGAGGAGCAGCGCGGCGTAGCCCGTGTTCAGCCCGTCAACGTCGGGACGTCCCATGTCCAGGCTCGTTGTAGCAGCGAGTCGCTACCAGAGCGGCTTGCTGAGGGCCACCGCGATCGTCATTCCGAAGAAGAGACAGAGGGCACAGATGAGGACTGCGGCGAACTGAAGGCGCCCCTTCCCGCGACCCATGCCCGACGCGACGAGCGCGATCGCCAGCGAGGGCAGGATCAAACGGAGCGGATGCCACGCGAGCCCAACGAGGCTGACGAAGATGGCAATCGCGGACAGGAAGCCGGCGACCGTCTCCGACGACCTGCGACCCGCGTTCTCGTGGAGAATCTCGCCCTCGGCGTTCACCGGTCGGCGATCCTATCGGCGCGCGCAGCAGCCGCGCGCGCAGTGCGCGCGTAGACGCGAGCCGGGCCTCCGTGCGGCCGCGGCGGCCTGGGGCGCGTGCGCCGGCGACGGCGGTCGTAACTCGGCGGCGGCGAATCCGGGGTCACGCGCACTCCAGCGGGGCCCCCACGTCCCCTGGGCTGAGCCTTGATCGCGTACCAAACCACGTAGCAGAGATACACGATGGGGATCTTGAGGATCACCATGAGGAAGACGAGCTCCCACAGCGTGTCCGGCGGTTTCACCGTTTCTGAGTCTACCCAGGGATGCGGCTCCGAACCCGGACGCGTTACCGAACCGCGACGCGAGGAAATAGCAGGGCCATGAGCCACGATCAGCTTCGCGCGCTGATGGAGCACGCCGAGGAGGCGGGCTGCGTCAACCTCTCCGCGTTCACCCAGGCCGTGACCGAGCTCGAGCTCGAAGACGAGGAGGTCGCGACGCTCTACGAGCAGTTCGAGGAGCGCGGGATCGAACTCAGCGACGACTGCAGCCTGCCCGACGTCACCGAGACGCACTTCTCGAACGAGACGGTCGCCGCGATGACGACGGACTCGCTCCAGCTGTTCCTCAACGAGGCCGGGCGCTACGCGCTGCTGACCGCGGCCGAGGAGGTCGAGCTCGCCAAGCTGATCGAGCGCGGCGACCAGCGGGCGAAGGACAGGATGATCAACGCGAACCTCCGCCTCGTCGTCTCGATCGCCAAGAAGTACCAGGGGCACGGGCTCTCGCTGCTCGACCTGATCCAGGAGGGGATCATCGGCCTCATCCGGGCCGTCGAGAAGTTCGACTGGCGCCGCGGCTACAAGTTCTCGACCTATGCGACCTGGTGGATCCGCCAGGCGGTGCAGCGTGGGGTCGCGAACAAGTCGCGCACGATCCGGATCCCCGTCCACATCGTCGAGCGGGAGCAGAAGATCGCGCGCGCCGAGCGGGAGCTGACGCTCAGCCTCGAGCGGCAGCCCACGGAAGAGGAAGTGTCGAGGACCGCAAAGATCTCCCTCAAGCACGTGCGCGAGACGCGGGCCGCCGCGCGGGCGGTGGCGAGCCTCGACAAGCCGCTCGGCGACGAAGGCGACGCGGCTTTCGGCGACATCGTCGCGACTGACAAGAGCGACGTCGAGGAGGAGGTCGTCGTCGGTCTCAGCGAGCAACTGCTGCGCGCGGCGGTCTCGAAGCTGCCGGACCGCGAGCAGCGGGTGATCAAGCTCCGCTACGGGATGAACGGCGACCAGGACCCGAAGTCCCTGGAACTGATCGGCCGCGAGATAGGCCTGACGCGCGAGCGTGTGCGCCAGATCGAGATGCAGGCCCTCGAGCGGCTCGCACGCGAGCGCGAGATCGCGGCGTTGGCTCCGGCCTAGGCCGAGGTCGCGAAGGCGTTCAGCGCCTCGACCACGTAGCGGAGCCTCCGCCCCGCCTCCGTGAGCCGGTACTCGACCCGCGGCGGGCGCGAGTCGAAGACGCGGCGCTCGAGCACTCCCGCCTCCTCGAGCTCGACGAGGCGCGCTGCGAGAGTGCGCGGCGGGATCCCTTCGAGCGTCTGCTTGAACTCGTTGAAGCGGACGGCGCCCGCCTCGGCTGCGGCCCACAGGACCGCGAGCGCCCAGCGCCGCCCGAGGAGATCCGCCGCGCGGGCTACCTCCTCAGGCAGCGGGCGGCACTGGTTACACCGCATGGAGGCTCGGCTTCGCCTTCGGGTCGAGGGCGAGCTCGAGCACCTCTCCGAGCGTCATCACTGGATGGAAGCGCATGGCCTCACGCACGTCCTCTGGCACGTCATCGAGGTCGGCGCGGTTTCGCTCGGGGAGGATCACGTCGGTGAGCCCCGCGGCGTGCGCGGCGAGCACCTTTTGCTTCAGCCCGCCGATCGGCAGCACGCGACCCTGCAGCGTAACCTCGCCGGTCATCCCGACCGTGTGCTTCACCGGCCGTTCCGAGAGAAGCGACGCCAGCGCGGTGGTCATCGTAATTCCGGCGCTCGGCCCGTCCTTCGGAATCGCTCCCGCCGGGACGTGCACGTGGAACGAGCGGTCCTTGAAGGCGTCCGACTCGATGCCGAGCTCGTCTGCATGCGACTGGATGTAGGAGAGCGCGATTCGCGCCGACTCCTTCATCACGTCCCCGAGCTGGCCCGTGAGGACAAGCTCGCCGTTCGCGCCGTCCATCGACGTCGCCTCGACGAAGAGAACGTCGCCGCCGGTGCCGGTCACGGCGAGGCCGGTCGCCACCCCGGGAACCGCCGTCCGGTCTGCGGCCTCCTGGAAGAACTTCTGGCGGCCCAGCGCATCCCGCACGACCTCCACGCCGACCTCGACCGGCGCCTCTGCCTGCCCGGCGGCAATACGCGTGGCGGTCTTGCGCAACACCTTCCCGAGCTCGCGCTCGAGCTGCCGTACACCCGCTTCGCGCGTGTACTCGGAGACGACCAGCTGGAACGTGTCGTCCGCGATCGAGACCTCATCCTCACGCAGACCGTTGCGCTCGACTTGCCGCGGCCAGAGGTAGCCGCGCGCGATCGCCGTCTTCTCGTCCACCGTGTAGCCGTCGAAACGGATGACCTCCATCCGGTCCAGCAGCGGGCCGGGGATCGTGTCGGCAACGTTCGCCGTCGCGATGAAGAAGACCTCGGAGAGATCGAGCTCGACATCGAGGTAGTGGTCGCGGAACGAGTGGTTCTGCGCCGGGTCCAGCACCTCCAGCAGCGCAGCGGACGGGTCGCCGCGCCAGTCGGCGCCGACCTTGTCCACCTCGTCGAGGAGGATGACCGGGTTCATGGTGCCGGCGTCGCGCAGCGCGCGAACGAGGCGGCCCGGCAGCGAGCCGATGTAGGTGCGCCGGTGACCCCGGATCTCCGCCTCGTCGCGGATGCCGCCCAGCGACATGCGAACGAACTCGCGATTGAGCGCCCGGGCGACCGACTCGCCGATCGAGGTCTTGCCGGTGCCGGGAGGACCGATCAGGGTGAGGATCGCGCCTGACCGCTTGTCATTCGGGATCCCTCGGTCTTGGCGGAGCTTGCGCACCGCGAGGTACTCCACGATCCGGTCCTTGACGTCGTCGAGGCCCGCATGGTCCGCGTCGAGCACCTCGCGCGCACCCTTGGGGTCGAGCGTCTCGTCGCTCCGCTGCGACCACGGCACGGCAATGAGCCAGTCGAGGTACGTGCGAATCATCGACGCTTCGCCGCTCGCGTCGCCCATCGTCTCGAGACGCCGCAACTCGCGCTCGGCCTGCGCGCGCACGTCTTCGGGCATCTCGGCTTCCTCGATCTTCGTGCGGTACTCGTCGACGACGGAGCCCTCGTCTTCGCCGAGCTCCTTGCGGATCGAGTTCATCTGCTGGCGGAGGAACCACTCGCGCTGCTGCTTCTGCGCGCCCTCCTCGACGTCGTCGCGGATGCGCCGTCGCACCTGCAGCTCGGCGAGCCGCTCGCGTTGGAGCTCCAGAGCAAGCTTCAGCCGCTCGACGACGTCGACCGTCTCGAGAAGCTCGACGCGCTGCGCGAAGCTGATGTCGGGCGCATATGCGCACGTGTCTGCGAGCGCACCGGCCTCGCTGATTGCGCGCAGGAACTCGCGTACGCGGTCGTCGGCGCCGCGTAGGTCGAGGATCTCCTCCACGACAGCGCGGTACTCGCGCTCGAGCTCGCGCGTCTGCACTGGCGGCGGGTTCTCGTCGGCCCGCTCCTCGACCTCGGCGCGAAGCCGGCCCAGCGCGTCACTGTGGGCTGCGCCGATTACTCCGCGGTGCAGGCCCTCGAGGCTGACGGCGCGACCGCCGCCGCGGATGGTCACACGGTCGGTGACCTCGGCCACAGTGCCGACGGCGGCGTACTCGCTCTCGTGCCGTGGGACGAGCACGACGCGGTCCTCGTCGCCCACGTCGACGGTGAGGGTGACATTCATGCCCGGGAAGACGACGGTGTCTTCGAGCGGGACGAGCAGCAGATCGGTCACGGCAGTTCACACTCCAAGCTGTAGTAGGTATCGAAATTGTAGCTACTCAGCTTCGAGTCCCGCAGCCTCGAGAGCGGCCTCGAGATGCGGGTGCTCCTCGACGCGCACGACCCGGCCGTCGCGCATGTAGACGACGGCGGCCCAACGGCCGAGGAGATACGAGCGCCGGCTCTGTAGCGGCCGCACGTCGGAGGGGTCGAGCTCGATCCGCGAGAAGCGCATGCTGACCACCACACGATCGGCGAGCCCGATCGCGCGATCGACGACGACGTGGTAGTTCTCCGCCGCGCGGTCCGCGACCACCTCGAGCACACGGTCGCGGCTGACGACGATCGCGTCCGACTCGCCGGCCGGCACCCATTCCACGTCGGGATCGAGCATCGTCTCGATCGCCTCGAGATCCCCGTCGACAAAGGCGTGGTAGCCGCGCAGCAGGAGCTCGGCGCTCTCGTGGCTCATCACCGCCGAGTCTAGGCGGCCAGCTGTGTCGCTAAACTGGGTCGTCCCAGGGGCCCATAGCTCAGCTGGGAGAGCGTCGCGCTGGCAGCGCGAAGGTCGCCGGTTCGAGCCCGGCTGGGTCCATTCGCGGTGGGTGTTGAACCAGAAGAGTGGCGGACGCCCTCGCGGCAGCTGCTGATGTTGCGCCGGCTGGAGGTTGCGGTGCCGGTCGTGCTGGCCGCCGTCGGGTTCGCCGTCGCGGGTGCGGTGTCGGGATCGACCGTTGCGTACGGCCTCGCAGCGGCTGCCCTCGTGCTCGGAGCGATCTCCTGGCCAATTGTCGGGCGGCGCTTCGGCTCGTGGGGCTATGCGGAGCGGGAAGACGACCTGCTCGTGCGGCGCGGCGTGATGTTCGCCCGCCTCTCGGTCGTGCCATACGGTCGGATGCAGTTCATCGACGTGACGGCCGGCCCGCTCGAGCGCTCGTTCGGCCTGGCGACCGTCCGGTTGCACACGGCAGCTGCAGCCACGGACGCGCGGATCCCCGGGCTGGAGCGCGAGGAAGCCGCGCGTCTGCGTGACAGCCTGGCGGAGCTCGGTGAGGCGCAGGCGGCCGGACTGTGAGCACCGGAGCGCCCGAGGGCTGGCACCGCTTACATCCGCTCTCACCCGTGGTGCGTGGTGGGCGCCTGACGTACGGCATCTTCATCCTCCTGTTCCTGGTCGCACTCGGCGGCGACAAGCTGAGCAACGCCGTTCCCCAACTGGCAGTCACCATCGTCCTCGTCCTCGGCGGCCTCGTCTCCTGGCTCGTGACCCGCTGGCGGATCGAGGACGACGACCTGCGGATCGAGACCGGCTTGCTACGGCGACAGTCGCTGCGGTTCCCGCTTGGGCAGGTTCAGGCGATCGACGTCGTCCGGCCCGGGCTGGGTCGGGTGTTTCGCGTCGCCGAGCTGCGATTGCGAATGGCGGGGGCGAGCGGCGGGACAGCGCGACTCGCCTACGTCGCCGAGCACGAGGTCGAGCCGCTGCGCGATCAGCTGCTCGCGCTGGCGCGCGGCGCCCGTCACCACGAGACAGCTCAGCAACCGGCGGCTGAGCTGGAACGGCCCGTCGCTGAGGAGCACCTCCTGACGACGGTCCGGACAGGCCAGCTCGCTGTCTCGATCGTGCTCGAGAACTGGTGGCTCGTCCTGATCCTGGTGGGCATAGTCGCCGGATTCGCGGTCTCGCCGCACACTGCCGCCCGAGCCCTGCGTGGAGTCGGCTTCGTCTGGGCGATCAGCATGGCGACCTTCATCTGGCGCCGGTTCAACCAGCAGTATCGGCTGACCGTGGCGGAAGGGCCGGACGGCCTACATCTGCGCGGCGGGCTCGTCGCATTGACGGCCGAGGTCATCCGCCCGGGTCGTGTGCAGGCTGTGAGGCTGGTCGAGCCGTTCCTTTGGCGGCCACTCGGCTGGTGCCGGGTGGAGGTCGACGTCGCCGGCCGGCAGCACAGAAAGGGCGAGGGCGAGGCGCAGAGAGGCCAGCTGCGGACACTGGTGCCCGTCGCGAGCCGCCCGCTCGCGGTCGAGCTGATCGACCGGCTGGTGCCGGACCGCCCCCGGGAGCTGTTGCCCCCGCCACGCCGGGTGTTCTGGAAGAGCCCACTCCGCTATCGAACGCTGAGCTGGGGCCGGACCGAGACCTGGGTCGTGACGACGAGCGGCCGGCTGCGGCGCGTCGTCAGCTGGGTTCCCCTGGAGAAGGTGCAGAGCCTCCGCCATGTGCAAGGCCCGCTCCAGCGGCGGCTACGGCTCGCGAGCGTCCATGTGGACACCGCGGGTAGGGGAGTCCACGCGACTCTGCGCGATCGCGACGCCGCCGAAGCCGGCCGCGCGCTCGCCGAGCTCACCGATCTCGCGCGCGCAGCAAGGAGGCGTCCGGCACTCTCCTGAACGGCATTGGCGGGTCCGGCCGAGGTCCGTGACAATGCGGCATGTTCGAGATCGGTGGGAGCCTGCGAGAGGCACGCCTGAAGCGGAACCTCACGCCTGCCGACGTCCAGAAGGCGATCCGGATTCGCGACCGCTATCTCCAGGCGCTCGAGGAAGAGCGTTGGGAGCTCCTTCCGGGCGACGCGTATGTCAAGGGATTCCTGCGCACGTACGCCGACTACCTCGGCCTCGACGGGAACCTCTACGTCGAGGAGTACAACAGCCGTTTCGCGCGCCCGGACGAGTTTCAACTCGTCCCCGAGCGATTCGAGCGCCGCAGCACGCCGCTTGGCGTCGGCTTCCTGCGGCCACTCGTCGTGATCGGTGCGATCGTCGCGATAGTGGCGGCTGTGGCGGCCTGGCAGCTCAGCAGCTCCTCGGGCGGCAAGCAGGGCGCGCAGCCCCCACCGACGACAACTCCGACCACGACGGCCGCGCACACGCCGCCGAAGAAGAAGCCCCCGAAGCACGTCGCAGTCGCACTCCCGACCCGGGCCGTGGTCGTGGCATCGCGCGGCAACTCGTGGCTCTGGGTTCGCTCGGGCAGCGCCACCGGCCCGACCGTCTATCAGGGCACGTTGCTTCAGGGGAAGACGCTGCCGGTCAACCTGAAGAACGGGCCCGTCTGGATTCGTATCGGCGCACCCACCGTCGACATTCGGCTCGGCGGCAGGCTCGTGCACGGCCTGCCGACCCAGGTCGGCAACGTGCTCCTCACCCGGCGCGGAATTCAGCCGGCCTAGACGGCGGCAGCGCCCAAATCGACCGCCGGCACGTCGTTCCACAGCTCCTCGAGCCGGTAGAACTGGCGCGCGTCGGGCGTGAAGACATGCAGGACGACGTCGAGGTAGTCGGCGACGATCCAGGCTCCCTCGCGCGCACCGTCGACGCTTTGCGGGAGCAGCCGCTCGTCCTGCTTCAACCGGGCGTGGACCTCGTCCCAGATCGACGCGGTCTGCCGCGAGTTGCGGCCGGTCGCGATCACGAAGTAGTCCGTGAAGGAGCACTCGGGCCGCATGTCGAGGATCACGACGTCCTCCGCCAGCTTCTCGAGCGCGAGAGCGGCGATGCGGCGGGCCTGTTCGAGGGAGTTCAGAGTCTGCGGTGTCCTTGGTTCGCTTTTCTTTCTGCAGTGTATCCCCGGTTCACGGACAGTAGGCCCCGCGCTCGACAATGAGCCGCGCCACGGCTGCCGGAACCAGCCCGTCAAGGGGCTCTCCGGCGGCGATGCGGGCCCGGACGTCCGTCGAGGCGGCCGGATTCGGCTCGATCTCGAAGAAGAAAACGCGCTCCGGCCGGTCGAGCTGATCGAGCACAGCCTCCAGCTCGCTGCGCGGGAATCCCGGCCGCGTGGCCACCGCGAGCCGGGTGCGCTCGAGCACTTCAGCGGGCCGGCTCCAGGCGTGAAACGACCTGAACTGGTCGGCGCCGATCACGAACACCGGGTCGTCGAAGCTCTCCGCTCGGAGCAGTTCGACCGTGCGCAGGTAGGGGTCGAGACGGACGTCGTCGGCCGGGAAGGCCGCGGCCGCAAGGGCGAGACGATCGTCGGCGGAGGCGTGGACCGCGCGATGCCCCGGGCGTTCGCTCACGAGAACGACGAGCTGCTCGACCCCAAAACGCTCTCTTGCGGCGTCGGCAACGGCGACGTGGCCGAGATGGGGCGGATCGAACGCGCCGCCGTAGAGCACTACTCCCACTCGAGCACCTCCTCCCCCACCTCGACCTCGTCGCCCACGCGGGCGCCGGCGGCGCGCAGGATCGCCTCGAGCTCGTCCTCCGCCGGAGGCGTGCCTGTAACGCGGAAGCCACGCTCGGTGCGGTAGACGCGGAACGCACGCCGGGCCGGTTGGGGGCGGTAGACAAGGAAGTCGACGATCTCGTCGCCGGCTTCAGCGGGCTCTTCCTCCACCTGCTGCGGGATGAGCTCGAACAGCGCGCGGCGTAGCTCGTCGAGGCCGGCGCCCGTGGCGGCGGAAAGGCGAAGGACGCGGAGGATGCGCTCGTCCTCGATGCCGAACGCCGGCGGTTCGGGGCGGAGATCGATCTTGTTGAGAACCACGACCTGTGGCCGTTCGCCAAGGCCTGCGCCGTAGGCCGCGAGCTCGGCGTCGATGGTGCTCCAGCGCTCGTGCGCGTCGTCCTCGGCCGAGTCGATCACGTGGACGAGCAGGCGGGCGCGCTCGAGATGAGCGAGGAACTCGTGGCCGAGCCCGACGCCCTCGCTCGCGCCTTCGATCAGCCCGGGGACATCGGCGACGACGAGCTGCCGACCGTCGGCCGCTTCCACGGTCCCGAGCACCGGCGAAAGCGTCGTGAAGGGATACTCCGCGACCTTCGGCCGCGCGTTCGAGATCCGCGTCAGCAGCGACGACTTGCCGGCGTTGGGGAGTCCGACGAGCGCGGCGTCGGCCAGGAGCTTCAGGCGGAGCTCCATCTCTCGCTCTTCGCCCGGCAAGCCGATCTCGGCGAAGCGCGGCGTCTGCCGGCTAGGGCCGGCGAAATGCTTGTTGCCACGGCCGCCCGTCCCGCCCTTCGCCACGACCACACGCGCGCCCGCCTGCGCGAGGTCGGCTGCGAGCTCGTCTCCCTCGAAGACCTGTGTGCCAACGGGAACGGAGAGCTCGGCGTCGTCCCCGCGCGCGCCGTTCGAGCCACGGCCGCCGCCGGCACCGCCGCGACCCGCGCGCAGCTTCTGGTTCGGCCGGAAGCCCGAGAGGTCGCGCCGACGAGGATCGGCGACGAGCACGACATCCCCTCCGTCACCGCCGTCTCCCCCATCAGGCCCACCACGCGGGACGTACTTTTCCCGGCGAAAGTGGATCGAGCCGTCGCCGCCGCGGCCGGCGACAACCGTCAGTCGTGCGCGATCGTGGAACATCGGGGGAAGCGTAGAGTGGTCGGATGGACGACGAAGTCGCCGTCACCGTCGTCGGCAGCCAGCCCGAGGCGGAACTCGCCTGTGAGCTGCTCCGCACCGAGAACATCGCCTGCTATCACCGCCCGACGAGCTTCGCAGCCGGGGCAGGAGACGGCCTGGTCTCGTTGGGGTCGCCGCGCGAGATCGTCGTCCTCGCAGCGGACGCAGGCAAGGCGCGCGAGCTTCTCGCGGACGCCTAGGCCTGCTCGACCGAGATAAAGCGGCGCTCGCCGCTCGTCCGGAACGCGACCTTGCCGTCGCGCATCGCAAAGATCGTGTCGTCCTTGCCGATGCCGGCTCCCGGGCCCGGGCGGAAGCGCGTGCCGCGCTGGCGGACGAGGATCATCCCCGCTGTCACGTCCTGGCCGGCGAAGAGCTTCACGCCGAGCATCTTCGGATTCGAGTCGCGGCCGTTCCGCGACGAGCCGAGTCCCTTCTTGTGCGCCATTACTTCTTCTCCTCGAGTGCCGATTCCAATGCCGCGAGCGCACCCTTGCGAGCCTTGCCGGAGTGCTCGTGCTCGAGCGCCGCCTCGACCTGCTCGCGGCTCCAGCCGCCAGTTTCCTCCGTGAGCTGCGCGATCGTCATCGATGCGTAGCCCTCGGGGAGCTGCCCAGCCGTCTGCTGCTGCTCTGTCTTCGCCGCCGGCTTCTCCTCCGTCTGCTCGGCCTTCGGCTTCGCAGCGGACTTGGCAGCACGCTTGGCGGCACCGATCGACTCGATCTCGATCCGCGTCAGCTTGCTCCGGTGGCCCGTGTGCTTCTTGTAGCCGGTGCGGCGGCGGTACTTGCCGATGCGGATCTTCTTGCCGAGCTCGTGGCCGACGACGCGAGCCGTCACCGTTGCCGACGGCGAGAGATCCGGCGCGCCGTCGCCGCCGACCAGCAGGACGCGCGGCTCGAGGGTCGAGCCCTCGTCCACCCGCAGGCGGTCGACGAGCAACCGCTCCCCTTCGGAGACGCGGTACTGCTTGCCGCCCAGACTGATAATCGCGTAGGAGCTCATGGCGTGGAAACGCGGGCCTGGCGCCCGCGACTCGGCAGTGTAGCTAACGATTCGTCTCCAGCTCGTCGGCCCACTCGGACATCGGGACGTACTCGAATTCGCCGTTCGACGAGGCGGGCTCGGCCTCTGGAGCAGCCACATCACTCTCTGGAGCATCCCCGTCTTCAGCCCTCTCGGCGCCGTTCTGAGTCGCGGTCGTCGGCTTCTTCTTCCGGTTCTTACCCCCGCGCGAGCCACGCCGCGTCTTCTTCTTGGGTTTCGGCGTCTCCTCGGCCTCGGCGGTCGTCGACTCCTCGGGCGCGGCCGCCTCGGGCTCAGGTTCCGCGGCCGGCGCATCGGCCTGCTCCACCGTGCCGTCACGGCCTAGATCGTCGCCCGGAACGTGGATCGTCACGGCGCGGGACGGCTCGTGCGATTCGTCCGCAGCGTCTCCGGCCTCGAGCTCCACTCCGGCGGCGTCCGCCGTGGCAGGCGTCTTCTTGCGCTTGCGGCCGCCGCGCGAGCCGCGCCGCGTCTTCTTCTTCGGCTTGGGAGCCTCCTCGGCTTCCGGCGTCTCCTCGGCTGCCAAAGCCTCCTCGCCGTCGCTCTCGGCCTCCGGCTCCTCGACGACCACGGCCTCTTCGGCCTCTTCGGCCTCGGGCTCGGATTCCTTTGCGACCGCTGCGCCCTTCCGGGCCGGCGGCTTGCGCGTCGGCTTCTCGGCCTCGCCCTCTGCCGTCAGCGGCTCGGGCGTCGCCTTCGTCTTCCGGACCGCGACCGCATAGGCGCGACCGTCGAGCACACGCTCGACGCGCACCTTGACCCGCTTGCCTACGAGCGAGGCGGCGTCGGCGACGACAATGTCGAGCCCGTCGAGCTTGCCGACGGCCGCAGCGCCGTCGTAGCGGTCGACCTCGACGAGCTGCAGCATGATCTCCGCGTCCTCCCCGACAGGCGCCGGCGGCGCCAGATCCGCGAGCTTGCCCTCGCTGAGGACGACGAAGTGGTCGAGATGCGTCTCGGGCTTGCCGTCGAGGAAGAAGCGCTTCTTGGTGAGCGCCTCGAGCTCGACCAGACGCCGTGCGCCGGGACCGACGAGCGCACTCGCGATCGAGTCGGCGAGCTCGACCCGGAATGCCTGCGACCGCGAGCCCGCGGCGAGCGCGCGCAGCCGGCGCTCGACGTCGATCGCGGCGGAGGCCTCCGAGTAGACGATTCCGTCGCCGCCGCAGGTCGGGCACTTGCGCGTCATGACCTCGCGGGGACCGTCCGTCACGTTCTGGCGCGTCATCTCCACGAGCCCGAGCGGCGAGATCTCGACGACGTACGTCTTCGTCCGGTCGCGCTCGAGCTCTGTGCGCAGGGCCTCCTCGACCGTCGCGCGGTTCTTCGGGTTGGCCATGTCGATGAAGTCGATGACGATGATCCCGCCGATGTCGCGCAGCCGCAGCTGGCGGACGACCTCCTTCACGGCCTCGAGATTGTTCTTCGTGATCGTGTCCTCGAGCCGGCCGCCCGAGTTCTTGCCGCGGCCGCCGACGAAGCGGCCGGTGTTGACGTCGATGACGGTGAACGCCTCGGCGTAGTCGAAGATGAGATAGCCGCCCGACGGGAGATCGACGCGGCGCCCGATCGTCGACTTGATCTCCTGCTCGACGCCGAATGCCTCCATCAGGGGCGTCTTCTCCTTGTAGCGAACGACTCGCTCGGCCATGTGCGGCGACGTCTTCTTCAGATAGCCGACGATCCGCCTGTACGTGCGCTCGTCGTCGACGTACGCCTTTTCGAAATCGTCGGTGAAGAGGTCACGGACGACGCGCAGGGGCAGCTCGGCCTCCTGATAGACGAGCTCCGGCGCCTTGGCGGTCTTGGCCTTGGCCTGGATCGATCGCCAGAGCCGCTGGAGGAAGACGAGGTCACGCTCGATGTCTTCCTCGGATGCGCCCTCGGCGGCGGTACGGACGATGACGCCGCCCTCCTTTACGTCGAGGCGCTTGAGGATGTCCTTCAGGCGGTTCCGTTCGTCGTCGTCGAGCCGGCGAGAGACGCCGAGGCCCTCGCCCTGCGGCACGAAGACGACGAACCGGCCGGGCAGCGAGATCTGTGTCGTCAGCCGCGCGCCCTTCGTCTTCATCGGGTCCTTGACGGCCTGGACGAGGATCGTCTGGCCGCGCGAGATCAAGTCCTGGATCTTGCGGCCGTGACCCTTTTCGAGCTCGGGGCTCACGATTTCGTCGACGTACAGAAAGCCGTTCTTCTCGAGGCCGATCTCGACGAACGCCGCCTCCATTCCGGGCAGGACGTTGTCGACGCGGCCGAGGTAGATGTTGCCCGCGATCGAGCGGCGCTCGGGCCGCTCGAGGTAGACCTCGGCGACGCGGCCGTCCTCGAGGACGGCGACGTCGCGCTCGCCCACGTCAACAGAGATCATCAGCTCGCGCTTGGCAGCGGGAAGCGGTGCTCGGCGCTGCGGCTCGCGGCGTCGCCGCGACGCCTGATCGCGGCGGCGCTCCTGCCGCTGGGAGAGCTCGCGGCGCTGCGGCTGCTTCGGCTCGGCCTTCTCTTTCCGCTCGGGCGTAGCGGAGGCGGCGGTGGAGCCGGGCTTCTTGCGCCCGCGCCCGCCACGGCTGCCGCGGCGACGCTTCGGCTTGGTCGGATCGGTGGATTCAGAGCCGGCCGCCTGGGCAGCCGGGTCGGTTAGCTGAGGCTCGGGCTTCGCCTCGAGCTCGGATACATCGGAACGTTGGTCGTCGGAAGACTTTTTCTTCCGGAAACGGAACCAGGGCAAGTAGGAACTCCTTGATGGGAGCGCGCGCCGGCTACCTCAGGAGAGGTGCGCGCGCGCTCGTTGTGTGTGAAAAGGCTTGGCATGGCCTACGCGCCCAGGGTAGCAACCGGCCTCGCGGTGTCTTCTCAAGCCCTGTGTCCGTCCGAGCCCGGACCTACGATCCGGCCAACTCACGACCGGGAGGTGAACGGTGGTGGCGATACGCGAGGCCGAAGAGCTCCTACTGATCGAAGAGGCAGATGCGTGGTTCGAGTACCTCGAGGCGACTCGGAGCCAGGGGGAGAACCGCTACCACGAGATCGAGCCGTGGGCGTGGGCTCGGCTGACGCAGCGCCTGCGTGCGATCAGGGCCAGGCGCGCGAGACTCCGCCCGGCTGCTGCGTAGAGCCGAGCGAGAAGCGCATCCGTGCGGCCTCGCCGAGCGCGCGCGTCCCGCCGTAGGCGACCGCGCCCTTGAGGGCCCACCCCGCGCCGGGTGCCAGGTCGAGAAGCTCGCGCGCAAGCGCGCGTAGACCGAAGCCCGCACAGAGCGTCGCTGCGAGCTCCGGCAGCCGGTCGCGAACCTCGCCGGCTGCACCGTGAGCCTGCGCGAGCCGTAGGACGAGCCGGAACTCGTTCAAGGCGAGCACCGGAAGGTCGGCGCCGGGGATCCAGATTGCGGCCGCGAGGATTCCGTTCTTCCGCGCGAAGGTCGAGACGAGCTGTTCGCTGACGGCCTCGCGAAGCAGCGGCACGCGGGCGGCCAGCGGCGCGCCGTGCTCACCCAGCCGCACTGCGATCGCACGCGCGATCGCCTCGAGCGGGAACGCCTGACTGGCATCCACCGAGACCACATCCGTCGCCAGCACGTACGGAATCGCGGTATCGCGCACGAAGCCCACAGCAACGGCAATCGCCGGGACTCCCGCGCGCCGCGCGCGACGCAGCACCGCGACATCCTCGTCTCGCGGCTCGTCCGCGATGACATGCACATAAACGTCGGCGCCCTCCGGCTCGCCCAGCTGGACGGCACCCGGCTCCGCACGCCCGCGAAGAAGCTGCTGCCGGAGCATTGGCGCGAGTTCGCTCGCCCCACCGACCGCGAGCACATCCTCGCGCCGCCCCGAGGCCGCAACCTCGAGGAGCAGCTTCCGGATCGCCCCGGCCGAGACCGGTAACGCCATCAGCGGCGCCGCGAGTAGCGCGACACGCGACCGCGCGCGTGGATCGCGAGCAGCACGCCAATCGCCGCGAGGTTCGCAATCAACGAGGAACCGCCGACGCTGACGAACGGCAAGGGGATGCCGGTGATCGGCGCGATCCCCATCGTCATGCCGACGTTGACGAAGATCTGGAACAGCAGGGCCACCACGATGCCCCCGGCGACGATCGCCGAGAAGAGATCGCGAGCGACGGTCACCACCCGCAGACCGCGCCAGAGCACGAGGAGGTAGAGCCCGAGCAGGATCACGGCACCGACGAAGCCCCGCTGCTCGGCGAAGGCGGCGAAAGCGAAGTCGGTCTGGCTCTCGGGCAGGAAGCCGAAGTTGACCTGTGTCGAGTTATTCACGCCGCGCCCGAGCGTCCCGCCGGAGCCGACGGTCGTGATCGACTGGTCGAGGTTGTAACCGGACGCGGCCGGACAATTGGTCGGATGGATGAAGCAGGTCAGGCGCTGCTGCTGGTAGCTCTTGAGCAGGTTGACGCCGGCAGCTGGGCCTGCCCAGAGGACACCGACCACGACGACCACGACGATTGCCCCGAGCACCGCGAGGTGACGCCACGGCACACCGGCGATAAACAGCATCGCGGCGAGCGCAGCCATGTAAACAAGGGCAGTGCCGAGGTCAGGCTGCGCAAAAACGAGCAGCACGGGGAGGAGGCCGAGCCCGACGACCCGCAGCGTCGTCCCCCACGCGGTCAGGTCGCGCTGCCGCTCGGACAGCATTCCGGCGAGCGCGAGCACGAACAGGAGCTTCCCGAACTCCGAGGGCTGGAAGGTGAAGAAGCCGAGGCTGATCCAGCGCGTCGAGCCGTGCGCCGCATGCCCGATGAGCAGTACGAACGCGATGACCACGCAGGTGCCGACGAAGATCGCGCGCCAGTAGCGCCGATAGATGTCCGGATCGATCAGGGCCGCTGCCACGAGCGCGACCGCCCCCACGCACGCGTAGAGGATCTGGCGGTTGAGGTAGTAGCTCGGATCGCCGGGGATCGCGAACTTCGTGATGCCGGCGACGCCCCAAAGGCCCACGACGACGAGCGCCGCGACTCCTCCGAGCAGGATCCAGTCGAAGGAGCGGAGGACGGCGATCGGGTGCGGTGACTCGCGCTCGGAGCGGAGCCCTGCCCGTTGTGATCCGGCGTACTCGAGCATCAGTCGGAGTAGATGTATCCCAGTTGCGTCGGAGCGATGTGGAAGAACTTCGCGAAGACCCGTTCGGCCGCCGGCGCGGCGGCCTTACCGCCCTCGCCGCCGTTCTCGATCACCGCGCAGACGACGACCTTCGCGTCGGTCGCCGGACCATAGCCGCACCACCACGACTGGCTCTCGTCGCGCGTGAAGTTCGCCGGCGTACCCGGCGGGTGCACGAGCTTCTGGGCGGTGCCTGTCTTGCCGGCGATCGGATAGGGGAAGTTGCCGAAGACGCCGTACGAGGTGCCAAGGGGATTCTGTGTGCCTTGAAGAAGACCCTGCTGGACAGCCTTGACATTGGCCGGATCGAGCCCCGGAATCGGTTGTGGTGCGGGCGGTGCAGCTGTCGGCACGATCTGCCCGTTGGCGTTCTGGACGTCCATGAGGACGTGCGGTGTCACGAGCTTGCCGCCGTTTGCGATCGCCGCGTACAGGCGCGCCATCTGGATCGGCGTGACGAGCAGATCACCCTGCCCGATGGCGAGGTTGATCGAGTCGCCGGGCTTCCAGAGACGGTCGATCCGCCAGTTTGTCGGGTCGGACTGTCTCGTGAACATGCGGTGCCTCCAGCCGATCGTCGGGACCGTCCCGCGCACCTCGGGGCCGACGTCGATCCCCGTGAAACCGCCGAAACCGAACTTCCGTGCCCAGCGCTGGAGCGGCTGGCCGCGGTCGGGGGGTAGCAGATAGAAGTTGTTGCCGATGTTGTAGAAGTACGTGTCGCACGACTGGGCGAGCGCGGTCGACAGGTTCATGCCCTCGTTCACGAACGGGTCCCAGTTGTGGAAGACGTGATGCGACCTGTCCTCCGGCGCCGTGTACGTGCCGGTGCAGGAATAGAACAGGTTCGGCTTGATCAGGTGCTCCTGGAGGGCCGCGATCGCCGTGAGCGGCTTGAAAGCCGAGCCCGGTGGATAGGTGGCGTCGAGAGCGCGGTCGAGGGTCGGGTAGTTCATGTTGAAGGCGGATTGCGCGGAGCCGAGGCCCCGGGCGTTCAGCGCCTTCGTCGTGACCGGCCGCGAGAAGACCGAGGGGTCGTACGTCGGCGAGGACGCGAGCGCGAGAATCGAGCCGTCCTTCGGGTCGAGCGCGACGATCGCGCCGCCGTCCGCCGCCCAATTGCCGTTGTTCCGAGCTGCCTGGATGCCGTACTGCAGCGCGTTCTGGGCCGCGACCTGGAGTCCGCTATCGAGTGTCAGCTGCACCGCCTGCCCCTGCTGCGGCGGCGTCGTCAGCAGGCGCGGGCTGCGAGGCTCTCCGAGGGAGTCGACCTTCAGGCGGGCGAGGCCCGGGATGCCGCGCAGGTACGCGTTGAAGGCATATTCGACCCCGCTCTGGCCGATCACGTCGCCCGGCTGGTAGCCCTGTTTGCCGAGCGTCCGCAGCTCCTGCGACGAGATCTGACCGTCGTAGCCGAGCAGCTGCGATGCCAGCGATCCGTGGGGATAGCGACGGACGTAGCTCCGCGCCAGCGTTAGCCCGGGGAACGCCGCGGCCCTCTCCTCGAAGTACGTGAGCATCGGTCCCGTGGCCTGGGTGCGGACGACGACCGGGTCGAGCATGTCTCCTGCACGCTGGCGTTGGAGGATCAGGTTCGACACGTGACGAACCGACACACCGGCGATGTGCGCGACCGCGCGGACCTCGGCGACCCGGCGTGCGTAGCTCTGGGGCATGCTCGCCGGCGAGAGCTCGACCGAGGTGACCGGCCTGTTCGTCACGAGGACGTTCCCGTGTCTGTCCAGGACAGGCCCGCGGGGTGCTTGGACGCGCACCTTTCTGACCTGGTTGGCCTGCGCCTGGGCCGCGTACTGCGACCCGGAGAGCACCTGCAGCGCCCACAAGCGCATGAAGAGGGCGGCGAAGCCGATCACGATCAGCCCGCTGAGCAGCGCGACGCGCCGCGCGAGCTTCGGCGTCAACCGGTAGGACTCGACCGGTGCCTGCTCGGTGTCCGGCTTCTCCGACCGCGACCGCCGGGAGGGGAACCGCGCACGGCCCCCGGTCGTCGTGCTAGCCAAGGAGCTGAACCTCTGCGGAGAGCTCGTCGCGAGCCGGAGGCCGCAGCAGCCGCCGCACGAGCGCATAGATCGGAGCGGTGAGGATCAGGTTGAGGACGATCGCCGGGATCAGGCTGCGAACGACCGCTCCGGCCGGCGCGCTCTCCCCGAGCACGAAATGCACGACGAGCAGCCCGAACTGGTAGAGGACGGTCACGACGGCAACGGAGAGGAACGGCGCGTGCGCGCGGTCGCGACCGGTCGTTTCCCCGTAGCGCCCGATCCAGTAGCCGGCGAGCGTCAGCACGAGCGACGTGAGCCCGAGCGTGCCGAGGGTGGCAGTGTCGACGAGAAGCCCGGCAAAGAAGCCGCCCACGGCACCGACCACGCTGCCACGGAGTAGAGCCAGTGCGACGATCGAGACAAGCAGAACGTCCGGGACGGCGCCGAAGACGTGAACCTGCGAGAAGATCGAGACTTGGGCGACCGCTGCGACGAAGAGCAGGGCGGCGGCCTTGACGCCGTCGCCGACGGTCATCGGTGCGGCTTCTTCGGAACGAGCACCCCAACCACATCGGTCGAGCCGAGGTTCGCGAAGGGCGTCACCTGGACCTGGAGAAACGGCGCCGTGTCCGTCGCGCCGACGTGCGAGACGCGACCGATCGGGATGCCGTACGGGTAGAGATCCCGATAGCGGGCATTGTGCGTCCCGTCGGTGACGAGTGCGTCGCCGACCCTGACCCTTAGCGCCTTCGGAACCTGGTCGAGGATCAGCGTCCCGCCCGGCCCGGTGTGAAGCATCCCGCGGATCTGCGTCTGCAGGTCGCGGGCGGCGACGAAAGTCGACGGGTCGGTGAGGAGCGTCACGACCGCCGTCTGCGGCTCGACGTTCGTCACGATGCCGACGAGGCCGTCGCCGCTGACGACCGGCGAATTGAGCCGCACCCCGGAGGACGAGCCGGCCGCGATCTCGATGTTGTGGGCGAAGGGGCCGCTCGGGAAGGACGTGACCTCGGCGTTGACGGCCTGATAGTCCGCGGGGAACCTCGAACCCTGTTCGAGGTGTAGGAGCCGCTCGTCCTGCTGTGCCTTGATGGCGAGCTCTCGGTTGTGGAGCACTTCCAGCCGGAGTTCCGCGATTCGCCGCTTCAGGACCGTGTTCTCGGACTCCGCACTCGAGGCGTTGGCGAAGTAGTCGTATGCGTCACGGAACGGCTGCGCGACCCGGGTGGCGGCGATCTGGAACGGACGCAGTGCGGTCGAGCCTGCGCCCTGGATGTCGTGGAGCGCTCCCGCAGTCGGCGAGCGGAACGAGATCGTGATGAGCGCCAAGGCGACGATGACGAGGAGGACGACAACCGCCCGGCGGATGAGTGCGCTGCGAGCCTTCGAGGGGTACGGCGTAGGCTTCGAGCGCTGGACCGACGAGGCGAGCACCGCCGCGCGCGCGCTGCGACTGGGTGGAGCCACCGCCACAGGTTACCGCGGCTGCCCGCCGACCGACTGATCCGTTGGCGCCTAGTAGCGGCGACCGTTACGGCTTCGGGCTTTGTTGCTGCGATGGATGGCCTCGAACTCCTCAAGGCTCCGGCCCGAGCCGACCGCCACACAGGTGAGCGGGCTCTCGGCGAGGTGGACAGGCATCTGGGTCTCGTGGCGCAGCCGCTCGTCGAGCCCCGTCAGGAGCGAGCCGCCGCCTGCAAGGACGATCCCGCGATCCATGATGTCCGCAGCGAGCTCCGGCGGCGTCTTGTCGAGCGTCGACTTGATCGCCTCGATGATCTGCGTGACCGGTTCGTCGAGCGCGCGCCGGACCTCCTCCGAGGTGAGCACGACCGTCTTCGGCAGACCGGTGAGCATGTCCCGGCCGCGAACCTCGGCCTGCAGCTCCTCGCGCAGGTCCCAGGCGGATCCGATCTCGAGCTTGATCTCCTCTGCCGTCTGCTGGCCGATCAGGAGCTTGTAGTCGCGCTTGATGTGGTTGATGATCGCCTCGTCCATCTCGTCGCCGCCTACGCGCAGCGACTGCGAGACGACGATCCCGCCGAGCGAGATGACCGCGACCTCGGTCGTGCCGCCGCCGATGTCCACGATCATGTTCCCGGTCGGCTCGGCGACGGGAAGCCCGGCGCCGATCGCCGCCGCCATCGGCTCCTCGATGAGGTACGCCTGGCGCGCGCCGGCCGACAGCGTCGCCTCCTCGACCGCGCGCTTCTCGACGCCTGTCACGCCGGACGGGACGCAGACGACGACGCGCGGGTGGGCAAAGCGGTGCTGATGCACCTTCTGGATGAAGTGACGGAGCATCTGCTCGGTGACGTCGAAGTCGGCGATCACGCCGTCCTTGAGCGGACGGATTGCCTGGATCGTCCCCGGCGTCCGGCCGAGCATCCGCTTCGCCTCGACGCCGACCGCGTGCACCTCGCCCGAGCGCTGGTCGATCGCGACGACCGACGGCTCCGACAGGACGATGCCGCGCCCGCGCACGTAGACGAGTGTGTTCGCGGTACCGAGGTCCACCGCCATATCGCGGCCGCCGAAGCCGGTCAATCCAGAGAAGAGACCCATCGCAAAAGCCACCTTATCCGCAAAACGGCACAAAGCCTTGACCCTGCCGTGACGGGTCGCTGCGTACGGTCAAGCCATGAACGTGGTGACGCTGATCGGCAACCTCGCGACTGACGTCGAGCTGCGCGCGGTGGGGCCTGACAAAAAGGTCGCGAGCTTCGTGCTTGCGGTGAACCGAGCGACCCAGGACGGCGGCGCGGATTTCGTGCGCGTGTCCGCGTGGGACCGGCAGGCGGAGTTGTGCGCCGAGTATCTCGGCAAAGGACGGCGCATCGCCCTCGACGGGCGGCTCAAGTCTCGGTCATGGGAAGACGAGGGGAAACGACGGAGCGCACTCGAGGTGGTCGCCCGCCGGGTCGAGTTCCTGGGCGGCGGACCCCGGCACCATGAGGAGGAAGGCGGGGAGGTGATCCCGTTCGAAGCGCCTGCGGCCGTCTAGACCAAGTGACCTAGCCCAGCGAGTCGACGAACTCCCGGATCGCCGCGAGACAAGCGTCTGGGCGCTCGCCGATCAGGAGATGGCCGCAACCGGCGATCGTCCGTAGAGGGGCACGCAGACGGCGCGCGTACTCGATCCCGTCCTCGACGCGGACCCAGTTGTCGCTCGCTCCCCACAGGCAGAGACAAGGACACGTGACGCGGTCCAGACCGGTACGCGGATCCGAGGCGAGTAAGGCCTTGCCCGCCTGGCGCATGTCCGTGTGGTGAGCAGGTCCCACGAGGAATGCCTCCGCGAGCTCGGGAGCGAGCGCGTCGGGATCTGCCGCGCCCCACCAGCCGAACGCGACCCGGCGACCGAGCCGGGACTGCGCCCAGGTGTGCCGGTACGGCGCGATCAGACGCCCCGGCCGCGCGATGCCGAGCACGGCGAGTGTCACCTGAGCCGCGCGCGACCTCGAACCGATGCCGGCAGCGGCAGCGAGGACGAGACCGCGAACTGCATCGGGAGACAGCGTCGCAGCGCGAAGTCCCACGACGCCGCCGAGCGAGTGGCCAATCCAGACGGCGTCGCGGACCTCCTCGGCAGCGACGACCCCGAGAACAGCGTCGGCCAGCGCGTCTACGTTGCGGACTTCGGGAAGCGGAGCCGACCCTCCGTGGCCCGGCAGGTCGGGAACGACGACGCGGTGTCGGGCGGCCAGCGGGGGCGCGAGCGCGCGCCAGTTCTCGATCGTCCCGCCGAGACCGTGCACGAGGACGAGCGGCGGCCCGTCTCCGCCAACCGCATAGCTAAGCCGTGCTCCGCGCCATTCGAGCTCGCGCTCGTCGAATCCCTCCAACCGTTGTTTGCCCTCCGTCACCACTGAGGCATATTCTTCGGGTAATGGATGCTTCCGCAGGGCGGGCAGAGTGATGTCCGCGAACACGACAAGCCAGGGTGCGATCTAGCCCGCCAGCGCGTTGCGCGCGGCGGGTTTTTTCGTTCCAGGGGAAAAGGAGTCCACCAGATGGCGAATCACCTCACGCCCGAAGAACTGTCGAAGGAGTTGGGTCTCGACAGGCAGGAGGTGATCCGGGTGTGCGTCGAAGAGGGCGTGCCGATCTACCAGGGAAAGATCGACAAGTACCTCTTCTTGATGACGCAGCAGCACCTGGCTTCTCAGCAGCAGTCCGCGGCCTAACCAGGCTGCGCGAGCGCTTCGGGCCTCACGCGGATTTCTTCGCCGGCGCCTTGCGAGATCGGGAGCCGCCCTTCGAGGCGGCTTTCCCGTCCTTGGAGCCCTCCGCCGAGCGGCGTGTCTGCGCATCGGCGACGCTCTGGCGGAGCGCTTCCATCAGGTCGATAACGGGCGCCTCGGTGATGGGCTCCGGCGCGACGATCTCCTGGCCCGCGAGCTTCGCCTCGAGCATCTGCGCGAGGTCGCGCCGGTAGTCGTTCTCGAAGTCCTCAGGCGTCCACTCACCTGAGAGGCTGGAGATGACCTGCTCGGCGAGCTTCAGCTCCGCGTCCTGCACGGCAGTCTCGGCGACGGCCTCTTCGATCTCGTCCCGCGCGCGGACGTCCTCGGCGAAGAAGAGCGTCTCCAGCAGCAGAGCTCCGCCCTTGGCGCGGATGAGGCAGAGGTTCTCCTTGCCCCAGAGGACGAACTTGCCGACCGCAGCCATCCCCGAGTCCTCCATCGCGCGCAGCAGCAGGACGTACGGCTTCCGCTGTGCGTCGGCATCGGCCGGAGCGAGGTAGTAGGTGCGGTCGAAGAAGACGGGATCGACATCCTCGAGCCGGACGAAGCGAAGGATCGCGATCGACTGTGAGCGCGTCAGCGCGACGGCCTCGAGGTCGGCCTCCTCGACGAGGACGTATTGGCCCTTCGCGAACTCCCAGCCCTTGACGAGCTCGTCGGGCTCGACATCCCGCTCGTGCACCGGGCAGTAGCGCTTCTGCTTGATCGGCGTGCCGCACTCGCGATGGAGCGTGCGGAACGAGACGTCCTGCCGCTGGGTCGCGAGCGCGAGCCCCACGGGGATGTTGACGAGGCCGAAGCTGATCGATCCGTTCCAGATGGTCCGCATGAGAGTCCCAGTTTAGTTGGGGACTGCCCGAATTCTCGGTTTTCATCGCCTTCCCTGCATACGATTCTTCGCAATGGAGAGCCGCACCACACCCGAGCTCTGGCGCGAGGCCGTCGGAAACGCACCGGCCGAGCCCGCGTATCTCGAGGAGACGGCCGACGAGTGGCGGCCGGTCTCGTGGAACGAGGCAGCCGAGCGCGTCGGGGCGCTCGCGCGCGGACTGCTGGCACGCGGCGTGCGCCACGGCGACCGTGTAGCGGTCCTTTCGCGCACCCGGCTCGAGTGGATCCTGCTCGACTGGGCCGTGATGTCGATCGGCGCGGTCGTCGTCGGCCTCTATCCGACGAGCTCTGCGAAGGAGTGCGAGTACATTCTCGGCCACTGCGAAGCCGTGCTCGCCTTCACCGAGGACGAGGAGCAGACCCGGAAGCTCGTCTCCGTCCGCGGCTCGCTGCCGACGCTGCGCGAGATCATCCCGTTCGACTGGCTCGAGAAGCTCGAGTCCGATGGGCGTCTCGCGAGGCATCTGCAGCCGGAACCGGTCGAGGAGGACGACCTTGCGACGCTGATCTACACGTCCGGCACGACAGGGCCGCCGAAGGGCTGCATGCTCACGCACCGCAACCTCGTCACTGCCGCGATGTGCGTCGTCGAGGGGATGAACCAGCCCGGCGACACCGTTCTCCTGTTCCTGCCGCTGGCCCACAGCTACGCCCGGCTCGCGCACCAGGCCACGACGCAACGCGGGGCCACGGTCGCGCTCGTCGCCGACGCGGCGCGCTTGCCCGAGGCGTTGGCGGCCGTGCAGCCGACGATTCTGCCGGCCGTCCCGCGCGTCTACGAGAAGATCCACGCGAACACGCTCGGCGAGATCGAGCGGGCCGGCGGACGGCGCAGACGGATCGGGCTGTGGGCGCTCGAGATCGGGGCTCGCACGAGCCGCGCCCGCCGAGAGGGCAAGTCCGTGTCCGGCGTCCTCGCTCGGCAGCAACGGCTGGCCGACCGGCTCGTGTTCGCAAAGGTGCGCGAACGGCTGGGCGGCCGCCTCCGGGTCGGCGTCTCCGGGGCTGCTCCGCTCTCGGCGGACGTGATCGAGTTCTTCCACGCACTCGGAGTGCCGGTGATCGAGGGCTACGGCCTGACCGAGACGGCGAGCTCGGCCACGGCCAACGAACCGGGAGACTTCCGCATCGGAACGGTCGGGCGACCGGTCGAGGGCGCCGAGATCCGCCTCGCCGAGGACGGCGAGATCCTGATCCGCAGCGACTCAATCTTCGCGGGCTACTACAAGGAGCCCGAGGCGACGAGCGAGGTTCTGACCGAGGACGGCTGGCTCCGCACAGGCGACGTCGGCGAGATCGACGACGAGGGCTTCCTGCGGATCACCGACCGGAAGAAGGACCTCATCATCACCGCCGGCGGCAAGAACATCGCGCCGCAGAACCTCGAAAACGCCCTCACGACATCGCGCTTCGTCTCGCAGGCGCTCGTCGTCGGCGACCGGCGCCCCTATGTGACGGCGCTCGTGACGCTGGACGAGGCGGAGCTTGCCTCGAGTGACCGCGACCCGCAGGAGCTCGTGCAGGAGCTCGTGGACGACGTGAACCGCGACCGAACGCGGGTCGAGCAGATCAAGCGCTTCGCAGTCCTCCCGCGCGACTTCTCCCAGGAGGAGGGTGAGGTGACGCCGACGCTGAAGTTACGCCGCCGCGTTATTCACGAGCACTTCGCGGAGGAGATCGAGCGGCTCTACGCCGGCGAGTCGAGCTAGCCCAGGATCCGCTTCGCGCCGTCGTACTCGGACGCGTACCAGCCCGAGTTCAGGCTGTCGATCCGGACGGTCGAGCCCGTGTGCGGGGCGTGAATGAAGTTCCCGCCGCCGACGTAGATCCCAACGTGGCCGAGACCGGCGAAGAAGACGAGATCGCCGGGCTCGAGCTGGCTCTTCGAGACCGACACGGAATCCGGATAGTTGTACTGAGCAACGGTGTAGTGCGCGAGGGACACGCCGACCTGCGCGTACACGTACATCACGAGCCCCGAGCAGTCGAAGCCGCTAGGACTCGCGCCGCCCCAGACGTACGGGGTGCCGAGGTAGCGCATCGCGATGCCCACCACGCTGGCATAGCGATCACCCGGGACCGAGGCGACGGGTCCTGAGGCATAGCTCGGCCTCGGAGCCGAGACCTGTGTCGCCGCGGCCCTCGCCGAACGGGCGGCCGCCCGCTGAGCGGCTTGCTGCGCGGCAAGCATCTGCGCGATCTGGGAACGGACCGAGTTGTAGATATGCCGCTCTGCAGCGAGCCTCCCCTCGATCTGGTTGCGCTCCGCCGCGCGCGCCGCCACGAGCCGATCTTGCCGGGCACGTTCGGTGCGCAACAGCGTCCGCCGATGCACGACCTGCTGCTTGAACGAGACGACCTCCTGAATCAGGCCCGTGTCCTGCTTCGACATCGAGTTGGCGGTCTCGATGCGCGAGATGAGGTCGTTGAGGCTGCGAGCGCCGAGGACGACGGCAAGCGAGGATTGCTGATCCTGGCTCGTATAGACCGCGACGAGCCGCTTTGCGAGCAAGTGCCGCGCACGGCCGAGATTGCCGCGGGTGACACCGAGCGCCTGGTGGTTGATCTGAAGCTGCCGCTCGACGCGCTGCAGCGCCCGGCTCGCGGCCTGGTAGCGGCTGCTCGCCAGCTGTGCGGCTGCATCGAGTTCCTGCAGCTTTGCCAGCACACTCTGCGCCTGGGCGCGCTTCGCGCCGATCGAACCGGCGTGAGCCCCGGGTACGGAGGCCCCGACGAGGCCTGCCAAGAGCAGGCCAATTAGAAGTGCCGAGAGCGCAGCTAGCCGCCGCGGCACGCGCAATGACGTCCTCCCGCCCGTCACAAGCGGTGCACGGTAACAGCCCTGCCGGATGCTCGCAACGAAGAACCGTCTCCAAAATGCCGCAATTTGGCACAACCCTTCGCGGGACCCGCTGCCGTTGCCGGCGCAGAGAGGTCGCCGCGTCGAGTACGGTCCGGCGTCATGCTCCGAGGGAGGAGACCTCGCGCCGTGCGGTTCGGCGCTCTCGTCGCTGTGCTCGCGCTCACGGTCACGTCCGCGGCGCTCGCGGCTCCGGGTGCGGAAGGCAGCCCACCGACGAGCACCATCGACGCGACTTCGCAACAACTTGACACCCGAGTCCACCAGGCGCTCCTCAACCTCTACGCGCTCGACTCGCAGCTCCAGGCATGGCGCGGCCGGGTCGCCTCGCTCCAGACGGCTGCCGCCGCCCTACGTGCACAGCGGGCGTCCCTGAGAAGCGAACTCGGCGCAGACGAGGCATCTCTCAAAGCCGGCCGGCGCCGGCTGGCGCTCGAGCTACAGGCCCTGTACGAGCGGGGCAATGTCGACCCGGTCGCCGTCGTGCTGGGAGCGAAGTCGATCGGCACGGGACTCAACCAGCTCGACTACATGTCGCGCGCGGCGAACCAGAGCAGCCAGATCGTCGCGCTGACGGCAGCGGCACATGTCCGGTTGCTCCATGCGCAACGCCGGCTCGTACTGGACGAGCGCCGGCTGGCGCGCTCCCTGGCCGCCGCCCGACAAGCGGAGGCGAGGGTCGCCGCGGCAGCCGCGTCACGGGCCGCCTACGTCTCGTCCCTCCGGGCGCAGCAGCGACTGCAAGCGGAGCAGGTGCGAAGCGTCGAGGCCCAGGCACAGACCGCGCAGCAGACGTCGCAGCAGGTGGCACCCACCACCGCCTCGCCACCCGCCGGCAAGCGGCAGCTGGTGGTGAGCGCCACGTGCTACGACCTGCCGGGCCGCACCGCGACCGGAATGCCGGTAGGCCCGGGAGTCGTGGCGGTCGACCCCTCAGTGATCCCGCTCGGCACCCGAATGAACGTGCCGGGCTACGGCAACGGCGTCGCGGCGGACGTCGGCGGCGGTATCAAGGGCGACACCATCGATCTCTGGATGACACCGTCCCAGTGTGCGGCCTGG
>Ga0207646_10001598_pt1 | contig 27662 bp, 29 predicted proteins | sample KBSK5502metaG_FD_184343 | JGI IMG/M metagenome (GOLD analysis project Ga0207646, IMG submission 184343) | Corn, switchgrass and miscanthus rhizosphere microbial communities from Kellogg Biological Station, Michigan, USA - KBS K5-50-2 metaG... | ecosystem: Host-associated > Plants > Roots >...
GCAAGCAGACGCCTGAGACCGACGTGCGCCGCCAGATGATGAGCATCGGCACCAAGCTGCTGCGGCTGCCGCTCTCGACCGCGCTCTACCCGGGCCACGGCCCCGCCACCAGCCTTCAGAACGAGCTCGCGCAGAATCCGATCTTCCGAGGAGCGCCGGCAAGGGCCTAGCCCTTGACTCACGACGAGCGGCGAGCCGGCCGGAGGAGGCGGCCCGCGATGCGCCCTCGCCGCCTCCCAGCGCCCGCGACCAGCGACCCGCGCAGGTATACCTCACGCACGGTGAATCCGAACTCCATGCCGTCGAGAGCGCTGTGGCGCTGGCGTGAGCGCATGATCTCCGGTCGCACTCGAGTCGGGTGATTTGGATCCACGATCACGAGGTCCGCGTCATATCCCGGCGCAATCGTCCCTTTGCTTCTTTGCAGGCCCGCCAGCGCCGCCGGGGCCTCCGAGACCCAGCGCGGCGCAAGCCAGACATCACCCATACGGCGGGCGAGCTCGAGGCTGCTGATATAGAGGGTTTGCACGCCGGGACTTCCCGCGGGAGCGTCGCCCAACCCGCCGGCTTTCTCTTCATCCGTGTGCGGGGCGTGGTCGGTGGCGACGATCGTGATGGTTCCCTTGCGGAGCCCGTCGACCAAGGCGTCCCGGTCGTGCGCCGTACGGACCGGCGGAAAGATCTTCATCGCCGTTCCCACACGTTCGAAATCCTCGTCACACAACCACAGGTAATGAGGGCAGGTCTCCACGCTCAGGGGCGCACCGGCACGGATAGCCTCCTGCGCCGCCGCCAGCCCTGGAGCGCTCGAAAGGTGAGCGACGTGCAGGCGCACTCCCGATGCGCCCGCGATCTCGGCCGCGGCAGCGACTGCCACGGCCTCGGCCTCGGCCGGCCTCGCCGCCAGCAGGTCCGTATAGGACTCGAGCGGGCGCGCGAACTCGCGCAGGATCGCGGGATCTTCGGCGTGGATCACCAGAGGCAGACCGAGCCGTGCGATATCGCGAGCAAGACGAGCCAGCGTCCCGTAGTCGGGCGGCGCCTCAAGGTCGGGATCCTCGAGGTCGAGCGAGTAGTGGACCTGCTTGCGACCGAGGCTGAAGGCGTAACCGAGATAGGCCTTGAAGCCGATCGCACCGGCGGCCGCGATGCCTTCCAGCTCGTCGGGTGTCGAAGTCGAGCGCACCAGGCCCCACAACCCGAAATCGACCCGGGCCTTGCCGCGCGCGAGCGCCGCCTTGGACTCGAGCACGCCGGCGGAGTCGACCGCCGGCACCGTGTTCGGCATGTCGATGACCGTCGTCACGCCCCCGGCAGCCGCGGCGTCGGTGAGCGTGCCGAAATCCTCCTTCTGCGGAAAGCCGGGATCCCGGCTGTGAACATGGACGTCGATGGCGCCGGGCAAGACGTACATCCCTGTCGCATCCACCGTCGACGCCCCTGCCGGAGTCGGGTGATTACCGACGCTTGTGATCACGCCGCCGGAGACATGGACGTCTACCTGCCGAGGGCCGTCGGGGGTGTGCACGGTCCCGCCCGCGATGACGAAAGCGTTGGAGCGAGGCTCAGTCAAGCTCGAGGTCGGTGATGCGGAAGAGCGGCGAGTAAGGAATGCCCGCGCTGCGGATGTTGTCTTCGCCTCCTTCGCCGCGGTCGAGGACGACGACGAGATGGATCACGTCGGCACCCGCATCCCGCAGGACCTGCGCCGACCGCAGCGAGTCGCCGCCGGTTGTGACAACGTCCTCGATCACGGTGATGCGGTCGCCGCGTTCCATTCGACCTTCGATCTGCTTCGAGGTCCCGTAGCCCTTCGGTTCCTTGCGGACGAGGACCAGGGGCAGGCCCGTTTCCATCGACACGGCGCCGCCCAGGAGCACTGCGCCGAGCTCGGGTGCCGCGATGCGCTGCGTCGTGAGGGGCACGAGAGAGGCCAGGTGCTTGCCCAATCGCCGGAGCAGCTCGGGATCGGTTTCGAAAAGGAACTTGTCGAAGTATCGGTTGGAACGTTTGCCGGAACGAAGGACGAAATCGCCTTTCAGGTACGAGGCCGTGACCAGGTCACGCGCCAGCGTCTCCCGCTCATCGATCACACGGTCAATCTAATGGATAGAAACACGCGGCCAGGTGCTCGGCCCCGAACGATTCGAGAGGCGGTTCCTCCTCGGCGCAATGCGGTCGAGCGCGTGGGCAGCGGGTCCGGAACCGGCATCCCGACGGCGGGTTCACCGGGGAGGCGACGTCCCCCTGCAGGATCACACGCTCACGTCCGCGCTCGATGACAGGGTCCGGGATCGGAATGGCCGAGAGCAGAGAGCCGGTGTAGGGATGGCGAGGCCGCCGGTACAGCTGCCCGCCCGGAGCGACCTCGACGATCTTGCCCAGGTACATGACGGCGACTCGATTCGAGATGTGCTTCACGACCGAAAGGTCGTGGGCGATGAACAGGTATGTGAGATCGAACTTGGACTGCAGCCGCTCGAGCAGGTTGATGATCTGGGCCTGGATGGAGACGTCGAGCGCCGAGATCGGTTCGTCGCAAACGATGAACGTCGGGCCGACCGCGAGCGCGCGGGCGATCCCGATGCGCTGCCGCTGGCCGCCCGAGAACTCGTGCGGATAGCGGTCCGCGAACCGCGGGTTCATCCCCACGACCTGTAGCAGCTCATAGATCCGGTTCTGTCGCTCGCGTCCCTTCGCAAGCCCGTGGATGTCGAGAGGCTCGCCGATGATGTCGCCCACCGTCTGTCTCGGGTCGAGTGACGCGTATGGGTCCTGGAAGATCATCGCCATGTCACGGCGGTGCTCGCGCAACGTGGTGCCTCGCTGGTGCGTGATGTCCTCGCCCTTGAAGTGAATCGTTCCCGCCGTAGGGTCGAGCAGGCGAATGATGGTGCGCCCCAGAGTCGACTTGCCGCAGCCTGACTCTCCGACCAGACCCAGCGTCTCGCCCTTCTTGATTTCCAGGTCGACGCCGTCGACAGCGCGCACGTGGGCGGTGGTCCGCTGCAGCACGCCCGACGAGATCGGGAACCAGGTCTTCAAGCCATGTACCGAAACGAGCGGGTCGGAGGCGGTCCAGGCCTTCTTCAGCTGGACATGCGCGGTCTCAGGCACCTTTCAATTCGACCCCTGATTGGGTGACCCAGCATGCCGCCAGCTGCGTGTCCCCCACCCGGTTCAGCACCGGGACGTCGCGCGAGCAGCGCTCGATCGTGAACTTGCACCGAGGGTGAAACGCGCATCCGGTCGGGAGGTCGATGAGGTCGGGTGGAAGCCCTTCGATCGGCTTCAGCGGCTCGTGGCGCTCGGCATCCAACCGCGGTATCGAGCGGAGCAGCGACCACGTGTACGGATGCTTGGGGTGGGCGAAGACGTCCACGGTCGGGCCGGCCTCGACCACCCGCCCGGCGTACATGACCATCACGCGTTCGCACATCCCCGCGACCACACCGAGGTTGTGGGTGATGAGGATGGTCGCGGTGCCGAAATCGCGATTGACGTGGCGCAGCAGGTCGAGGATCTGCGCCTGGATCGTGACGTCGAGGGCGGTGGTTGGCTCGTCGGCGATCAAGACCTTGGGGGTGGTGGTCAGACCCATGGCGATCATCGCGCGCTGCCGCATCCCGCCCGAGAACTGGTGCGGGTAGTCACGCGCCCTGGTCGCGGGCGATGGAATGCCGACCTTGCCCAGCATGGAGACCGCGACATCCATGGCCTTGGCCTTTTCCAGGCCGTGATGGAGGCGGACTGGCTCGGCCACCTGCCACCCCGTCCGGAAGACGGGGTTGAGGGACGTCATCGGGTCCTGAAAGATCATCGCGATGTCCTGGCCCCGAACCTCCCTCATCTCGCCTTCGGAGACTTTGGTGAGGTCGCGGCCCTTGAACATGACCTTGCCGCTCACGATCTTCCCGGGACGCTGGAGGCGCATGACGCTCAACGCCGTCACCGACTTGCCGCTGCCCGACTCGCCGACGATGCCCAGCGTCTCTCCCGGGCTGATCTCGAACGACACGCCGTCGACCGCTTTCACCACGCCCGCCTTGGTCTTGAAGACTGTGTGGAGGTCCTGAACCTCGAGCAGCGTCTCGGGCACTACTTGAGCCTGGGGTCGAAGGCGTCGCGGACCGCGTTGCCGAAGACGTTGGAGGCGAGCACCGTGATGAAGATCGTCACCCCCGGGAAGTAAACCAGCCAGACCGAGTGGAAGAAGTAGCTCTGGGCGTTGGTCAACATGTTGCCCCAGCTCGCCGTCGGCGGCTGGATGCCAAGACCGAGGAAGTCGAGCGCAGCCTCGATGAGGATGATCTGGCCGACCCCGAGGCTGGCGGCGACGATCAAAACCGGCAGCACGTTCGGCAGGAGGTGGATGGCGATCAATCGCAGGTCGCGGGCGCCGATGGAGCGCGTGGCCATGATGAAATCCCGCTGCTTGACCGAGAGCACTTCGCCGCGCACAAGTCGCGCCACCCCGCCCCAGCCGACCGAGGCGATGATCATCGCCAGCGTGATCGGGTTGGGGCGGAACAGGATCGACATGAGGATGAAGAGGAAGATCGCCGGGATCGACAGCACGGTGTCCACGATTCGCATCAGGATGTCGTCGACCCAGCGGCCGTAATAGCCGGCCACGAGGCCGACCGTCGTGCCGAGGGTCAGTGAAAGCCCGACCGTCAAGAACGCGACGCCGAGTGATACGCGGCCGCCGTAGATCAGCCGCGTCAGCGTGTCGCGTCCCAGCTCATCGGTGCCCAGGAGATGTGGTTGGCCTGGCGGCTGGAAGGTCGACAGCAGGTCGAGCCGGTAGGGTTCGTAGTGCGTGAGGAACTGGGTGAACAGCGGCGCTGCGATTGCGATCGCGCCCAGGATGACGATCAGGATCCCGGCGCCCATGCCGATGCGGTTGGCGCGCAGCCGCTCCCACGATTCGTTCCAGTACGACTGCGCTGGACGGGTGGCAGCACCTTCGAACGTGCTGATCGGGGCTTCGATCTCGGTCGCGGGTGTCTGACCAAGCATGCTCATGCGTAACGAATCCGGGGATCGAGGACCGCATAGAGCACGTCCGCGAGCAGGTTGCCGGCGATGACCAGGAGCGTGGCGAAGAAGGTGACGCCCATCACCGTCGAGTAGTCGTACTGGAGGGCGCGCTCGAACAGCAGGCGCCCGATACCCGGCCAGCCGAAGACGACCTCGACGACCAGCCCCCCGCTCACGAGGCCCGGCAGCTCTAAGCCGACCAGCGTGATCAGAGGGATCAATGCGTTGCGCAGCCCGTGCAGGTACACGACTCGCCGTTCGCCCATGCCTTTGGCGCGCGCGGTGCGGATGTAATCCTGCGAGAGCACCTCGAGCATGCTCGAGCGTGTGAAGCGCGACCACAGGGACAGATAGAAGAAAGAGAGCACCGTGGCCGGCATGATCAGGTGCTGCAGCCGGTCGAGGATGTCGCCGCCGCCCAGCGGGCTCGTCGCGCCACTGGATGGAAGCCAGGGCCAGCCGTGCTGCTCGAACGTGACCGAGAAGAACAGGATCAGCAGCAGGCCGAGCCAGAACTGCGGCACCGCGAAGCCCGCCACCGAGACCACGGTCAACCCGTGGTCGACCTTGCTGCCGCGCCTGAGTGCGCCGATCACGCCAAGTGGAATTGAAAGCAGGACGCCCATCAGGATCGCTGTGGCCGTGAGCTCCAGAGTGTTGGGCAGGCGGTCGAGGATGTGGCTCATCACCGGGCTGCCATCGATCATCGAGCGGCCGAAATCACCATGGAGCACGTTCCAGAGCCAGGTGATGTACCAGACGTAGAAAGGCCGGTCGAGACCCAGGTTCGCCCTGAGGCGCTCGATGTCGTCCGGCCGAAGGTTGGGGTTGAGGTCGATGCCCGGCACGTAGGTGCCGCGCGTGCGATCCATGAGCACGAGCGTGATGGCGGTCACGCCCAGCACCACTACGACCGAGGCGAAGAGCCGCCGGACCAGGTACTTGACCAGCATCCGCTACAAGCCTATTCCCGCGGCTCTCCTATCCTCTTTTACTTACCGTCCGTCACCCAAACCTTGGCGTTCCAGGGCCGCTGCGCGAATTGGTTGAACGGGCCGAAGTCGGTGCCCTGGACGCGCGTGTTGACGCCATAGATTCCGCTGTTGAACAGGATGACCGGTGACGGCTCCAGGTCCGACATGAGGTCCTGGAACTGGAAGTAGAGCGACTTGCGCTTGGCCTTGTCGACGGTGCCAAGCGCCTGGTCCAGGAGCTGGTCAGCGGTGTCGTTCTTGAAGTCGGCGCCGTTGAAGCCGCCGGGCGCCGTGTTTCGCGAGTGATACAGGGGCGACACGTCGGGGTCCGCGCCCCAGTTGAAGCCGACGAGGAACAGGTCGAACGTGCGGATGCTGACGATCTGGCTCACCAGCTGCGGGAACTGGATGAGGCTCGGGGTGGCGTCGACGCCGATGTCCTTCCACGACTGCTGCATGACCGTCAGCATGCTTTCGCGCTGCTTGTTGCCGGCGTTTGTGATCATCGTGAACTTGAGCTTCTGCCCGTTCTTGGCACGGATTCCATCGGAACCCTTGGCCCAGCCGGCGCTGTCGAGCAGCGATTCGGCCTTCGCCTTGTCGAAGCCGATGAGCACCTGCGGCTTGTCTTTGTAAGCCCACGACGTCGGCGGCTCGACCGAGTTGGCCACGGTACCATGGCCGAAGTACACGGCGGTGACGATCTGCTGGCGGTTGAGCGCATAGAGCAATGCCTGTCGTACAGCCTTGTCGCCGAACAGCTGGCCGCCCAATTTAGTGGGGTCGAGGTTGTACGCATAGAAAGTGAAGGTCGGCACTGGAAACTCCGACGTGGTGACGTTGGTCGCCGTCTTGACGTTGTCGAACTGCGATGGGTCCACGGGGCCGATGTCGATCTCGCCCGTCTTCAGCTGGTTGGTGACGGCGACCGAGTCCGGCAGGACCTTGTAGACGTAGGAGTCGAGATAGGCGGGCCCGTTCCAGTAGTTGTCATTGCGGGCCAGCGTGACCTGCTGCCCTTTCTCCCATTTGACGAACTTGAACGCGCCGTTGGTCACCGAAGGAGCGGTGTTGAAATCGGCGGTGTTGATCGCCTTCGCGTCCAGACTGCCGAGAACGTGCTTCGGCAGGATGCCGTAGAGGGCGTGGTTGGCGAGAAACGGGGCGAACACCTGGGTCGTCGTGATGACGACCGTCTTCGGATCGGGGGCGGTGACGCTGGCGATGTACTTCTGAAGGTCGCCACGACGAGGCGACGAGACGTCTTTGTACTTTGGGTCGTACGCGAGCGAGTAGGTGAAGACGACGTCGTCGGCGGTAATGGGCTGGCCGTCCGAAAACTTCAGGTTGTCGCGAAGCGTGAACTTGTAGGTGAGCCCGTCCGAGGAGGTGGTTGGAAGGGATTTGGCCAGGGCAGGGACGAGGTCTCCGTTCTTGGAATAGTTCAGCAGTCCGTCGAACATGAGTCCGATGACCTGGTTGCTGGCGGTGTCGCTGCTCAGCATGGAGTTCAGCGTGCGGATGTCGCTGAAGTTGCCTTCGATCACGTGGCCGCCCTTCTTGGGCGTCTGGCTCGTCTGGGTGCTGCCGCCGCAAGCCTCGAGGAACGACAGGCCGCCGGCCGCGAAGGCCATGTAGGCGGCAACTCCGCCGGTTCGTTTCAGGAAGTCTCTTCGGGACCAGTGCTCCAGGAATCGCTCGAACTGTTCGAAACCCTTATCTTCGGCGTCCGCGTCTCCACTCATCTGACCCACCTCCAGCTAGATGCCGGCCACCCCCAAGGGTGCGTCAAGCTCACGGGCCATCATATGTGGAGTTCACACCAATGGTCAAAAACCGCCTTTGATGGCCTCCACGGTCGCGGTCGGCGTCGCCAGGGTCGTCCTGCACCTGCCTGAAAGCGGTTCGCTGAAGTCCAAGCGCCAGGTGATCAGCGGCCTTCTCCGCCGCGTCCGGGCCGAGTTTCAGGTGGCCGCGGCCGAAGTTGGCGAGCGTGACCGCTGGCAGCTGGCGGAGCTGGCCATCGCCTGCGTCAGCGCAGACGGACGCCACGCCGACGAGGTGCTGGCCGCCGCCCTGTCCTACATCGAGGCCCACTCCGACGGCGCCCGGATCACAGACGTGTCGACGGAGCTGGTGCGCCTGTGAAGGCCGTCGAATCCCTCGAGGCCGAGTTCGAGGGCACCCTTCCCTTCAAGCTCGACGCCTTCCAGCGCGAGGCGATCGACAAGCTGGACAGCGGCACCGGCGGCGTCCTGGTCAGCGCCCCCACCTCGAGCGGCAAGACGGTGGTGGCCGAGTACGCGATCTTTCGCGCTCTGCGTGACGGCACGAAGGTCATCTACACGACGCCGCTGAAAGCGCTGAGCAACCAGAAGTACCACGACTTCGTGCGCGACTACGGCGAGCGGACTGTCGGCCTGGTCACAGGCGAGAACACCATCAACGACGAGGCGCCCGTGGTCGTCATGACGACCGAGATCCTCCGCAACCTCATCTACGAGGACCCCAAGCGCCTGGACGCGGTCGCCTACGTCATCCTCGACGAGGTCCACTACATCGACGACTTCCCTCGCGGCTCGGTCTGGGAGGAGATCGTGATCCAGGCGCCGCGATCGATAAAGCTCGTCGGCCTTTCGGCGACCATCGGCAACTACCGCGAGATCGCAGAGTGGATGGCGGAAAACCGCGGTGGCATGGAGACCGTCTTCCACAACGTGCGCCCGGTGGAACTGAAGATGTGGCTCTCCGTCCAGAACCGCTTCTTCCCGCTTTTCAAAGACGACGGCGGCATCGACCAGCGCACGTGGAGCAAGGCCGCCGAGGAGGAGGAAGCGTCGTACCGGGTCGGTCGCTTCACACGCCTGCCTTCCAACGACCTGCTCAAGGTCATCGACGAGCTGCGGCGCCTGGACATCCTGCCCTCGATCTATTTCATCTTCTCGCGGCGCGGCTGCCGCGAAGCGCTGCAGCGATGCTCGTATCACGACCTCGACCTCACAACCGCCGAAGAGAAGGAGGCCATCGACCGCGTGGCTGCGGAGCGGTTGCTCGGCCTCAAGGATCGCGACGAAGAAGCGCTGTTCCGCCGCATGGTCGACGCGCGGCTGCTGCGCCGCGGCATGGCCGAACACCATGCGGGGCTGCTGCCCTACCACAAGGAGATGGTCGAAGAGCTGTTCCAGCGCGGTCTCATCAAGGTCGTGTTTGCAACCGAGACCCTGTCCCTCGGCATCAACATGCCCGCGCGCGGCGTGGTCGTCTCCTCTTTCACCAAGTTCGACGGCGTGAGCTTCTCGAACCTCACCACCGGCGAGATGACGCAGCTGATGGGCCGAGCCGGCCGCAGGGGCATAGACGTGATCGGCCACGGTGTGATCCTCAAAGAGTCCGACGTAGAGATCGGGACGATCTACGAGGTCGCAATGGGACCGACGCTCGTCGTCGAGTCGAAGTTCCTGCCCAGCTACAACATGGCGCTCAACCTGCTGAGGGTCTACACACCGGCCGAAGCCGAAGGCCTGATGGAGCGGTCGTTCGGGCAGTTCCAGAAACGGCTGGCGGCCGACGCTACGCGCGACCGGCTGCAAAACGTGCGTGCCCGGCTCGATGACATCCGCAAGATGTGGGACGGCGGGGACGTGTCCTTCGAGGACGTCGCCCAGTATTTCAAGCTCGAGGATCGGCGCCGGGCGATCCGGATCGAGCTGAAGCGCCTGCGGCGCGACGCCGGCGCCGAAAGACGCAACCGGCGTGGACGCCACACCCGGGCGCAAGGTCACTCCAGCAGGCTCGTCCAGAAGCTCGAGGTCGAGGCCAAAGGCCTGCTCGAGCGGCAGCGAAAGCTCAAGCTGGTCCGCTCGCCGCGCTTCGGCGAACACCTGCAGCGATACGCGGAGATCCGCGCCCTGCAGAAGGAGCTAGAAGCCGGCGAACGCGAGGCGACCGGCCAGATGGACGAGTACGCCCGCAAGCTGCGGCGCCTGTCTCGGATCCTCGCCGAGACTGGATTCCTGTCCGACAACCGGCCGACCGACAAAGGCTTGTTCGCGGCCCGAATCTACGGCGAGAACACGATCCTGGTCGCGGAGGCGGTGTGGGCCGGATGGCTCGAAGGCCTGGCTGCCGAAGAGCTCTGCGCCGTCCTCGTCATGCTGGCTGCCGAAGATCGCGAGAGAGGCCGAACTCGCGGAGCGGCGTCGGGCGGTCCTCGCCGCTACCCAACGCCCGCCATCGCCCAGACGGCCAGGCTCGTCCGCTCTCTGTACTTCCGCTTCGCGGACATGGAGAAGGATCTCGACGAGCCGAACCTCCGCCAACCCTCACACGACTACATCGACTTCGCGTATCGGTGGTCTGCGGGCGAGGCCCTCGACAAGATCCCGCTGCCATCGAACGTCGACATCGGGGACGCGATCAAAGCCATGAAGAGCCTTTACTCGCTCTTGCGCCAGCTCGAGTTCGCGCTGCGCCAGGCCAAGTCTCCGTTGCTCGAGGTGGTCAGTCGCGCTGTCGCGCGGATGGAGCGCGACGTGATTAAGAGAACCTAGACTGCCTCTGGATGCCCTCTAAGAAGCGACGAATCCTCGTCACCGGCGTCGCGCGCTGGTGGGGCGCGCTCGTCGTCCAGCGATTGGTCGACGACCCCGACGTCGCCGAAGTCATCGGCACCGACATCCGCGAACCGCGATACGACCTCGGCCGCGCCGATTACCTGAAGCTCGACATCCGCCATTCGCTCATCGGCAAGCTGGTGCGGGCTGTTGGGATCGACACGGTCGTGCACACCCTGACCCGCGTCGATTCGTTCGACCTCGATCCACGGCGCGCGCACGAGATGAACGTGATCGGGACCCTGAACCTGCTCGCCGGCTGCGCCGGCGCCGACAGCCCGGTCAAGCGATTCGTCCTGAAGTCGTCAGGCCACGTCTACGGCTCGCGCCATGACCTGCCGGCCAACCTTCGCGAGGACCACCGGCTCGATTCGAACTCGAAGCACCAGTTCGTTCGCGACATCGTCGAGGTCGAGTCGTATGTATCCGACTTCGCCGACCGCAACCCCGGCATCGATCTCCTGACACTTCGCTTCAGCAACAGCCTCAACCCGAATGAGCCCCAGCCATTGGCTCGGTACCTCGACCTCGAGTTCGTGCCGACGGTGGCCGGCTACGACCCCATCCTGCAGCTGATTCATCGCGACGACTGCGTCGAGGCCCTTTACCTCGCCACAAAGCGGGGCCCGGCCGGCGCGTACAACATCGCCGCTCAGGGCGCTGAGCCGCTTTCGGCCCTCCTCGACGCGGCGGGCAAGCTCCATGCCCCGGTGCTTCCCCCTGTCGGTCTCGAGCTCACCGCGTTTGCGCTGCGGCGGAGCGGGTTGGCGTCGCTCTCCCCACAGCTGATGGACCTGCTTCGCTGGGGCCGGACGATATCGACGGCGAAGGCCGCACGCGAGCTCCGGTTCCGTGCAGCGCGAGATACGCGAGCCGCGTTCGAAGACTTCATCCAGCAGCGGCGTGTGCTCCGTTACGAGCCTGACCGGCACGCATACCAGTACGAGAAGGAGCTGGAGGACTTCATACACAGCCGGCAGCTCGTTTCCGAAAACGGCGAGACCGAGGAAGTATCGACGCCTGGGGTTAAGGGTCGCCCCCGCCCCCATCGATGACGAGCACCTCTCCGTTCACGTAGCTCGCCGCGTCTGAGACCAGGAACACCACCGCGCCGGCGATCTCGTCAGGGACGCCGATGCGGCCCATAGGGTTGGAGGTGATCACGCGATCGAGAATCGCCTCATTGCCCCAGAGCGCCTCGGCGAAGCGGGTCTTGACGAGTCCGGGCGCGACGGCGTTGACGCGGACCTTACCGCCGAGCTCTCGGGCGAGCTGGCGGGTGAGCATGATCACGCCGGCCTTCGTGATGTTGTAGACGCCTAATCCGAGGCCGGGACGTATCCCGCCGATGCTGGCCACGTTGACGATCGCGCCGCCGTGGTGCTCCATCGACGCCTCGTACACAAGCTTGGTCAGGATGAAGATGCCCCGCAGGTTGACCTCGAAGGTCTTGTCCCAGGCCGACAGCTCGGCTCCGAGGACCGGACCGAAGTAGGGGTTGGTGGCGGCGTTGTTGACGAGAATGTCGATTCGGGAGAAGCGCTTCATCACCTCTTCGACCAGGCGCTGAAGGTCCTCCTGCCGGCCCGCGTGCGCCGCGATTCCCACGGCGCGTTCGGGAAACTTCGTGTTGATCCGCTCGGCTTCGTCGTCCAGGTCCACCTGCTTGCGGCTCGACAGGATCACCTGGGCGCCCTGTTCAGCCAGCGCATTGGCGATGGCGCTGCCGATGCCGCGACTCGCCCCGGTGACGAGCGCGACGCGACCGTCCAGGTCGAATCTGGAGCTCGATGGCACGGCTGATACGATAGCCCGACTCAATGGCGATCACGGGGAAAGCGGCTGAGGACATCCTCGAGCGCATCTTTCAACCCACGACCAAACCCAGCGCCATGGACCAGGCCGAGGAAACCCTGCGGCACCCCAAGCGGCTTGTCTACGTCGCCATGTCCAACAAGGCTTTCTACTGGCGCGCCCACATCCAGAAGTTCGTGCTCGATTCAGGCATGGTGCCGGTCAGCCCGTTCATGCTCTTCGACTACTACCTCATGCACACGGTGTCCAAAGAGATCGTGCGCGAGGCGATGAACAACCTCCTCGCCCGCTCTGACGAGGTGTGGGTGTTCGGCCGTTTGTCGCTGGGCGTGAAGGTCCAGGTCGGCATCGCCAAGCGCATGAACAAGCCGGTGCGTTACTTCGACATCTCCGATCTTCCCGTCGCTGTGCTGCCGATCAGCGAGGAGACAGCAGAAGAAGAGCTCCGGGATTAGGCTCGGGCCACCCTCCGGTACCAGGCTTCCGGGTTGGCGAGCTCTTCGACGCGAGGCATCGTTTCCGGGCCTTGCCACGCGCGATTCAAGACCTCCATCCCATGCGCGTCATAGATGGCCTTGGCGAAAGCCTCGCCATTGCGGTATTGCTGCAGCTTCAGGTCCAGACCGGACAGCTTCCAGATCAAGAGCTCGAGGATGCTCTTGGATGAGCTCCGGGCGCGATACGCATCTTCGAGGCGCTCGAAACCGGGCAGCAGCGTGGCGCCCAGCTCGTTCATGACCAGGTTGCTGTAGCCCTCGATTAGCGACATGGTGCCCTGCATCCGCCTCATCACCCTCCACTGCGCGGGGAGTACGCCGGCGAAAGCTGCGATCCGAGCCGCCGGCGGCGCTTTCTTCGTGGTTGATTCGATGAGCACCCGCATCGACTGGTCCATGTCGGACCTCAGCCAGGGATGGGCGGCGAACTGCCAGGCGTGCGTCATCTCGTGGAGGATCAGCCACCGCCTCAGGTCCTCGCCGGGCAGGTCGGCCTTCCTGGCCCAATCCTCGACATTCGTCTCGACCAGGTACAGCCCATCGGCCGCGACCGGCTCGGCGCCAAGGAGCTGCGGGTCGTACTGGCCGAGAACCCTGCGTCCCAGGAAGCCAAGCATGAAGCCGACGTACCGGTCGAGCCCGGCGCGGCCGATCTCGACCAGAAGCGAGTTGGGGATCCGCCCCTGTTCGAGAACGGGATCGATCACTCGCCTCAAGATGGCGAGGTTGAGGTCGAGCCAGCCCTCTCTGTCGACAGCCTCGAATCGCGGGAACTCGACGCCCACGGGGAGCCGGCCCACGAAATCGAGAAGCGGCTTCTCGAGCTTGCCGGCCATGTCCCGGTAGCGCTTCTCAGCCGAGGCGAGCTGCGCCGCCGACGTCGCCGGCTGGTCGAGGTGAGCACGTGCCGCCGACCGAACGTCTTCCCAATCGACGAGCACGCCGGTGCCTGCTCGCGGACGCACCACTTCCATCACCGCGGCCGTAGCCAGTCCGGCGAGCACGCCGAACAATGCCGCCCTCCCGACCCGCCGCCTCACATGTCCCAGGTTACGAAACCTTACGAAGCCGCCCTGAGGCGGCCTCGTCACTTAATAGATGTAGGGCCAGCTCCGGTTGCGCTTGAAGACCACCTTGCACGGCTCGCATCGGAACACGATCTGGAGCTGCCGCCTACCGATGGCGGCGGCGTCCCGACCGCATACCGGACACGACGCCGTCTCGTCCTGGAAGGGACGAGGAAGGGGGTCCACTTTTATCTCTAACCGCCGTCGCTTTTTGGACATTTGCTCAAACCGTTCTCAAATTCGTTGCCAGCAACCAACCCGATCTCCGGGTTGCAATTCAGACGTCGAGTAGCGTCACATCCAGGTTCTTTAACCCCTCCGGTGGCTCAACTCCTGCGGTTTGCAAGCGCTTCATCAGCGCGAGGATGTATCGGACGCCGGCGAGGTTGACCCTGTGCTCCCGGGTCAGGGTCTGGATCGCCTGCAGCTTCATCACGTCGCGGCGGGAGTAGCGCCGTCGATTCGTGACCGTCCGCTTGGGATGAATCATGTCAAGGTGTTCGTACATCATGAGAGTGCGTGGATGTGTCTCAAGAATCTCCGACGCCACACTCAGGGTGAATATGGGCTTGTCCAGGTCGATACCCGCGTCGCGGGTCGACGGCGAGGGCGCCGCGGAGGCTCGCTGCCTGATCTTCATAATCTTCTTGGCCCGGCGGAGTATACCGTTTGGACGATTGGCGGCCTAACTTTGGGTTACAGGACGGGTGCAACTTTCGGCGCCATTCTGCGCGCACCTGATGCGGCGGGCAATGTCTTGTTGTTAAGTAATGACTACAAAGTGACCGCACCAAGCGGCTCCATATAGTTACCAGCCAACAAAATGTCTGGCCTTCTTGGGCTTTTGCTGGTCAGCATCTCGGTCGGGCTGAGCAACTTCGCGGGCGCGATCGGGATCGGCCTGAGCGGCATCAGCGCCTGGACCCGGCTCCGGGTCGGCATCGCCTTCGGCCTGTTCGAGGCCCTGATGCCGATCGCCGGACTCCTCCTCGGCCAGGCGGTGGCGGGCTATCTCGGCCATGTCGCCAAGTACGTGGGCAGCGCCATCCTGATCCTGGTCGGCGCCTACACGATCTGGCAGGGTCGGCGGGTGACGAGCGAGACCGAGCACCCGGCGCCGCAGCGCGCCGAGATCGAAACCAACCGCCTGATCATCACCGCGCTCGCGCTGAGCATCGACAACCTGGCCGTCGGCTTCGCGCTCGCCGTGTACCGCATCCAGATCGTGCTGGCGGCCGTGACGATCGGCGTGATCAGCGTCGTCCTGTCGCTGGTCGGATTGGAGCTGGGGAGCAGGCTGGGTACGCGGATCGAAGCCTGGAGCGAGGAGCTCGGCGGCGCCGTGCTCATCCTCGTCGGCCTGGCGATCGCCGTCGGCATCCTCGGGTAGACCTACGATTGAGCGCAGCCTTGAGTGAGATCCCGCCCCTCGAGCACGCGCTGCTGGCCACCGCAGGCCATGTCGCAACGATCACCCTCAACCGTCCCGAGCAACGCAATCCGCTTTCGGCCGGTATGATGCGCGACCTCGTTGCCGCCTTCGAATGGTGCAAGGTCGAGGAAGCTGTGCGGGTCGTCGTCCTCACTGGCGCCGGAGACCGGGCATTCTCCGCGGGCGCGGACCTCACCAGCTTCCAGCCTGGCGCGCCTGAGTCGGAGCATCTGCGGGACCGGCGTGCTTTCGTCGACCTGTTCTTGTTGATGGCCGGGCTCGGGAAGCCGATCGTCGGCCGCATCAACGGCCACGCGCTTGCCGGTGGCATGGGACTCGCCGGTTCGTGCGACATCCTGGTCGCGGTGGACACCGCAACTTTCGCCACACCCGAGATCAACGTCGGCGTCTGGCCGATGATGATCCAGGCCGTCCTCGCCCGAAACATTCCGCGCAAGGTCCTCCTCGAGATGATGATGCTCGGCGACAGGTGGACCGCGACCCAGATGCAGTCGGCCGGGTTCGTGAACCGGGTGGTCAGCCGCGAGCTGCTGGACCCAACCGTTGACGAGATCACCGACAAGCTGGCGAAGAAGTCGCCGCTGGTGATGCGGCTCGGCAGAGATGCCTTCTACCGGCAGCAAGACATGGACTTCGCTCCCGCCCTCGAATACCTCCGCGAGGAGCTGCTCAAGGTGGCGATGACCGAGGACTCCAAGGAAGGCGTGCTCGCGTTCTTCGAAAAACGCGAGCCGAACTTCAAGGGGCGGTGACTGGTGCAGGCGGCGAGAGATTTGGGCATCCAGGTGGTCCCAGCCGTAGGAAGCGCCGAGCACCGGAGCGAGCGCATTGTGGTATGCGCGAGCGAGGAGCGCAGAAGCTGACAACCGGATGGGGCCGCATGGGGCCCAAAGATCCGCCGACGGTGCCGGTCGCCGTCCCCGAGGGTCGATGAGCGACCGCTCCAAGAAGCTGCGCGAGTCGGCGCTCAAGGGCGGCACGCGCTACCTACCCAAGCTGCGCGAGCAGAACAAGCTCACCGCTCGCGAGCGGCTCGACCTGCTGCTCGACGCCGGCTCGTTCGTCGAAGATGGCCTGTTTGCCAACGTCCTCGCCGAAGACCTGCCGGCCGATGGGGTGATCACGGGCCTAGGAACGATCGACGGGCGGCAGGTGGCGGTGATGGCCAACGACCCCACTGTGAAAGCCGGGAGCTGGGGAGCGAGGACGGTCGAGAAGATCGTGCGCATCCAGGAGACCGCGCAAAGGATCCGCGTACCGCTCTTCTATCTCGTCGACTCAGCGGGCGCGCGCATCACCGACCAAATCGACATGTTCCCTGGGCGCCGGCACGCGGGCAGGATCTTCTTCAACGAGGTGCAGCTCTCGGGCCAGGTGCCGCAGATCTGCCTGCTGCTCGGCCCGTCTGCGGCGGGCGGCGCCTACATCCCGGCGTTTTGCGACGTGGTCGTCATGGTCGAGGGCAACGCATCCATGTACCTCGGTTCGCCGCGCATGGTAGAGGTGGTGGTCGGCGAGAAGGTAACCCTCGAGGAGCTGGGCGGCGCGCGCATGCACTGCACGGAGAGCGGGTGCGGAGACGCACTGGTCGCCGACGACAAGGAGGCCATCGATTTCGCGCACTCGTACTTCGCCTATATGCCGCAGCGCTCGGGCGAAAAGCCGGCGCCGTGCAAGGCCAAGGCTCCGCGCCAGGGCTCGAAGCCAATCGCCGACCTCATCCCCGCCGAGGCGAACAAGGGCTACGACATGCGCAAGGTCGTCGAGGCGCTCATCGATGAGGGCACCTGGGTTGAGATCAAGCAACTGTTCGCGAAGGAGCTCCTGACCGGCTTCGCGCGACTCGATGGAGAGCCGGTCGGCATCGTCGCCAACCAACCGATGCAGAAGGGCGGGGTGCTGTTCAACGATTCCGCCGACAAGGCCGCGCGCTTCATCTGGCTGTGCGACGCGTTCGAGATCCCACTGCTGTTCCTCGCCGACGTTCCCGGCTTCATGATCGGCACCGACGTCGAGCGCCGGGGAATCATCCGCCACGGCGCCAAGATGATCAGCGCGGTTTCGGAGGCGACGGTCCCGAAGATATCCGTCATCGTGCGCAAGGCTTACGGCGCCGGGCTGTACGCGATGGCGGGGCCGGCGTTCGACTCCGATTGCGTGATCGCGCTGCCCTCGGCGCAGATCGCGGTCATGGGCCCGGAGCCGGCCGTCAACGCGGTCTTCTTCAACAAGCTGGCCGAGCTGCCGGAAGAGGAGAGAGCTGCGCGGCGCAAGCAACTGGAGGACGAGTACAGCGAGGACGTCGACCTCTACAAGCTGGCCGCCAACCTGATCGTCGACGACGTCGTCGAGCCGGAGAACCTGCGCGCGAATCTCATCGCGCGCTTCCGCGCTTACGCGACCAGGACATCAACGCGACCGGATCGGAAGCACGGAGTAAATCCGGTCTAGACCGTGGTGTCAGCCTGCGCGGTGGTATGGAACCGCGTAGTAGACCACGATCACATAGAAGGTGATGCTGGCCGTGATGACCGCAAGGTGGAACACCTCGTGGTACCCGAACACGCGCGGCCACAATCGCGGTCGACGAAAAGCGTAGGCGGCCGCTCCGAGCGAGTACTGCAGCCCTCCTAAGGCCATCAGCAGCGCTGCCGCCCACCCCAGAGCCGCCGTGAGCGGGACGAGCGCGACCACCGCGAGCCATCCCATCGCCAGGTAAAGGCTTGCCAGGGCGACCCGTGGTATGCGCAGGAACGGCGCCGCTCCGATCACGCCGGCCATGGCGCAGATCCAGATCGCGATGAGGACGCCGATTCGCCACCAGCCGTCGAGGATGTTGAAAACGAGTGGCGTATAGGTCGCGGCGATGAAGACGAAGATCGTCGCGTGGTCGGCGCGTCGCAGCCAATCCTTGACGCGTGGAGGCCAGTTGAAGATGTGATAGGTGGCGCTCACTGCAAAGAGCAGGACCAGGCCTGTTCCGTAGATCGCCATCGATGCGAGCTTGGCGGGGTCATGCCGCGTGATGACGACTAGGGTCACGAGCCCGGCCACCGAAACCAGCGCGGCGACTCCGTGCGACCAGCCCCTCAGCAGCGGCTTGGGCAGTGTCATCGCGGGAAGATTCATGACACGCTGCATCATAGAAGCCGCGAGGCCAGCAATCCCGCGGCCAGCGCGACCACTCCCCACGAAAATGCGCGGAGGGCCAGCTCGAGAGGTCGCAGCAGCGCCGCCTCGTCGAGCGCGACCTCGGAGCCGTCCGTCAGCGTGACCGTCCCCGAGACGGAACGCGTGCGCCGGCGCAGTGATCGCGCCGGCGTGCTCAACGCCCGCTGGCCGAATGACAGCGCAAAGGCACTCGCGGCCGCTGCGACCGCCCCGAGCGAGATGCTGCCGGTCTGCGCGAAGTAGGCGGTCAGCAGGGGGAACGCCCCCCACGAGAGCGCAAACCAGAAATCGTCATGCAGGCGGCCGCCGAGAAGCTCCAGGTTGTAGGCGAACACGAAGAGGACTCCCAGGGCTATGAACAGAAGCAGAGCCCAGCCGATCATGGGCACGCCGGCCAGGCCGATGGCGACAGCGCCCGCAAGGCCGACCGCACCCGCGGTCTTCAGAAGCCAGCTCGGAACCGCCGTGCGCAGCGGGCGTCCGTTGAGCTCGTCGAACGCATGGGCGGCGACGCCGACCGCGAGGAAGAACGCGGCCAGCGTGGCCACCAGCCGGAACACGCTGAGCCTGGGCGCCAGGCTCGCGCCGATCACCACGTACGAGAGATGCCAGGCCGTGTATGGCGGGTGGAGCAAAGCCCACACGTCGCGCCGCCACCCGCGCCCGACCGCCGTGTAGTAAGCGGGGGCGAGTGCCTCAGGCACGCTTTGTGCCCCACATCACGATCCCTCCGCCCAGGCTCATGTGGCGATATTCAACGTCCTCCATCCCGGCGGCTTCCCACGCGTCAACCAACCGCTGGAGCGGCCACCGGCGGTAATGAGCGGAGATGTTTGGACCGAGGAAGCGCCCCACATCCCACCAGGCCCGCCCGCCGAGCACCAGCCCGGCTACGGGAAGCGCGGCCCTTGTGTACAGCCACCAGGCGGCGCGGGCGGGCACGCTTGGGGGCACGTAGAAATCGAGGCCGGCCATCACCCCGCCCGGTCGCAGGGCTCGGGCGAGCTCTGCGATCGTGGCACCTGGATCGCTCACATATCGAAGGACGTAGGTGAAGCTGATGGCGTCGAACGTGCCGTCTTCGAAAGGCAGCGCCTCGGCTCGACCGAGCTCGAGGTCGATGCGTCCCTTCAGCGCGGCGCCTGACACGCGACCGCGTCCGATCTCAAGCATCTCCTCGCTGACGTCGACACCCGTGACGTGCGCATTGGTGCTGCGGGCAATGGCGATCGCGACGCCCGCCGTGCCGGTGGCGACATCGAGCACGCGCTGCGGTTGGTGGCCGGCCACGTGATTGACAAGCTCGGCGCGCCATCGAGCGTTCTGCCCGAACGACAGCACCTCGGCCAGCAGGTCGTATCGCCGAGGCAGGCGCCGAAACAGCTTCACCGCAAACTCGTTCTCGGCGCTGCTTACCGACATGTCATAGCCCACACTACGGATACTGTGACCGGAGATGCAGAGCGCTTCGCGGCCTGGCAGCGCGACGTGCTCGAGGCGCGTGCCGCCGATTCCGAGGTGCTGACGATCGGGCCCTTTCGCGTCGCGATGTCCCAGGACAAGGAAACGCCCTTGACGAGCTGGGTCACGCTGGTCGAAGGCGCGACGACCGAAGACGAGACCCTCAACGCGATGCCGAAGCTGAAGGCGGCGTTGAAGAAGCACAAAGCGCCACTCGAGATCGAGTACAACGAGGCGGTATTTCCAAAAGTTGGCGCGTGGCTGGAATCGGCCGGCCTGAAGCTGGCCGAAAAGAATCCCCTTATGGCATGCCACCCCGATTCGTTCAAACCATTCGTCGCACCCGAGGTCCATCTGACGCAGCTCAGGTCCACAGCCATCACCGCCGAGCTGGAAGCCTTCCAGCAGATTCGATGGACGAATGGTGGCGATCTCAAACGACCGGTGCCGCCGATCGATCAGCTGCGGGTCGCGCTGGGCGTCCCAGGCAGCGTGTTCTTGCTGGCGTGGCTGGATTGGGAGGCGGCCGGCACCGGAGTTTCGCACTCCATGAAGGGAGCGGCCGAGGTCGTCGGCGTGGTCACCGAGAAGAAGCATCGGCGCCGCGGCGTCGCCGCCACGATCACGTCAGAGCTCGTCAGGCGGCACTTCGACGGCGGCGGGGACTTCGTCTTCCTGGACGCGGCCACCGAGGAAGCGGCGAAGGTCTACGAGAAGCTGGGCTTCTCGCGTTTTGGAGCGAACCTGGTCTACCACTAGCTATCAGTGCGGGCCGCGCGACTCGGCCTCGCGCGATCGCCGCCATCGCTCCTCCGCCTCCGCCTTGTCACCCCGACGCTCGGCGACCAGGGCCAGGGCGCGCCACGTCCAACCGGGCAGCTGGCGATCTCCAAGCTCCTCGGCGATGCGGATCGCGTAACGCAGGTCCTCCTCGGCCTCGTCGAGCCGCCCCAGCTCCCGCTTCGCGATCCCCCGCGCCGCCCTCGCGTCGGCGAGCTCCCAGCGAGCCCCCAGGTCGGAAAAGATCGCGATTCCGCGGTCGAACCACGGCAGGGATTCCTCGCGACGTTCGAGGTCGTCCAGCACGCGGCCCTTTTGCACGGCGGTGTTGGCGATCGTGAACTGGTCGCTCGCCTCACCGGCAAGCGCGCCGGCCTCATCGATGAGCTTCAGCGCCCCTGCATGGTCATTCATCTGGCTGTGGTTGATCGAAAGCGCCGTCAAGGCTCGCACTCGAGCCCAGTGGTCTTTCGGATCGGCCATGTCGAGCGCCCGCCTCCAGATGACCTCGGCTTCTTCATACCGCTCGCGCGTCCAGGGAACCCATCCCGCGAACAGCAGCGTCCGCACGATGGCCCACTGCTCGCCCAGCCGCTCTGCGGCTTCCAGCGACCGATCCAGCAGCTTCTCCGCCTTGTCGACGTCGGCCTCGTAGTTGATCGCGATGTCGCCCAGGAAGCGCAGCGCAAGCGCAAGAGCAAACAGGTCGTCGTGCGCTTCCGCCAGGGTCACGGCCCGGTTCAAGGCCTCGGTGGCGGTGCGGTACTCGCCGAGCCAGTAGCGGGCCTCGCCCATGCCCGCCAGGATCCTGGCCTCGCGGGCTCCCCAATTTCTGTCAGGGCCGGCCATGACCAGCGCGCGATCGTAGCGATCGATCGCCGAGCGAATCTCCATGCGCCGTCGTGCACGATCGCCCGCGACGAGGAGAGCGTCCGCGGCCCGTTCGGGGGCTGCGCGGTCATTGGGATCGAGGTCGAGGGATGCGATCGCAGCGAGCTCGAGGTGGTCGGCGGCGAGCGATCGATGGCCGGAATCGATCAGGTACTCGGCGACCAGCTGGTGGAGGCGCAGGCGCTCTCGTTTGGGCAGGCTGGCGTATGCGACGTCCTTCAGGGTCGCGTGGCGCATCCGCCAGCTCGACGGGGGCTGGCGCACGATCACCTCGGCGTCCTCGAGGGCCTGCAGCTCCGTGACGTCTGCGCCGTGGTCGATCGTGGTGATCTCTTCGAGATCGAATGCGTACATGAAGACCGATGCCCGGCGGGCCAACTCGCGCAGCCTCGCCGGAAGAGCGTCGAGGCGGGCGCTGACCACCGCCTGAACCGTGGGTGGGATGGTCATGCGAACGGCGGGCCCGGAGCCATCGCCGTTGGGCATGAGCATGCCGGTGGTCTCGATGATGAAAAACGGATTGCCTCCCGCGCGCTCGGCGATCTCGATCGCCCGCGATTCTGGGATTCGACCCCCGCCGGCCTGGCGGACGAGATTGATGGACTCGGCGGGAGAGAGCCGATCCAGGCGCAGCAGGACCGAGTTTCCACTGGTCGATCCCCAATCGGGCCTCTCCTCGAGCAGCTCGTTTCGCGCCAATGCGAGGATCAATGCCCGGCGCGGTCCGCGCCGCCCGGGGGTCGCGAGGCGTTCGATGAGGTCGAGCATCGCGGGTTTGAGGTGGTGCGCGTCCTCGAACACCATCATCACAGGGTGGTCCCGAGCCAGCCCGTCCACGATGGCTGTGAAACCCGCCTGTACGTCGTGTACGAATGCCGCCTCCTCCGGCCGCTCGGCCAGGCCGAACAGCAGTGCGAGCCGCTGGGCGACCAGGTCGGCCTCGGATGGATCGCAACATCGATCCGCGAGCTCGCGCAGGCGGCGCTTGATCTTGTCTGCCGGGTCGCCGGCGTTGACGCCGGCCAGGTCTCCGATGATCGCGGCAGCCGGCGAGAACGTAGCGGTGTCTGTGTCGGATCGAGGCTGGCCGTGCAGCACGACCACCGCGGCTGCCACGCCTGCCGCGAGCTCGTCGGCCAAACGCGATTTGCCGATGCCGGGCTCGCCGACGACGGTGACGAGCACGGGGCGGCCGGTCGAGGTCGTGAGGCCGAGGCTCTGGTCGAGGATGGCCTGCTCGCTGGCACGCCCTACGAATGGGATCGTGCGCCGCGCGGAACGGGTTGTCAGACCCTCGACCGGGAAAGCATCGAGACCGGCATCGAAGCCTTTGGCCTTGACGTGGCGGCGGCGCCCGTACGACACGGTGGTTGCCGTGAGGGCGTGCGTGGTGCTGCCCGCGAGCAGCTCTCCCGGACGCGCCGCCGACTGAAGCCGCGCCGCCTCATTGACGACCGGGCCGGTCACGAGCATCTGGCCGCTGGGGTTCCGTCCCATGGCGGCCTCTCCGGATTCGATCCCGATCCGGACCTCCAGCGGCGCGGCGAGGCCGGCCGCCTCCCCCAGCCGTCGGGTGCGACCGCGAATCGCGAGACCGGCCCGGACCGCGCGCAGGGCGTCGTCCTCGTGTACCGCCGGCAGTCCGAAGACCGCCATCACCGCGTCACCGATGAACTTCTCAGGGCGGCCGCGGAGCGCGAGCAGCTCCTCCGACGCCGCGCCGAAGAACTGGCCCAGGACCTCGCGGGATCGCTCCGCGTCCAGACGGCCACCCAGGCCGGTCGAGTCGACGATGTCGGCGAACAGGACGGTGACCATCTTCCGTTCTTCGGTGTGAACGAGCGGTCCGACCGACGCCCCACAGTTCGGGCAGAATCGGGCGCCGTCCGGGAGCGGGCGACCGCAAACAGAGCAGGCCATGACCACAACTGCAGGATATGCTGCAGCCGATGAGCGACCACAAGATCGATGCCCTCAGCCGGGTGCCCCTCTTTGCCTCTCTCTCCAGACGGGAGCTGGAGTTCGTCGCCAGCCGGGCCGATGAGGTCGACACTCCGGCCGGGAAGTTTCTGACCACCCAGGGGGAGCCGGGCGATACCTTCTACGTCTTGCTCGACGGCGAGGCCCGAGTCGACATCGACGGCCAACTGCGCCGCACGCTCGAGCCCGGGGACTTTTTCGGCGAGATCAGCATGCTCGATCGTGGGCTGGGCACCGCGACCATCACGACTACCAAGCCCTCACGTTTGCTGGTGATGAGCCACGCGCAGTTCCGAGACGCGATCAAAGCCAACGACGCACTCTTGATCAAGGTCCTGGCCGCGATGGGCGAGCGGCTGCGGGCCGACCTGGCGGCCAGGCACCAACACGATTAACGCGAAATAGCCCCGCTGCCGTCAGACAGCGGGGCTACCTTGCTTCGCGTTCTACGACTTGATCATCGCGGGCGGGTCTAGGTGTGGCGTGCCCATCACCTCCGCCAGCTGAACGATGCGGATGTTGTTGCCGAACGGGTCGCGGATCCCGATGTCGGTGCCGTAGAAGTGAGTGGTCGGCTCCTGGGTGAATTCGACGCCGCGGGCCTTGAGGGTTTCGAAGGTCTTCTGGATGTTGTCCGTGGTCAGGCCGAGTGTGAAGCCGGTCGCGCCCTTGCTGACCAGCTCGCGGACCGTTTCCGTCGTCTTGGCGTCCATCGCCGGCGGCCCTGGCTTCTCGAGCAGGATGTCGCGGCCCTTCTGTCCGGGCACGCAGACGGTCAGCCAGCGCATGAAGCCGAGGTCCAGGTCATTCGCGACCTCTAGGCCGAGCGTGTTGACGTAGAAGTCCTTGGCCTGGTCCTGGTCGAGCACGAATATCTGCGACATGTTGATGCCGGTGTACATCGGTGATTCCTCCTGGTGATCTGGTCTAGAAGATGAATCCGATGCTAGGTGCCGTTCGAGGACCTGGCTTCTCCAAAACTGCTGGGTCTCATGTAGGCCATCGTGAAGCAGCTCGGTACCGCTTTGACCTCGGCACGCTCGCGGTATTCGGTTGGGGTGACCCCGACCACGTCACGAAACGTGCGGCTGAAGCTGCCGAGGCTGTTGAAGCCGACATCCAGGCAGATGTCGGTGATGCTTCGCTCGGTCTCGGTCAGCTTGAACATCGCTCGCTCGACGCGCCGGCGCTGGAGGTAGCGGTGCGGAGTCTCGCCGAAGGTGGCTCGGAAGGTTCTTATGAAGTGGGCCTCCGAGACGCACGCGATCTCGGCGAGGTTGGGGATGTCGAGCGGGTGAGAGTACGCACGGTCGATCGCGTCCCGAGCGCGAAGCATCCGGCGATTGAGCTCCTCGACGGCCTTGCTCATCGTCTCAAGTGCAACATAAAAAGGTGGCGACGTGGGCTGAGTTCGAAGCGGTCGAGCCGGAGTTTGCGTCCCGTGTCCGCAGGCTCATGTCTGGGCGCAAACACCTGACGATGGCGACGCTGCGCCGCGACGGCTCGCCGCGAATCAGCGGCACCGAGGTCGAGTTCGCGGAAGGACAGCTGCGAATCGGGTCGATGACTCGGGCTGTCAAGGCGCTCGACTTGCGTCGCGACGGGCGCGTTGCCATTCACGGACCGACAATCGATCCGCCGTCGGACAAGCCGGCCGGGTGGAAGGGCGAGGCGAAGATCGCCGGCATCGCGCGCGAGGTCGATTCAGGCGGCGACGCTCACCGGTTCGTGATCGACATCCAGGAAGCGGTGATCACGCGCTTGAACGAGGCCGGCAGCCGGCTCGTGGTCGAGTCGTGGACTCCCGACCGCGGCCATCGGACCATGGAACGCGATTGAAAGCCGCAAAATACTGGCCGTGCTGCAGTACGTCGATCTTGCGCAACTTGAAGACAGCCTCGATCACATCCGACAGGCGCCGGCGGACGTTGGGACGCTCGAGCTGATCGTCCGGCGACCGGCCGTGGACGAGCGGGAGGCCATGAGGGAGGCCCGGCTCGACACGTCTGTTGGTCTCGAGGGCGATACGTGGAACGTTCGTGGCAGCAGCCGGACCGCCGACGGGAGTCCGAACCCGGATTCGCAGCTAACTATCGTGAACGCGAGAGCGTCGGCCGCCATCGCCGGCGACCGCGACCGTTGGGCTTTGGCCGGCGACCAGCTTTACGTCGACCTCGATATCAGCGTGACGAACCTGCCGCCCGGCAGCCGGGTTCAAATCGGGTCGGCGGTGATCGAGTTCAGCGAGTCCCCGCACACGGGATGCGCAAAGTTCCAGTCGCGGTACGGCAATGACTCACTGCGATTCGTGAACTCTCAGGTTGGGCGCGAGCTGCGCCTGCGGGGAGCTAACTGTCGGGTCGTCGTGCCGGGTGTAGTGCGAGTGGGTGACACGATCAGGAAGCTCTCCACGTAACGCAATTTCCAACGGCGGCGGCGCTCTGGCCCGCCTCAGTGATACTGCTGGAATGGAATCGCCACGGCCCTCGATGTGGGTTTGGGGCTGGGCTGCGCTTGGCGTTGGCGGTTTCGTTATCGCCGGATTGGGCGCCCTGCTTTACGTCAGCGCCTGGGACAGTTACGTTGCGGCCAACCCGCACTACGTCTATGAGGCCGCGAATCCACCACCGGCCTCTGACGCCATTGGGGCCAAGGCTTTTCAAGCGACGGCAATGCTCACGCTCGGCTATGTCATCGCCCTGATCGCGTCCTTCATGCGCCTTCGGAGCACAAGAGTCGGCTGGATGCTGGTCAGGGCGATTACGGCGCTCGCTCCCATCCCCATGTACTGGCTGTGGCTGAAACGCTACTTTCCGATCTGGGCCAGCAACGTGTGCGGAGACTGCACTCCACCGTCCTTCGCGAGAGTCCCGGATGCGTTCGCGCTGGGCAGCAACGTGATGGCCGGAGCGGTCGTCTTGGGCCTGATCCTGTTCGTGGTCTTCTCCGCCTTGACGATCGCCGACTTCACTCGGATTCGTAGGAGACCCGCGGACGTACCTACACCCTGATTTGCTACAAGTGCGCCTGGCAGGAATCGAACCTGCTGCCTTTCGGTCCGGAGCCGAACGCTCTGTCCGGTGAGCTACAGGCGCGCGAGCGGTTCAGTTTAGACTGCGGCCTTCGTGGGTCGATTTCCAGCCTTGGTCCTCGCGGTCGTTCTCGTCGCCGTGTGCCAGAGCACCGCGCAGCCGGTGCCGACCCCGACTCCGAGTCCCTCTCCGCACACCGCCGTAGCCGAAGCCGTGCTGCAATCGAGTGACGTCCCCAGCGGCCTCAACCTGTGTGCGGGCAGTGGACCGATCGACGCCTACATCGCCAACCTGCAAGCCTCCTCCCCTACCGTGGCGGGCCGCCTCACCGACGAGTGGCAGTCGCTGCGCACACTGGGCGCCACGACGTCCGCGATCGCGCTCTTCACATCCGACGACTCCGCCTGCACTGCCGAGCTTGCGGCCATATCCAAAGCCAAGAGCGCGGCCGGTCTCGTTGTGATGTTCGGCGATGAAGGTCAGGCGGATCGAGCCTGGCAGTCGGGCGTGCTCGGTTTCGTGCCGCCGGCGCCGGGCGAGCTGCCGCCCGGATTGATTCGCGGAACACCCACGGGACTAGGCCTCAGCGCGTGGACATATGACCGCACACCGGTGCGACTCGCGTGCTGGCACAAGGCCGTGTTTGTGGCCCTGGTCGTGCTCACGAACCTCGACGCGGCGGCGTTCAAGACAGCCACGGCAGCGGTCGATGCTCGCCTAAACTGAACCGCTCACGCGCCTGTAGCTCACCGGATAGAGCGCTTGCCTGCGGAGCAAGAGGCAGCAAGTTCGATTCTTGCCAGGCGCACCATGGGGCCTCCTATCACAGGAAACCGGCACGCCCACGAGCTACGCAATGCCGGTGCGCACTCCCAGCTCGCGCAA
>Ga0207646_10001601_pt1 | contig 27618 bp, 28 predicted proteins | sample KBSK5502metaG_FD_184343 | JGI IMG/M metagenome (GOLD analysis project Ga0207646, IMG submission 184343) | Corn, switchgrass and miscanthus rhizosphere microbial communities from Kellogg Biological Station, Michigan, USA - KBS K5-50-2 metaG... | ecosystem: Host-associated > Plants > Roots >...
GCCGTGCATTCCGAGATGCAAGGCGCAGATGTACTCGTACCGTCCCGGTGGGAGCGTGCCCCCGAGCGTCAGCGTGAAGGTGTATGGAGCGAAGGTCGCCGGGTCGAATCCCGTGTTCACGAATTGACCCTTCGCGCTCAACGTTGCGCTCTTCGTCGTTCCCCCGGGGGGTACGAAGAACGCGAACAGCGGCATGTTGTCCGGCCGATTGAACGTGACGGTATGTGGACTCGTCACGGCGAAGGCAACCGTGTCGCCCGCGTGCGCGGCGATCCGCGCCGGGTAGAAGGCGTTGCCGAAGCGCCCGTCGGGAAAGTCAAGAACGGACCCGACTTGGACGTGCCACGTGGTCGTCGCCGCGAGGACTGGTGTCGCGAGCAGGCCAGTGATGCAGAGCGCCATCGATACGGCTGCAATCAGGATTCTTCTCATGTGCCCCTCTCCCAAATCGCTTGCCGGCCGATGCTAGGACTGTTCGCCATAGGATGCCCGCATGCAGCGCCGGCCCGAGGGTTAATGAGCGGTAAAACCGAAGCGCACGGCTCGACGCGATACTCGCGTCGCGCTGAAGTCAAGTACCGAAGTTTCCCTCTGAGCTCGGGCCGTCGCCTAGTTCGTGCAAACTCACGATCCATAGATAAAGGGGGGGCGGCTCATGACGATGAATTTGGGCGTCAACTACCTCGCGATCATCGTCGCCGCGATAGCGGCTGTCGCCATCGGGATCGTCTACTACGGGATCCTCGGTGTTGGGGACCGCCAGAGTCGGATGCTTGGCGCGAGTCCGGCGCGGCCTGGACCGTTACAGGTGGCGACCGGGCTGATCGTCAGCCTGGTCAACTCCTGGGTCATCGCAGTCCTTGCGCTGAATCTCGGAGCAGCATCGATCGGCGACGCAATCCTCCTTGGCGCGCTCGTGTGGCTTGGGTTCGGCGCAACCTTCAAAGCGGCGCAGGTAGCGTTCGAGCGGCGACCGTGGGGAGTCTGGGTCTTACAGGGTGTTCACGACTTGATCGTCGAAGTCGTGGTGGCAGGCATCGTGACTCTCTGGCGCTAAATCTGCCGCGTCAGCGAAGGAGGTCGCCGCTGATGCGCAACGCCACTGCGCTTGCCATTGCATCGAGGTCATCGAACGATACAGCCCGCCCCTCGCGTAGCGCGGCAACGAAGGCCTCATCGCCCATGCGATCGCGCGTCGCGACGAGGTCAGCTTCGCGGATGTGCTCATCAGCCGGCGGGAGTACGCCGTGCGCGGATTCGAGCATCGCCTCGACGGCTCCAAATAGACGGGCCGCTTGGGGCGGCGCTCCATTACGCAGCGCGACGCTCGCCAGACCGGCGAGCCCCGCAGCGACGTTGACACTGGGTCCGCCGCGCCGCCTCATCAGCAAGCTCTCCCGAAACCGCGCCGCCGCGGTCGCAAGCCGGCCGGCCTGAAGGGCGACGTGGCCCAAGTTGTGGAGCGACCAGGAAACGATCATGTCGTCGCCGAGGTCGCGCGCGAACCCGAGCGCCTCCTCGAATAGGGGCGCAGCACGTGAAGCGTCGCCATCGCACCGCGCGACCTCACCCAAGCTGTTCAATGCCAGAGACATCTGCCATGGGTTCTCGGCTTGTTTCCGGATGGTCAACGCCTCCTCGACGAGGGCACGTGCGCGCGGGTAGTCGCCGTCGACACAAGCGAGCCGACCGAGGCTTACGAGTGGACTGGTGCTGAGCTGAAGATCACCAACCTTCCGGAATATGGCCAAGCTCTGGGTGAGGCCGGCGCGTGCTGACTCGTAGTCGCCGCGGTCGAGCGCGCCATCGGATATCACGAACAGGATCATCGCGATTCCCCATTCGTCACCAAGTTCCTCGAGGAGGGCGCGAGACTCCCTGAGTGCCGGCCCGGAGATGGTCGGATCGCCGACGCTGGCTCGCGCCACGTTTCCGAGTGCGTACGCGAGCTCGTGTTTCTGGCCGAGTGCCCGCAGCAGCCGGACCGCCTCGCCGCCTGGGGCCCGTGCCGCTTCGGTGTCACCATGCATGCCCGCCAAGATCGCTGCGGTCAGGAGCGCGAGGGCTCGCCCGCGGGTCGCCGCGGTTGGATCGCTGTGTGCCAAGGCATTGTTCAGAAATTGCCTCAGCTCGCCAATCCGACCGCGGTACATCGCCGCACCCAACATGCCCGCGGCAAGGAGCAGCACCTGCTCGCCGGAATTTGGTTCGGCCTCGGCCCATTCGAGTGCAGCGTGAAGGTTTTCGTACTCGAGGTTGGTCCAACTGGTCCAACCGGTCGCCGGATCCCTTCGCGCGGTTGGAGACCACGTTCTCGCGACGGCGTCAAAGAAGTAATCGAAGTGGCGCCTCCGGAGTGTGGATGCCTCACCGGAGTCGACGAGCTTTTCGCGGGCGTATTCGCGGACCGTTTCGAGCATCGTGTATCGCGCCACCCCACCGGGGTCCTGCTTTACGACGAGCGACTTATCGACGAGGTGTGCCAAAAGGTCGAGGATTGCCTCCGGCTCGATCCCGTCGCCAGCACACACGGTCTCCGCCGCCTCGAGCCTCCAGCCACGAACGAACACGGAGAGGCGGCGTAGCAGCAAGCGCTCCGCGTCACTGAGCAGGTCGTAGCTCCAGTCGATCAGCGCCCTGAGTGTTTGTTGCCGCGCGACGACAGTCCGTCCTCCGCCGGTGAGAAGACGGAATCGGTCATCGAGCCTTTGCGCAACTTGACGAACCGACAAGACCCGGACCCGCGCCGCGGCGAGCTCGAGCGCAAGCGGGACACCGTCCAGGCGCCGGCAGATCCGGACGACGTCCGCCGCGTTCTCTTCAGTAAGCGCGAACGTCGGCTCAAAAGCGGCGCAGCGGTCGACGAAGAGGCGGATGGCGTCGTACCCACGTAGCTCATCAAGCGGCGGAAGGCGGTCTCCCTCGGGTACGCGGAGCGAAGGCACGGGCATGAGGGTCTCGCCGGGAACGTTGAGGCCCTCGCGGCTGGTGGCAAGGATCACGACCTGTGGGCAAGAGCGAAGCAGCGCGTCGGCCAGGTCCGCGCAGGCGGCGATCAAATGCTCACAGTTGTCGAGGACCAGGAGGAGCTCTCGTGTGCGAAGAGCGCTCGTGAGCGTTTCGATAACGCTACGAGGGGAGCGCTCGCCGATGTGTACCGCCGCCGCGACGGTCGGGTCCACACCCGCGGGATCGGTCACCGATGCGAGCTCGATCAGCCACGCACCATCGGGATAGCGATCGAGGAGATCGGCGGCGAGATGAACAACAAGCCTGGTCTTCCCTGTCCCACCGGGACCGGTGAGCGTCAACAGCCGCGTGGTCTCGAGGAGACGAAGCGCGGTGGCGACCTCGTCTTCCCGTCCGATGAAGGTTGTGGTCTGCGTGGGCAGGTTATTCGGCCGCGCGTCGAGACTGCGCAGTGGGGGAAAGGTGTCCGGCAGCCCGTCGCCGATGAGCTGGTAGATCTTTTGAGGCACGAGGTCCTTCAGCCGATGCCGGCCGAGGTCGACCAAAGCCAAGCCGGTGGGCAGCGCCTCGCGTAGCAGCGATTCAGTCGTCTCGGATACGAGCACTTGGCCTCCATGTCCCAACGCGGCGATCCGCGCGGCACGATGGACCTCGAACCCAACGTAGTCGGCACCCGCTGCGGCGCTTGCGGGTCGAGCCTCGCCCGTGTGGAGACCCATCCGCACACGTGGGGATGCCCCGTGCGGCCACGGTTCCTTGCTCAAGCTCCGCTGCATTTCGGCAGCCGCGGTGATCGCTTCGATCGGGCTCGTGAAGACCGCGAAGAATGAATCGCCCTGGGTCCGGATCTCTGTGCCCCCGTGCTTTGCGAGAGCATCGCGGACGATGCGGCTGTGCTGCTCGAGGACAGCCTCCCAGCGGTCGGCGCCAAGCGCTTGGACTTGCTGCGTCGAGAGTTCGATGTCCGTGAACAGCATGGTCAGCGTTCCAGCGGGCGCCACGACGGTCGCGCTCATCGCCGCATTCTAGGAAGGCAAGCCGAACCTCTTGGCTCGACGAGCGCTGATTAGCTCGCGGGCCGCGCGCTCAGTTGCCGGTACTGCCGGCGCAAGCGCTGGGCACGGGCAAGAAGCTGCTCGGCCTCGGCGGCCTCGCCCTGTGCCTCACGGGTGGCCGCGAGATCCTCGAGAGTTGACGCGAGCTCCGGATGATCCGATGAAAGCGTGTGCTCGCGTATCGCCAGCGCCAGGTTGTAGTAGGCGAGCGCGTCGTCGTATCGCCCGGCCTCGTGGTGCAGAGCGCCGATGAAGTGGAGCTCGCTGGCCACGTCCGGATGGCGTGGACCGAACGCATACTCTCGCGCCGCTAGACGCAGGAGCGCTTGTCGCACGTCGGGGTCGTCGGGACGACTTTCGACAGCCTCCTCAGCCGTCTCCGGTGACGGTGCCGTCGGTGAGGCGGCGTGTCGTCGACGGAAATCGATGCGCCGCAGGCCAGCGCTCATGTCGAGAGCGCTCCTGACGAACACTGCCATCCGGTGCCGCGACCGCCGCGCTGAGGTTCGCATTACCGGCGCGATCAACGCGAGGATGGAGCGGGACAGAGCGATCGCGATTCGGGCTCTCCGTCGCATGCGCAGGGCGAAATCAGGCGGCGGAGGAAGAGCATCGCGCGCGCGTATTCCTGCTCTGAGCTCGAAGACGTCGACGCCGACAACTCGGACCGGGTCTGCCTGCTCAGTTTTCTTGGGCTGTTGCTCGTTCCGAATTTGCTGCACTGCAGACGACTGAGCCTGCTTCGGGTCCGTTTTGCAAGTTGCGAGTTCTCGGTATGCCCGGATCCACCGCGTCGGCGACCTGCGGAGAGCTAGTGCGGAGTTCGCCCTTCGAGAATGACCGAAAGCGTTTGTAGATCGATGTTGCCGCCGGAGACGACGCAGACGACCTTCCCAGTGCCGGCCTTCCCCTTGACGGCGGCGGCCACCGGTGCCGCGCCCGCGCCTTCGGAGACCACGTGGTTGCGCTCCACGAGCAGCCGCACCGCTCCCGCGACCTCATCCAGCGACGAGACCAGCGAACCGTCGAGGAGCTCGCGAGCGAGGACGAACATCTCCGGGAAGACGCGCGGCCCACCGATGCCGTCGACGAAGGTCCGCGTGTGCTCGATGCTCGAGGCCTCGCTCTTCGCGAGCGACCAAGCGAGGGGCGCAGCAGTCGCGACCTCGGCCGCGAAGACCTTCGTTCGTGGTCGTAGCGCGCGGAGTGCGGACGCGATCCCGCAACTGAGCCCGCCACCGCCGAACGGCACAACGACGGCGTCGACATCGGGCAGGTCCTCGACGATCTCGAGACCGATCGTCCCGTTCCCGGCCATGACCGCGTTGTCGCTGAACGCGTGTATGAAAAGCCCCTCGAGGCCGTCGCGCCGGCGGGTCCTGAACGTCTCGAACCATTCGTCGTGCGGCACGGCGATAACGTGCGCGCCGAGTCGCTCGACCGCGGCGACCTTTGTCGCCGGCGCGCCCTCCGGCACGACGACGGTGCAGGAAATGCCGAGGCGTCGCGCGTTCCACGCGACGCCCTGCGCCATGTTGCCCGCGCTCGCAGTCCAGACGCCGCGCTCAAGCTCCGCAGGTGACGCGAGGGCCATGCGGTTGCTCGCGCCGCGGATCTTGAATGAACCAATGGGCTGGAGATTCTCCAGCTTGAGGTAAATCTCCGGACCGTCGTCGACGTTGAGCCGTACGAGTGGCGTGCGGATCGCCGCGTCCGCTATGCGCTCGCGCGCCGCCTGGATTTCAGCGAGGGGGATCAACGAGCGGACTCTACGCTCGGCCCTTCGAGTCCGAGTTCCGTGTTCCGCTCAGCTCCGTAGTTCAAGGCGCGGTCGTAAGCACTGCACGGTCTCTACTAGCTCAACTCCCCCAGAGTGGCCGCACCTCGATCGTTCCGGTGCGCGCGACGGGGTGTCTGGCCGCGATCTCGACGGCCTCGTCCAGGCTGCCGCACTCGATGATGTCGAACCCGCCGACTGCCTCCTTGGTCTCGGCGAATGGACCGTCGGTGACGATCGGCCTCCCGTCGCGGACGCGGACGGAGCGGGCACGGCGGGGCGGGGCCAGTTGGTCACCGGTGATCCACCTGCCCTGCGCCTGGAGGTCGTCCAGCCATGGGAAGCTCGCCTCTTCCTTGATCGGTGTGGCAGTCGGATCGGGCTCAGGCTGGGCGTCCATTCCCTTGGCGTCCCAGCACACAAGCAGCAGGAATTTCATCGTCGCTCCTTCTATTTCTATCTAGCCGTTCGAGTGGACGACGAACGCCCCGGACCGAAATCGACTACGCCTCCGCCAGAGGGGACTTCGACGACACAGAAGAGGTTGCGATCGGGGTCTTCCAGCACAACGAAGTCATCGCCCGCCTCGTACCGCCACGGATATCGAGTCGCCCCGAGCTCGACAAGCCTTTCCACTTCGCCGTCTTGGTCGACTGTGTAGAGGTCGAGATGCAATCTGCTCCTCTTGCCGGTGCGCTTCTTTGGGTCTTGGTCCAAAGACACGTTGGGTCCACGTCCCTCTGGGTCACGCAAGATCACCCATCCGCCGCTCGCAGGTTCTTTGGGAGGTAGTGAAGCGCTTCCTGCCAGAACGTCAGCATCTTCTCGAACTCGTAGCAACGGATCACGATCGAACCGATCGTCAATTTTCCGACCATCGACCGTCTACCCCGCCGGGGTGTGGTCGATCCAATACACGGCAGCAAACACTGCGGCCGCCGCCGTGGCCTGCAGCGCGAGCAGAGGGAGCGCGAGGCGCGGTGCGCGCGAGAGCCAGGTCAGCGCGAAATACGCCATCACGGCGAGCTGCACGGGCATGAGGAGTTGGAACAGGTGCGCCTCGATGCCCTCGTCGGCCTGGGATACCAGCCCATGGAGGGCGAGGTAACCGCGCCACCAGGACGAGGAGGAAGATTGGAATCGCGACCGGAAGCGACGCGCTCCAATGTTTCAAAGGCGAGCGCGCCGGTGTCGTCGCCGTCATCGCCGAAATGGTAGGGGCGGTGCTTTTAGCCCGCGCGGGGTCGTTTCGTTGTTCGAGGTGCGGCGCGCTTGGCGCCTGTCTTCGCACCGAGCCGTTCCGCGTATGCGCGGCTGATCGCGAGGTACGGCTTGAGCTCGGCCGTGCGCGCGAACAGTCCCGGAGGCACGGCGACGAACTCCTTCATCACGACACCATACGAGAGCGCCAGCTTCGCGCGGTACTTCTTCATGAACGCGTCGCGCTCGTCCTCGGGGAGTCGTAGTCGGAGATCCCCGGTCGGCGACAGATACGTGAACATCTTTCCGTTGGCGGATGTGTACGGGATGGTCGCGCCTTTGCGCTCGATGCTTGGATCGGCGGCGATGAGCTTGTCATAGAGGGCGACCTTTGCGGCTGGGATCGTATTCGTCTTCTTGGCGGTCACCGATCGAGCCTACCCGCGGTCCGGCTACGCCGTTCGCTACCCTCCGGGCGTGGCGCCGAAAGTGACCTGGGAGCAGGCCCTCGCGTGGAGGATGCGCCGGCACCTCCTCGATCCCGTCGGCGAACTGCCGGTCGCGGCAGTTGTCCGTCGTCTCTGCGGCGTTCAGGCGCAAGTCGCGTCGTATGCCGAGCTGTGCGTGCGCGTTCGCCGCAAGACATCGAAGCCCGGCGAGGTGGCGCGGGCATTGAGCGAGGGCCGAGTGATCAAGACGTGGGCGATGCGCGGCACCCTCCACCTGCTCACGCCCGAAGATGCCGGAGCGTTCCTCTCGCTTCTAGCCGCCGGCCGATCGTGGGAGCTGCCGAGCTGGCAACAGTATTTCGGCGTGACACCCGAGCAGCTGGATGCACTTCGCGAAGTCGTCCGCGACGTACTTGGCGGAAGGCCTCTGACCCGCAGCGAGCTGATCGAGGCGGTGATCGCCCGACGGGGCTACGGTCACCTCGGAGACGCGCTCCGCTCGGGGTGGGGCACGCTCCTCAAGCCCTACGCCTGGCAGGGCGATCTGTGCTTTGGACCGAGCCAGGGCAACCGGGTGACGTTCACGACACCGAAAACGGCGAGCTCGCGATGGGCGGGCGTACCCGAACCCAATGAGGCGGCACCGCTCGCGATCGCGTCCTACCTCCGTGCCTACGGACCGGCGAACGCGGATGGGTTCGGGAGGTGGATCGGGTCAGGCCGGGTCGGGAAACGCCGCGTCCGGGCGTGGTTCGATTCGCTCGGCTCGCGACTGGCGGAAGTCGAAGTGGGTGGCGAACGCGCGTTTGTCCTCGCCGAGGATCTCGATGAGCTGAGGGCGACCAGGCCAACGCGGGCCCTTCGTCTTCTGCCGGGCTTCGATCAGTTCGTGATGGGACCGGGCACGGACGACGGCCACGTCACACCCGCGCGGCGGCGGACCGCTGTCAGCAAACAGAGCGGCTGGATCGCGCCTGTGGTCCTCGCCGGCGGTGTCGCCCGCGGGACCTGGACGCTCGAGGGCGATCGCGTTCGTGTCGAGTGGTTCAAGGAGGCCGGCGCGGTGCCGCGAAGCGCTTTGCAGGGTGAGGTCGAGCGTCTCTCCCGGATCCTGGCGCGTGAGCTGCGGTCGGACGTCAACGTCGCGTAGCCGCCTTCCGAGGGACGGCTCGTGGCAGACTTCACGGTGGACTGAGGGAGGCGCGAAGTGGGTGTTGTCGGAACCAGCGTCAAGCTTGACGAAGCAGCGCTGAGCGCGCTGCGTAGGGCTTTCCGCGGAGAGCTCGTCCGGCGCGGAGACCGGACGTATGACGAGCGTCGCAAGATCTGGAACGGCTCCATCGATCGCTACCCGGCTCTCATCGTGCGCTGCGCCGGCGTGGCCGATGTCATAGCGGCGGTGAGATTCGCCCGCGGGACCGACCTGCCGGTAGCGGTGCGCAGCGGGGGGCACAGTTTTCCTGGGCAATCCACATGCGACGACGGCATCGTCATCGACCTGTCGCTAATGAAAGGGATTCGCATCGATCCGGAAGCGCGGATGGCCAGGGCACAGGCCGGCGTGCTGCTCGGAGAGCTCGACCAAGCGACGCAAGTGTTCGGTCTCGCCGTCCCAGCTGGCATCGTCACCCACACCGGGCTCGCGGGTCTCACGCTGGGCGGTGGCATCGGATGGCTGATGCGGAAGTACGGCCTCACGGTCGACCAGCTGGTCGCCATCGATATGGTCACCGCGAATGGCGAGCTCGTGAAAGCGAGCGATTCGGAGAACCCCGACCTCTTCTGGGGAATCCGCGGAGCCGGAGGCAACTTCGGGATCGTGACCGAATTCACCTTCCGGCTGAACCCGGTCGGACCGACCGTCCTGGCCGGTCCGATCTTCTGGCCGATGGAGGACTCCCCAAAGATTTTGCGCTTCTACCGCGATTGGATCACCGACGTGCCGGATGACCTGACGACGATCGTGGTCCACCGGAGGATCCCGCCACTCCCTGCAATCCCCGCGGAGTTTCACGGCAGGCCGGTCGTGACGGTCATGTCCTGTTATGCGGGGCCCGTAGAGGAGGGCGAGAAGGTCATGCGCCCGGTGCGCGAGTTCGGATCACCCTTCCTGGACCTCTGCAAGCCCAAGCCGTTCGTCGCTCATCAATCGATGCTCGACCCATCGTTCCCTCCAGGCTGGTGGTATTACTTCCGATCCGCGGACCTGGCCGAGCTCAGCGATGGCGTCATCGACATCGTCGCATCACGGGCGCTCCAGATGACCTCGCCGCTCACCGCGTTCCCGATCTTCCAGCTCGGCGGCGCGATCAGGCGGGTGGGCGAGGACGAGACCGCGTTCAACGGTCGCAGCGCCGGGCACACGATCAACATCAACGCGACCACCGCAACGGAGGCAGGCTTCGACGAAGAGCGTGAGTGGTCCCGGAGTTTATGGACCGCCCTGAAGCCGTACCACACGAGCGTCTACGTCAACTTCCTCATGGACGAAGGCGAGGAGCGGATCCGGCAGGCGTACGGACCGAAACGGTACGACCGCTTGAAGGCTCTGAAGCGGAAGTACGACCCGGACAACTTCTTCCGGATGAACCAAAACATCTCGCCGAACTAGCGCTTCAGGCCCTCCCGCGACAGGGCATTCGCGTTCGGGCCCGGCCCCTAGTTCATTTGGATGAGCGCCCGGAACTTCTCCGAGCTGGAACCGCGCGCCCCATCCCGTCCTGGTAGAAGGCCCGTCTCAAAAGGGCGGCAAGACGTTGACGCGGTCCCACGGCGACGTTTTAGTGCGACTAGCGAAACAAGGGGTGGGCGGGTGGCTTCATTGGGGACAGGGGCTCGACCGGACTATTGGCCCGCGCGCGCGGGCTATCTCGCGAGCCTGATATCCGCCGACGCTCTTTTCATCGTCGTCATCGGGGCAGGCGGCGAGCGTATCGCTTTTGCGCAGCACAACCTGAGGGAGCGCGGCGACGCGACCGACGTCGACACTCGACCTCTCCCGATCCGGCTCGCCGACGGTCGCGAGGCGCGGCATCGATTCGGGGTACCCCTCATCTGGAAAAACCGGGTGTTTGGGTCGGTGGTCGGACTCCGTGTCGAGCGGGCATGGGACTCAGAGAGCCTGGGCGCGCTGACACGGGCCGCCGGCCTCGTCGCGGTCGATCTCGCCGATGCGTACTCCCTTTGGGATTCGACGCGGACGGCGGCGAAGCTCGAGCGGCGAGTGCGCACACTTGAGGAGATCCGCCGCGAGATCGCGGGCGCCGAAGATCCCGAGAAGATGATCGCGATCGCCGCGAAACGAGTCGGAGAGCTTTTTGACGCGTCCGGCGTCTCCGTCATGTTGCTGCAGAACGACGATCAGCTGGTCGTCCGCTCGGCGTTCGGAGTGAACGAGGAGGTCGTGCGCGCAGCCCGGCGGCGTCTCGGCGAAGGGATCTCGGGTTGGGTCGCGAGGCACGGAGAGCCGCTGGTTCTCAGCGGCCGGGTGGATGATGCGCGGTTCGACGGCGTCGACCCGACGATCGAGGAAGCCTTGGTCGTTCCGTTGCGGAGCGGGAGCCGAGTGCTGGGTGTTGTGAACGTGAGAGCTCGCCGCCTGGTCGGCGCGAACGGCGGTGAGCGATTGCAGGACTTAAACACGGTCGCACAGGACCTGGCTGCGATGATCGAGCGTGCGGAGGCAGCAGTGGCGCGCCTCGAAATTGTTCAGCGCCTCGAGACCGATCGCGGACAGGCCCTGGCGCTCTTTGACCTCGCGCGGCTGGCCGGGATCGGCTCCGATCCGCAAGCGGACCTCGACGCGGCCTCTTCGCTCGTCGCCCATGCCTTTCGCCACGACATCGTCGGGATCTGGACCCCGAACGGAGATCCGCGACGCCTGCATCGGCGCGCTGCCTTCGGATATGGCGAGGTATTGCCAGGCGATGTTGACCTGGACGGCGACGAGTTCGCGGCAACGGTCGTGGCGGACAGCCGCGTGCGCCACCTCCGGGGCGAACGCGCGCGACCGTGGATGAGTACGCGGGCCGATGAATACCTGCTGGTGCCGATCCGCGTGACCGACGCAAGCAGCGGAATGCTCGTGCTGGGACGGGTGCAGGACATGTACTCCGATATGGACGTCGACATCGGCATGACGATCGCCGATTTTCTTTCGTCGCTTGCGCAGCGAGAGCTCGCGGCGCGTCTATTGGAAGAATCGAAAGCTGAACGGCGTCAACTGATCGACGAAATGCAACAGGACTTCGCCGCGCAGCTTTCGCGAGTGGTGATGGTCCTGGACCTGACACAGCGTTTGCTCCAAAAGGATCCCGATCTTCCGACACAACTCGCTACCGCAGCCCGGGACGCGCGAAGTTTTCTTGGGCGCTTCGGCGCCTATGTCGCCGGACTCCAGGATGGCGACCCGTCGGCGCTCGTCGATGGCATCCCGCTCGTTGCGATCGGGAACGTCGCCGAGACAGCGGCCTTTCGCCCATGAGGATCTTGATCGACTTTCTCGATGGAGAGTCCCTTGAGGCCGAATCGGACTCGGTCAATCAGCAGCGCTTGACGTTTGTCGTGCGCCCGACCTCCGGAAACAACCGGCTTGCATGGGTGTCGCTGTCGGCGGTCAAGCAGATCACGTTTCCCGACGCCCCCATCGATCCCGTGCCGGATAGTGGCGGTGGCCCTGAACGTCAGAAGGTCGTCGTCCGCTTCCTGGATGGCAAGGTCGTGCGCGCCTACAAGGACGAGACGTTCAGCCAGGAAGGCCTCTGTTTCAACCTCCGCCTCGTGGACGGAGAGACCGGGCGTCAGCAGCGCGCTCTCGTTTCGTCGTATGCGGTAAAGGCGATCTTTTTCGTCGACCAATGGGACTCGCGCACGCCGGAAGAACCGAAGCAAGGCCGCGGAGTCCCGCAGCTCACCCCGGCGTTGTCGCGATCCTCTCCGCGATCATGGCCGCGATAACGACCGGCACCGTTCCCACAACTAGGCCGGGGTGATGGGAGCGACGAGGAGGTTGAGGCCCCTCGTGCCGACTACGCGCACCGGGGTCCCGTCCGGGATGTCCGTCTCCGCGGTCGCGACAGCCGACAACGGATAACCCAGTCCGTCACGCATCGCGATCTGACCGAATCCGCCGGCTGAGATCGGCACGATCACCCGCGCGTCCCAGCCGACATACATAGAGAGCCCGTTGCGCGGAGTCGAGCCGCGGAGCGCTAGGCCGCTCAAGTCAAGCCGCGTGAGGACCGCGACCGCGGCGCCAACGAACGCGAGGGTGACCGGCAGATTGACGCTGAGTCCGCCGAACCGCCCAACAGGACCGAACCTTCCGGGCGGCCCGCTCGCGGCGGCGGCATCAGGCGGCGCGACGATGCCACCCAATCCGTAACCGACGAGGAACGCACCGAGGATCTCCGTGAGGAGCACATCCCCAATTCGTAACGCAACCCAGAGGTCCCGTTTGGATCCACGAACTCGCGAGGCCCATCGGGCAATGACGATGAGCAGCAAACCGACGACGGCCGCGATCGCGAACTTTGCATCGCCCGGCAAACCCAACGAAGGCATCGAGCGCATGGTTTATCAAATTTGATGCACGAGGCGCTTCCACTGCCGACCGCCCGGCGGCCTGCAGAGCACGTTACTTTTTCGTTGCCTATGGCACGCCAACTCAGCGAGAGCGCCCGCGTCGCGTGGATCCACGTCGCTCCGATCAAGGCTCTCGCGATCCAGGAGCTCCAAGAGGTCAGACTGGATCGCCACGGCGTCGAGAACGATCGGCGATTTTGCATCGTCGACCCTGACGGCACGATGCTGAATGCGAAGCGCGTGCAGCGCTTCGTCGCGGTGGTCCGCGCTTCGACGAAGCGATGCGGCATCTTCACCTGACCATGCCGGACGGATCCAACATCCAGGGTGCGGTCAATCTCGGGGGCTCGATAAGCGTCTCGATCTACGGACGAAGCGTCGGCGGGCGCGTTGTCGACGGACCGTTCGCCGACGCGTTATCCGCCCTTGCGAAGCGGCCCGTGCAACTCGTCCGGTTCGACGATCCCGGCGAGGGCGTCGATCGAGCCGACGAACGCGCGGGCGCTTCGCTTCTGGCGGAGGCGTCGCTTCGCGCCATCGCGTACGCGGCGGGAGTGACTGGTCCGGTCGATCCGCGCCGGTTTCGGATGCTCTTCGGAGTCGCGGGTGTCGACGCGCACGCGGAGGACACATGGATCGGGACTCGCGTCCACATCGGATCGGCGGTCGTCGTCCCGGGCGGGAACATCGGCCGCTGCGCCGTGACGACGCTCGACCCGCGGACCGGCCTGCCCGACCTCGACACGCTGGCCGCCCTCGCGAAATACCGCGGTCAGAAGGTGACGAGCGAGCCGCTCCCGTTCGGCGTGTGGGCACGGATCGCCCAGGCCGGTGTCGTCCGCGTCGGCGACCCCCTTCACATCGCCTGACGCTTCAGTCGCCGGCTGCTACGCGGTCGCGTTCTTCGGTGCAGCGACAAGAGCGCCGAGATACACACCGAGTAAGACAAGCGCGCCACCCACAAGGAATGTCCAGGTAACCGTCTCGTGGGCGAGCCAGACACCGATCGCAACGGTGACGAAGGGTGTGAGAACGAACGTGTAGGACGTCCCTGACGCGGTCCAACGCCGGAGGACGAATAGGAAGAGCAGGAAGACGGCGACCGTACCGATCAAGACGAGGTACCAGAACGCGAGCCAGGTCTCGAGTCGTGTCGGAACCGACAGGCGTTCGCCTGCGACCAGCGCTAGCGCCGCGAGAAACACCGTGCCGACCGCCATCGCGACCGCGTTCAGGGTGACGATGTGGACCGGCGGAATGCCTTTGGCGAGGACGGTCGATTCAGCGATGCAGATCGCGGTCGCCGCGATCGCGAGTAGCGGCAAGAGCGGCACGGCCGCACCCACCTGCTCCCCGAATACCACGGCGATCCCGGCGATCGCGAGTAGGGAGCCGAGAACGGGACGCAGCTGCCAGCTCTCCTGCCGATGCGCCAGCGCCAGGAAGAAAGTCAGAAGCGGGGCGATCGCGATCACGACCTGTGCGAGGCCTGCCTGCACTTCGAGAAGACCCCAATAGATGAGCGCGTAACTCAGTCCGAAATTCAGGACGCCGAAGACCACGATGCCTGCGAGCGCTCGGCCCGTGGGAAGGGGCAACCGGAGGAAGAGCATGCCGGCGAACATGAAGAGCGTTGCGGCCGCAAAACGCGCCGCCGCTCCCGAGAACGGCGGCAGCTCGACGTTGCTGAAACGGATCGCGACGGAATTCGCGCCGCCCAGAAGGATCACGCCCGCGAACGCAGCAAGGGTGAGGTGGTCGGGGCGACCGGTTCGCCTGGAGACGGGGGAGACGCTAGCACCGTGCCGAGGCTGAGCACCGGAGGGAGCCCCGGCGCGCCCGGGGCGCCCCCCATCCTCCGTTCAGCTAATCAATGGACGCCGGCGGGCTCCATCTGCTCGACCCATTTGCGGCGCCAGGCGGGTGCCTCGAAGGGATTCGCGAAGTAGTCGGTCGTACGAATGACCTTGCCGTCCGCGCCGGTCTCGATGATCGAAACGGCGCTCACCGGGATACCGTCGCCGTAGTCGATCGTCCCTTCGATGATCCAGGCCTCACCCGGCTTCAGGATGCGGCGTAGCTTCATCTTGGGCGTCGTGCCGGTGCTCGCTGGATAGTTTTCGTTCACCGCCTCGATGTTCTTGAGGCCCCGGATCCGCTCCCCGGACTGCGGCCACTCCTGGACCATGTCGTCGGCCGCGATTTCGCGCTGCATTTTGCCGAACGTCTCGAGATCGCCGGACTCCAACGCGGCTCGGATACGCTCCGCCATCTGATCGTTGTTCATCGTTGTTCCTCCTGCCCTTTGCACCAGCAGTCTCCTCCCTGGCGGGCCCTTTTCATGACGGAAACGTCATGAGACCGCTCGAGACGGATCGTCTGGTCATTCGTCCATTCGTCCTCGACGACGCCGCGGTGTTCCGGCGCCTGCTCGACGAAGCGTTCGGACACGGCAGCTATGGAACCGAAGACACGACGCGGGTTCTGCTCGAATACAACGTAATCGCCGACGAAGCCCACGACGCACTGCACCAGACGCCATACGAGGACCGCGCGATCGTCCTGAAGAGCGCTGGCACGCTGATCGGAGCGGTTGGGTTCGCTCCGTGCCTAGCGCCGTTCGGGCGGCTCAGCTCGTTCAGCGGCACGCCGCATCGCACCTCGGAGGTCGGTCTCTTCTGGGCGCTGTTCCCCGAGCATTGGGGAAAGGGCTACGCGACGGAGGCGGCGCGTGCCATGGTCGCGTACGCGTTCAACGAGCTCGAGCTGGCGCGGATCGTCGCCACGACGGAGAACGACAATCTGCGTTCGATCGCCGTAATGAAGCGGCTCGGGATGACGATCGAGCGCAACCCTTCACGGGAGCCGCACTGGTTCCAGACTGTCGGGGTCCTGGTGAATCCGGCACCGTAGTCGCGGTGGTCAGGCCTTCGGAGAGTCGCTCGCCTCCGAGGACAGGCCGAAGTCGGCAAAGCGCTTCTTCGTGAGCTGCTCTGCTTCGTCCCACCACTTGGCCAGCCGCTCTTCCTGCTCGCGAAGGCGCTCGCCGAGCTGGTGTTCGAATTCGACGAGCTCTTCCATGAGCTGTCCGTGGAACCGTTCCTTCTCCTCCGCGAGCTGGCGTTCGGCGCGCTCGCGCTCGGCGACCTTCCATTCCTCGATGCGCGAAAGCTCCGTGTCGCGCTGCTCTTTGAGGGAGGCGACCATCGCGTCGATGCCGATGCCCAAGCGGCGTCGCTGATCGGCCATCCAGCGCTCGACGCGGTCTGAGGTCTGCTCGATGGCGCGCTGGAGCTCTTCGCTCGCAGCGGCGCGGAGAGGATCCTTCGGCGCGGTGGGCGCGCTCATGGTCGGCGCGGGAGTCTCGATGGTTCCTGGCATCTCCATCGGCCGGCCGTCGTCGTTGGCGGGGTCGAGAGGGCTATCGCTGAGGGCGTCTTCGAAGGCAGGACGCATCGGGACCTCCGCTCGGGGGCCAAGACGCAAACGAAGCGGGGTCGGCTCGAGCTCGGGCTGCCAGCTCATCTACTCGCCTCCGGGCGTGCTACCAGGAGGGTCCTACGCGGGGCCGGTACTTTCCTATAGGCCGAATGGGGGAAATTTCGCCGTGGCGCTAGTGAGCGGCGATGAAGCGAATGCTGATCATGGTCCGGCAACGCGGACAACTGAGCGTCGCGAGCGACGACTCAGTCTGCCCCAGAGCTGGAACGAAACGGAGACCGTCCGCCTCGGCCACGCTCCGCTTGCACTCCGGGCACCGGAGCTCGCCACGGTCCAGCTCGCCGTGGGTCGCCTGAAGGTCGGCGAAGCCGACGCGCTTCTTTCTTCCCACCTAGCTTTGCCCCCTTGGCTGTCTGCGTGACCTCGATGCCCAACGTCGAGTGTGCGCCATCCCGCGCCCAGGCGCAGCCGGCGTTCCGGCGTTTGCGAGAGCGGCCGCGGCCGCGGGCGAAGTGGTGAGCCGCTCGCGCCGAAAAGCCACCTTGGCCAGCCGACGGATGTCTTCGAAGTCCTTGCGCTGTGTCTCGTTGACGAAGGTGTAGGCGATGCCGCGCCGACCAGCGCGCCCGGTCCGTCCCACGCGGTGCACGTACGTGTCGGCGTTCTCGGGGAGGTCGTAGTTGACGACGTGGCCGATGTCGTCGACATGAAGGCCGCGCGCCGCGAGGTTGGTCGCGACAAGTGTCGGGAACGACCCGCGACGGAAGCCTTCGAGCACGCGCTCGCGCTCGCGCTGGCCGATGTTGCCGTGGAGAGCGCGCGCCGGCCGACCGAGGCGGCCGAGCGCCTTCACCAGCTTGTCCGCGCCGTACTTCGTGCGTCGAAAGACGAGGGTGCGCTCGACGCCGTCCCGGCCAAGCAGCTCGTGGAGCGCGCCGACCTTGTCGACCTCGCGGACCTCGATCCATGCCTGGTCGATGGCGTCGACGGTCGGCGTCTCCGGCCGCACGGCGACGGTCGCCGGGTTCTTCGTGTAGCGCTGGGCGATGCCCTTGACGTCCGCGGTGAGCGTCGCCGAGAAGAGCGCCGTCTGGCGGGAGGCCGGCACGAGCGCGACGATCCTCGCGATGTCGGGCGCGAACCCAAGGTCGAGCAGGCGGTCCGCTTCGTCGAGGATGAGCACGCGGACCCTGGAGAGGTCGCAGGTCCGCCGCTTGACGAGGTCGAGCAGGCGACCCGGCGTGGCCACGGCGACGTGGGCGCCTCTCCGGAGCGCGAGCTCCTGTTCGCGGTACCCGACCCCACCGTAGAGCGCGACGATCCGCGCGTTGCGATGGCGTCCCAGCGATTCGAACTCGGCAGCGACCTGCGAGCAAAGCTCGCGCGTCGGGACGATCACGAGCGCGAACGGCGAAGTCGCCCGGCCCTCGATCCGCTCGAGGATCGGCAGAGCGAAGGCGCCGGTCTTCCCGGTGCCGGTCTGCGCCTGCGCGAAGAGATCGCGTCCGGCGCGAAGGTGTGGGATCGAAAGATCCTGGATCGGCGTGAGGGTCGTCCAACCGAGGTCACCCGTAGCGCGATCAAGGTCTGGGGCAAGAGTGATCAACTGAAGCGAGGTCCTTCCCTGGGGCTAGAAAAAACGGGCCGCACGATGCGGCCCGGCACATATCTCTTCTGACGGCCCGATTAGTTCTCATAAGCATACTGGTCCGATGGCTCAAGGACCGAATCTGCCCCTCGTAATGGGCCACTTTGGTTGTACGCTGATATCTACGCGGGCCGCTTGACGGCCAGAAGGGCGGTCCGCGTGAGATCAGGTGGTTTCCCCTGCCGGTTCGCCGGATGCCGCGAGTGTTTTGTGGTGAGCACGCAAGGTTCGATGCCGGCGCTCACCGCCGCGAGTCTCCTCCGCACGCAGCATGAGGTCGCCGTCCATAACTATCAGCACGTCCGTCTCGAGGAGCACCCGCGCGGTCTCCAGACCGCAGTTCGCTTCGTCCCCAAGCGCACCACGACGTAACGCCGGGCTGCTCGACCGGCGGGCGATTTCGCCATCGGTCCTCAGATTGCTGGCACAAAGCGTGCGCGGTGCCGCATCATGCGAGGCGGTTTGGTTCTTCGTTCGCTCCTGACAGCGCGAACGCTCGCACTCGCGACCGTGGCGCTCGTCGCGTGCACCGCCTCAACCCCGCAGCCGATCCCAACTCCGACTGAGCAGGCGCAAGCCTCCGCGGTACCCACTCCGACACCCATCCCTCCGCTCAAACCCGCACGCTCGGTGAGCCCGGTCGGCTCCGGGGTCGCCGCGAGCGGTGACTTCATCGGGAACGGCAAGTCGCAGATCGCGCTGCTCGAGCCCGGGGCCGGCGACGCGAGCCTTCAGATCACGGTGCGCGAGCCGAGCGCCGACGGCGATTCCTTCTCCGAGTCGGTGTGGCTGACGACCGCGCCGAACACCTTCCGCCTCAACCGCGCGAAGTTCACGGTCGCTGACGTCACCGCCGACGGCAAAGACGATCTTGTCGCGCTATACGACGAGAGCGAGAACAGATCGGGTCTGCTCGTCTTCCGTTCGACCGGCTCGAGCTTCAGCCCCGCCGAGAAATGGTGGGACGGCGAGAGCTATACGTGGAACCGCGCGCGGAGCATCGTCGGCGGGAACTTCTCAGGAAACGGGCGCGATGCCGTGATGGTCGCGTACCAGTACGACAACTTCCGGATGCGCATCCATTATTTCGAGTCGACGGGGTCGGCCTTCACGTTCGGCGGCACCCAGGGCGCCTACGACTCGGGGCCTGCGAAGTTCGACCTCTCGCTCGCGCGCTTCGCGGTCGGTCACTTCACGCGAAGCGGCGGCGCACAGCAGATCGCGGCGCTCTATCAGGCACCGAACGCGAAGGGGCGGATGCTCGTCTTCGACCCCAATCCCACGGGCCTTGCCCTGATCGAGAACGTGTACGAAACGAACGAGGGCGAGTACGACCTGAGCCGCGCCTCCATCAACGCCGGCGACGTGACCGGCGACGGGAAGGACGATCTCGTGGCGGTGTACGGCGATGCGGACGGAAGCGCGAAGGTCCAGGTCTTCGATTCCGGCAACTCGTTCCGGCCGGCGAGCGGTTTCGGGGGCTGGGCCTCGCTGCCCGCGGGCTCCGTGTGCGCCGGAGCGACGGCCGTGCTTCTCGGCGATTGGAACGGCGACCGGAGGGTGGACGTCGACGCCGTCGCGCCCGCCGATGGCGTCCTGGTGCACAGCAACCTGCTCCGGAACATGGGCGGGGGGTTCAAGGTGATGTCCACGTCCGAAGAGACGGTCTGCCCCCGGTGGCCGCTCACCGGGATGCCGCTCGCCGGTGGATCAGCGTCGAAGCGACCGCTCTACGTGAAGATCGACAACAACCCCCACGCCCGTCCCCACTACGGGATCAACAAGGCCGATCAGGTGTACGAATGGCTCGTCGAAGGACTCACGACGCGCCTCGCCGCGGTGTTCCAATCGAGAGACCCGGATGTGATCGGCTCGGTCCGCAGCGCTCGCATGACGGACACGCCCATCATCCCAAGCCTCAATGCCGCGTTCGTCTATTCGGGGGGCGGTCCTGAGGAGCTCATGAAGCTGCACTACGACGCTGCCGTTGTGGATCGGTACCTCGATCTCGCGCCCGGGTACGGGTGGGGCTACCGCGTCAGCTTCCGCGATCCGCCCTACAACTACTTCACAACGTACCGAAACCTGCGCGAGGCCCTCGCCGGAGCGCCCGACGGCGACCAGCCGGTGAGCATCCCGTCGTGGAACTTCCTTCCGCCGTCGGCGACCGATCCGCTCGCGGGCGGAATGACCGGCAGCGTTGACGCGGGCTCGATCACGATCCCGTACCGCGCGCTATTCACCGTGGGGTACCGGTACGACCCGGCGACCCGCACCTACGCCCGCTCACAGGACGGCGTTCGCGACGTCGACGGCGCGACAGGCCAAGCGGTCGCGGCAAAGAACATCGTCGTGATCCAGACGGAGGTCCATTTCACCACGGACTTCGGACTCGATCCGGCCGGCAACCCGAAGCTCGACATGACCCTCGTCGGGACAGGCAATGGGTCGATCTTCCGCGACGGCAAGCGCCAGGACGTCACCTGGACGCGACCTGACATCTTCGACGTCTTCACGCTCCGGAACGCGAGCGGTGAGGCGGTTCGCCTCGAGCCGGGTCAGACCTGGATCCACATCGTGCCTGCGGACTGGACGATCCCTAGCCAATAGGCGCTGCTCGCGTCGCGGGTCCTGTCCCAGGGAGCAACGCCGGGGTCTTCTTCGCTCGGCCCCTCGTGGGATCGCGATGGACCGCCGGCCAGGGGCCGCTCGCTCAGAAGACCCCGACGCTGCTCAACCTGGTCCATGCCACCAGCAACGCTTGCAGCGCCTACCAATCCCAGGTCTGGCGCTTCACGAAGATCGCCCACCCGGCGAGGACCCAGAGCGCGATGGGCACGAGTGCGCCGGCAGTGGTGAGGGTCCCGAGCCCGAGAAGCGCGGCGCGGTCGTTGCCGCTGTAGCCGCCCGCTTCCGTCAGCATCTCGATCCCATCGAAGAGCGCCAGGAGACCGAGCCCGAGTGTGAAGACCGAGATCACGGCGAAGAGGATCACGCGGCGGGCGAACATCACCTTGGAATCGTCGCACGGAGCGGCGGCCTTCGCCGCCGCTCCGCGTGCGTCCTCAAGGGATCGCGAGGATCGCGATGACCTGTTGTTGGTAGTGCGACGGATTCGTGCCGTCGTTGTAGGTCGTGACCGAGGTCGTGTAGCTCTTGCCACCAGCGGAGGTGATCCCGAAGTAGTCGCCGATGAACGTATTGCGGCAGGTCGGGCAGGACGTGTGCGGCGAGTGCAGCTGCGGGTCCCAGGTGTGTTGCGTCAGGCGGATGTTGTTGCCCTTCGGCGTGAGCGTCGGGCCGTAGAACTGGATGCTGCCGTTGACGCAGTAGTTCGTCGCGCCGTACGGCGGGAGCGCGCCGCTGTAGTTGACGTTCGCTGTGTCGAGCGCAAGACCTGCCGGCCCCGCCTCCGCGCCCCCCGCCGCGGGGCACGCCAGACGGCGATCGTAGAACGCGACACTCACGGTGCCGTTTGCCGCGACGTCGAGGTTCGGCTGGAACTCGTCCACGGCGCTCGTGTTGTCGTTGACCTGAATCGGCGCGCTCCACGTGGCACCGTCGTTATATGACGCCGCGAGCAGGATGTTCACGACCCCTGCGCTGTAGTCCTCCCACGTGACGTACAGCGGGTAGTAGGCCCCGATGCGCTTGTTCCCGACGGCGAAGCTCTCCTCGATGCCGTCGCGGAGCGTCGTGTTCGGATACACGAACGGAGTTGCCATGATCGTGTCCGTGATCAGCGTGCTCGTCCAGGTCAGCCCGCCGTCCTTGGACTTATCGAGGAACAGGACATCGCAGCAATAGCCCTTCTTCGGCATGGTCGTGACCAGGGACGTGTACAGCGTTCCGTCCGGCGTGATATGCGGCAGCAGATACGTCGACCCCTGCGGCGTGCCGCCGATCTCGGGGAGCGAGATCGGTGCGGACCAGTCGGTGTGCGTGCCGTCTGGCAGCGCCGTCGCGATCGCCACGAGAGGGTGCGCGGTCGAGGGTCCGGTGAACACGACCCACATCGCGTAGATGCGGTCGTGGAAAGGGCTATCAGGATTCGTGTCGATCACGATCCACTGCTTGTCAGGCTCTCGGCCCTGTGCCGGGTAAGGCGCCGCGATGTCGGGTTTCCCGTTGTGGGTCGTGATCCACCCCGTCGCGGTCGTGGAGCCGTGCGGCCGGACCGACACCGAGATCACCTCGGCCGGCTGCGACGGGTTCGGCTCGCGGTTCTTGTTTATCTGAAAGCTGTGCGCGTCGCCGTCGTAAAAGAATTGATAGGGAAGTAGCAGCGAGTAGAAGTTGCCCCAGCGGTCGAACGCGCCGACCGGGTCGGTGTTGTCGGACCAACCTTCGTATCCCGGGACATGGCCCTGTACCGGCCAGTTCAGACCGCCGTCCCAGGATTCGTAGAACCCGAGGAGGTGGTTGTAGCCCTCGGCGCTCACGAACCACTTGGACTGTCCGATGAGATGGTTTGAGTTCGTCGGATCGACGCGGATGTCGGACTCGGAGTGGTCCTTCACGAGCATCGGTCTTGCGGCGGGGTAGCCGGGGCTGCTGCCGGTCTGCGTCACATACGGTCCGAGATCCTCGCCGGTGTCCGCCGCCTCACCGCAGAAAGACATGCCGTCGTAGCCGTCCGCCGGCGCGAGACTGGTGAAGTACGGGACCTCGGGCGTGTAGCAGCTGGTGTGCTGGGTCGTTGCGAGAACGTTCGTCACTCGATACTTCCCGCTCTTCGCGTAGGCCCAGTCGGTCTGGGTGCCTTGCGGCACGTTGCCGATCCCGGCCGACGCGGTGCTCGAAGGGGCCGCCGCCAAGGCGACTATCGCAACCACCGCGAGGGTCACGAGGCTGGTACGACGGAGCATCGGATCCTCCCCATGTGCGGAGCTCGCTTAGCCCCTCATCCCCCGCGGGCATCGTATCGCCTGACCGACGGCGCGGGATTTTCGCGACTGCGAAAGCCCTAGCCTTTGCGGATGCGCGTTCGTCGGCGAGCTGCGGCGATCGCGTTCGTCGGGCTCGTCCTCCTCGGGTTGCCGACGGGCATGCTCGGCATCGCGTGGCCGTCGATGCGCGTGTCGCTCGATGCGCCATTTCTCGGGCTCGGCGCCCTCGTCGCCGCGATGACCGTCGCGCAGTTCGCGGCCAGCGCCGTAAGCGGTCTCGTCCGCGAACGCCTTGGGACGATCGCGCTGCTTCTGGCTGCCGTCGCTGCGGCGGCCGGAGGCTCGCCATTTTCGCGATCGCGAGTGGCTGGTGGGCCACGATCCTCGCGTCGGCGGTCCTCGGCTCTGGCGTCGGGCTCCTCGACGCGGCGGTAAACACAGAAGCGGCGCTGCGCGGCGACATCCGATTCATGGGCGCGCTGCACGGCGCGTGGGCGATCGGCGCGTCGCTCGGGCCGCCGCTCGTCGGCGCGACGCTCGTCGCGAGCGACTCGTGGCGTCCTGCGTACGTCGTCGCCGCCGCGGCCTTCGCTCTTCTTGGCCTCGCCACATACGCGATCCGGTCCGATCTCGGCGACGCACCAGCGCTCGAGGCTCCGCCGAGTGGCGAGCGGGGCATCGGGCGCACCGTGATCCTTGGCTGCGCCCTGATGTTCGTGTACGTCGGCATCGAGCTGGGCGCCGGCCAATGGACCTACACCCGCTTCACGGTGGATGCCTCGCTGACCGCTGGTCTCGCCGGGCTCGCGGTCTTTCTTTACTGGTCGGCTCTGGCGGCGGGTCGGATCGCGCTGGCCGTGTTCGGCGACCGGGTCGCACCGGCGCGCCTCTTCGAGATCAGCGTTTTCGCCGCGCTCACGAGCGCCGTCGCCTTCTGGCTCTTGCCTGCGCCGGCCGCGGCTCTGCTCGCCCTCCCGTGCCTCGGCGCGGCGCTCTCCGTCTTTGTGCCTGTCCTTCTTTATCTCACGCCGCGGCGGATTGGGAGTGCCGCGGCGCCGCGGGCCATCGGCTATCAGGTCGCGGCCGGGATGATCGGCGGCGCGTCGCTTCCCGCGGGCGTTGGTCTCCTCATGCAGTCGATCGACGTCACGGTGCTAGGCCCGTGCCTCGTCACGATGGCGGCGGTCCTCGCGGGGCTGCACCTCGCGTCGACGCGACCGCTGGGCTCGCGAACCTATATGCGCCAGCTCTTCAGGTAGAGAGACTCTGCGATCCCCGGCCGCACGAATCCGGGGAGGTCGCCGACATGCGCGTAACCGTGACGCTTGTAGAACGAACGGGCGCGCCGATTTGTCCTCGTCACGAGCAGCATGAAGTGCCGGCAGCGCGAAGCGCGCGCCTCGCGCTCGGCGCGGGCGAGGAGCGCGGCGCCGAGCCCCAGCGATTGGTGCTCCTCGGACACGAGCAACAGGCGCAGATAGGCGGACCGATCCACCGCGCGAGTGAAGATCACCCACGCGAGCCCAACGACAGTGCCACCGTCGACGGCCGCGAGAACGAGATCCCGTTGCTGCAGCGCCTCTGCCAGACTTGCCGTCGCGCCTCGCGCGGTCACACGGTAGCGGCGCAGGAGCGGAGAGCTGGCCATGAGCGCCGCCAGCCGAGGGATGTGCTCTGTCCTGGCGCGAACGATCCTGCTCATCGGCGCTGCGGGTCGAGCGCGTCGCGGAGTCCGTCGCCCAGGAGGTTGAACCCAAGGACGGCGACCATGATCGCGAGGCCCGGGAAGATGGCGAGATGCGTCGCGAACTCGAGGTATTGCCGGCCCTCGTTCAGCATCACGCCCCACGACGGCGCGGGCGGCTGTGCCGAGAGCCCGAGGAACGAGAGCGCGCCCTCGGTGAGCACTGCCCAAGAGAGGGCGAGGCTCACCTGCACGATGAGCGTCGACAAAAGGTTCGGCACGATGTGCCTCGTGACGATGCGGGTTCGGGTGGCTCCAACGGCGCGCGCGGCCTCGACGAAATCGCGCGCCTTCAGGGCCAGGACCGGGCCGCGAACGACCCGCATGAAGATGGGCGTGTAGACGACCGCGATCGCGATGATGACGTTCCCCGGATCCGGCCCGAGCGCGGCGACGATCCCGAGCGCGAGGAGGATCGCCGGAAACGCGAAGAAGACATCCATCACTCGCCCGATCACGAGATCGACGATCCCGCCGAGGTAGCCCGACACCAGTCCGAGAACGCCGCCTACGACCGTGGCAGCCGCGACCGATAGCACCGCGACCTGCATCGACAGACGCGCGCCGAAGAGGACACGGCTCAGAAGATCGCGTCCGAGAGCGTCGGTCCCGAAAGGGAACGCCGCACTGGGAGCGGCGAGGCGGTCGGCCGAGATCTGCAGGGGGTCGCGGAGCGGCAGGAAGCCCACGCCGAGTGCGACCGCGGCGTAGATCGCGACCATTACGAGGCCGACGAGCGCGACCGGCTCGCGCGCGATCGCCGCGACCACGCCGTTCGGAGGACGACCGAATGCCGCCGCCGGCGCGCTACGCGAGGCGGATTCGGGGATCCAGGTAGCCATACAAAAGGTCCACGACGATGTTGAGGGCTACGAAGAGGATCGCGATCGCGAGGACTCCGCCCTGAACGAGCGCGTAGTCGCGCTGCACGATGGCCGTGAGGAGCATGCGGCCGACACCGGGGACGGAGAAGATCTCTTCGACGACGACCGCGCCTCCGAAGAGCTGACCGACCTGGATGCCGAGCAGGGTCACCACCACGATCAATCCGTTCTTCAGGACGTGGCGGCGCACGACCAGCCCCGGCCGCAGGCCCTTGGCCCTCGCCGTGCGGACGTAGTCCGCGCTGAGGACGTCGAGCATCGCCGAGCGCGTCATGCGCATCGTCGCTGCCGCGAGGGCGAGGCCGAGCGTGATCGCCGGGAATAACAGGAGCTTCAGGTTTCCGAGCGGGTCGCGCACGAAGTCGACGTAGCCGCCGGTGTTTGGGAGCCAGCGCAGGTACAGCGAGAACAGGACGATGATCAACGTACCGAGCCAGAAGCTCGGGAGCGATAGCCCGATGAGGCCACCGATGCGCGCCGCCACGTCGAGCCGCGAACGGGGCCGCATCGCGGAGAGCAGGCCGAGCGGTATGCCCAGCGCGATCGCGATCAGGGCCGCAGCCGCGGCGAGCTCGAGCGTCGCAGGGAGACGCTCGGCGATCTCGACGAGGACGGGACGCCCGGTCCGGATCGAGTAGCCGGCGTCGCCGCGGAGGAGCGACGTGAGCCAGGTCCAGTACTGGACGAGGAGAGGCTGGTCGAGGCCGAAGTAGGCGCGGAGGCTGGCGAGCTGTTCCGGGGACAGGGCGGTCGCCGTCCCGAGCCGGGCCGCGATCGCGTCGCCGGGTATGAGCCGGATAAATAGGAAGGTGAGCAGCGAGACCCCGACAAGGGTCGGGATGGCGCCGAGCAGTCGCTGCGCGAGATATCGGCTCACGCCTCGCGCAGCGACCGCCCCTTAGTTATTTGTCGAGCCAGGTCTGCCGGAGATAGATGATCGAGCCGGTCGGAAGGTGCGTGAACCCCTTCGTCGTCGGCAGCGTCGCGACGTAGTCCCGGCCGACGAAGAGCCAGATGAAGGGCACCCCGTTCACGAGCTCCTTCTGCGCGGTCGTGTAGAGGTCCTTCCGCTTGGCCGGATCCGTCGACGCTCGCGCCTGCTTAATCGCGTCGCTTGAAATCGGGTTCTTGTAGCTGGTGACGAAGTTGAGATTCCCGTCGTCGGTGAAATACCGGTACACGTAGAAGTCGGGGTCGGGACCACCGCCGTTCAGGCCTGGCGCCATGTCGAAGTCCGCTTTGAGCCAGCGGTCGACCCACTGCGTGAACTCGAGTGTCTCGATCTTCATCGTGACGCCGATCTCTGCGAGCTGCTGCTGCACGAGCTGCGCGATGTCCTTGGCATACGCGGGCTCGGTCGTCTGCGTCAGCATCGTGAACGAGACGGGCCCGACGTTCGCATCCTGGAGCAGCTGCTTGGCCTTCGCGACGTCGCGCGTGTAGAGCGGGTACTGCGACGTCGGCAGCGCGTAGTTCGCGAGGGCCGGCGCGATCGGGCCGGTGACCTCGCCTTCGCCGAACGCGACCGCGTCGATGATGGCCTTGCGGTCGATGGCGTACGCGATCGCCTGCCGCACCTTGATGTTGTCGAATGGCTTGCGCTTCGTGTTCACGAAGAGCAGGTTGTAGCTGAGGCTCGGCTTCGCATCGAGCGCGACCGCGCTCTCGCTGCGGAGCGTCTTCGCCACCTTCGCGTCGGTGATGATCGCCATGTCCGCGGCCTTCGTTCGCAGAGCCGCGGCGAGGCCGGACTCGTCGGGCACGACGTTGATGCGGATGCCGTCGAGGTACGGCTGGCCCGAGACGTAGTAGTCCTTGTTGGCCTCGAAGCGCATGAAGTTGTCGGGCACCCACTCGGCGAGCTTGAACGGACCGCTACCGATCGCGGTCTCCTTCTTGGAAAGGTCGGCGTTCGCCTCCCCGATCTTCTTCGAGACGATGCCGGTGTTGGGGTGAGCCATATACGCGATGAGCGCCG
>Ga0207646_10001602_pt1 | contig 27617 bp, 24 predicted proteins | sample KBSK5502metaG_FD_184343 | JGI IMG/M metagenome (GOLD analysis project Ga0207646, IMG submission 184343) | Corn, switchgrass and miscanthus rhizosphere microbial communities from Kellogg Biological Station, Michigan, USA - KBS K5-50-2 metaG... | ecosystem: Host-associated > Plants > Roots >...
CAGGTGCCGCACCTCGGCCACCGCGTCATGGACCCGACGGCCGGGGCGGAACCCGTAGGAGCACGGGAGGAAATCCGCCTCGAAGATCGGCTCCAGCACCAGCTTCAAGGACGCCTGGACCACCCGGTCGCGGATCGTGCTGATCCCCAGGCGGCGGCGCTTGGCCGTGCCCGGTTTCGGGATCAGCCGCTCCCGCGACGGCAGCGGGGTGAAACTGCGGTCCTTCAGCGAGTCCCGCAGCGCGCCGAGGAACTCCTCCACGCCCCGCGCCTGGATGGATGCGGCCGTGCGGCCGTCCACCCCGGCGGTCTTCGCGCCCTTATTGCCCCGCACCCGGCCCCAGCCGACCAGGAGGAAGGCGGGATCGGCGACGAGGTTGAACAGGTCATCGAACCGGCGATGAGGATCATCGCGGGCCCAACGGTGCAGCTTGGCCTGGATCTCCAGTACCCGGCGCTCGGCCAGATAGAAGGCGTACTCAAGGTCCGGATCACCGGTATTCACCGGCGAGACTCCTGGCATTCCAGCATCCTCCCTGCCTGACTTGCTGGCCTCCTTCGCCATGCACGCGCCTTTCGCGCGCCCGGACTACTACGAGGCCTCCGCCCCGCCCGCGGCCATCAGCCGGCATCGGGCCTGCCCGCCGCCGGGCTGGAGGCCCGGCGGGGAGGGCAGCCGCGGACGGTTCCCACGTTCACTGCGCATCGTTCGGCCAGGTCGGCGTCCAGCTATACCCCGGCAGCATCGCCGCGCCTACGCCGCAGGCTTTCGGCGCGGCCTCCTCACCGTCTGCTAGAACCGGCTCCGGAGTTGACCCGCCTCCTCGAAGCAGGTCCCGCACTGCATCCCGGCCCGTATCCGCCAGATTTGAGCCGGAGGCACCGTTACGGGGCTTCACCCACTGGTTCACTCGCGTTACGCCTTCTGACCTTGCTAGCCGGACCCGGGCCGTCTGGCAGTACCGGCCCGTCCCGACGTTGTCGGGGCTGCTCCCGCCCTCCCCGGCGATCCCCGGATCAGGCTGCCCCCAGCTTCACCAGACCGCTGCGACGGCCCAGCGGTGGAGCCCTTCCAGCTCCACACGATTACACAGCGCCTCGTGGCGCACCCAGCAGCTGATGCCATTCGCGACCCGAGCGGGCCAGCCGTGACATCTCGATGCCCAGCACAATGCCCACATGATCCAGCCCCACCTCCGACACCAGCCGCGCGAAGCCCGGCCGGGCATCGGCCCCCGACGCCGAATGCCCCAGATCCTCATCGATCACCAGCACCCGCGACCGCGCCCACCCCAAAGCAGCCGCCCGCCCGGCCAGCCCATACTGCAGCCGCGTGGATTCCTGATGGTCCTGGACCTGCTGCGCGGTCGACTGGCGCACATATTCTCTGAACTAAAGATGATCATGAAATCCCGGTGACGGCCGGTGTCCTGAGGCGCGCAGGATGGCGTTGATCACGAGCTGGGTGTTGCGGTCATCGAGGCCGGTGAGAGCGTCGCGGAGGTTCACGGGTATGCCGCCGGCGAGGCTGGCTGCCAGGCGGAGCTTCCTGTTCTCGCCGCCGGAGCAGGGCAGGCTGTCGTCCAGGGCGGCGATCGCGGCAGGCCAGTCGATGACGGATAGCTCGGTGCCGTCGCCGGGGGTGCTGATGAAGCGGCTGGTGAAGTCCGCGCGGTGCAGGAACACGTCATGGCCGATGAGCAGCTCGACGCCAGCCTCATCAGGGTAGATGCCGCAAGCCCAGGCGCGCAGAGGGCCGGCGAGTGCTGGTTCCCCGGCGGCGGGTGTCATGACGGCTCCGCGGGCGGGCTGGGCCGTGCCGGCGCGGTGAGAAGGCGGCCGACGGTATCGGCCAGTCCGGGCATGCCCAGGTGCACGGTGGCGGCGCGGCGGGCCCGCTGATCCAGCTGGGCGAGTTTCTGCTGCGCCGCGTCGAGGCTGATGTTGAGGCCCTCGGCTTCGCCGGCCCAGCCTTCGCTTTCGGCTTCGCCGATGCGGGCGGTCAGGTTGTCGCGGATTCCTTCCAGCCGTGCCCGCTGAGCTGGGTCAACGCGAAGGAGGGGGCACCTGACACAACTGTGCTCGTGCACGCAGCTGGCCCCGTAGGCCCGGCCGCAGTCACCGAGCGCGACCTTGCGCCGTTCGAAGTGGCCCAGGAATTCTTCCCATTCCTGGTCGCTGGGGACGCGGTACTCTTCGCTGGGCCGGGTGGCGCGGCGGCGGGCGATGAACGCCCGGTGGGCGTTGATGACCTCTTCGGGGTAGACGGCCTTGTATCCCATCGTGGCGCTGATGTCGGCGTGGCCGGCCACGAGCTGGGCGATGTGCGGGGGCATGCCGTTCAGCACGGCATCGGTGATAAATAGCCTGCGGAAATCGTGGGGGGTGAAGGTCAGCGGGTTCCCGCTGGCGCTGGTGAGCCCGGTGCCGGCCAGGGCAGCGTTCAGCAGGGCGCGGATCCCGTGGATCGGGATGGGCCGGTGCTCGATGCCGATCTGCCGCTGGAACAGTAGCGGCATCGGCGGGTTCCAGACGCGTTCGTGGATGTCGTAGGCGACCACCAGCGGCACGGTCCCGTCGGCGCGGCGGATCCGGCAGATGACCGCCGACAAGACGTCAGCCAGCTCCGGCGCGATGACCAGCAGCCGCTCGGTGTCGGTCTTGGACGGGGCGACCTGCAGCAGCGGGACCAGTTCGCTGGTGGCGGGGTCGCGGTACTGCACGAAGCTGTGATGCGACAGTTCTGTGAGTTCCTCGATGCGGATGCCTGTGAGGCGGAGAACCTGCACCGCCGCCCAGGCCCAGAACGCGCGGTGCTCTTCGAGGGTCAGGTCGCGGCGCCGGCCGGCGGCGGGATCTTCGGCCCACACCTTCGCGCTGGTGCCGTGCCTGGTCATCACCGGCCGGTGCAGCGCCTGCCCGGCGGCGGTGAACTGCTGTCCCGGGGCGGTGGCGCGTGCGGCCAGCAGGATCTCGGCGGTCTTGGCCCGGGCGGCGTCGACGGCAGCGACCAGGACCGGCAAGACGGGCAGCCGTTCCCTGGTCCGCTGATCCATCCGTGACTTGCGGTGGGAGCGTTCCTTCTTGCGTGACATCTCCTCGTCGCGGATCGGGCAGGGCACGGCCCACGGGCCCCAGCGGGCCGGGTCATCGACTGCCCACTGGGCGATGTCGAGGTAGAACGCCCGCACCATGGCCAGGGTGTTCATGCCGTCATGCCGCGGCACCAGCGTCTGGGTGACTTGCCCGTCAGGGCCCGCGGACCGGGCCGTCTTGACGGTGACCCGCTGCTTCCATGCCGCGGCCAACCCGGGCTCGAGCCGCAGCGAGCCGATCCCGGGATGGTGGAGTTCCAAGTCGTGCCAGAACAGGCCGGCCAGGGTGCGGGACAGGCTCCGCAGCGTGGCATGGTCGACCGCGGGCTGGCGTTCCCGCAGGTAGTCGATGATCAGGGCGCGGACCGGCTGGCAGGCGATCGGGTAACGGTCGACCAGCTGCTCCACGGTCAGTTGCCCGGGCGTCTTGAACGCCCGGACCGTGGGCGGCGCGGCCGGCGGGAAGGTCCCCAGCGCGTGCAGCAGCTGGTAGAAGTACGGGCTGGTGTTGCCGCCGCCGGCGGCGAGCACGTCCAGCAGTTCCAGGCAGTCGCCGACGGTGATGCCGGCGACGGCGCCGCCCTTGGCCGCCAGGATCGCGGCGATCCGGCGGGCCGCCAGGTCCTTGGTCGCCGCGCTGGCCGGGTCGGTCCGCGCCAGCGCGGCGAGCGCGGCGAAGCCGCCAGGGTCGCGGGAGCGGGCCATCTCGGCGGCGAGGCTTTTCGGGATTGCCGGGGTCAGCAGCCACGACAGGCTGGGCCGGATGACATCGCCGCAGATCAGCGGCAGCACCCCGCGGCCCAGGGCGATGAAGTCGGTCCTGGGGTTACCGCTGGCCCAGCCGGTGCCGCGGAGCCATGATGCGGCCAGCTCCCGCCAGGCCAGGTTGCCCGCGGCGTCGGCACCGCTGGCCACCCACCGGTCCTGCCAGGTGGCGCCGGGCTGCTCCTCCAGCCAGTGCACCAGCTTGGTCAGGCCGATCCGCCGGCCGGACTGCAGCTTGTCCCGGTCAGCGGTGAACGGGGCCGCGGACAGCCGCGCCAGCACGTGGCCGCGCCGCTGGCTGGTCGACGGCCAGCCGCCGTCGTGCGCCGGGCGTGGTGGGAACCGGCGCGACAGCCCGGCCATCTGGCCGCCAGGCCCCCTGCCGGCAGGATCTGCGGCCGTGGCCCCGCCGCCCGCGGACGCGTGCCTGCCGGCCTGGACGCGCCGTCCCTCACGGGTGGTCATCGCGTGGCCTCCCGAACAGCACCTCCAATGACTCCGGCCGGTACCGCAGTCCCGGCGGTGGTTCCGCGCCCGGTGACCGCCCCTGGCCCGCGGCCATCCGGGCGTGATAGGCGAGCACGCTGGCGATCACCTCGCCAGCGGGGGCCGCCAGGTAGAGCTGCGTGGTCGCCAGCTGGGCGTGGCCAAGGACCCATTGCACGTCGGCCAGCGGCATGCCCGGATCGCGGGTCATCCGGTAGGCAGCCAGATGCCGCAGGTCATGCAGCGACCAGTTGGCCCCGAGCGTGCCGTTAGCCCTGGTGAACATCCGGTAGGCGGCGTGGTAGGCCAGCTGGCGGAACGGGCGGCGCAGCGTCCACCACAGCGGGTCATCCGCCCCGGCCGGGACCAGGCCGTGCAGCTGCGCCTGATACAGCCGCAGCCACACGAACGCGTCCGGGGAGGCCGGCAGCTGCTGCAGGTGCCGCGTGCCCTTGCGGATCACCGTGATCAGCTGCTGCCCGGGGTCGGCGTCCCGGCACGACGCGCCGAGCAGCTCTGATGCGCGCGCCCCGGTGGACACCCAGAACGCCACCAGGGCACGGTCGCGGTGCGAGCCCAAGGCGGCGAACAGCTCGTTGAACTTCTCCTCCGGGATGTGGTGCGGCGCGCGCCGGGCAAGCCGGGGCCGGTACCGCCCGGACCGCTCGCCGCGGTAGGGCTCCATCGGGTTGTGGTGCGCATGCGCCCGCCCCCGCCGCCCCCGGGCCAGCGGGAACGGGTTGACGATCGGGCCGGTCCCCGCCTCCAGGTGGAAGTCGTAGAAACCGCGCAGAACGCTCTCGCTATGGGTGACCGTGGCCGGCGCGTAACCGGTGCCAGGCGGCGCCTTCCCGGTCACCGGGTTGGGTGCCCCGGCCCGAGCCACGACCCCGCCAGCCCCGGCCGCATCGACTGGACCGCCCGCGCGGCCGGGCTTGACGGCGATCTGGATCCACCGGCTGAAGTCCCGGGCCTCGGCCCGGGTCGCCTGATCCCACGGCACCCCGGCCGCCCACAAGAACCGGTACCAGCGCAACAGCGCGATCGCATACGCGTGCAGCGTGGTCTCCGGCCGGCCCGACGCCTGCAAATCCCGCAGGAACGCCGCAACCGGGCCGACCAGGGTCCCGGCCGGATCGCGCAACCGGTACGGCTGCCACGGATCCTCCGCGTGTTCCAGCCCCCCGGCTTGCGGGACGACCAAGGCTGCCAGATCCCGCGGCTCGTTTCGCCCGATCATGAGCAGCGACCGTAGCCCTGCACATCAGGATCCGTCCCTGAGCTGGGAAAACTCTCTTCCTAGTTCAGATAACAGGTACACAGCCGCCAGCCGATCACGATGCCGCGGCGAGACCTTACCCTCCAGCCGTTCCCACGGCCTGGCCGGCGCGCTCATCCCGCTCACCCCCGCCCCCGCCGCCCAAACCAGCCGTCGGCGCCATCATCCGCTCGGCCAGCAGGCCCAGCAGGCACACCACCAGCGCCCGGTTCACCTCCGGAAACGCCTCCCAGCACGGAACCCCGCCGAGCGGGGCCGCTAACTGGGGACCACCGCTGCGTCTGACACTGCGGCCCACCTCCCTCACCTCCACCAGCCCGTGCCTCCCGCAACCGCCAGACAAACGCGACCGCGGCCAACAGGCCGTCAATACCGATGAGGGGGACATGCCCCGATTCGCCTATGTATGCAGTCTGGCTTGCTCCTTGAGCGCTGCTTTTCCAAGCTGAAACAGTTCCGCGCCGTCGCCACCCGCTTTGACAAGCGGAAACTCATCTACGAGGGAACCGCGGACGCGGTGCTTCGATGACCAGCCAGATCTCCGCTGGCGGCGCCCTTCCGCCTGCGGCGGCACTGGCGCCCAGCGGCAGCTCTCGCTCCTGGCGGCAGGTTGCTGGCCCGCTCCAGTCCGCGGACGGTCGGCCCAGGCGACCGGCCCCGTATCGTTCGGGATAAATCAATAGCCCAGGTAGCGAGCGAGCGTGGTGACCCTGGCCGCGATGTCGCCGCCGATCTCCCAGCCAGGGTCGACAACGTCCGGCTCAGGCGGCGGTACCGGCCGGAGCGCTGGAGCCGCCAGGAAGTACGGGTCGGCCCCGCCGAACCCGGTGTGGCCGTCCCAGCCGGCGAACTCCCAGCGCCGGGTGTCCAGCATACGATCGATGATCGCCTCGTCACAGCGGACGTCCAGCCAGTCAAGTATCCGCGGCAGCCAGGTCCACGGGTCACCGATCAGGTCCTCCGCCCGCACTCGCAGCCACCGGCGCTGCGGCACTGCTTGCAGCGCCTTGATGATCCGTAGGTGGCCGGTGTGCCAGGCGATCACACACAGCCGTACGCGTTCGGCGTGCGCCATCCCGGCCGGGAATAGGTACTGGCTGTAGAGCTTAAGCATGGAGCGCTGGGTGCTGACCGGATGCCTGGTTAGATGCAGGTACCGGGCGCCGGGGAAGGCGCGCAGGCACCGGGATAGCGCCTCGGCCGAGGCCACTGTGCCCGGGGACTTCTCCACCCCGATCCTGGGGTAGATCAGCCGCAACAAGTGCTTCATGACCTCAGTGGCCGGCATCTCTGGCCGCTGCCGAATCCAGTCGAGGGCCCGGTCCATTGCGGCCCGGTCCTGGCGGCCATCGTGAAGCTGGGCGAGGGCGCGTTCCAGGCCCATCAGCGAGTGGCGACGTCCGGCGCGGTCGGTATACTGCCCATCCGGTATGGCTATGATTTCGCCGACCGTATCCCGCAGGAACAGATTTGTTTCGGGCAGGCCGTATAGCTCCGGGTGCCCGGCCAGCACCGCGATCGAGACCGTGGTGTACGAGCGAGCGGGCGCGAGCAGGAACACCGGATCGCGGAAACCACCCTTATCCGCTGTCTCGGCGCAGGCCATGCTGGTCACCGGCACGTTACCGGGGCAGCCCGCGCGCCACGGCATCCTTCATGGCCAACAGCGTCGCACAGCCGGCCACGAGCCGGTACGGCTGGACGGCAAGGGTATCGACTTGCCTGAGATATCGGTGTATGTGTACTTTCAGGGGCTCAACTTGCCCCCGGTGGTGTGGCCCGCGCAGGCGTCGAGCAGCGGGCTGGTGTTCCCGGTGCCGCCATGACGCTACGCGATCCCGGAGGAGGATCAGCCATGGACCGTTCGGCCCAGTTGGATCTCGACTTGTCCGCTCTGGAACTCGACGACTTCGAGGTGGCCGATGACGCGCTCATGCTCGAGTCACTGACCGCTGGCTACGCGGCGTACCGCTGCAGCTGCTGCCACTACTGCGCTTGCCCCTGCGTCTGCTGCCAGAAGAGCTGACCCCCGGGTGCCGGCAGCGCCCGGCCGGCACTCTACCCGCCCGGATGACTACCGATGCCATGACTGCCGTCTGCCCTGAGGTGCTGCGGCTGCGCCCGGGAGTCTTCCTGGCGGCCGACCGGAGCGGGCAGGAGTACCTGCTGCACCGGTCCAACAGCCAGCGGCTCGGCATGCTGACCCGGACGCAGCGCGACGTGCTACACCAGCTGGCCGGATCGAAGTGCCCGGCTGGGTCGCTGCGTGCGATGGCGCGTGGCGCCGGCGGGGACGCTGGCGTGGCGGAACTCGGCTCGCTGCTGGACCAGCTCCGGACCGGAGGCTGGCTGCACATCACCGTGATCGGCGAAAACGGCCCCGCGTACACGATCCAACCGCACCAGCGCCCCGGGCCGGTGCCGGCTGGTGACGGCCAGGCCGGCCTCGCGTTGTCACGGTTCGCGGTCATGCGCCGCAGCGGCGCCGATCTGCTCGTCGAGTCGCCGCGCTCCTGGTGCTCGATCGCGGTGCACGATCCCGGCGTGATGGGCGCGCTGGCGGCGTTCACCGGGCGGCGGGCCGCGGCGCTCGCGGCGCCGGAGGCGTTTGCGGCGAGCCTGGGGTCGTTGCCTGCGCCGCTGGCCAGGCGGCTGCTGTCCGATCTGACCTGGGCCACGCTGGTTGTGCAGGCACCGGGCGAGGAGGACACCGCGTTCGAGCTGCGCCAGTGGAGCCCGCACGAGCTGTGGTTTCATATGCGCAGCCGCGCCGAAGGCGTGCCGGACGGCCACTTCGGCCGCACCAAGTGGGCGGCCGGCCTGTTCGAGCCGCTTCCCGCGCGCCGGCCTTCTTTTTCCGAACGAAGCATCGAACTGCTCCGCCCGGACATCGACGCGCTGCGCCTCCACGACGCCACCCTGACCAGCGTGCTGGAGAACCGGCGCTCGATCCGCCGGCACGACGACGAGCGCCCGATTACCCTGGAGCAGATCGGCGAGTTCCTGTACCGGGCAGCGGGAGTGCGGCACACGGCGGCTTACGACGGCATCGAGATCGTGACCGGGCCGAACCCGTCCGGCGGCGCCCTCGACGCGCTCGAGTTCTACCTCGCGGTGCGGCTGGCCGAACGGCTGGAGCCCGGCCTGTACCGCTACGACAGGTTCGGTCACAAGCTCGAGCACATCAGCGGGCCGACCCGGCCGGTCCGCAGGCTCATCGACGCAGCGCAGCAGGCGACCGGCGGGTCGGACGTGCCAGCGCAGATGCCCCGGCCGCAGCTTGTCGTGCTCCTCGCGGCCCGGTTCGGCCGGGTCGGCTGGAGCTACGAAACGCTGGCCTACTCGCTCATCGTCAAGCATGTCGGTGTGACCTACCAGACGATGTACTGCGTCGCCACCGCCATGGGGCTGGCACCATGCGCGCTCGGCGCCGGCGACCCGGCCGTCTTCGCCGAGGCGACCGGGCTCGATCCCCTCACTGAAGGAACCGTCGGCGAGTTCATCCTCGGCAGCCGGCCGGCGGGCGAGACCGCCGACCCGGCCCCGCGGGCCGCTGAATGAGCAAGCCGTAGAGGCGCGGTGGCGCCTGGACTGAGAGGAGCGAGGGACGAGCGACGAGGGAAGGGGGCGCCTCCAGGCGCCTCGGAAGAGAGCAGGGGGAACGTGACCGGGCTCAAGCTCCGCGAGGACGCGTACTACGTAGCCACCAGCGATGGTGTGTACATCCTCACCCCGCAGGGCGAGGTCGTGATGACCGGCCGGTCGATCTTCGGCTGGGTCGACCGGCTCGCTCCTTACCTCGACGGTCGGCACACCCTCGCCGAACTGACCGCGGCGCTGCCGGCCGGCCGCAAGCAGATGACCGAGCGAGTCATCAGCGCGCTGCGCGACCGCGGGGTGGTCGTCGAGACCGGAGAGGATGCCGATCAGGTGTACTCGCTGACCAGCGACGAGCGGAGGCTCTACAGCCGCGAGATCGCCTTCTTCGGCTACTCCGGTTCATCGGGGGAGCGAAGCTTCCAGACCTATCGCGACAGCGTGATCGTGCTGGTTGGAGCGGGCCGGCTGTTCGCCGAGACCATGCGCGCGGCGCTGGATTCGGGCTCACACACGCTTCGTGTCGCACTCACTGGTGCGGACCCGGCCGACCTGATCGTCCTGGCCGACTGCGAGCGGCGCGCCCGGCATCGCGACCCGCGCCAGCGGATCATCCGCAGCGCAGTGGATCGGGCCGATGAGGACCCGCTGTCTGATCTCGTGACCGGGGCGGGCGTTGTCGTGTACGAGTCTGACCGGGCCGACGTCGGTCCGGCCCGGGCGCTCGACCGGCTGTGCTCGCGGGCCAGCATCCCCTTCGTGGCGGCCATCCTGGTCGGCGATCACGCCTGGCTGGGACCGTTCGGGGCGGATACCGGCGGGCGGCACGGCTGGATGAGCGCGTGGCGCCGGCTGCTGGCACTGGAGGGCGACGACGGCGGCGCCGGCGACGGCCGCGCCCCAGCGCTGGGCGATCCGCGAGCGGGAGCGGCGCCCACGGTGGTGGCGAACCAGCTCATCCGGGAGGTGATGCGGCAGCTCAGCGGCACGGCGATGTCGGCTGGGCCCGCCCGGATGGTGCGGGTCGAACTGCGGAGCTTGAACCACAAGAACCATCCCTTCCTGCCGCACCCGTTCTCGCTGGCCGCTACCCGCCAGGACCGGGCCGGTCTGGGGGCCGCCGTTGACCGGCTCCGCGAAGGTGAGCGGCTGGAGCCCGAGGAGTTCTCCGGGCGGATGACCGCCTGCCTGGACGCCAGGCTCGGGGTGCTCAGCGATGTGACCGAACAGGACTTCGCGCAAATCCCGCTCGCGGTCGCGCAGGTCCGCGTGTCGGACCCGGTCCGGCTGCTCGACCCCGGCCTGCCGCTCCCGGTCGTCACGGGCGCGGGCCTGTCGCTCGCCGAGGCGCGCCGCGCCGCCGTCCTGCGCGGGCTCGCGGTGTACGGCTCGCTCATGGTCGATCCCCGGCGGCTGCACGCCCGCGGGGACGCCCCCGGCCTCACCGGCGACCCCGTGGAGGACCTGGCGGCCCTACGCGCCGGGCAGTGGAGCAGCTTCGTCTGGGGCCACGGCCTGGCCGACGGGCGGCCGCGCGCGCTGGCGGCGGAGGCGGTCTTCCCCGCGCTGCGCGGCGGCCGGCCTGGAAATGCTCCACCACCCGGCGTAGCTGCCGGGCTTGACTGGGTGGAGGCGGTGCGCAGCGGGCTCGTCGGCCAGTGCCGGCAGCTGACGCTGAACGAGCTCGAGGTCGGCCAGCGCCAGTTCACCCCGATCGAGTGGACCGAGGTCGCGCTGGATGCGATCGGCCGCCGCTACCGCTCGATGGCGGCGGTCCTCGGGGACAGGCTCGACTTGTACGACGTGACCGGCTCGGCCCGGGTGCCGACGCTCGCGTTCCGCCTCGACGGCGTCACGGTGGCCTATGCGTCGGGATTCTCGTTCGGCGACGCCCTGCGCGATGGCCTGGCCGAGGTGCTGCTGTTTCACCAGGCCCAGGCCGATGGCGAGGCCCCATATGCGCCGCCCCGGGTGCCGCCAATGCCAGAGCACGAGAGCGTGCCTGACATCACCGCCTGCCCCGCATGGTCCATCGACGCCGCTGGCGCTGCGGCCCAGCTCGCTCACCTCGGGTGGAGCGTCGTGGCCGTGCCCCTTGATCACGACCCTTCGGTGACCGGCACCGTCTTGCCCTATCTCGTCAATGTCGTGGTGGCGCGTGGCTAACCAGCGAGTCGCTATCGCCGGGGCGGGGCTGCTGGCGACCGCCATCAGCGAGTGGCTGAACGCCGATCCCGGCCTCGACGTCACCGTCTGCGCCTGCGATCTGCCTGCCCTCGCTGACTTGGAGGAACTTGCCAATCTCGCCAGTGCCACGGTCCCAGGTGCCGGGGTGCCAGGTGCCGGGGTGCTCATCACCGCGAGCGACGCCTGGGACTGCCGAGGCTTCGAGGACATCCAGACGCTGTGCGCCGCTCACCAGGTGACCTGGCTGCCGGTGCGCACCGAGCTGGGCCGGGCCGTCATCGGGCCGCTGCACATCCCCGGTGAACCCGGTTGCGTGCGGTGCGCCGAACTGCGGCGCAACGTCGCGGACGAGCATTCCGGCGCTCGCGCCGAGCTGCGGCAGAAGTACCCGCAGCTGGCGGAGCAGCCATCGCCCTGGCTGACAGCAGCGGCCGCCCGCACGGTGGCGGTGCTGACCGCCGATGAGGTCACCGGTCCAGATCCGCGATCGAGCCGCACCCGCTGCGCGTTGCTCTACGTCGCGCTGGACAGCCTCGGGGTCAGCACCCACCGGTTCCTTCCCGATCCGCTGTGCCCTGCGTGCGGCGCGTTCCCGGACGACAGCCCGGAAGCGGCCCGGATCACCTTGCGCCCCTGGCTCAAGCCGGCACCCGGTGCGTATCGAGTCCGCGCCCTCGGCGCCTCCGACGTCGCCGGGCTGTGCGCGACCTATGTCGATGGGCAGACCGGGCTGATCCAGCGCATGGAGACCCTCGCCAGCGGGGGGATCGCGGCTGCCGTCGCGGCGCTGCGGACGCGTCACCAGCCGCAGACGGAACTCGGCTGGGGCCGGACTAGCCATTACCGCCGAAGTGAGATGGTGGCGGTCCTTGAAGCGCTGGAACGCTACGGCGGCATGACACCTGGCGGGCGGCGCACCGTGGTGCGGGCCAGCTTCGCCGAGGTTCGCGGCCGCGCGCTGGATCCCCGCAGGCTCGGGCTCTACCCGTCCGAGCGCTTCGCCGAGCCAGGCTTTGGCTTCCAGCCGTTCGACGCTGACCGCGCGTGCGGGTGGGTCTGGGGATACTCGTTCGGGCGGCAGGAACCGATCCTGGTCCCCCAGGGCTACGCGTACTACAGCACGCACCTCACCGATCCTGACGACCCGTTGTTCGCCTTCGAGACATCGAACGGCTGCGCGCTCGGCAGTTGTCTGGAGGAGGCGATCTTGTTCGGGCTGCTCGAACTGGCCGAGCGTGACGCGTTTCTGATGACCTGGTACGCCCGCCTCCCGGCGCCGCGGATCGACCTTTCGTCGGCGCGGGACCGCTCGATACCCCTGCTGGCCCAGGCCATCGAGGCGGAGACCGGCTACCGGGTGGTGGCCTTCGACACCACGATGGAGCACGGCATCCCCTCGATCTGGGCGATGGCTGTGTGCCCTCCTGGCGCGCGGCAGCCCGCGCTGACCTGTGCCGCCGGTGCTCATCTCGACCCGGAACTGGCGGCCAGCCGTGCCCTGTGCGAGCTCGCCCCCCTTCTCGCCGACCTGATCAACCGCTATCCCGACGTCGCGCCGCGCAGCCGCGCCCTAGCCGACAACCCCTCCCTGGTCGTCACCATGGATGACCATGGCGCCCTGTACGCGGACGCCGAAGCTGCCACCCGGCTCGGCTTCCTGACCGCGGCCGGGCCGTCGCGAAGCTTCGCCGGCATCCAGTCCCGCTACGACATCGCCGACGCCTTCAGTCATGCCGACCTGACCGATGACCTCACCGAGGTGATGCGGCGGCTGGGACGGCACGGGCTCGACGTCATCGTGGTGAACCAGACCACGCCCGAGCACCTGGTCGGCGGGTTCTGTTGCGTGAAAACCATCGTGCCAGGCCTGCTGCCGATGACCTTCGGGCACCGCAACCGGCGGACCCACGGACTGCCCCGGCTGCTCGAGGTGCCCAGGCGCCTGGGGTACCGGGACCGCGCCCTGCGGCCCGAGGAGATCAACCCCCACCCTCATCCGTTCCCCTGACCGTCCCTGTACCGCTCCAAAATGTCGTGAGGGTTCCTGAACTGCAGGTTCATGATGTGGCCAGTGCGGACCGAGGTAGGGGTCGGGATGCTCCTGTGCCCACCGGTCGAGAACCTCGGCGAGCGCGGCGGCCTGTCCACCACCTGCGGGCAGTTTCTTCTTCAGCACGAACAGCAGCACGAGATCGCGTTCGGCGGCGAAGTCGAGTTCCTGCAGGCGGGCCCTATTGTCCTACTCTCCCGTCGAGGCGCTCGCGCAGCAGGTCGGCGTGCCCGCAGTGCCGGGCATACTCTTCGATTCTGTGCACCATGAGCTCCCGCACGGCGATCCCGTCCTTGCCGAGACGCTCGCCCAGATCCGGGTGCTCGGCCAGCGCTGCATCCGTCGCGGCTCAAGGGGTATAACGATCCCGCGGACCGCATAACAGCCGGGCCGGGGCGGGCACGTCGGCAGAAAACGGTGCTCACAAGATCCGCGCAGGGGGGACGATGTACGCGAGGCTAGTGAGGTTCTGCGTCGGCACCGGCCAGCGAGGCGTGGCCCAGGCAATCGCCGACGATCTCGCCCCCGAGATTTCCTCTCAGCCCGGCTGCGGGGGCGTGACCGTTTTCGGCGACGACAGCGACGGCGAGTACGGCATCTTCGTCCTGTGGGACTCAACGGCCCACGCAGCCGCCGCAGCGAGCATCATCCGGCCGATACTCGACAAGCACCTGTCCGGCAAAGTGCAGGCGCCTGCCGAGGCGCGCCTCTATGAGGTGATCTCCGGATCACCCGCCCGGCCGGCGTCCTGAGCCGCCGCATAGCATCGCGCAGGCGGGCGTGCCAGGAGACCGGGGCACGCGACGGTGAGCGCACAGATGTGCCCGATATGCGCGGTCTCTGCCCGCCAGGGCTCGATTGAACGATCGACCATATTAGGCGGGCCTTCGCGCGCGGCCTGTCACGGAGGCTGATGACAGAGCGTGATGGGTAAGGGGCCAGCACGGGCGCTGAACCACGCCACCATCGCCGCACGGCGCCAGAACGCACCGTCGGCCACCGTTCGCCCCACCCAGCGGCCTGCTCCCTGCCGGTCGGGAATCTCTTTCGCCACGGCAAACTCCGGCCCGGATCTGGGCGCCGATACCCAGCCTTACTGCATCGAGAGCACAGCGTCATGGCCGCGGCCCAGGCACCTGCGGATGACGCAAGTCATCGCCCGGCCGGCGGCATTATGCGGGTGACCTTCGGTCACCTGCGCCCTCCGGGCCACATAATGCCTGATCATGCAGGTGATCGAGGAGCAATGTTCCTGGTTCTGGTGCTTCACGATCACCTCCATATCAAACATGAGAGTGCGTCTTTCAGCCTTCGTTCCCGACCTTGAACTTGTACGTCGCCGGGTACTCCTGGTTGTCGTATTCCCGCGCAATGCCGGCAGGTGTTCCGGGAGGGATGGGACCGGCGGCCGAGAAGCCCGTCTCTGCCCTCGGGCGTACAGATGCCCAAGTCCTCGACTGCCCCACCGGGCAGCACGAGCGTGGGCTGAACTGGTATCAGCCATCGCTGCGACATTGTCGTATGGCGGTCGACGTGTTCGTAGCACTGATGAGAGGCCGGCCACGAGGGCGCCGTCACGACCACAGGAGATGACACAGATGCAGCATCCCGAGCCAGCCGCCCGCCGTCTCTACGAGCTCACCGAGCCGATCTCGCTGGTCAGCTTCTTCTCCCCGGAGCCCAACGACTCGATGGCGGCGCTCGGCTTCCGCAACTACTGGGACGGCTACTTCGCGGGACGCTCTGCCCCGCTCGGCCGGGCCCCGGCCGAGGTGGTCCACGCGGCCTTCTACAACTTCGCCGACGGTGAGGTGGCCCGCCACCTCCCCAAGGTCTGGGATACGACCACACCCGAGGCGGCGCACGCCGCGCGTGAGCAGGGCTGCGTGGCGGCGCTGCGGCGGATCCTCGGCGACCTCGCCGGGACTCCCGGGCTCGCGCGCGCCGCCGAGCTGCTCGCCAAGGCCTCGACCAGCGCCCCGACCGAGGGACGGGTCATGTACGCCGGGCTCCGCGCACTCCCCATGCCCGAGGAGCCCGTGGCCCGGCTCTGGCACGCGGCCAACATGCTGCGCGAGCACCGCGGGGACGGCCACATCGCTGCCCTGGTCTCCGAGCGGATCGGCGGGACGGAGGCCCACGTGCTCAGTGCCCTCGCCATGGGCATCTATCCGGCGGGGTCGTTCGGCCGGATCCACCACCTCCCCGAGGCCCGCCTGGCCGAGGTCATGGACGGCCTGCGCGACCGCGGCCTCCTCGACGCCTCCGGCCGCTTCACCGACGCCGGGCGTGCGACCAAGACCCGGATCGAGTCATTGACCGACGCCCTCGCAGAAGCTCCGTACGACGGACTGGAGCCGCTGGAGCTCGAGCAGCTGATCGCTATGCTCGAGCCCATCTCCAGAAGGCTCGAGGCCACGGGGTCGCAGTAGGACGCTGCGGGCTGACCGCAGGCCAGGGTCGTCCAGCTCTCCTCCGCGCCGGCTCGCCGAGATCCAGCTGTCACGCGCCGGCGAGAGCGGCCGATCCAGCCGCACTGCCAGACGTCTGCTTGTGCTTGTGATCGGGGCGTGTCACTTCGATCAGATTGACCGCTCATCGGCAATGCCGGGTGTCTCCCCAGGCTTGGCCAGGAGAGATGGTCTCGGTCAGGTGCCGGAGGCCATGTAGCAGGCCAGGGATGGTCGAGTCAGGTGACGAGCACTCCCTCGTTGGGTGGCTTGCGGACCTTACCTCGGGAAGGCGGCTCCCCGCCGCGCGTCCAGGGGTCTACAGGTGGGTCAGGTTGAGCACGATCCGGGCGTTAGTCCGCGGGATTTCCACACCTAGCGGCGGTCGCCGATAGATCATCTTGAACGTCCACTGCCGATTGAACTGCGGCGCGAACTGCCGCATGAGGTCGTCCTCGAGGGCGAGCGCCAGCTTCTCTGTGTCCAGGCCCACCGCTACGAACTCGAACCGGGCCGCCTGGCCTAGCCACTCGCCGCCCCTCTCAGCCAGGTGCTCCCCCCAGCGCGCCAGGCCGGCGCGCCCTGTGATGCCGACATAGATGACCCGTCCGGAAGAGCTACGCACCACGTAAACGGCGTATCCCGGCGGCATCGCGTTGAGGGCCTCCCACATCCTGGCGGGTGCGGAGAACCGGTACCTCAGGAAACCGGCCTGGAAGTCGTGCACCAGGGTCCGCTGCGCCGCGGCGGCACCCGCCGCACGGGAGGCGGATGCCGTGGCGGGGGGGGCGGCCGGTCCCGAGGTAGGCGGCCGGGTGGCGCCGACCCCGGCTGAGGTGGCAGTCGTCTCGCCCGCCGCGCCCGGGCGGGTCGAGGTCGCCGTCCCGGGTGCTCCTGGGCTCGTCCGAGCGGCTGGGCCCGCCACCGGCTCGGACGCTGTGGCCGACGTCCAAGGGGCGTTGAGCCGCGCCCGGAACTGCCGAGCGGCGGCAGCAGCTTCCTCCCGCTCCGCTGCGGCGGCGGCAGCCGCCTCAGCGGAGGCCCGGAAGTTCCGGTAGACGGCGTACGCCGACGCAGCGATGAGCGCGGCTTGCACGCCGAGCATGGCCCACTCGAACCTGCTCACCGGCCTCACGCCCAGCGGGTCGCCGTACGGCGAGGTGGCCAGCCGGGCGAGCATCGCGCGATCGGCCAGCTCCCCCGCCCGCAGGCCGAGCTGTACGGCGCCAAGACTCAGGGCCAGCGCCGGCCCGGCGACCGGGATGAACGTCACCAAAATCTCGGCTGCGGTCAGCCCCATCCCGAGCCAGAACTGGGCCGACTGGTGGTCGGCGATCGCCGAGTCCAGTGCTGCGGCGGCCGCCGCGGGCAGCTTCGCCCGAGTGGCCGCGACGGCCTCGGGCAGGTCAAACGGGTTGATCCGGCCGGCAGCGATCCGGCCGATAGCGAAGTCGATGTTCTCCACCAGCTGCGCGCGTGCCGCTCCAACCGCTTCGGCCAGCTGCCGGTCGTCGCCGTACCGCCCCTCCACCACCGCGGCAGCCGACAGCGTGGATAGAACCGGGAACGCTTCGTACAGCCGACTCAGGGCGAGGTCGACACCGGGGATCTGCCGCAGCCGCATCGCCTCGAACTCGCGCGCAATCTGCCACAGTACGTAGCGCGTCTCGTTCTCGGTGCCCGCCTGCTCGAGCTTGGCCACCCACTTTGCGCGCTGCTGATCGTCGGCCATCTCCGGTCCGTAGCGGGCCAGCACGTCATTTGCCTGGTCGATCGACACCCTGCGGAACAGGACGTCCCAGCCAGCGGCCTGCAGGACGGCCCGGTCGGCGACGAGTCGGTCCCGGAGGCGCTCCAGCGTGCGCACCTCATCTGCGGCCCGCCGGAGCTCACCCATCGGGTTCGCTAGGTCGGATAGGGCGGCCGGTGGGCGGGAAGTCGCGTCGAGCACATACTGACGGTGCGCGATCAGCAGGCCGAGCGCCTCCAGCCGGACCGCTCCCTTCAGCCGCTCCCGGTAGGTCTCCTGCTCTTCGGGTGTTAGGTTGGCAGCCGGCAGCTCGCTCTCCACCTGGCGGCGGAAATCCTCGGCGGCGGTTAGGAAGTCAACGCCCGGCATCGGCGCCCCGGGCACGAATGAGGTCGGCACGCCCGGGAGGTTCACCGCGGCCCGGCCAACCACTAGATCGCTGTCCCGACGCAGGTCAGTGGCCGAGCGGCGCAGCAGTTCGCACCCCTCCCGCAGCCGGGCCACCTCCTGGTCGGCGGCAGGGCCGGCCGACACCGCATCGAGAACCCGGTCCAGCGCCGTCGTCGCGTCATCCAACTCGCTCGCCCAGCCGACCAGCTCGCGGGCGCCGTACGCGGGAAAGGAGGCGGTCAACGCTCCCGCTGTCTCGATCCGCTCCTCGTGGGTGAGCAGCGTCGCCCGCGCCGCCCGCTCGGTCTCCAGAACGGCCTTTCCCTGCAGCGCCGAGAACCAGCCGCGCTCCATCAGCAGGTCGTCGCTCCATAGCGCGGCGGCGTGGTAGGAGTCAGACAGGGACTGCGCCTGGCTGGCGAGGTCGGCCAGCCCGGTGCCGAGGGACCCGAAGGACGCCCGCCGGGGCAACAGCGCCCCGATGGCGAACTCCCGTTCCACCTGGCCGACGTCCAGTATCTGGACCTGCTCGGCAACCGCGGCGGGCGGCCGCACTACCCGGGAGATTTCCAAGGCCAGACCCTGCGGCGCAGGCTGGCTCGCCTGCCTGGGCCCGATGGCCGGGCGAGCCGACGCCCGCGCCGCGACGGCCTGCCTCCTCTGAAAGGACAACAAGCTGACCTCCGCCCAGCGGCACCGCAGGCACCACACGGTGCAGGCAAGTCTGCCCGCCCTCCGTCACGGCACCGTTCGGGGCACACTTCATGAAGGTGGGTAGCTGCCGACTCGGGCCAAACTTATTGCCAGACGTCGGCCGCGGAGTCGCTTCGGGCTCGGCACTTCAGCTTTCTGGCCGCCGGCACGGGTGGCCGTGTTCGCCAAGAAGATCACCTACGGTATTACCGGCACCGGAATCGCCCCAGTCCGCTACCATCCGCCGTTCACATTGGGTCTGCCAACTTAACGGCCACCAGAGCATGGACAGCCAGCAAGCCGCAGCCGCCCGCGCACTAGCCGGTAATCCAGACAACGAGGAACCGGCCTAGACCACAGCGCCCGGCACCCGCCCCGCACGGGCATGACCGAGCGCACGCAGCCATGCCGATCACCCACATCGGCGCACGGCGCAGACCACGGCGCCATTCTCCGCTGGGCGCCCAATTGGACGGGACTGCGCGCGGGTCGCATCCGGAGGCGGCTACGCCTCCGGGACGGCCGCGGCCGCCGTCAGCGAGATGCGGCCGGGCCTGCGGCTACCGTGCTGGCCTGTACTGAGAACCTTGCGCTTTCCGCAATGACTCCACCCATTCCTCGCCAGTCAGCAGCCTGGTGGTTTTGGCTGACCTGACCGCACCGCCCGCGGCAACGGCCATCGCGATGCTGGCCGCTGCGGTCTCATCAGGGGCCTCATAGACGACCAGCACGTCGTATTCGCCGAACGGGTAACCAGCCGCGAGGAACTTAGCCCCCAAGGCCTCCAGCGCAGGCCTGACCGCCTCGATACGGTCGTGCGGCTCCCTGATCTGGGCCGCCATCGACTCTGCGGTATAGGCCGCCTGGTACATAAACACCGGCATCAGCAAACCCCCTCGCTCAGCAAGGGCGGCAGCGATTCCCCTCCGGAATCTTCACCACGGCCGGTTGCTCCCCGCCAGGGCAAGCTAGCCGCCCAGACCATCACTTCCGTAAATCGTAGACCCGGGCCAGCACACAAGCCAGCCCTCATCAGGCTCGCAGGACTGTCCAGACGCCGCGCCGAACACCCAGTTCGGTATCCGCTGAAGCGGTATGCACAATAGCCAATGGATCGTCCAGATCGGCGGTGCGGAGCGCGGTGTGCGCAAGCAGCGCCGGTTACGGAAGGTGATCAAAACGATTCCCGGCGCCGTCCTTGATCGATTACGTGCGGGTCTGTCCGCCCGAGAGATTATTCGAGGGCGAGCATCGTTTTGGGTGACGTCGAACGGCCCGTAGCGGCCCGGCGCTTGCTGGAGTTGCTGCGCCCGAAGCGAGACGCTGTGGCATACGGGACGTCGGTGTGTCCGCGACGCTTGGCTGGCCGAGCCTTCGTCGTCCCCGGCAGGTGGGAGGAACGGGCACCGGGTGAGCTCAGGAGGGCGAGGCTCGAGCCTGTCAGCAGTCGAATAACGACCAGCAGATCTCGTTTCGCAACCGCTGATCGTCCAGGACGAGTTCGCGAATCGCAGCCGGGGAGTGTCCTCGGGTTCTAGGTCGTGCCTCGCCCCGCCCCGAACGACATTCCGCATCTGGAGGGTGCGACTACCCTTCATCAACCCACGCAGGAGTCTGGGGGCTGGAGCCGTGAGTGAGCTTCAAGGCATCGCTCGGTTCACGTTCGACGAGGGCAAGCTCGAGGAGTTCAAGCGCTTGTCCGCTCGATGCATGGAGATCGTGCGGACCAACCACACCGGAACGCTGCAGTACAGCTCTATTTCAATGACGACCAGTACCAGTGCATCGTCCTCGAGCGGTACAAGGACTCCGAGGCGCTCATCCAGCACGCCGCGAACGTCGGGGGTCTGGAGGAACCTGCACGGGCATGGCAACCGGGCAGGGCCGCCCTGTGGCGTTACAGTGAGTACATGTAGCCAAAGGCACAGCTTGCCGTGGGGGGTGGCAGCAATGGGGGGAATGATCCGCAAGAGCCTCGACGCGCCGGAGGAGACCCGTCCGTTCGAGGCGGGCATGGGCAAACTCGAACTTGTCAACACCGAGGCAGGGCCGGTCGGCCGGGCGACGTTTCAGCCTGGCTGGCGATGGTCGAAACACGTCAAGCCGATCGCACACACAGAAAGCTGCCAGGCACCGCACATGGGCTACTTCATCTCCGGCCGGATGAAGGTGGTCATGGACGACGGGCAGGAGATGGAGTTCGGCCCCGGCGACTTCTCCGTGATCCCACCGGGACACGATGCGTGGATCGTCGGCGACCAGCCGTGCGTGGTGATCGACTGGCAGGGCTTCGCCGACTACGCCAAGCGCTGACGGCCTCCGAGGACTGCCGGCGGGCTGGGTTCCAACGACTACGGGTATCGCTCCGATCCGGGCCGGATTGGGTGCAGGCTCGGACAGAAGTTCCCGCCCGAGGCATAGGCAGGCGGTCCGGTTAGGTGCGGGAGGTGCGGTCTGCGGCGCGCCCGGATGTGCCGGGCCAGGTAGCGGGAAAGTGCCACAATGACAGCCATGTCGGCCCTCGGTGACGATCAGCGCGCCGAACCTGCACCTGGGGTGTCGGCGGCCGCGGTCGGTCCCGCGGGGGGCCCTCCCGGCAGCTCATCTCGCAGGCACCGGGTCCTGGGCGTCTCCCGGTTCATCTGGGTCCTAGAGCGCGTGCAGGACGCGGTCACCGCCGCGGTCGGCATCGTCTTGATCGTGCTGGCGTGCGTGCTGCTCATCGCCGGAATCGTCGATTTCCTCGACGGATCGTGGGGAACCATCTCGGCGGCCGCGCCGACGCTGCTGGACCGTGTGCTGCTGGTGCTGATCCTGGTCGAGATTGTCTACACGGTCGTGTTGTCGTTGCGCGAGCACCGGCTGGTGGCCCAGCCCTTCATTGTCGTCGGGCTGATCGCCGTCATCCGGCGCATCCTGCTCGTGCTGACCCCCGGCAGCCGCACCCCCAGCACTGCCGAACTCGCACTGCTCATCGCAATGGTCGCGGTGTTCGTGGCCGGGCTCCTCGCAGTCAGCCGATTCGAGAAAGCAGATAATAAGGCGGACAAGGAAAGGCCGCGATGATCTTCCGCTCAACAGGCATGTGGGGCGTCGGTGGGTCGCCTTGTGCGTCTTCGGTGAGTAGCGTGGTGTGCTCCCAGGACAGCTGCCAGTTCAGTTGCTGGCCGATGTCGGGAAGCCGGTAGTCGCTGCAGGCACGTTCGCAGATCACGGCGAACGGCTCGCGGGCGCCGACGACGAGCTGGACCAGATGGTGCCCAGGTGATGGGAGAGCGCGTAGGCCTGCGCGTGTCCCAGCAACAGGCACGGCCCGCACCCATAAGGTGCGCCCGCCATCAGGCCCGCCGCCACGAAATCCCAGCTCACAGCCCCGCGCGTACCTCAAATCCCGTCAACGTCCAAACCCGCTGGATGGCGGAGGTCCGGGCGGGTGGCGGCGGCAGGTCATCGCGCCCTACAAGGCTGTCAGCCTGTCAACCTATGAGCCTGGAGGGCCGTCATATGAGTGTCAGCAGGAGCCCAGCCCCGGCCCGGGCCAGATGCCAGTAGGTCAGCACCTGCGCGCCGGATTGGCGGGGAAGGCGGGATGTCATGAGAGTCACCCACCGCATCGCAACCTTGATCACCGCCGCTTCCGCGCTGGCGGTCACCGTCCCGGTGGCGGCCGCAGCCTCGGCCTCTGCTGGGGGACACCGGATCTCGGCGCAGGGACACCGGTCCGGCCGGGCGGCCCTCACCGTGACCGCCAACTGGGCCCAGTTCCGCTACTCCCACCAGCACACGGGATACAACCCGAATGAGCACCTGCTGAGCCCGGCCAATGTGGCATCCCTCCACCAAGACTGGATCTCGGCCGCCGGGGCGTCGGGTACGTCCCCGGCGGTGGTCAACGGTGTGCTCTACGTCACCAACCCTGACGGTGGCGTCTACGCCGTCAACGCCTCCACCGGGCGCTTGCTGTGGAACTACGACGCTGGGGGCGGCACAGGGCAATCGTCCCCGGCGGTGGCCAACGGGGTGGTCTACGTCGAGTCCAACCTCAACCTTTACGCGTTCGGCCTGCCCGGCGGGCTGTTGACGGCCTGAGCCGGAGCAGCCCGCACCCGCGCTACCGCCCGCAAGAGCGGCGGTAGCGCTCTGCGCACCTGGGATCGGATTGCACGCGAGAGGCAGTCCCCGCTGGCCGCCTCTCATGTGCGGTGGGTGATGTCGGCGCGCGTCCGGCCATGTTCCTGGCTCCGGACCCCAGCCTGATCACGGCTCTGCACCCCCGTCTTCCTTGGGTGGACCGTCATGGGCGTGGCGGATCACCAGCTTGGAAAGGCTGCCACTGGACCCTGGTAGACCAGCGTTCATGCAGGTCACGGGCACGGGCTTGCGTGTGAGTGACCGATATTCCCGTCGCTGACCGCCCTATCGAGCCCGCCGCGGGCACGGTAGGAGGAGTGCGTGGGTCTTGCCCGATCACCGAGCTGCTTGTCCTGGAAGGTGGGGTTGCGGGATAGTGGGTGGGCTGGTTTCGGTCTGCTCTGCGCGGTTTGCGCCGCCCGGGATGACCCGCCCCGCTGCCGCTGAGGAACGCGCACCGCACCCTCTGATCCAGATCTTTCGATAGTGTCCGGCTCTTGGAGGGTCCATGAACGCATCGGCTCTTCACTGCCGCCCGTTGCGGCTCCGTGCAGCGCTGGCTGTGGGCGTCAGCCTGGTCCTCGCGCTCGGCGCTGCCGCGTCCTCCTTACCCGGTGCGGTAGCGGCCACGCACGCGGCCACTCGTGCCCGCGCTGCCACCTCGGGCGGCGTCTGGGGCAAGGCGGAGGAGGTCCCGGGCCTGGCGGCCCTCAATCGGCGCGGGTTCGCCGAGGTCACCTCGGTGTCGTGCGCCCAGGCGGGCAACTGCAGCGCCGGGGGGACCTACACAGACGGCTCCGGCCGTCAGCAAGGGTTCATCGCGGGCGAGACGGGCGGCGTCTGGGGCAAGGCGGAGGAGGTTCCCGGCCTGGCGGCCCTCAATCGGCGCGGGTTCGCCGAGGTCACCTCGGTGTCGTGCGCCCGGGCGGGCAACTGCAGCGCCGGAGGGGGCTTCAGAGACCGCGCCCGTAGCCTCCAGGGGTTCGTCGTGGGCGAGGCCGGCGGTGTCTGGGGCCAGGCGGAGGAGGTTCCCGGCCTGGCGGCCCTCAACACCGGCGGGTTCGCCGAGGTCACCTCGGTGTGGTGCGCCCGGGCGGGTAACTGCAGCGCCGGGGGGTTCTACTCAGGCCATGGCGGCCGCATCGGTCCCCGTCAGGGGTTCGTCGTGGGCGAGACCGGCGGCGTCTGGGGCCAGGCGGAGGAGGTCCCCGGCCTGGCGGCCCTCAACACCGGCGAGCTCGCCGAGGTCACCTCGGTGTCGTGCGCCCGGGCGGGCAACTGCAGCGCCGGCGGGCTTTACACAGGCCGCTCCGGCACTCAGGCATTCGTCGTGGGCGAGACCGGCGGTGTCTGGGGCCAGGCAGAGGAGGTCCCCGGCCTGGCGGCCCTCAACACCGGCGGGTTCGCCGAGGTCACCTCGATGTCGTGCGCCCGGGCGGGCAACTGCAGCGCTGGGGGGACCTACACAGACGGCTCCGGCCGTCAGCAAGGGTTCGTCGCGGGCGAGACGGGCGGTGTCTGGGGCAAGGTGAAGGAGGTTCCCGGCCTGGCGGCCCTCAACACCGGCGGGTTCGTCCAGATCAGCTCGATGTCGTGCGCCCGGGCGGGCACCTGCAGCGCCGGGGGGCTGTACACCGGCCGCTCCGGCCGCCGTCAGGGGTTCGTCGTGGGCGAGACGGGCGGCGTCTGGGGCCAGGCGAAGCAGGTTCCGGGCCTTGCGGCCCTGAACACCGGCGGGTTCGCCAAGGTCTTCACGGTGTCGTGCGCCCGGGCGGGCAACTGCAGCGCCGGCGGGCTTTACACAGGCCGCTCCGGCACTCAGGCGTTCGTCGTGGGCGAGACCGGCGGTGTCTGGGGCCGGGCGGAGGAGGTCCCCGGCCTTGCGGCCCTCAACACCGGCGGGTTCGCCGCGGTCACCTCAGTGTCGTGCCCCCGGGCGGGCAACTGCAGCGCCGGGGGGATTTACACAGACCGCTCCGGCGGTCAGGGGTTCGTCGTCAACGAAAAAGGGGCGCATCCATCCCTGTCCAATGCATAGCCGCTAGCGAATGAAGCCGTGGGAGCGGCCACCTCTTCTTACCGGCTCCCCGCGCTGGCCAGTTGACAGCCAAGCTCGCCTGGCGGCCCCGCGGCATGGCGTGGTGGGGCGGGAGGGGCCGCCCCACCACCGGATGGCGTATTAGGCGTGGCGGAGCTTCACGGCCCGGGAGAATGTCCCTGTCATGGTGACCTGGAAGACCGGGTCGAACGACGAGTAACCGCCGTCAACCTCAGCGTTCCCGGTGCCGAAGGGGATGCTGCCTTGTGGCTGGACAGCCGCACGCCACGAAGCGGGACTGGTGGTGCAGGCAATGCCGCTGACCGACCAGCTGCCGGTCGCTAGGACCTTCCGGGAAAGCCGCTGGTTCAAGGTGCCCGACAGGTCGACGGTGACGGCACGGTTGCACGTCACGGTCCCGGTGAGCACGGCTTGCCCGCTGGCGTGTGACACCTGGCCGGTGGCGGCCGGTGTGACGGTCACGGCCAGGTCGGGCGGGGCCGGGCCGTTGCTGAGCACGACCTCGCCGGTGGCGGCCGAATTCGGGTCGCCTTCGCAGTGCTGCACGAAGGTGGCGTCGAAGCTTTGAATCCAGCCATGCGGCCCGAACGTGGCGCTTTTCACGGTGAACGAGCCGGTCGAGGTGTTGCAGCCCCGCCCGTCACCGTACAGCGACAAGCCCGGCGCGGTAGGGCTCTGGAACGGGTACCGGGTGGCATTGTCGCAGACCGTCCCGGCGGTCAGGGCCTGCCCCTGCGGGGCGGCGAAATCCAGGTGCCAGAAGGTCCCCCGTTGATGTCCACCGATACGTAATTGCCATCGGGTGAGACGGTGGCGCTGATGACGGCGTTGGACGGGTCATAAGACCAGGCCTGGTCTTGAGTGATGTAGTCGCCGCCGCTGCCCGAAAAGTCACCGACGTCCCCGGGCCGGTGATGGTGGCCGCCTGCGCGGCAACCGGCGCGGCCACCGCAGCAGCCGCCGCTGCCAAGACGCCGGCCGCCACCCGCACGGCGGCGCGGTTGATGAACCTCATGAGCCTTCCTTTGCCGGTGCGGACTGACGACGGCCGCCGGCAACTCACCGCCACGAGCGTCTTACGCGCGTGGTGTCAGGGCGGGCCGCAATGCGGTCAGGCCCCGGGACGTGTGGGTTTTGACGGTGCCCGTGCTGATCCCCAGGACAGCCGCGATCTGCGCTTCTGACATGTCGGCGAAAAACCTCAGGGCCAGCACCTGCCGCTGCCGCGGTGCCAGGAGGTTCAGCGCCGACATCGTCGCGACGTGGTCGATCCGGGTCAGCGCGCTGTCCTCGGCGCTGGGCATGTCGGGCACGGGCGCCGGTGGATGCCGGTCCACCACCACCCGGTGCCGCAGCACCGACCGTGACCGGTTCACCACGCACTGGCGCAGGTAGGGAAGAACCGGGGTACCGTCTTCCAGCAGTGGGCGGGTGATGTGCATGGCGATGAAGGAGTCCTGCACGACGTCTTCGGCGGTCGGGATATCCCGCACGAGCCGGGCCGCCTGGCGGACCAGCGAGCCGTAGTGCGTGCGGTAGGCCGCGATGACGGCCTGATCCGCCCAGCTGGCCGCGTCCGACGGCGGGGCCGCCGGTTGTGGTGCGTGCGTGATCGTCTCTGGCGCCGACGGGCCCGGTGTCGGCGCCGGGGCTTGGTGGCCGCCAGCGGGACGCGGCGGGCCGGTACTGGTCATGGCAAACTCCTGAATGGCAAGCTCCGGAGGTGATGCGGCCCGGCTGCCAAAATCCGTAACCGGGCAGTGGGGTGGGCGATGGCCCGGGTGGCCCGGCCCGTGAGCCGCCGCGCGGGCGGCCGGGGCGCTACCGTCGCCTGGTTGACCGGGAGCGTGCCGGGAAAACCGCGCCAAACGCGGCCGGGATGGCCGCCGGGCAGGCCACCCGGGTTGTGCTGCTGCCGCGCGCTGAGTGCCCGGCGCTTAAGCCCAGCGCCCCGGCGGGTGCCGGGAGGAACCGGGCGGGCCGCCGGCCGGGCAGTGGGGCAGCATGCCGCCCGGCCAGTCCCCCCAGACCCGGTGAGCTCAGGGGGGCAAGCGCCCAGCGGCAGACGGCATCGGCCAAGGGCTGGCCGCCGACACGGTGGCGTCACCGTGATCGGCGGCTCAGACAGCCGCTTCCCCGCCCGCCGGTCCCGGCGACAGCCCCCCGTCAGGCCTCGTACTGATGGTGATGCGCCCATGTGCAGGACTGCCCCCAGGTGGCCGGGGTGACAAACATTACTGATGGCGCCGGGCCGGGGCGAAGCCGCCCGGCCCGGCGGCCAGGCCGTGCCTGAAAACCAGCCTGCCAGGCATCCATGGCGCCGCGGTTAACCCACGATTGAGGCCAGCCAGGCGCCGCCGCGGCCTGCGACGATGCAGACGCTGCTCACGTCGCCTCCCGGCCCGATGGGGCTGCAGGCCTTCGTCCCCAGCTTCGAGTCGAAAGCCAACAACCTCACCGCCGCGCTGGCAGACGGCCGGCTGCGCGCCGTCCAGAGCGTCGCACGAGCGGTCTGAGACTTGCCGCCATCCGTTCCGCCGCGGACCATAGGAACGCGCGCGCGCCATCGGGTTGTGGGGCGCAGTCGCGGGCGTGGCCATCGCGATGGGGCCGATCGTGGGAGGCTGGCTGCTCGAGCACTTCCGCTGGGCGGCCATCTTCATCGCCATGGCGCCGGTCGCGGCGG
>Ga0207646_10001603_pt1 | contig 27608 bp, 22 predicted proteins | sample KBSK5502metaG_FD_184343 | JGI IMG/M metagenome (GOLD analysis project Ga0207646, IMG submission 184343) | Corn, switchgrass and miscanthus rhizosphere microbial communities from Kellogg Biological Station, Michigan, USA - KBS K5-50-2 metaG... | ecosystem: Host-associated > Plants > Roots >...
TTAGACTTTCGGCGACACGAGTTCTCATCGTGTTTATCGCTACTTATGCCGGCAGGGTCTCTTCCGTGGCGTTGAGCAGTCCTCTCGGTCTGCCTTCAGACTCCACAGAATGCTCCCCTACCAAATCATGAGTGGCCGAAGCCACTCATGAATTCCGAAGCTTCGGTCGCAGGCTTGAGCCCCGTTGGATTGTCGGTGCATGATCGCTTGACCAGTGAGCTGTTACGCTTTCTTTAAAGGATGGCTGCTTCTAAGCCAACCTCCTGGCTGTCAGAGCGATCACACGTCCTTTCCCACTTAGCCTGCAGTCCGGGACCTTAGCTGTCGGTCTGGGTTCTTTCCCTCTCGACCACGAAGCTTATCCCTCGTAGTCTCACTCCCGTGCTGCTGTCCGCGGCATTCGAAGTTTGGTTGGATTCGGTAACCTGGGTTGGTCCCTAGTCCATCCAGTGCTCTACCACCGCGGCAGACCGCACAAGGCTGCCCCTAAAGGCATTTCGGGGAGAACGAGCTATCACGGAATTTGATTAGCCTTTCACCCCTACCCTCAGCTCATCCGAGCTGTTTTCAACCAACACCGGTTCGGTCCTCCAGTCGCGGTTAAGCGACCTTCAACCTGGCCAAGGGTAGATCATCCCGCTTCGCGTCTATACCCACAGACTTGTCGCCCTATTCGGACTCGCTTTCGCTACGGCTCGCTTGCGCTTAACCTCGCCTGTGAGAATAACTAGCCGGCTCATTAAGCAAGAGGCACGCCGTCAGGCGTCTTCCGATCCGAAGACCGAAAGATAGCCCTCCGACTGCTTGTAAGCATGCGGTTTCAGGTTCTATTTCACTCCCCTCGCAGGGGTGCTTTTCACCTTTCCCTCGCGGTACTAGTTCACTATCGGTCGCCAGAGAGTATTTAGCCTTGGAGAGTGGTCTCCCCAGCTTCCCACGGGATTTCTCGTGTCCCGTGGTACTCAGGATACCGCTTCGAGTCCGGTAAGCTTTCGGCTACGTGGCTCTCACACTCTATGGCCCTGCTTTCCAGCAGGTTCACCTAGCCTCCGGATTGGTAACTCTACTCACGCGGTCCTACAACCCCGCCCCGCAAGCGGGACGGTTTGGGCTGTTCCGATTTCGCTCGCCGCTACTCTCGGAATCTCGTTGATTTATTTTCCTCCAGGTACTGAGATGGTTCACTTCCCTGGGTTGGCTCGCGCCCGCCTATGGATTCAGCGGGCCGTTCTCCGGGTTTACCGGAGTGGGTTTCCCCATTCGGAGATCCCCGGATCAAAGCCTGCTTGCGGCTCCCCGGGGCTTATCGCAGCTTGCCACGTCCTTCATCGCCTTCTGGCGCCAAGGCATCCACCGCACGCCCTTAGTAGCTTGACCATAAAACTTACCCAACACGTCGTCTCGATGATGGATCCCGGCAAGGCCGGGACACGCACCAAAACCCCGCGTGGATAAGCTCGCCTTTCCACCCGCCAGAACTACTGGCGGACTCTACTCGAGCAGAACTTGCGGCTTACGCGACGTCCCGAAACATCCGGACGGCGCGCAATTGCCAGCCTTATTCAGTTGTCAAAGAACGTGTGCCCTGCGCCTGGCAGGGCCGGCTGAGTTTCGAAAAACTCAACCGAAAACAAAAAACCCGGCGCCGAGCGCCGGGCCTCCCGACACACGTCGGGACGCGCGATGCTCGACTGCTTTCTATCCGCTATTCGTAGCTGACCTCACTGCGCCCCGAGGTTCCGGGACAGTAGCTCGATCATCTTGGTTTTGCCCGCTAACCGCCAGGCAATTCGCGAGTATAGCAGGTTCTAGAACGGCGTCAAGCCTCGCTTTTTGTCTTTTTATACCGCCTTTGTGCAAATCCAGTTACCCCGTGGAAACAGAGGCTAACCTGAGCTAGGCGTGCGCGTTTCACACCGGAGGCGCACCGCGCGTTCTCGCCGGCGCTGGAAAAGCCATCCGGAGTGGAGTAGGGTGAAGCCCTTCGGGAGGAAACCATGGCCGCGCCGACGGACTTCTCGACGGTTCTGATTACCGGAGGCACGGACGGGCTGGGCCGCGCCGCCGCGCTGTTGCTGGCCGAGCAGGGTTACCGCGTCTTCGCCGCGGGGCGCAGCGCAGAGAAGCGCGCGGCGCTGGAGGCGCAGGCCCGCGAGCGCCACCTGGCGCTCGAAACCCTCGAGATGGACGTTTGCGACGACGCTTCGGTAGATCGAGCGGTCGCGGAAATTCACGCTAAGGCAGGGCCGATCGACGTGCTGGTGAACAACGCCGGCATCGCCTACATCGCGGTGATGGAAGAAGTAAAGATGGAGGACCTGCGGCAGCAGTTTGAGACGAACTTCTTCGGCGTGGTGCGGGCGACGCAGCGGGTGTTGCCCGAGATGCGCCAGCGCCGCCGCGGCCGCATCCTCAACATGAGTTCGGTGGCGGGAAAGGTCGCCATCCCGCTTTTCGGGCCGTATTCCAGCAGCAAATTTGCGCTCGAAGGCATGAGCGATGCGCTGCGCCTGGAGGTGTATCCGTTCGGAATTGATGTGGTGCTGATCGAGCCGGGTTACATCCCGACAAATTTTCAGAACACTTCCGTCGAGCTCTCCGCGCCCTATGCGGCCGCGGCGGACGAGAGTCCCTACGCCATGATCTATGGGAACTTTCGGAGGGCGTGGAAGGCGTCCACCCAGCACGTACGTTATAGGCCGGAGGATTGTGCCCGCGTGATCTTGCGCGCCCTGCGTGACGCCCCGCCTAGAACGCGTTACACCGTCACGCGCCGGGCCCAGCTGGTCAGTTGGGCCAAGCGGTTGCTGCCAGACCGCGCGTTCGACCGGCGCCTGATTCGGGCCTTCGGCCTTCAGCGCGGCGGCTCCCCGGCAACGTCCGCCTAAGCGTCACCGTCCTGGGCGACCGAAGCGCTTGGCTAGGTCGCCGGCTTCTGGCAAAAGCCTGCGACCACCAGCCCCAGCACAATCAACTGGACCGCGCCCGCCCCCATCCACTTCAGCGCCAGCGAGTAGGGGATGGGATAGACCACGTACTGGGTGCAGACCGCCGGAATCACCGTGAGCAGCGTCATCACCATGCCGTAGCGGATGCCCTGTCCCACCCAGGGCTTGTCCTCCACGCCGCGCGTATAGATCCAGGCGAAGAGCGCGGTGAAGAGCAACTGCCCGGCCCAGTTGATCCACATTTTGTGCCGCATGGTCTCTTCCAGGCGCCAGATGGTCGCGTACTGCTGATAGACGGGCATGAGCCAGATTCCATGGATCACGTAGCCCAACACCATCAGGATCACGTACCCCACGGCGATGGCCAGGATCAGCTTTTTCGGTTCCATGGTCTTCTCCTTTGCCGGGATTCACGAATCCCAGCCGCGCAGGCCGCGCGGTATCCGAAGTTGGAAGAAAAAGAATGAACCCGAAAAGAGGGAAGCCCCGTGCGTCCTTGCTCGGGGGAGACTGGCACTGTCGAAGAGGCAAGACGAGCATTTTTCTCCCCGTAGACCTACTCGTTGCTTACTTGGGGCGAGATGCTGGCCTCGCGAATGGCTAGGAACTGCTTTGTCCAAGCCTGGTGCACCGGGCTTTCCGCGTAGCGGTCTGCCGCCTCGCGGTTTTCGAATTCGATTACAAACGCGGCGTTGTAGTCGCGCGGCTGGACCCGCACCGCCTTGATCCAGATATTCTTGATGCCGGGAATCTGGGCGGCCATCTCCTTGACGCCCTCGAGCGTCTTCTGTTTTTCTGCGTCGGGCACGTCGGCCTTCCACTTGATCAGCGAGAGGTGAATGATGGTCTTGGGTATGCCGAATTTGTTGCGCGCGGCACTGCGCGCGGCCTGCCGGGCGCCGACCAGCGTCCCGCTGGCAAAAAGCGCTGCGGCCGCCAGCAGGGCGGCGACGATGCGAAGTTTTGTGCTCATGCGTGTCTCCTGAGGAGCATGGATTGTCGCCAGAGTGTACGCGAGCACCGCGCAGGCGCGCAAGCCGCCGCTCCGGGGCTGCAGAGGTTGCCCAGGCTCTTTCTCGGCGGCGGGCTTCGGGCGCGGCGCGAACCTGGGCCGTAGTCGCGGGGCGCACCATAAGGCCCTTAAAAGAGCCGGCGGCTGCGATTTACTCGCAGCCGCCGGAGGATGAACGAATTGAGCCGTTTTCTCTTGCGGGATGCCTAGGGCTGCTTCTTCGCGGCGTCGGGCTTGGACTCAGCGGCGACGTCGGCCTGAGGCTTCGGCGTCGCCTCCCGCATCAGGTAAGGCATGAAGGGCGTCACCTCGAACGGCATCTTCTCGCGCTCGGAGATCGCGCCGGCGGGCTTGGCCTTGATCATCTCGGTGGCGCCGTTCCACGGATCCACCTTGACGCGGCTGCCGAGCGGGAGCGCGGCGATCAGGACGGCGCGCTTCGTATCCTTCCCCTCGGCCGGTGCCGACACCTGGAACATCCCAGGGGTGAGCGGAACGCGGTTACCGAGGTGCGGACTGATCAGGTTGGGGATTTCCTTCGCGCGGGTATTGAGCGCCTGGACGAACAGCGCAGTACTGCTGAGCTGGTCCTTGTAAGGCGAATTCTTCAACATCTCCAGGGCCTTCTGGTTCGCGGCGACCTCCTCGTTCTGGTCGCGGCGGAAGCCGAAGTGCTGGAAAGTTTGCTCGTCCGGGAACAGCAGGCGGTCGTTGAACGCGAACTGGGTATCGATGCGGTGCCCCAGGACGACGTGGCCCAGTTCATGCGCGATCATGGTGGCGAGTGTGGCTTCGTCGGGCAGCACGTCGATCAGGCCGCGGCTGAGTACGATGGTGTGGCCGATGGTGAATGATTCGAGCGTCGAAGTCAGCAGGACACGGCAGCGCACTTCCGGCTGGACGTCGAGGTTGTTGGTGACCTCGAGGTTGTTGACCACCGTTTCGAGCACTTTATCCACATCGGTGCGCGGGGCGAGCAGGCCGATGCGTTCCAGGCGCTCGACCACGTTGTCTTCCGCCTGGCGGTCCCAAGAGCGTTGGCTCTGGAGTGGGGTGAGGTCCTTGGCCGTGTCGGTCTGGTCGCGCACGGGCGTGGCCGCCTCGACCAGGATCTTGCCCAACTCCTGTTCACGCCCGCTGGTCCCGAGGTTGTAGCCCCACAGCCGGGTCTGGCCCTTGAACTTCAGGTGCTTGAACAGCGAGTAGGAAAGGTCGGCTTCCTCGCTGTACACGTAGGCTGGCAGCCACAGGTCCGGCCCGGCGTTCACCCGCCAGCTATCGAAGTGGAAGTAGAAGTTCGACCGTGAGTTCGGCGTATAGGTGCCGTTGAACCGGACGATGTTGTAATTCTGGTCCTCGGCCCAGATGCGGCCGAGGAAACGTCCCTTGCCGGCGTTCGGCAGCGGCATCACGTCGAACACCAGGCAGCGCACTTCGCCTAGGAACTCACGGCGCACGTACTCGAATTTGTAGTGCTGGCGATCGAACCCGGTATTGTCCACGAAAACCATCTGTAGGAAGCCGCGCGGCAGGAATTGCATGGAGAACGAAAAAAAGCCCCCCATGCCCAGCAGGTGATGCTTTCCAGAGCCCTCGGTCAGCGGGCGAACGTCAACGCCTTTACTGAAGTCTGCCCGGCCCAGGTAGTACTTGTCGCCGGCCGGGACTTGGCCCAACTCTTTATCCGGGCGGGTGTTCTGGATGTAGGTCTCGACCAGAGGGGTGTATTGTTTCAGGAGCGCGACCTCAGCGTTTTCGCGGCTGGCGATGTGGTCCACCACCTGGTCCATCGTCGTAGGCTGGTTCTGCGCGGCCAGCCCGCTGAAGGGCGCCAGCGCAGCAACCAGTAAAATGCATTTCGGGATGCGCATTCTTCCTCTCCTAATCTCTCATACGCCAGGTTCTCTAATATGCCAACTGGAAAACGATGCGGACTGTGGCGGGGAAGTCAACGGGTTGGCCGTTGCGCCGCGCCGGCTTGAAGCGAATCTGCTGCGCCGCACGCACCGCTGCCTCGTCGAGCCCATGCCCCAACCCACGGACCACGCGGATGATCTGCAACTGACTGCCCGAGGCGGGGAAGACCACCTGCAACAGGACTTCTCCTTCCAGCTTCAGGCGACGCGCCTCTTCGGTGTAAACCGGATCGGGTTTTGCCAGAAGCTCGACGGGTTGTGTCGCTGCGGTTGTAGGCACGGGGCGAGCCTTCGGCGTTTCGGCCGCGGCCGCGCTGGCATCCCCGAAACCGCCCTGCCGCACCGTGCCGCGTCCCTTACCCTGGCCGTTGCCGCCGACGGGGATGGCGGTTCCGTTGCCGAAGCCCGCGCTGGCTACTGTCCCGCGAACTCCGTTCGCCCCCCCGGTGCCGTTGCCATAGCCGGGCCCGCCGGGCAAGTCCCACGACCCCTTTCGAGCAATGTTGGCGCGCTTATTCGGATCCCCGGGACCAGCCACGCCGTTGGGGTCGCCGAAACCTCCGGTCTGAACTTGGTTGATCGGCTTATTCACCGTCGCGGGAGCCGCACTGCCGGTGCCCAGCATGCCCGTCTTGACTTCCTCACGCGGGCGCTTGGGCTGGGACTTGGGCACATCGAGGTTGGCTTGCTGAAACACCGACGTTACCACCGGCGCGCGGACTTCGACCGGCTTGGGCTTGGGCGCCAGGGGCCGCGGTGGCGCAAACAGCTTGGCGACGCGCGGCGGTTCCACCACTGGTTCCGGCGGCTTCAACTTCGGCCGCACAACCGACGGCCTGGGCGGCAAGGGCACATCCGTCGGCGGCGTGACCAGGGAGATTACTTCATAGCGCATCCGCGGAATCAGTTTTTGCGGGAACAACATGGGCACGGTGATCAGCAGGATCACACCCACGCATTGCAGCACGACGCTGGCCCCGAACGCGCTCCAGCGCGGCTCCGGATCGTCCAGAAGCCTGAAATGTGCAGCGGCGGGTTTGTCGCCCACGATGTTTTTCCAGGCTTGGTTGTTCCGGGGAGGCCCTGCGGTTCCCAATGCAGTGCGCAAACTCCCCACGTCTGTCAGCGTGAATGCCATTGTCCCCGGTCCCTAGAAAAGATTCACATAGCTCAGAATCAGTTGTACGGACCTTCCTCCCCGTTAGTTTTGAGCTGGACTTCGCCTGCCCGGTATCAGAGTACTGTTCACGTTTGGAGCGCCGAATAGGACTTTTGTACCACTGTCACCTAAGTGCCACCTGGAAGTAAACCGACTCAGATAGAAGCCTGAAGGAGCCTGCGGGAACATGGTTGACTTCCGATTTCAGCGTTCGTTCAGCGCCAGAACAGACACGCAACCGCATGTGCTGCTTACGACAGCCTAGCACCAAAACCCGGCCGCGGCCAGCGGTTTTTGCGCGGCGCCCAGGATCCCCCTTTTCCCGAATGGAGCTTCGGGAGAGAATGCGTGTGCATTCTTAGAGGAGGTGCGCCGCGATGCATGAAGATGCTGTGAGCTTGCTGCCGAAGACCGAATTCACGCGCCGCGAATTTGTGGTGACCTCGCTCGCCGCCGGCTTTGCCCTGGCGGTGCAGCCGGTCACCGCGCAGACCATCACCACGGACACCACCGGCCTCGCCGCCGGCGAGGTGAAGATTCGCGTCGCGGACGGCGAAATTCCCGCCTACCGCGCCATGCCGGAAAGGGATGGGCCCTTTCCGGTGGTCCTAGTGGTGCAAGAAATTTTCGGTGTGCACGAGCACATCAAGGACATTTGCCGCCGCTTCGGCAAGCTGGGCTACCTGGCCGTCGCGCCGGAGCTGTACGCGCGCCAGGGAGACGTCTCGAAGATGACGGACATCAACGCGATCTTTTCCCAGGTAGTTTCCAAAGTTTCGGATGCGCAGGTGATGTCAGACTTGGATGCGGCCGCAGCTTGGGCGCAGAAATCCGGCAAGGGAGACACCTCGCGGCTCGGCATCACCGGGTTCTGCTGGGGCGGGCGGATTGTCTGGCTCTACGCCGCGCATAATCCGAAGCTGAAAGCGGGTGTAGCGTGGTATGGACGGCTGGCAGGACAGACGAACGAGCTCCACCCGAAAAATCCCATTGACCTGGTTGCTTCGCTGAAGTGCCCGGTGCTGGGCCTTTACGGGGGCCAGGACCAGGGCATTCCGGTCGAAACCATCGAGCAGATGCGCCGCGCGCTGAAGGCCGCCGACAACCTGTCGGAGATCGTCGTCTATCCCGACGCGCCGCACGGCTTCCATGCCGACTATCGGCCGAGCTATCGCCCTGAGGCGGCCCAGGACGGCTGGCGGCGCTTGCAAGCGTGGTTCAGGAAATACGGTGTCGCCTGACGTTGCGGAGCAGCGAAGCTCCAGGTAGGTGTTTGAATGCTGGATAGAAGCCGTGTTGAATTCCCACGGTCTGGCGACCAGCGCCGGCACAAATGCGGCCAGGGGCACGGCGCTGTCCGTTTTCCTCGCGGCGGCGAGGGTGGGGATTTCGGCTCCGCGCCGCCGCCCCCAAGCGGAGCTCCTGCGGGCATTTACATTATTACGGTGACGCGCGCCTCATCCAACGCAGCGAATCCCGCCGGCCTGTACATCTCGCCCACAGCCTGTGGAATCTAAATAATTGATTACCCAGGCCCTCAGAAAAAGGAGGGTGCATGTCTGCTCAGACCAGGACAGGATCAGCATTGCTTGCGTGTCTGCTGACCGCGGCGATGGCCGTGCCCGCCTGGAGCGATACGCTGATTCTCCGGAACGGCACGACCTTTTCCGGAACTTTGACCGGAGCGAGCACCAGGACAATCACGTTCCGGGACCGCGACGGCCAGACTCGGCGCTTTGCGGTGCGCGATGTGGAAGCCGTGCAGTTTGGCGATGCTCCGTACCGCCGCGGCGATGACCGCCACGATAACAGATACCCCGACCAAAGTTACTCCAACCGGGGCAACCGCGGCTACGATCAGGCCCGCATGGAGCAGGTCGTGCTTCCCGCGGGCACCGAAATTGCCGTGAGAACCAACGAACAGATTGACGTAAAGGAAGTTGTGGAAGGACAAAACTTCGCCGCGCAAATTGATCAAGATGTGCGCGACACCGACGGCTCAATCGCCATTCCGCGCGGCTCAGACGCCCGCCTGGTCGCCCGGCGCGTGGAAAAAGACGGCGACATCTTCCTGGACGTGGAATCCATCACCGTCGAAGGGCAGCGCTACCGCGTGAGCACGGCCGATCAAGAAATAAAGAATCGCCGCCAAGGCATCGGCGGGAATAAACGCACCGGCGAATTTGTGGGCGGGGGAGCCGTGCTCGGCGCCATCATCGGCGCGATTGCCGGCGGCGGAAAAGGCGCGGCCATCGGCGCGCTTGCGGGCGGAGGCGCCGGCGCTGCCACGCAGATCATCACGCGAGGCAAAGAAGTGCACGTGCCGGCGGAAACGGTACTTCGTTTCCGGCTGGACCAGCCGCTGCGGCTGCGTTTGTGGTCGTGACCGATCTTCATTGGTCACCGGCGGCGCGCACATAAATTTGCATCCGCAAGCTCATCGGGCCGCCTGCGAGCAGTGGTTAGGACCTTCGCACCGCTTTCGCGCAACCGCGCCGCCACTGCATGGCCGATCCCTTTGGTACCGCCCGTGACGAGGGCACGCTTGCCATCGAGTTCGCGTGGAACCGCGGTGAATTCCTGTGCAGCCCTCATCAGTTTATCTCCAGCCGTGCATCTTTGCCGTCTCTAAGACTGAACACGAACTCAAGTGCCCCGTGTGTAGCGCCTACCCTCTAGACTGAGCCGCTACCGAGACGACCTTAAAATCGAAAAGCTCGTAAGGTCGTCCAGTGCGATTCACGCTCGGAACCCGGATCCCGCTCAGAATCGCAAAGCTGGTAAAGAGCCTGGAGCATCGAAATCTGTCGAGGCGCTAATCTCTCGCCAGCGTTCTGCATCGGCTGCACGCGTCGCCTCGGCTTCGCCAGCGTACTGAACGGCGTCACTGCCCAGAAGAAGATGTGCAGGCAGGCGATCGCTGGCAGCCCGAAAAACAATGGCTCTCAGCATCTGGTGTTAGGCACGGAGGAGATTCTGCCCGGGTCCAGCATACCCACGCACAAGCACCTCGGGCAGGATGAAATTCTGTTGATCCAGAGTGGAACAGCTCACGTTTGGCTGGGTGATCAGGAGCGCGATGTGCATGCGGGAGGACTGGTGTTCATTCCAACGAATACCTGGGTGAGTTTGAAGAACCCCGGCACCGAACCCATTAGCCTAGTGTTCATATTCTCGGCACCCGGGTTCGAGAACAACGTGCGATGCACATCAGTTCCGGCAAACGAAAAGCCGACCCCCATTACCCGGGAGGAACGAAAACAGTGCGCACACGAAGGGCATGTCGCCTACAAGGACCTGGAAGAAACTCCGAAAAATTGATTGGCTGTGTCGAAATCAAATGAGGGTGTTGAAAAACTCTTTTGACGGCCTGAAGCCTCTCGCCACGAACAAAGAATCGAGAAGTTAGAGGGGCCTCAGCGAGAAAGAGGCCGTTTTGAGCGAGTTTTTCAACACCCTCAAATCCTTCTGGCGCGCCCGGAGGGGTTCGAACCCCCGACCCTCTGCTTCGAAGGAATCCCTAGAGCATTTGCACCTATGCGGATGCGATGGGAACTCAGTGTATTAGAGCCGCGCACTGTCCCGCGTAGCACGCCTATACAAGCCCATCTAAGCAGGTACCCGCTACATTTTCCGCTACAGTGTATTTGCCCCGCGAGGCTTCCGGGCCGGGATGGGACTCGTCGGAGCTCGTCACCCTAATGTTTTTTTTGAGTGCCGCCCTGCTAGCTCTTCTTTTTCGCTGCTGGCTTGGCCTTTGCCGCCTTGCCCTTCAGTTCCACTTGGATGCTCTCGGTCGCCGAATCGCTCAAGTTCTCGTACGAGTGCTTCTGCGGCTCGTTCCACGAGGTTTGCCCGGCCTTTGTGTCATCTTCCCTGGTCTTTCCGTCCGGAGAGGTAAACCGGCCGTGTCCACCAGTCAGGACAATCTGTACGTACGCGGGATGCTCATGCATGGGGACCTTGTCGTGCGGGCCTAGATTCCAGCGCAGCACGCGCACCTGCGCATTCTCGAACTCAACCTTACAGTGTTGCGGGTCCACCTTCGCGGGGTCTTGAGCCTTAACGGTAAATGTTGCAAGGGAGAATATCGCAACGAGGAACAATACTCGACGCATGTCAGTCTCCTTTTCGGTGTCAGAATGTGAAGCGATGGGACGGAACTTAGTCCCGAGACTGCCAGTCTGTCAAGCACCGCCAGCCTGCCTAGTCCTCGGTAAAATCGAGGCGTGGCCTTCTGCGTCGCAACCTGCCCGAAGTGCTCTGAACGCTTCCGGCTGGTCTGGCGGATTGGCGAGAAGAAACTGCCGCCCTCAACTGTCATTCGCCTGACCTGCCCGGCGTGCGCTCACGGCTTCGAGCAAACTGCCGTTGAGCTAGTAGTCTTCGGCGCAGGAGCGGAGCAATTTCCGAAATCGGTCACTGTGGACAGCTCGGCTCTAGGGAAGCCTGAGTCCCAACGCTCAAGGTTGGTTGTAGGGGCCGAGTTTTTTCACTGTTAGGCAGTGTTGATGGCGACGCCGAAGCAGAACAGGTCAGACCGAAAGTAAAGCCGCCGCGTTGACTTGGCCCGAGGCGCGGCCTAAGATGCGAGCCCAGGCGGTTATTTCCTCATGATTGGTCAGATGGTCTCCCACTACCGCATCCTGGAAAAGCTCGGCGGGGGCGGCATGGGTGTCGTGTACAAGGCCGAGGATGTGAACCTGGGCCGCCACGTCGCTTTGAAATTCCTGCCTGAAGAGTTGTCCAAGGATCGGCTGGCGTTAGAGCGTTTCCAACGCGAAGCTCGGGCCGCCTCTGCCCTGAATCACCCCAACATCTGCACCATCTACGAGATCGGCCAACAGGATAGCCAGCCCTTCATCGTGATGGAGTTGCTCGAAGGGCAAACGCTGAAGCACCGCATCAGCGGAAAGCCGCTGGACATAGATGAGGTGCTGGAGCTGGGCATTCAGATCGCGGACGCTCTAGATGCTGCCCACGCCAAAGGGATCATCCATCGAGACATAAAGCCAGCGAACATTTTTGTGACCACACGCAGGCACGCCAAGATTCTGGATTTTGGCCTGGCCAAGCTTGCGCCGGAACGGCGTGCGGTTGCAGAGGCGGTGGGGGCCTCAGCACTGCCCACAGCAATGTCAGAAGAGCGCCTGACCAGTCCGGGCAGCACGGTCGGGACTGTCGCCTACATGTCTCCAGAGCAGGTGAGGGGCAAGGAGTTGGATGCTCGCACGGACCTGTTTTCCTTTGGGGCGGTGCTCTACGAAATGGCCACCGGCACACTGCCTTTCCGAGGCGATACGTCGGGAGTGATCTTTGACGCCATCCTGAACCGAATGCCGGTTGCGCCAGTTCGCCTGAATCCTGATATCCCGCCCAAGCTGGAAGAGATCATCAAGCGCGCTCTGGAGAAGGACCGCCAATTGCGTTACCAGACGGCGAGTGATCTGCGCGCCGAACTGCAACGGCTGAAGCGCGACAGCGACTCCGTGCGGGCGGCCAGCGCCGCGTATGAGCCGCAGTCGGGCAGCGTGCTTCCGGCTCCGGCGCCGGTGAGCGTTCCAGCAGCGCAAACGGGCCCGGCTCCGCTAGCAAGCGTTGCGGTCGCAGCTCCGCCTTCCAGTTCGGTCACCATTTCGCTGCCGCTGCTGCGAGGCAGGCCATGGAAATACGCTTTGCCTGGCTTGGCGGTTGCCGTCGCCGCGGCCCTGGCTATATTTCTTTATACCCGCCACGCCCCTGCGCTGACTGAGCGCGATTCCGTTGTAGTGACAGATTTCGTCAACACAACGGGCGATTCCATATTCGATGGGACGTTGAAGCAAGCGCTGGCCGTGAAGCTCGCCGAATCGCCCTTCTTGAACATCCTTTCCGACCAACAGGTGCAGCAGACCCTAAGGTTGATGGGGCAATCGTCCGATGAGCGCGTTACCCGAGACTTGGCTCGACAGGTCTGTCTCCGCACCGGCGCCAAGGCGGCGCTGAGCGGCTCAGTGGCCAGCCTGGGCAGCCAATACATGATTGCCCTCGAAGCGCTGAACTGCCGGACGGGCGAATCGCTGGCGCGCACTGAGGTAGAAGCCGCGCGCAAAGAAGAAGTGTTGCACGCGCTTGGCAAGGCGGCTTCGGAGATCCGCGGCAAGCTAGGCGAATCGCTCGCTTCGATCCAGAAATTCGACACGCCAATCGAGCAAGCGACTACGCCGTCGCTTGAGGCGCTCCAAGCTTACAGCTTAGGCTGGGCACAGCACCTTCGTGGCAAAGAAACCGAAGCCATTCCCTTTCTCAAACACGCTATCGAGCTGGACCCTAACTTCGCCATGGCCTATGCCGTGCTTGGCCAAGTTCACGTCAATACAGGGGAACTTGAGCCCGGGATGCAATATACGCAGAAGGCCTACGAGTTGCGGGATCGGACGAGCGAACGTGAGAAGTTTTACATCAGCAGCCACTATCACGACAACATAACCCAGGACGCAGACCAGTCGGCCCAAACCTACCTGCTCTGGAAGAAGACGTATCCCCGCGACGCCGCTCCGCCGAACAACCTCGCGCTCCTGTACCTGAGTCTCGGGCAATTCGAGAAGGCCGCGGAAGAGGCACGACAGAGCATTCAAATCGATCCGGCAAACGCTCTTTTCCCCTACACGACGCTTGGATTCAGCTATCTCTCGCAAAGCCGCTTCGACGAAGCGCGAGTCGCGTTCGGGCAGGCTCTGAAACTCAACTCAGACGACCCGAGCAGTCCCATCGGGCTTTACGTGCTTGCGTTTCTCCAAGGGGATACGACGGGCATGCGGCAGCAAGTGCAGGCGCTGGCAGGAAAGTTGGGCGAGGCCGACATGCTGAGAGTCGAGGCGGACACGGCCGCGTACGCGGGCAGGTTGCAAAAATCACAGGAGTTAACCCGCCAAGCCGAGGAGACTGCACTACGAGCTGAACGCAAGGGAACTGCCGCCGGCGGGCAGGCTCTCCGATCCCTTACCGAAGCAGAATTTGAACGCCCGGACCTGGCCCGGCGCCATGCGGCTGCCGCGCTTGCTCTCAAGCCTGCTCCCAATGTGCAAACGGTCGCGATGCTGGCCTTTGCCCGCGCCGGAGACACAGCACGCGCCGAGGCGATTGCCAATGATCTTGCCCAGCGTTTTCCTTCCGGTACGCTGCTCAATCATGTCTGGCTGCCTACGGCTCAGGCTCTTGTGGAACTCGACCGCGGGAACGCCGACAGGGCCGTGGAATTGCTGAAGGCGACTACGCCCTACGAACTCGGTTCCTATTCTCCATCCTATCCCGACCTCTATTCCGTCTATACGCGGGGGCGGGCTGATCTTCGTGCTGGCCAAGGCGCCACGGCCGCCTCGGAATTCCAGAAAATCCTCGACCATCGCGGACTAGCCGGGAACTCTCCGTTCGCGGCGCTCGCGAAACTGGGGCTGGCGCGTGCCCGCGCGCTCGCCGGTGATGTTCCAAGCGCTCGCATCGCCTATCAGGATTTTCTGGGGCTCTGGAAAGACGCCGATCCCGATATCCCCATCCTCCAGCAGGCCAAGGCCGAATACGCCAAGCTGAAATAACCGCCTGCGCTCCGACCCGCGCTTCGCCGACCTGCTGCGCCGCATCGGCCTCCCGCCGTAATCGGAATCAGGAGACACTACCGCTCAGCAAGTTCTTTTCGCCGGCTCCCGGTGCTTCCCTCCTCATCAAAGGATTTCCTTTGGAACGCGGCTTCAAGCTGGCAGCCGACGACCGGGGGTATAGTGCGCCTAACCACTTCGCCCGAACAATCAAGGCATCACCGGGTCCCGGATCTGTTGCGAAGTATCTACCGAAAAAAGCTGAAAATCGCTAAGGCTGTGGCGACGGTGATAGCGATGGCCTTTAAAATCAAAATAGAGTTCAGCGCTTTCGGGCAGCCAGAGTTCGACGCGCCGCTTCTGAAACTGCACGGGACGATACTCAATCGCCAGGTGTTCTGCACGCAGCCGGATCGCGGGGATTTCCTCCGCGAGATCGGTCTCCAGCCGCACGACCTGATACGTGTCCGCAGCAATCCAGGCGCGCCCCTTCAGCTTCACCCGGTACTCAATCTGCTTCACGCGGTAAGCGCGCATGCGGCTGGGCCGGTCGTTGCGCTGCTGAAAATGCACCTGCCAGGCCGGCTGGCCGCGCCATTGACCAAGGCCCTCGCAGGTCATCTCGAAGTCCTCTATGTAGTAGGGACGGAAAATCAATGCCAGGGCCGACAAGCCGTTGGTGGCTAGGCGCGCGGGAAACGCGTCGACTGAGATCGCTCCGTTGCGGTACTCGCTCACCGAGAGCATTCCGGGCCGGATCTGCTCGATCGCAGCCAAGTACGTGAAGGTGCGCGTCTCCTTTTGGCGCGCCTTTCCGGAGGTGTCCACCTGCTCGTGCTCGATGCGCTCGGTGGCGGTGAACCGCTCCAGGTTGGTCACCAGCTCCTTGACGCGTTGGCTGGTGGCTGACAAGACGCCGGGCAGAGAACACGGCGTATCCGGGGCAACCGCAGGCACGGCAGCGTCCACGTCGGCCGGAGCCCAGTGGGCCACAGGGATGCGTGGTTCTGGTGGAACTATGGGCAGCGACGGCATCGCCCCCCCATCTGGTAAAACAAACGCCGCCACCTTCGCCCGCTCTTCAGCCTGTTGGCGCATGGCCTCCAGCAACCCGCGTGCGTGTTCGGCCGCCGGGTCGGTGGGATAAGCGTTGAGGAACGACTCCAGAGCCCGCGAGGCTTTTTCCTTTTCCCCCAGCCCAGCCAGCGCCTGGCCCAGCACGAGTTGCGCTTCGCCGGCTTTTTCCTTGCCTGATTTCAACGCGAGCTCTGCGTGCTCCCGAGCGTTTGCAAACTCGCTCAACCGCAGATAAGCGCCGGCCAGCAGCCAGTGCACTCGCCAGGAAGATGGGTCTAGCTCCAACGCCCTTTTCAGAAGGCTGATGGCTTCCGCGTACTCTTGCTGGCGGTAGTGCAGACCGCTCAAGGCTAACAGGGCAAAGCGGTGCTTGGGATCGAGCGACACCGACTTCTCCAGGAACAGCTTGGCCTGAGCCAAGTCGCTCTCCGCCAGCGAGAGCATGCCAAACAGGTAGTTCACGTCCGGGTGACCGGGGGCAAGTCGCAACGCGACTTCCAGATGTTTTCTTGCCTTGGGTAGGTTGTTGGCCTGCAGGGCCTGCAAGCCCTTTTTGACCTCCTGGCGCGCCTTGGGCGCCAAGACCGGAGGGCCTGGAGGTCCGGGAGTCTTTCCCGGCGCCGGCTCCGGCCGCATGTACAGGGTCACAGTGAAGCTCCCCCCGGACATGATCTCAACCGTTTCGCGGGTCGTCGCATAGCCGGGTGCCTCCGCTTCCACCGTGTACTGGCCGGGATGGATACCCCGGAATCCCGCTTCTCCAGACAACGCGCTGCCCGAGATGTTGATGGAAAGGCTCAGCGAACGGAGCCGCACCAGGGCCGGCACGCTGAGCGGGCCTCCGTTCAGCTCATACAGGCGCACGAGGACTGCAGGTTGGGAGAGAACCGCCGACCCCGGCCCCGGGGTTGGCCGCGTGGGGGGAGGGGGTTGAGGCGGCTTCTGCGCCGCTGTATTGGGGGACAGGAAAACAAACAGGCACAGGATGGCTACGGCTAGGAGCCTGCCCCGAGAGTCGGTCATTCTCACCGGCGACGATTGGTTTTTTATAGCCGTTTGACAGCGCCGGCAGTCCGTTGAATTGCACGTTGCCATACCCGTTCGTGCCGCCGACGAAATCATTGCCGTTGCCCGCCGTGTTGATGAGGGCACCTGGGGCAAACTGCAAGGGGTAGGTTAGATCGCCTCCTGGATTCGGAAGGTTCTCCAGCGCAGGCGCAGTCAGATTCGTGAATGTGTTTGGGTTTGCTGGGTTGATGAGTGGAGCTCTTCCACTGACCTCAACCGTCTGCTTTGATTGAGCTACCTTAAGTGTGAAATCGACTGTCTGCTTCTGGCCCAGACCCGAAAACACATTGTCATTCTCCTGCAGTTCGAAACCCTGGGCTTCCACCTTGACCGAGTAAGCACCCGGCTTTAGCTGCGGGAAATTGAACCGGCCTTCATCGTCGGTCTTCGCGCTACGCCGTAGGCCGGTCTCGTGATTCGTGATCGTCACCGTGGCGCCCGGCAAGGCTGCACCCGTCTGATCACTCACGGCGCCAACGATCGCGCTGGTGGTTTCCCCCTGCGCAAATAGTCGTGCTGCAATAGCAAGAACAAGTAGGCTCGCAAGAACCAATCTGTAAGAGATGCCCTCGGTCATGCTTGACGCCCTTCGACCCACCGAGTCCTTCGGAAATCTACGGAGTGCCGACGGCCGCCCTACCCCATTGATTACTGCTCTTCGGATATATTAAGCTACTTTAATGTTTTCTGTAAACCCTAATTTACATACGCGCTGGTGTGAGAATCTGCCAGCGCCAGTTGACCGTAGTGGAATCACATGATTGGGAAGCGCTTTGCTGAAGAAGTGGGCGGCTTGACGGCCGCTAGAGTCGTCCCCTATACTTTTGCCATGTCGCTGCGACGGTCCCGCGTCGCTTGCCTTGTCTCGCTAGCAGCGGTCATGCTCTTGCTGCTGGCGAGCACGGCGGCCGCCTTCTGGCACAAGCATGACGAAGTGCAGGGCCGCGTCTGCCAGGTCTGCCAACTTGGCCATCTGCCGATTCTAGAGGCGCGCGTCCCCACGCTCGCACCAGCGCTGGCATTTCTGGCGTGGCACAGTTCCGCCGAAGAGCTGGTTGCCGATCTCGATCCCTGGCCCCACCAGGGTCCTTCCCGGGCTCCCCCCGCCGCGTAGTCGCACACTTCTGAACGCGGAGGTTCACTGCTGCCTCGCCCGATGCGGCGAGCGCAGTTCTTATCCAACGTCCATTAAACACGGGGGCTGGGGATGGCCCATTTCAGGGAGGAAAAATGAGTTTCGAGAGGCGCGTGCTGTGGTTGGCTCGCTTTGGCTTCAGCGTTCTGGCGCTCGGCGCAGCCGCTTGGGCGCAGACCGCGGGGACCATTCATGGCGTGGTCACCGACCCGACGGGAGCGATCGTGCCCGACGCCGTCGTTGAGATCCACAATCCGGTGAGCGGATACAGACTCGCCACCAAGACCGACACGGCGGGAGAATTCAGCTTCGCCAATGTGCCGTCGAACCCCTATCACCTCAGCGTGACTAAGGAGGGCTTTCAAGTGGCGGCGCAGGACGTGACGGTCCGCTCCACGGTCCCCATCGAGCTGAAGATCGCCTTGCGGCTCCAGGGTGCAAGCGAGACGGTGACCGTCGAAGCCGGGTCCGCCGACATCCTTGAGAACACCCCGACGGCGCACACAGATGTGGATCGCAACTTGTTTTCGAAAATGCCGCTGGAAAGCGTCTCGTCATCGATCAGTTCTCTGATCACTTTTACCACCCCAGGCGTGGCGGCCGATTCCAATGGCTTCATGCACGGGCTCGGTGAACATCAGGAAAACCAGTTTTCAGTGGACGGACAGGCGATTACCGACCAGCAAAGCAAGACTTTCTCTAACCAAATTCCAGTTGATGCGGTGCAATCTCTTGAAGCCATCAATGGGATTCCGCCGGCGGAGTATGGCGACAAGACCACCTTGATCATCAACGTGACGACGCGCTCCGGGCTCGGTCAGAAGCAGCCGACGGGCGTGCTGACTGCTGCCTACGGCTCGTTCGGCACGGCGAACGCTGGATTCAATTTGGCTCTGGGTGGGCCGAAGTGGGGCAATTTCATTTCAGCCAGCGGGCTCAACACCGGGCGCTTTCTCGATCCGCCGGAGTTTCAAACCTTTCATGGCCGGGGCAACGCGGAGAACGTCTTCGACCGCATTGACTTCCAGGCGCGCCAAGCCGACACGTTCCACCTGAATCTTGGCTATGCGCGCTCCTGGTTTCAGCAGCCAAATCAATTCGATCAGGCTGCTGCTGGGCAGGACCAGCGCGCACTCATCAATACGTTCAATATCGCCCCTGCGTGGGCGCACATATTCAATCCAGCTACCGTGCTGACAGTGGGCGCTTTCGTGCGCCAGGATCGCTATCACTACTTTCCGAGTGCGAATCCTTTTTCGGACTTGCCTGCCACACTCGCACAAAACCGGCGCCTCACCAACCTGGGTGTGCGCTCTGACCTCAGCTACGTTAAGGGTGCGCACAACATCAAGATGGGTGTGCAATTTCAACACTGGTTCCTGAAGGAGCAGTTCAATTTGGGCCTCACGGGCCCAGCGTTCAACGCGCCGTGCCTGCTTCCCTCGGGTAGCCCGGACCCGAGTCCAACACCCACCGATCCCACGCAATGCTCGACAGTTAACCCGGGGGACACTGCGAACGACGGTTTCTTGTCCGGGCTTTTGCCGTTCGACCTGACGCGGGCAGGCAGCCTGCTGAGCTTCAAGGATCACACGGACATCAAGGAAACCTCGCTTTACGTTCAGGACATAATTACGTTCAGGAACTGGTCCTTCAATCTAGGAATCAGGGGGGATCTCTACCGGGGTCTCACCAGCGCTTCGGTGGCCGAACCGCGCCTTGCCGTGGCTTATAACATCAAGAAGACAGCCACGCTGCTGCGTCTTGGCTACGCGCGGGCGATTGTTACCCCCTACAACGAGAATCTAATCGTTTCCAGTTCGACGGGAATCGGCGGATTGGGCGGTCCGGGCGGCGGCGCAATTCCCCCGAAGCCAGGTCGTCGCAATCTCTTCAACGCGGGGCTCGAGCAGGCCTTCGGAAAATATCTGGTAGTGACCGCGGATTACTATTGGAAGTACACCAAGCCCGATTACGATTTCGGCGTCTTATTCAGCACACCACTGACCTTCCCCATTCAATGGAGGAAGTCGAAGATCGATGGAGTTGCGGTGCGCGTGAGCATGCCTAACTTCCACGGGCTGACCTTGGTCACCGTCCTGGGGACATCGCGCGACCGGTTCTATCCTCCAGGAGCTGGCGGCTTGATCTTCAACACGCCACCCCCGCCAGGCGTCTTTCGCATTGACCACGATCAGGCGTTCCAGCAGACGACGCATGTTCAGTATCAATGGAAGACCAATGGCCCGTGGATCGGCTTCAACTGGCGGTACGACAGCGGCCTCGTGGCCGGCGCAGTGCCGTTTGCGACCGATACAACCACCCCGGTCGCCCTCACCGTCCTGACACCTGACCAGCAGGTTCAGCCTGGACTTTTCTGCGGCAGCGTGTTTGCGACGCTGACTGCGCCGCTGACGAGCTGCGCGCCGTCGCAATATGGATCGACGCGCATCAACATACCGGCGCCGGGGACGGAGAATGATGACTTAAATCCGCCGCGCATCAAACCGCGCCATTTGTTCGACGTCGCGGTGGGTCATGACAATCTTTTCCATGGAGATCGCTACAAGTGGAGCGCACGATTCACGGTCATCAACATGACAAACAAAGTTGCCCTCTACAACTTCCTGTCTACGTTCAGCGGGACGCACTTTGTTACGCCGCGGAGTTACACGGCCGAGCTGGGCTTCCATTTCTAGATTCCACCCGGGGGCGGTGGGTGTTGTTTGCGCTTACCGCCCCGGCGAATGTCATCCGGGATGACCACCAAGGTGCGGTGAGACAGAATGAGCCTCGCGCTGGGGGTGACGCCTATGAACGTCCGCCCGAAATGCATAGTAGTTGTTTCTGTGCTCCTGCTGCAGGCTGTGCCTGCTTTCTCACAGGGCAGGCGCAAGGAGGAAAAGCAGACCCCGGACGCAAGATTGCGCATTGAAGTCACCGCCTGGGAAACCAGCCAGCCGGTGTGGCCGCCCCCTTGCAGGTCTTAGTGGTTCCCGACCCGTTCAAAATGGTTGAGCAGATCAGCCGGGAAAAGCACATCGAGCCCGAGATCTTCGTCGCGGCAGTGGTCTTCGGGCCGTTCAGGAGCTTTTGGGGCATCGCCCGCTGAAAACGACGAAAGCGCAACGGGCAGGATGGGATTGAAAAGCTAGAAGCACCGCCGCAATGGAAACCTATTTAGGATTTTCGTAGGCGTTGGCAACCTCGCGCCTCAGGTTTGACAAGCAAGAAAAATGGCCCACGATCCACGCCAGAGACCGGCATCCCTCCACACGGCGATCCGCGTGCGCGTCGCCTCCCAAGTGGAACGTCAGGCTGAGGCCGTAGCTCCTGCTCGCCCGCGGCACGCCCGCACCCGCAAGACCCTGTGTGAAGACGCGAGAGCCCGGAAGACCACCCGAGCCCGCAAAACCGAGCAGCACGTTCTCCATCTGGCTCGTGCTTGCGAAGCCGCCCAGTTGCAGCCGCCCGCCCCAGAGTTGGACGACACCCACGCGCGCCTGCCTGACGAACGGAGTCTTCACCACATCTACGGGGGATAGGTGCTCCAGGCTGCGCTGACGGTTGAGCACCGCAGTGAGCAGGACAGTAAAACGGGCCGGGCGCTCCGCAAGCGGCTGGGCCGGCAGAAAGGCAGTCAGCGACAAGTGGCTTGGTGCTGCTGCAAGCAGGATCCTCGGCGGCGGACGTTCTTGCATAAGGCTCAACTGTGCGGAGCGCGTCTGCGCACCAGCCGGCAGGTAGCTACCCAGAAGCACTCCGAGCACCAGAATGAGCTGTTTCTGCATCAACGCTTGTCCTTTGTAGCTCTCTCTTCGACGGAAAGGCTTGTTTGGGCCGAAGACCCAGCAACGAGTTCACTGATCTTATATTTCACGTCGCGCAAAACCATCGTGGATTGGCCGAGTATCCGGACATTGGCTGTGGCCTCCGAAGCCGTCCGCAGCCACATGCCGCCGATATCGCCGTAGAGAAGCGCGATGCGCACGTCCCTCAGCCACCATGAGGGGTTCTTCGCAGGCTCACCCTCGGCGCGCTGAAGCAGGTAGGTGTTGGCATCGACCCAGATGTTCCCGCGGAGCAGATTCTTGTCTTTGCGCCTGGGAAGCAGCTCAAGCACGTAGCACCGTTGGCCACTTACCTCTTCCTCGCCGATAAGGCGGAAATCATAATTGTCCGGCGAGATGTCGGTTGAGCTGTGATCCTTCGCAACTTCCACTTCGCCTTCCAGCATTCGGCGAACGATTTTTTCTCCCAGTCCCGTGCCGTTCGTCTGCTGGATGGCGTATTTTTTGAAGTCCGGGGGAACGAAGGTTACATCGGCAATCACCTGGGATTTGGTCTTATGTTTTTCTTTGCCAAAGAGCTTGTAGTTGCGCGTGACAACGTAAGGACGAAAGCGGGCCCGGTTTTCAGCCTGGGCCTGCGCCATCCGGGCAAGGATGGTTTCCACGTTCGGGATTGTGCTGTCGGTCTGAGCCGATGCGCATGCCACTGCGGCGGCCAAATAGAGCAATAGAAACCACCAGGTTTGGTGCTGTACAGCGACATCAGGGATGGGTACAACAAAGGGTTGCCTTTTCATGGCAGTTGCCTTCGTCTTTCTTATAGCTTGGGGCGATTCGCGTGTCAGTTCAGTACTGCACACACGGGTCAAAATTGCTCATCCCAGTCAATTTGGGGCAACTACAGTGTGGGCCCGAGACTGGTCGTGCAGGACCACGCTGAGGAGGCCACAGACAAATGAAAAGCCGCAGCGGGAAGCATTCCCCTTCCCGTTTCCCATAGGCGGCTATGCATTTCGAGAAGGCGAACCGTGCGGGGCAAGCAAACTCGCCCTTACGCCCCTTTGGGGTGGGATAGCCGCGGCAAGAGAAACATTGAGTTTAGCCCGCTCACTTGTAAAAAGCGGGTTCTGCGGGAAATAGATAGCTCGCCGCTTCCGAGGCGCTCCCAAGAGGGTCTTCCGGATGGGCCTTCTGCCATGCGGCAACTGCGCGCGAGCTTCCGCAGGCTTCAGTTCGTAAAGCAGGTGAAAGCCGGCGTCAAGTTCTGGCGAGTACCAGACCTCAGCCTGAGCCTGCACCGACCCCGTCTGTATCGCCAACGCTTGCCGCGCTGAGCGTCACCAGCGGCGAACGCTTTGGCACTCACGCGTGAGTGCAAGATGACATGCGCGGACAGCAGGACACCAGTGGCCACCGCCACGGCGACCGCGAAAGGAAGAACCTTCAGTCTGATAACCATCACGACCCTCCCTAGCCCGATGTGTTCGCGGAGTTGAGGGATGCTAGAAGACGGCGAAGACGAGTGTCTGTTCAGTTTTGAACAGCTCTGCACGGATTGGCACAGTAGGAATCTCTTGCAGAGGACTTAGAGACCGACTGAGAAGACGCGTTTCTCCCGACGCTTCATCCTGTAGAGTTCGCGATCCGCCGTGCGCAACAGAGTTTCGATGGTTTCGCCATCCTGGGGATAAACTGCGATGCCAAGGCTGACGGAAAGCCCCGGTTCCTTGCCGTCACTCGCACAGCGGTCGCAGATACGCCGCGCCACGAGGATGGCCGCCTTGGCCCCTGTTTCCGGAAGGACCAGAGCAAACTCGTCCCCGCCGAAGCGCGCCGCCGTATCGATGGACCGGGAACAGTTGCACAAGACGTCGGCCAGCCGGCAGAGGGCATTGCTTCCTGCCAAATGGCCGTGGCGGTCGTTGACCTGCTTCAACCCGTCCAGGTCTAATAACAACAGAACGAACTCGCGTCCCGTGCGCTTGGACCGCCTGATTTCGGCGTCGAGCACATCCACAAGCTGGCGGTAGTTGGCCAGCCCAGTTAGAGAGTCGCGGGCCGCCTGCTGGCGCAGATGATCCTCCAGCTCGCGCTGTTTGGTGACATCCTCGGCGATGATCTCGTAACCGTCCAGCGCGCCCGGCTCGGCGCTGACTTCCCGTCCGCTGAGCCGGACCTTTAGGGTCGTGCCGTCCTTCCGCTTCCAGCCAATTTCGACGGGTTCGGCTTGCTCCTCCTGGCCAGAGTGCCCCAGCAATTGCGCCCGCTTGCAGGGATCCTGAATGATGTCGCTCGCGAGGTTCACTGCCAGAAGTTGCTCTCTGGACGTGTAGCCAAGCATCGTCACCAGCGCTTGGTTGACATCCAGAAACCTGCCGTCCGCGGTGCAGCGGCAAATTCCGTAGGTTAGGTTTCCTACTAAGGCGCGGTAATGTGCTTCCGAGTGTCGCAGCTCCTTCTCCGCTCGATCGCGTTCATCGCGCAGGTTCTTCTCATCCAAAGCTCGACGAATCCCCACAGGAAGGTGACCAATGCGGTCCATTTCAATACAATCGGCGGCGCCTTTCGTCGTGAACTCCGCAACGGTTTCTGGCTGCAGGGTTTCCGTTACGAAGATGAGGGGGATCTGCTTCTCCATCTGGTGCAGGAGTTCCAGTGCCTGGGTTCCCCGCCAGTTCGGGCTGGGGTACTCGGCCACAACAACATCATAGGGCTGCGAGCGCAGCCGTTCGGCAAACTGCTCGGGAGTTAGAACTACATCCGCGTTGACCTTGAATTGCACCCTCTTGAGTTCCTGCAGGCAGCGCTTTACATTCGCTGCGTCACGTTGAACAAACAGGATGTGCAAGAGCCGCCGTCTGTGGGTCGCTGTGCTTCGGACAGCAGAACTTTGCAGATCCCGTTTGGTTTCGGTCTGTCCCAAGGCAGACATTGAAAGCCGCCGGTGAACTCACCAGAGCCAGCCACCGATTTTTGTGGCCGACTGGTGGAATTCGTGGAGAATCCCTTCGCCGCAACTCTGCGGCTCCTGCGGGAGGACCGACTGTTCAATCTTGTACACTTCGCATTCTTGTGTCGTTATAGATATGGACAGTCGGGCGGGCCAGAGAACTCAATTTTGAACAGCTTTGCATTGGTCGGCCATTTTGCGGTGCGCGTGGAATGGGAGAGCTGGCCAATTAGTAGTTGGCAGTCAGACTTGGCGGTCGTGCGGCGTCTTTATGCCACCCTACGGCTCTCTGTAATGGTTCTTGAGACCTCTCCTGGTAAAAGGCCTCGGAGCAGATCAGTGTTTCGCCGGATAATCCCTGTCATTCGGTTTCCCGAGTGGTGACCCTATGAACCTCCTCCCACGCATCAAAGCGATGAAACTGTCTCGGATTGCCGAGCCGTTCGACCCATCCTGATTGGGTGTTTGAACTCAAACATGATGATTTCCGTGGGATGGCCTATGTGGCCGAGTCAAATGCGCGCCTGTTTCACTGCACCACTACATCGGGCCGGACCGCGCTTTCTGCGTTCCAGGCCGCACCAAGAAACACGATCATCGCGGAGAGCTCCATCCACACCATCAAGCCGATCGCCGCGGCCAGCCCGCTGTAGATAAGTCCATACCGCATCCTCTGGATGTAGATTCCAAACAGCAAATTGACGCCCCACCACAGAATCGTCGCCGCAGCCGCTCCGGGAAGAACGGAGCTCCAAGTTGTTGCGGCTGGTCGCGCAACGCGATAAACCACGGCCAGGACGAGCATTGCCAGGATCATTGCTAGAACGGGAAGCATGACGTTCCAGAAGCCTCGAACCAACGGAGACATGCCGAATCCGCGGGTCATCCATTGGCCCAATTGACGGCCAAAGACACTCAGCGCGGCGGCCACGAGCCATACTACAATCGTCCCGGAGAACAAGAGCAAGCCACGAAGCTGCCGGCCGAGGAAGGAATGTCTTTCGCGATCACCGTAAATCAGGCGGATGCCTTCCATAATGAGTTTCATCACCTGCGAGCCGACGAGCAGCGTCCCGACCCAGCCGAGAAGCGCCCAGCGCCAGGCGTTCTCTTCCCGGCCCAATAGGAATTCGGATACGAGCTGCCAGCCCCCAGGCGGCAGAATCGCCGAAAGCCGCACCAGAAGCTCTTGACCGCCCTTGCGTTCCAGAGAACTTCTCGCCAGGTTCAAGGCAAGTAGCAGGATCGGAAAAAACGCCAGGAACATATTGAAGGCCACGGCCTGCGAAGCCATGCCGCACTGTGGAATGACTCTTGCCAGTGTTCGGAACAGTTTCTTCGCAGGAGAGCTTAGCGCCATTGCCCGGAATTAGCCTCGTGGAACTACAAGAAAGACGGCGGAAAGCATCTGGGTACCGTCCTTTTTAGATGTAGTACACAGCATCCGCCTGTTTCCCTTGAGGGAAAATACCGCTTTCCTTTGGATATTGCACAAGCGTTTTGCCAACGCTGATATCTGCGAGGAGTGATAACGATATATGGTCCCGGGGTGTTGAACTGAAGGATGGCCGCTGCAAGAGGAAGCGCAAGCGAAAAGATCAGTCCGAGGAACGGCAGCAGATTCAAGAGGCCGCTGGCGATTCCGAGAGGTATGGCGCCTTTCATGCCAATACCCAACAACATCAGCGTGGTCGCTACGACCATCACGGAGCCGACGATAAGGTTGCCGGCTACGAAGCCGCGAATCATCTGGTTCAGGTTCGTGATGAATCGAGCCGCGTCTATCCTCGAGCTGAAGAGGGCATTCATTCGGATGGCCATTTGGTCCTTGGTGCAGAGCATGAAAAACGTTAGAAATGGAACCACGCCGGCAATAATCAGCGCTCCCCACACAGATCCCACACCGCGCACCAGATAAGCAGGCCAGGTTGGCGATTCCTGCAACCGAACCTCGGGGACTTTTTGGGTGGGGTGCACGTCGTTCGTAAGGTTTCCGGCACTTTGCTGAACTTTTTGGATCTTCCGGCTAATTGGCTCAATGGTTTGCTGAATCTTCAAGGTGTACACTGGAAGTTCTTCTGCAAAGGTCATCGCTCTTCCGTAAAGCTCGTGACCCAGCAGCCCGATCAGACCCATGCCTGCGAGCACAATGCCCGCCGCGGCCACACCGCGCGGCAGATGCAGTTTCTCCAGTTTGACTACCACGGGGTCAAACAGGATCGCGAGAAATCCCGCCAGGACAACCGTGATGCAAATCGAGCTCGCGTAGTAGCCGAACACCGTCAGCAAGCCCGCCACCAATATGAAGAGCAGAGTCGCGATTCTGCGAAGCAGCTTATCGGATGGTGAGGTCGAAGACGGGAGCGCCATTTCCACCACGCGCACCTGACTTTGGTCGGCAACCGCGCTCTTATTCGTAACCTGATCAGACATCTGTTCTCTGCGCCCAGATGCGCCGTTGGCTGGAGATAGGAAATATTGAGTAATTTACTTCCAGTGACGCGCTGCAGGTCACTTCTGGGCTGGGTTGCTCCGTCATTCTTTGCACCAAGGCATCCTGGGTCCTGCTCCGAGGGTCTAAGCCCCTCTTAGAGGCGAACTAAACCTCGAAGTCGGAGCTTGCTAAACGGCCTGGGTTAGTCTCATAGCTGCTGACGACGAACATACGGACCGTTTCCCCTCCGACGTCTATACCATGTCTTTTAGAGGGGGCTTTATTGACTTTCGCCCAGGCGACGAGCGCCCCAATCCTTCCCGAACTTGAAGCGGATATTACCGACTGAGAAGCGAGGCAAAACATCGCCGCTTCTCAGGTATCGACTACTGCTCGTCCTACTTGAACTGCCTCGCCTACGGCTTCCTGGTCCTTCTCTTGGCCGGTGGCCCCGTTCTTTTCTCCTTCTCTCCGCCCTTCGGGCTGATCAGGTTATAGGAGTCCTTCGCGTTGAAAGGATACTGACGAACGGACTCTTGCCCCG